>Ga0299914_10002298_pt1 | contig 13132 bp, 14 predicted proteins | sample RVTome_10_FD_201361 | JGI IMG/M metagenome (GOLD analysis project Ga0299914, IMG submission 201361) | Soil microbial communities from uranium-contaminated site in the Upper Colorado River Basin, Wyoming, United States - RVT153D57 (version 2) ...
CGATCTCCTTGCCCGCGCGGGTGGAGCCGGTGAGCGAGATCAGCCGGGGCGTCGGGTGGTCCACCAGCGCCCGGCCGGTGTCGCGGTCGCCGGTGACGACGTTGAACACCCCGGCGGGCAGGAACTCCGCCGCGATCTCGGCGAGCAGCAGCGTGGTCAGCGGGGTGGTGTCGGACGGCTTGAGCACGATGGTGTTGCCCGCGGCCAGCGCGGGGCCGATCTTCCACGCGGCCATCGCCATCGGGTAGTTCCACGGCGTGATCTGGCCGACCGGGCCGATCGGCTCGCGGCGGATCCACGAGGTGTGGCCCGCCATGTACTCGCCCGCCGCCTTGCCCTCCAGGTTTCGCGCTGCGCCCGCGAAGAACCGCAGCGCGTCGAGCACCTGGAAGATCTCCTCGTCCTTGGTCAGCTTGGCGGGCTTGCCGCAGTTGGCGACCTCGGCCGCGACCAGCTCGTCGGCGCGGCTCTCGACGGCGTCGGCGAACTTGTTCAGCGCGATCTGACGCTCGGCGGGCGTGCTGTCGCGCCAGCCGTTGTCGAAGGCGTCGGCGGCGGCGCGGAAGGCGGCGTCGACGTCGGCCGGGCCGGACAGTGGCGCCTCGGCGAACACCTCGCCGGTGACGGGGTCGATTAGCTGGGACGTCGCGCCGTCGGCGGCGTTGACGTACTCGCCGTTGATGAAGTTCTTGAGCCGGCGAACCTGCGTTGGCACGCGATCACTCCTCGGCAGCTTGTGATGTGTTGCACTTGCCGACGACTCTGACAGAGCAGTCGCTTGATCACAAGTGATTCCGTTGTAAAACCTAGATAACGCAACTAATACCGGATCACGATGCGGAATTCGGCCGCGTATCACGGATGCCGGTGCGGCGGGTACGATCCCTATAGTGAATCGGGTACGATCCCTATAGCAATTCGGGTACGATCCCGATAATGCCTGCCTCAGGGGCCGCCATGCAGAAGCTCCGTACCCGGGTCGTCGAGCATCAGATCGCGGCGCGTCTGCGAACCCATGGCGCGGTCCTGATCAACGGCCCGAAAGCGGCAGGCAAGACCACCACCGCGCGCTGGTTCGCCGCGTCCGAGGTCCGGCTGGACCGGGACCGGGCCTGGCTCGTGGCCGCACAGCTCGATCCCAACCTCGTTCTCGACGGTGAACACCCTCGGCTCATCGATGAGTACCAACTCGCCGACGGCATCTGGAACGCGGTTCGCGGCCGCGTCGACGACCTCGGACGCAAGGGCCTGTTCCTGCTGACCGGATCGGCCACGCCGCAGCGGGATCAGGTAGACCACACCGGCGCCCGGCGGATCGCGCCGGTCACCATGCGCCCGATGAGCTGCTATGAGCGCGGGATCAGCGGCGGTCAGGTCTCTATCGCGTCGCTGCTGGACGGCCACGAGCCCGACTCCGGCCAGCACGGCCTGACGGTGCGCGAGGCCATCGAAGCGGTGGCGGTCGGCGGCTGGCCGGACAACCTTGGGCTAACGCTTGCCGACGCGCTCGACGCGAACGTCGACTACCTCCACATGATGGTCAACACCGACATCCATCGGGTCGACAACGTCCGGCGCGATCCCGACGGCGTGCGGAGCGTGCTCGCCTCGTACGCGCGGAACGTGGCCACCGACGCCACGTTGCGAACGATCGGCCGCTGCTCGGAGTCGCCGATGTCCGAGGCCACGTTGCACGCGTATCTCCGCGCCGTTCGGCGGTTGTTCCTGATCGAGGACCAACCAGCGTGGAAACCGAACCTGCGGTCCCGGGTCCGGGTGGCCGCTACTCCCAAACGTCATCTGGCTGATCCCTCACTGGCTGTCGCCGCCCTCGCCGCGACGCCGCAGCGGCTGCTCTCGACCGAGATCGAGCTCGCCGGATTCCTCTTCGAGTCCCAGGTCATCCATGATCTGCGGGTGTACGCCGACGCACAGCGAGCCGGTGTCCGCTACTACCGGGACAACAAGGGCCTGGAGGTCGACGCCATCGTCGAGGCACCGGACGGCCGCTGGATCGCGATGGAGGTCAAGCTAGGCCACCAGCGCGTGGACGAGGGTGCGGCGAACCTGCTTGCGTTGCGCGGCAAGGTCGCTGAATCGACGCGCGCTCGGTGTGGCGCACTTGTCGTCGTCGTTGCCGACAGTCCCACGTACCGAAGGCCCGACGGTGTGCTCGTGACCTCGCTCGCCGCGCTCGGACCCTGACGTCACGGTGTCCGGTGGACGGTGCGGCCGGCGACGATGGTCCGCAGCACCCGGGCATTCAGCAGCGCGGCGGGATCGAAGGGATCGCGGTCGAGCACGACGAAGTCCGCCAACAACCCCGCGCGCAGCCGTCCGACGGACTCCTCGGCTCGGCACGCCCACGCCGAGTCGGCGGTGGCGTGCCCGAACGCCGCCCGTGCCGGGACCGCGAGGTGCGGTTGCAGCGCGGGCAGTTCCGGGTCGAGCGCGGACCGCCGGGTGCTGGCGATGTACATGTTCGGCAGCGGCGGGTGCGGGGCGGTCGGCGCGTCGGTGCCGAAGGCCAGCCGCGCCCCGGCCGCCGTCATCTCCGGCCAGGCGAACCCACGCTCCGCGCGCTCGTCGCCCAGCATCGCCGCCCAGTTGTCCCTGATCGCCGGATCGGCGTGCACCGGCTGCATGGACGCGGTCACGCCGAGCTCCGACAGCCGAGGCACGTCGGCCGGATCGACGTACTCGAGGTGCTCGATCCGATGCCGCCTCGGCCGGGGCCCATTGACCCTCGCCGCGTTCTCCAGCGCATCCAGCGCGATGCGGACCGCACCGTCGCCGATGGCGTGCAGCGCCACCTGAAGTCCGGCGGCATCGGCCGCCGCCACCGCGGGCGCCAGTCGGTCGTACCCCCAGATCGGGTCGGCGTTGCCGCCTTCCGCGTACGGCTTGAGCATCGTCGCGGTGCAGCCGTCGATCACGCCGTCGACGATGAACTTCACCCCGGTGACGCGCAGCCGCTCGGAGTGATGGGTGCGCGCCAGCTCGGCGGCCCGCTCGATCTGCTCGGCGTGGTCGCCCTGCGGGTGGATGAGCCAGTGCCCGACGATCCGCAGGTCCAGCCGCCCGTCCCGCTCGGCGCGCACCATCGCCGCCAGGTTGTGCTCGTCGAGCGCCATGTCGACGGCGGTGGTCACGCCGCTGGACAGATACGCCCGTATCGCGGCGTCGAGCGCGCGATCCCGGTCGGCGTCGCTGTTCGTCTCGGCGAGGAACGGCCACACGATGCCGATCGCCGCCGTCTCCTCGAGGTGCCCGGTCGGCTCCCCGTCGGCATCCCGCACGATCCGGCCACCGGCCGGGTCCGGCGTGTCCCGGGTGACGCCGAGCTCCGCCAGCGCCGCCGTGTTGACCCACACCGAGTGGTAGTCGTTGGCGTCGAGGTAGACCGGCCGGTCCGGCACGACGGCGTCCAGCATCTGCCGGGTCGGCGTGCCATCGGGGACCGCGCCGAACAGCCAGCCCCGGCCGAGCACGCGCGGCGCGCCGGGATTGTCCTCGGCCCACGCGGCGACCCGGCGCTGGATCTCGGCGAGGTCGGCCGCGTCGGTCAGGTGCGCCCGCAGCTGCGCCTCGCCCGCCATCACCACGTGCGCGTGGCCGTCGACGAACCCCGGCAGCACCGTGCGGCCGGCGAGGTCGAGCTCCACCGCGTCGGCGCCCGCGTGCGCGCGGGCGGTGGCGTCGTCACCGACGTAGCCGATGCGGTCGCCGGTGACGACCATCGCCTCCGCCGACGGCCGCTCCGGGTCGCCGGTGACCAGCCGGCCGTTCGAGTACAGCGTCGCCCGGCTCACCCGATCGCCTCCTCGACCTCCTGCTTCGGGACGGTGGCCGCGGCGGCGGGCTCGCGGTAGCCGCCCTTGCCCGCCGGGCGCACCCACACCACGGTCAGCACCGCGTGCACCACCGCCGTGACGACGAACGCGGGCAGCGACGCCGAGGTGTAGGTGAAGATCGCGTCCGACTCGAACGTGATCGGGTTGAGCAGCAGGAAGTAGGTCAGTGCACCGGCGCCGACCGCGAGGAACGCCGCCGGGTTGACGCCGAACCAGAACGAGTACCGCGAGGTCCCCTCCGGCTGGTACAGCTCGCGCACCACGATGCGGCGGCGTCGCAGCAGGAAGAAGTCGGTCAGGTACACCGCCGTCAGCGGGGCCATCACCAGCCCGATCCAGGCGACGAACTTGAAGAAGTTGTCGTACAGCGCGGCGGGCCAGAACACCACGATCGCCGACGGCGCGTAGAGCAGCGCGACGAACACCGGCCACGGGATGCGCCGCACCGCCGAGCCGCCCGCCCTGATGATGGCGAGCCCGCCGGAGTAGGTCTGCGAGACCATGCTGGTGAGGTTGGCGAACGCGATGAACAGCAGTGCGAGCACGCCGAGCACGACGCCGCCGAGCGGTACCATCCACACCGTCGGGTCGACCTCGCCGAGCACCAGCGCGGCCATGGTGCCGACCATGCCCGCCACCACCGACGCGAAGAAGATGCCGACCATGTTGGGCCAGAATGCCGCCCGCTGGGTGCGGGTCAGCCGGGCCAGGTTGCCCATGATCGTCCACCAGGAGAAGCCGGTCGCGAAGCTCAGCTCGAGCGCGGCGGCGAAGTTCAGCCGATCCTGCGCGAAGGCGTCCAGCGGCTTGGCCGCGCTCAGCTCGGCGACGGAGTTGCCCGCCAGCAGCACGATCAGCATCACGACGGTCAACACCGCGAGCGCGGGCGCGACGATCTTGTTCACCCACTCGATCGAGACCGGGCCGCGCACCAGGATCAGCCACCCCAGCAGCAGCGCGAGCAGCGACATGCCGATCACCATCGGGCCGTTCGGATCGAAGTCGGTGCCGAAGACCGCGTTCGAGACGTTGGTGACGGCGCGTCCGAACATGATGGCCAGCACCGCGTTCCAGCCCGCCTCGGCCAGCGGCATCATCACCGCGACCAGCGCGCGCACGCCGTTGAGCCCGAACACCGTGCGCAGCAGGGTGTACTGCTCGACGCCGTACTTCGCCGACGGCAGGCAGGTCGCGGCGGCGACGAGCACGACGCCGATCAGGTTGCCGATGAGGGTGGCGACGATCGCGGTCTTCACCCCGACGAACATCGCGATCGCGCCGCCGGTGAGGAACGCCCAGGTGGCGATCGCGAGCCCGACGTTGACCGAGGTGAACTGCCAGAAGCCCCAGAGCCGCTCGTGGGGCAGCACGGGTAGCTCGGTGAACTCGCCCGCGGTCGATGACGTGTCCGCTTCCTGCTTCACCATGGGTACCCCCAGGCGAGCGAGGCGACGATCAGCACGAGGGAGCCGATGAGCAGCCAGAGCCAGTCAGCCCGGGGCAGGTCGTCGGCTGCCGGGTCGTGATGGTCGGGGTCTTCGATGACGGCGAGGCGCCGGTCGAGCTCCCGGCGGAAGTCAGCGGTTTCCATGCGTCAGCCCTCCATAGGTGTCGGGTCGGCGGGTCTCGAGGAACGGGAACAGCGTCAGCCAGTCGCGGCGCTGGTCGAGGTCGAGCCGCGCGACCAGGACGGCATCGCCGTGGCGTGGCGCGGAGACGAGCACCCGGCCATAGGGGTCGGAGATGAACGACGAGCCGTAGAACGTGATGACACCTTCGTCGCCCCAGCGGTTGGGGACGACCATGAATGTGCCGTTGGCGATGCCGTTGCCGACGATCACCTGCCGCCACAGCGGCTCGGTGTCGAAGTCAGGGTGGTCCGGTTCGGAGCCGATCGCGGTCGGGTACACGAGGACCTCCGCGCCCGCGAGCGAGTACGCCCTGGCGACCTCGGGGAACCACTGGTCCCAGCAGGTCGGCAGGCCGAATCGGGCGGGGGCGCCCGGTGCCGGCAGCTCCACGACGGGATACGCGTCAGATCCGGCCGGCCCGCCACGGAAATAGTGGTCCTCGTAGTACCCGGCCGAGACCGGGATGTGGAGCTTGCGGGTGCGGCCCAGCAGCGTCCCTTCCGGTGCGACGAGGATCGCGGTGTTGTAGCCGAGCCCGTCGGGCCCGTCCGCCCGCTCGAACAGCGAGGCGTGCACGGCGACCCCGGCGTCCGCGGCGGCCTTCGCGGCGAAGGTGTAGGCGGGACCCGATTCGAGGTCCTCGGCTGTGGCGGCGGCGTCGGCGCCGGGCTTGGTGTCGGCCGGGTAGCGCGACAGCGTCAGCTCCGGCAGGCACACCACGCTCGCGCCCGCGTCGGCGGCGGTGCGGATGCCGTCGGCGAGCACTGCGGTGTGCTCGTCGGGGTCGGCGTGCCAGCGGGTCTGCACCAGCCCGACGACCAGCGGGTCGCGGGTCGGCTCGGCCGTCCGGGCCGGCGAATCGGGGACCTCGGCGGTGATCAGCTGCACGTCGTCTCCTTACGCGGTTGTTGCTGGGTGATGCAGTGGATGCCGCCGCCGTGCGCGAAGATGCCGCGGGCGTCCACCAGCTCGACGGTGCGGTCCGGGCAGGCGGCGCCGAGCGTCTCGGCGGCGGCAGCGTCGTTCGGGTCGTCGAACCCGCACAGCACGACGACGTCGTTGGCCACGTAGTGGTTGATATAGGAGTAGTCGACCGGACGGCCCTCGTCGTCCTCGATCACCGTCGGCGCGGCGACCTCGATGACCTCGAGTCCGTGACCGCGCAGCAGCGCGGCGATCTCGTGTGTGACGTCGTGGTCCGGGTGTCGCCGGTCGCGCTGGACGTGGACGGCGACCGTGCCGGGCCGCACGAAGCTCGCCACCAAATCGACGTGGCCCCGGGTGCCGAACTCGTCGTAGTCGCGGGTGAGGCCGCGCGGCAGCCAGATCGCGGTGCTGGTGCCGAGCCGGGCGTGCACCTCGGCCTCGACCTGCTCGGCGGTCCAGCCGGGGTTGCGGCCGGGGTCGAGCTGGACGGTCTCGGTGAGTAGCACCGTGCCCTCGCCGTCGACCGCGAACCCGCCCCCCTCCATGGTGAGCGCCGAGCGCCGCGACGGGTGTCCGGCCAGCTCGGCGACCTGCGCCGCGAGCTGGTCGTCGCGCTCCCAGCTCGCCCAGTCCTGGCCGCCCCAGCCGTTGAACGTCCAGTCGACGGCGGTGATCCCGGTGGAGCTGGCCGGGTCGTGCACGAAGGTCGGGCCGCTGTCGCGCAGCCAGGCGTCGTCCAGCGGCAGCTCGACGACGGTGACCTCCGGGCGGACCAGCGCCTTGGCGGCGGCGCCCTGGCCGATTCCGGCGATGAGAGTCAGCGGCTCGTAGCGCGCGACGGTGTTGGCGACTGACGCCCACAGCCGTCTCGCGGTGGCCAGCGACGGCGAGCCGTCCTCGCCGAAGGTGTCGTTCGGTGGCGGGAAGGCCATCCACGTCCGCTCATGCCTGCACCACTCGGCGGGCATGTGCGGTGTCGGGGGTGGAGCACTCAATGGTCCTCCCATCGTCGGTGTTGAATAGGGCATGATAGTACTGATTGAGCGACTAAATTAGAAGAGTAAATCTCTGAACACAACGAAATCGCTTGCAATGACGCCGATTGTCGGTGCACACTGACGCTACGCTCTTCCGACCGAACAGGACGATCATGACGTTTCATCACCGCGACATCGAGACGCTGCAGAAGTCCGCGCAGGACCACCTGTGGCCGCACTTCACGCAGCTGAGCGACTTCGGGCCGGACGCACCGATGCCGATCATCGCGCGCGGCGAGGGGCCGTACGTCTACGACGTCACCGGCAAGCGCTACCTCGACGGGCTGGCCGGGCTGTTCGTCAACCAGCTCGGTCACGGCCGGACTGAGCTGGCCGAGGTCGCGGCCGCGCAGGCGAAGGAGCTGGCGTTCTTCCCGCTGTGGTCCTACGGCCACGCCAACGCGATCGAGCTGGCGGAGCGGGTGGCTGGTGCCGCGCCGGGCGATCTCAACCGGGTCTTCTTCACCTCGGGCGGCGGCGAGGCGGTCGAGTCGGCGTGGAAGCTGGCCAAGCAGTACTTCAAGCTGACGGGCAAGCCGGGCAAGCACAAGGTGATCAGCCGTGCGGTGGCCTACCACGGCACCACGCAGGGGGCGCTGTCGATCACCGGGCTGCCGGGGCTCAAGGCGCCGTTCGAGCCGCTGGTGCCGAGCACGTTCCGGGTGCCGAACACCAACATCTACCGCGCGCCGCACTTCGGCGACGACCCGGAGGCGTTCGGCCGCTGGGCCGCCGACCAGATCGGCGTCGCGATCGAGCAGGAGGGTGCGGACACCGTGGCTGCGGTGTTCCTGGAGCCGGTGCAGAACGCCGGTGGCTGCTTCCCGCCGCCGCCGGGCTACTTCCAGCGGGTCCGCGAGATCTGCGACGAACACGACGTACTGCTCGTGTCGGACGAGGTGATCTGCGCGTTCGGCAGGCTCGGCTACGCCTTCGGTGCCGAGCGTTACGGTTACCAGCCGGACATGATCACCTGCGCCAAGGGCATCACGTCCGGCTACGCGCCGCTCGGTGCCATGATCGCCAGCGACCGGCTGATCGAGCCGTTCCAGCGCACGGGCGTGATGTTCGCGCACGGCTACACGTTCGGCGGGCACCCGGTGTCGACCGCGGTGGCGCTGGCCAACCTGGAGATCTTCGAGCGGGAGCGTGTCTTCGAGCATGTGCGGGAGCACGAGGGTGCGTTCCGCAGCACGCTGGAGAAGCTGCTCGATCTGCCCATCGTCGGCGACGTCCGGGGTGACGGCTTCTTCTACGGCATCGAGCTGGTCAAGGACAAGGCGACCAAGGCGACATTCGGCGCAGAGGAGTCCGATCGGCTGCTGCGCGGGTTCCTCTCCAAGGCGATCTTCGACGCTGGGCTCTACTGCCGCGCCGACGACAGGGGAGACCCGGTGGTGCAGCTGGCGCCGCCGCTGATCTGCGAGCAGACCCACTTCGACGAGATGGAGCAAATTCTGCGCGAGGTGCTGACCGAGGCATGGCAGCGGCTCTGAGCCGCGCTCCCGATGCTTAGGATGTTTCGTATGCCACCTCGGTCAGGAAAGCACGAGCACAACGGCGTACTCGATGACATCTCCAAGGCGATCATCGAACAGCTTCAGCAGGACGGTCGCCGCGCGTACGGCACGATCGGCAAGGCGGTCGGGCTGTCCGAGGCGGCCGTGCGCCAGCGGGTGCAGAAGCTGATCGACAGTGGCGTGATCCAGATCGTGGCCGTCACCGATCCGACCGAGGTGGGTTTCGCGCGGCAGGCCATGATCGGCATCAGGGCGACCGGTGATCTCGAGCCGATCAGCGACGCGCTCGCGGAGATGGAGGAGGTCGACTACGTCGTCATCACGGCCGGCAGCTTCGACCTCATCGCCGAGGTGGTGTGCGAGAGCGACGAGCATCTGCTCGAAGTGCTGTCCAAGCGGGTCAGGGCCATCCCGGGCGTGACGAGCACCGAGTCGTTCGTCTACTTGAGACTGCGCAAGCAGACCTACTCCTGGGGAGTGCGTTAGGACTTCATGAGCTGGCTGACCCGTTGCGGTGACACGCCGAGCACCACGGCGACGTCGGCCCCGGACATGCCGGCGGCTTTCAGGTCGTGCGCGACCTTGCGGGTCTGTGCGGCGGCGTCGTCGCGGGCCCGTTCCGCGCGCCGGGTGGCCTCCCGTGCGGCTTCCGCCTCGCTCGCCAGGTTGCCGTCCAGCTCCGGGGTGATGACGACCTCGGCAGTGTCCGCGTCGGCGATGTCCTCCATGGCGAGGTAGCTGCGCACCGTCTTCTCGGCGGTGGCGAGGGTGTGGCTCTGTGTCACGCCGACGCCGTCGATGTGCAGCTCCCATCCCAGCGGCCACCGCCGCGCGAGGACCTGATACGTCACTGCAACCACCCTTTCGGCAAGCAGCTCATGCGGCTGATCGTGGATCTCACGACCCCTGGCGACATCGTCTTGTGACGCGGAAGGTTCGTCGAATGCCGCCCACACGGGCAGATCCACTTGGTGTGGATGCCGTCGTCGGACTTGATCCGCCCGCCGCATCTCAGCAGCGCCCGCTCCACATCGCGCAACTTCATCGCCTTGACCATGAAGCATACCTCAACCCTCTCTAGATGACAACATAAAGGCACTCTTGATAGTTTAAATCGACTGGTGTGCCCTGATCGCATCCTCGTGGCTGGCACTGACGGCCTGACGCCGTGGCGTGACGTTTCGACCTGTATGTCGGCCTATGTACGGAATTTGCCCTGCCAGATGCTCCACTCGTGCTTGTGGAACTACTCGACGTGTGTTGCCGCGGCGTCGACGAGGCGCTGAGCCTGCCGGAGGGCCGCGGCGGCCCGCTGGCTGCTGACGTGGAGCAGCCCGTAGTGTGCGCCGTCCTTGACGGCGAGAAGTCGGCGGAGGTCTCGGGCCATGTCCTTGCCGTCCGGCGCGACCTCGCCCAGCAGTGCGAGCGCCTGGCTGTGGTCCTGCCCGCGTGACCGACGGCCGATGGCGGCACAACACGCGGCGTCGGCTGCCGTGATGCCAGACAGCACGGCGAGTGCTGCGCAGACATCCGTGGTCGCCAGCTCGTCCGATTCACCGACGACCAGTTCCGCGACCTCGAGAAAAGCGCGCGCCTGGCGTAATCGCGTCCGTGCGTCGTGGCGTCCGCATCCTGGGTGCGGCCGGTATGTCGCGGCGTCATCGGTCACTGTCCGGGGCGGGGAGCTCGCGCAGGATGGTCTCCAGGTTCTCGCCGGCGAGGGGTACGGCGTCGCGTCGCAGCTCGTCGATCAATGGGTCGTTCGCCTGGACATGCGCGGCAAGGCGGGCAACGTCCAGCTGAAGCGGCTGACAGTGGTTGCCGGTCCATGCGGCCACGCGGTCGCACAGCGCGTCGACCTGCTCGGACCAGACGTCGGCGTCCTCGGCGACGTCTTCCGGCCGGATGAGCAAGATGTCGACGTCTGACTCCACGCCGCCGTCTCCGCGTGCCAGCGACCCGAAAAGTGCGGCGCTGAGCGGCTGCGGCTGCCACTCGGCGACGGTTGCCCGTAGCCGCTCGATCAGTGTGCGACGTAGTCGCGTCAGTATTTCCACCGCTGGCCACGCCAGATGCTCGCGGTTGGCGACGTAGAAGATGGCGTGCGCGCGTTCCTCTGTGTGCACAACGCCTTGTGCCGCGAGCCTGGCGAGGGCGAGGCGCACGCCGTTCGGTGATCCGCTCCTCGCAAGTCGATGCACCTCGCCGCCACTCAGTGGCCGGTTCGTGTGCGCGAGGACTTCGAGAACAGGGCCATCCAGGGTCGGGACAACTGCGCGTATGGGATATGCGATGTCCATACATGCGCATGATACTGCACACTTACTCATAATACTGCGTGATTGAGAATCAAAGTGCGCAATGCTCGGTCCGAGTTGATCTCTTGACGACGATCCCTTCGCCGATTATGTTCATATGAAGAACAATAGTTCGCTATACGAACACTTTGGGGAGGAGCGGCATCGTGGCTGAGATCGTGTCGCTGCCGGACGCGGTCGCCGAGCTGGTGCGGGACGGGGATGTCGTCGCGCTGGAAGGGTTCACGCACTTGATCCCGGTCGCGGCGGGGCACGAGATCATCCGGCAGCGCAGGCGTGAGCTGACCCTGGTGCGGATGACTCCGGACATCGTCTACGACCAGCTCATCGGCGCCGGCTGCGCGCGCAAGCTGATCTTCTCCTGGGGCGGCAACCCCGGCGTCGGCTCGCTGCACCGGTTCCGCGACGCGGTGCAGCACGGCTGGCCGGTGCCGCTCGAGATCGAGGAGCACAGCCACGCTGGGATGGCCAACCGCTACGTCGCGGGCGCCTCCGGGCTGCCGTTCGCGGTGCTGCGCGGCTACGTCGGCACCGACCTGCCCAACGTCACCGACACCATCAAGCCGATCACCTGCCCGTTTACCGGCGAGACGCTGACCGCCGTGCCCGCCCTCAACCCCGACGTCACGATCATCCACGCCCAGCGCGCCGACCGTGCCGGCAACGTGCAGCTCTGGGGGCTGGTCGGCGTCCAGAAGGAGGCGGTGCTGGCCGCCCGGCGCAGCCTGGTCACCGTCGAGGAGGTCGTCGACGAGCTGGCGCCGGTCCCCGGCGGGATCGTGCTGCCGTCCTGGGCGGTGGACCGGGTCGCCGAGGTGCCCGGTGGCGCGCACCCCTCCTACGCGCAGGGCTACTCCGAACGCGACAACGCCTACTACGCGGCCTGGGACACGATCAGCCGCGACCGCGACGAGTTCGAGCGCTGGGTCGAGGAGGTGCGCCATGAGCGAGTACAGCTCTGACGAGATGATGTCGGTCGCGGCGGCGCGGGCACTGTCCGGCGGGCAGCGCTGTTTCGTCGGCATCGGCCTGCCGTCGACCGCCGCGAACGTCGCGCGCCGCACCCACGCCCCCGACCTGGTGCTGATCTACGAGTCCGGCACCCTGGGGTCCAAACCGGACCGGCTGCCCGCCTCCATCGGCGACGGCATCCTCGCCGAGACGGCTGACGCGGTGATCAGCGTGCCCGAGGTGTTCAACTACTGGCTCCAGCCGGGCCGGATCGACGTCGGCTTCCTCGGCGCGGCCCAGCTCGACAAGTTCGGCAACATCAACACCACCGTGATCGGCGACGACTACGCCGACCCGAAGGTCCGGCTGCCCGGCGCGGGCGGGGCGCCGGAGATCGCCGCCAACTGCCACGAGGTGTACGTCGTGGTGCGCCAGACCAGGCGCAGCTTCGTCGACAAGGTCGACTTCGTGACCTCGTTCGGCCACGGCACCGGCCACGGCGAGCGGCAGCGGCTCGGTCTGCGCGGCGCCGGGCCGACGCTGGTGATCACCGACCTCGGTGTGTTCCGGCCCGACCCGGACAGCCACGAACTGGTCTTGACCGGCGTGCACCCCGGCGTGACGGTGGAACAGGTGCGGGAGGCGACTGGATGGGAGCTGACGGTGGCCGACGAGCTGAGCACCACGCCCGCGCCCACATCCGACGAGCTCGCGGTGTTGCGGGCGCTGAAGGAGGCATCACAGTGACCGACGTCTTCATCCTCGACGGGTTGCGTACCCCGTTCGGCCGCTACGGCGGCGCGCTGGCCGGGGTGCGGCCGGACGACCTCGGCGCCCACGTGCTGCGCGCGCTGGCCGAGCGCGGCGGCTTCGACCCGGCCGACATCGACGAGG
>Ga0299914_10002299_pt1 | contig 13132 bp, 11 predicted proteins | sample RVTome_10_FD_201361 | JGI IMG/M metagenome (GOLD analysis project Ga0299914, IMG submission 201361) | Soil microbial communities from uranium-contaminated site in the Upper Colorado River Basin, Wyoming, United States - RVT153D57 (version 2) ...
GCGGGCGCGTTCGCGCTCCTGTTCCTGGTGGGGACGCGGCTACTCCGGAGCCTGAGGGAGGTCCCCGAGGTGGGACCGCTGCTCGCCTCGAAGCTGCTCGGGCTCGCGCTTCTCCTGTTTCTCGGGATCCTGCTCCTGTCGAACCTCATCGCCGCCCTGTCCTCGTTCTTCCTCGCGAAGGACCTCGGCACCGTCCACGAGGCGCCGGTCGACTGGGCGGGGCTGTACGGAGCGCGGCTGCTCGAGACGCTGGGGAGCTCGTCGTGGATGGTCCTCCTCATGGTGCTGCCTGTGCTGGCGGCCTATCAGGCCGTGTACGGCGGTGACGCCGGCTTCTACGGGCTCGCGTTCCTCACGCTCGTCCCCTATCTGCTCATCCCGGCCGCGCTCGGAAGCGCGATCACGCTGATCCTGGTGCGCGTGTTCCCCGCCAGGCGGACGCGCGACATCCTCGCGTTCGTCTCGGTGATCGCCGGGGCGCTGCTCGTCGTAGGTCTGCGCGTGCTGCGTCCCGAGCGGCTCGTGAACCCCGAAGGGTTCCGGAACCTCGTGGACTTCCTCGAGGTGCTTCGGGCGCCGTCCTCGCCCTGGCTCCCGTCGGAGTGGATGGCGCAGACCCTCGTCGGTCACCTGGAGGGCACGTTCGACCCCTTCTGGCTGTGGATGCTGTGGTCCACGGCGGCGGCGTTCGTGGCCGGGGGCGCCTGGCTCCACGTCCGGCTCTATCCGCGCGGGTTCACGCGCGCCCAGGAGGGGGCGGAGAGCGGGCACCGGCGGAGCCCGCTGTGGCGCCTGCTGGCGGCGGTCCTCAAGCCGCTGAGCCTCGAGCGGCGCGAGATGGTGATGAAGGACGCGCGCGTGTTCTTCCGCGACGCCACGCAGTGGTCGCAGCTCCTCGTGCTCGGGGTGCTGCTCTTCGTGTACGTCTACAACATCCGGGTGCTCCCCATCCAGTCGAACGAGGTCATGAGCCGCTTCCTCGTGTCGATGGTCGTGTTCCTGAACCTCGCCCTGGCCGGGTTCATCCTCGCGGCGGTCGCCGCGCGCTTCGTGTTCCCGGCCTACAGCCTCGAGGGGCGGACCCTGTGGCTGCTGCGCTCGTCGCCGCTACCGACCGACACGTTCGTGTGGTCGAAGTACTGGTCGGGAGCCGTCCCCCTCCTCGTGCTGGCGCTCGGGCTGACCCTGCTCACGAACCGGATTCTCGGTGTGGGCTCCTCGATCATGGCGCTCTCGCTCGTGAGCATCGGCGCGCTCACGCTGGCCCTGGTAGCCCAGGCGCTCGCGTGGGGCATCGCGATGCCGAGGTTCGAGACCGGGAACGCCGCGCAGATCCCGACGTCGCTGGGGGGCATGCTGTTCATGCTGGGCGCGCTGGCCACGCTGGCGGCCGTGCTCTTCTCGCAGTTCTTCGCGCTGCGCGGGTACGTGCGGAGCGGGCTTCCATGGCGCGAGACGCGCGACCCGACGGGCCTCGAGCTCGGCATCGCCCTGGGCGCCACGCTGGCGATCACGCTGGTGACCGGGGTGTGGCCGTACCTCTCGGCGAAGCGCCGCGTCCGGGCCGGAGCGGCATAGAGCGGCCGCACGCCGGTCCACGCCGGCCGTGGTGTGGAGGGCCGTTCGGGCTCCGGCGGGGCTCCGGGTTCGGAGATTCCGGGTAGTCCGGGGAAGACCCTCCCGGAGGCTCAGCCGTGGCGGCCGCCGCGCGCGTAGTGCGACTCGAGGCGGTGCTTCGCGTCCCGGATCTCCTGGTCGGTGAACACGCCCTCCTGCTGCGCCCGCACCATCTCGTCGCGCTGCTCCCGGGTCAGGAGGCCGAGCTCCACGGCGATGTCTCCGAACCGGAGCCTCGGGTACCGACGCTGCTCCTCGAGGATGCGCGACACCTCTTCCGGATCGAGCAGGTTCCGGAGGATCGCGACCGTCCCCAGTGCAAAACGCCGCGGCATTGGCATCCTGCTGCGCGGGTCGAGGACGTCGTTCAGCTCCTGGAGAAGCGGCGAATCCACTGCCGGCGGTTCCCACGTTCCGTCGGCCTCGTCTTCCGGCTCGACCGTCTCGCCGCCGGAGACGTACGGCGGCAGGAACGAGATCTCCTCCGCATCGCCGGCCTCGAGCCCCGCGGCGAACTCCTCGTACGCGGAATCGGTCCCGTCGGAATCGTCGCTCTCGTCGTCCCGATCGGGCCCCGGCGGGGAAGAGTGACCGGCGGAAGCGTCCGCCCGCTCCTCGGTGCCATTGACCCCGGCGGAGGGCGCCTTATCGCCCCGGAACGACCGGAATAGCGCGGTGGCACGCAGGTCGGGCCTCGCGACCGGTAGGGCTCGCGGACCGCGGGCCACGCAGGCCGCAGGCCGCATCCGCCACGGGCCGAGGAGCGCGAGGAAGCCCGACACGGAGGCGAGAACGCACGCGAGCGGGTCGCCGGCGAGCAGCCCGCTCGCCGCGGCCACGGCCGACATGGATGCCACCACCCCCGATGTGGATCGCCTCGCGCTCATCGCTTCCCGCGGTCCTCCGGCTTCCGAGGGACACCCGTCGGGTGTCCAACTCGAACAAACATCACCGCTTCCGCGCGTTCGAGGAGCAATTCCCGCGCCACCTTCGGCACGAGGATGCCGAAGTGCGTTGGGGGGGCCGTGGTTACGCGTCGCGCGGCGTCTCCGTGGGTTCCGGCCCGGGACCTCGGGCTCGCCAGATTTTCCATCGGTCCATGACCCGATTTCCCCGTACGACCGTGAAATGGTCGAACTGCGCCACGGTCAGACAGGAGTGATTCGGCAGGATCCGCACCCGGGTCCCGACCGGCAGGGCGGCGGAGAGGATCGCATGCTCCTGGCTCACCGAGACTACCCGGGTCCCGGAATCCGGCACGGGATCGTACAGGCTCCCGTACACGCGGCCGTAGTGCGGGGGCGAGTCCGGGCCGAGGTCCTTGGACAGGACGAGCGCCCCCGCGTCCGACACGCTGCGGCCGGCCCCGGCGTTCGTGGAGACGATGGTCGAAAGGACAGTGACGGCGGGGCGGTCGAGATCGCAGGCCCCGAGCCTCGCCTGCGTGTAGTCGTAGAGCGCGTAGTTGCCCGGCCGCGCCTCATCCACGCCGTCGAGCGACCTCGCCAGCGACATCGCGGGCGTCGATCCCACCGAGAGGACGCCCGGGTCGACGCCCGCCTCGCGCAGCCGGGCCCCGAACTCCACCATCACACGGCGCTCCTCCTCGGCGATCTCGACGATGGCGTCGGGGGATTCGGCGTGGTACGCGTGCCCGGAGTGCGTCAGGCAGCCGACGAGCCGGAGGTCCGGCGCGTCGGCGATGCGGCGCGCGAGCGCGAGCGCGCGCTCGGACTTCGGATCGACGCCGGTGCGGCCGTATCCGCAGTCCACCTCGAGCCACACCATGAACGGATGGCGCTCGCGCTCGAGGGCATCGATCGCCTCGTCGGACTCGACGGTCACGCCCACGACGTCCGCGAGCGAGCGCACCTCGTCCATCCGCGTCGGATTGAGGGGGAACGCCCACGTGATGTCGCGGAACCCGTCCCGCGCGAAGACCCACGCCTCCTCGAGCGTGGAGACCGTGATCCCGGAGGCCCCCGCGGTACGCTGCATGCGGGCGATCTCGAGGCATTTGTGCGTCTTGATGTGGGGCCGGAGACGCACTCCGAGCGTCCGGGCACGCGCGCTCATGCGCTCGAGGTTCGCCTCGAGGCGGTCGAGGTCGAGCAGGAGCGCCGGGGTGGCGAGGTCTTCGACGGTGCGGCTCGCGGAGGCTGTCATGGCCGCGAAGGTAGTCGCCGTCACGCATTCCCGCTAAACTCGTGGAGGGAGAACAGGGTCACCCCCTGGACGCGGTGACCCGACGCCGATCGAGGTCGTCTTATTCGCAAGGAAGAGGACATCCCCGGAATCGGGCCGGAAGGCCGTGTCCCCGAGGAGCCCTCGGACGGGGCTGTCGTGCGCGATGTCCTGGCGGGAGACGACGATGCGTTCGCGATTCTCGTCAGACGGTACAAGGACGTGCTCTACCGCTACGCGGAGCGCATGACCGGCCGCCCGGACGACGCCGCGGATGTGGTCCAGCAGGCGTTCATCAAGGGCTTTCGCAATCTGGACCGTTGTCGCGAGCCCGAGAGGGTCGGAGGATGGTTGTTCCGGATCGCGGTCAACCTGTGCAAGGACCACCTCAAGGGCCGGGCACGGCGCGAGGTCCCGCTCGAGGCGGGGGAACCCCTGCGGTCCGGCCGGGGTCATCCGGAGGAGGGGGCCGAGCGGGCCGAGATCCGCGAGGAGATCTACCGGGCGCTCCAGGCCTTGAGTGACGAGCAGCGCGAAGCCTTCGTCTTGAAGCATGTGGAGGGGTGGTCGTACGAGGAGATGGCGGAGAAGCTGGACGTTTCGATCCCGGCGCTGAAGATGCGGGTGCATCGTGCGCGTGAGCAGTTGCAGGAGCTACTCGAGTACTACCGATGAACGAGCCGCTGAATCGTTACCTGGATGGCGAGATCGACCTCGCGGAGCTCACGCCGGAAGCCCGGCTCGAGGCCGCGGCGTGGGACGCGCTCGTCGCGGACGCGCGGGAGGCGGGGGCCGACGAGGCGCCCGTCGGTCTCGAGTCGCGGATCATGGCCGAGATCCACGCGGGGCGCCGGACGTTCGGGTCCCGGCTGGTGGGCTGGTGGGTCAGCCCCCACTCCGTGCGCGTGCGGCCCCTGATCGGACTCGCCGCCGCGGCGGCGATCGCGGCGCTACTCTTCCTGCCCTTCCGTGGCGGCACGCCGGTCGAGCCGGAGAGCGCGGCCACTGCCCTCGTCAGCGAGGAGAGCGTCTACGTGCAGTTCGTGCTCGAGGCGCCGAACGCCGTCTCCGTGGCGGTGGCGGGGGACTTCAACGACTGGGCGCCCGAGACCGCGCTCGCCGATCCGGACGGGGATGGGGTCTGGTCCGGCCGCGTCCGTCTCACGCCGGGCGTCCACAAGTACATGTTCGTGATCGACGGCACCGACTGGATCACGGATCCGCACGCCGAGCGGTATGCGGAGGACGGATTCGGCAACCGGAACGCCGTCCTCGCGATCACGGGCGGCGCGGGCGCCGGGTCGCTCGCCCCCTGATGCCGTCATGAAGTCGCTCCGCCTCGCCCCGCTCGTCGCCTCCCTCCTGCTCGTCGCGGCCCCCACCGCGCCGGCCCAGCAGAGGGACGATCTCGCGCGCGTGCGCGTGCAGTTCCCCGCGGCCTCCGTCGAGCGGCTCGAGACGATTCTCGCCCATGCGACGGACGACGGCGTGCCGCGCGAACTCCTGGTGGAGAAGGCGGTCGAGGGCGTGGCCAAGGGTCACCGTCCCGACGTCGTGATCCGCGCCGTGTCGACGCTCGCCGACGAGATGCGCGCCACCGTCCGTCTCCTGGGGCGGGACACGCCGCCTCCGGGGCTCGAGAAGGCGACCGACGCCATCCGGCACGGCGTGGAGCCCGACGTGGTCCGCCGGCTGGCCCGCACGAGCCCGCGGGACTTCCCGCTATTCCTGCAGGCGATCGAGGATCTGCTGCACGCCGGCGTCGAGCTCGAGACCGCACAGGGGGTGGTCCTCGACGCCGCCTCGAGCGGCATGCGCAGCCAGGAGGTCCTGACGCTCCCGCAGACCGTCCGGAGGCTGGTCCGCGAAGGAAGCTCACCGATCGAGGCGGCCACGACGGTCCGTCGCAGCCTCACCGGCCGCTCCACGATCCCGCCGTCGTCCCCGGGCATCCTCGGCCGCACCGGATCGCCGGTGGGGACGACCCGGCGGATTCCGCCCCCGTCACCCGGACCGATCCCCCCGAGCTAGCCGGCACCCGTCCCCGATTCGCCTGTCTCCCGGCACGGGCCCGCCGTATACTGGCGCCGCGTCCGGCCGAGCGCGTGAGGAGGGCGGGACCGCGCCCCCGCGACGGGGGAACTCGAGCACGGAGCGGCGTTTGGCTGACGGGGTGAGAGCACGGATCGCCGGGACGGGGCGCTACCTCCCCGAGAAGAGCATCGACAACTTCGAGCTCTACACCCGGGACGACGTGCGCGCAGCGTTCGACATCGAGCGCGCCCGTACCAGCCTCCGGGACGGCGACGCGGGTGAGCTCGCGCCCGAGGACGTCTTCGACCGCTGGGTTCGCCAGGTGACGGGGATCGAAGCGCGGCGGGTCCTCGACCCCGGGAACACCGGACTCACCACCGAGCACATGTGCGCCGCGGCCGGGAAGGCGGCCCTCGACGCGGCCGGGATGAGCCCGGAAGACCTCGACCTCCTCTACGTCGCCTCGCTGACCTGCTCGGACAGCGTGCCGAACGGTGCCTGTACGGTGGCGGATCTCCTCGGCGTGCCCCGTCTGGGGGGATACGTCTTCAACGCGGCCTGCGCGGGCTTCGTCTACGGGCTCGCGAGCGGCTGGGCCGCGATCGCGAGCGGGATGGCCGAGAACGTCCTCGTCATCTCCGGCGACACGCTCACCACGCTCGTCGACTACTCCGACCTGAACACGGCCGTCCTGTTCGGCGACGGGGCGGGCGCGGCCGTGCTCACATCGGCGGCCGGAGAGCGGGGCTTCCTCGGCAAGCCGGCGATGTACGGCGAGTTCGACCGGGCACCCCTCAATCTCGTCGGGCAGGGGTGGGAGACCAAAGACGAGCCGGCGCCGAAGCTCCACATGGTCGGCGGACCCCGCATCCTCCGGAACGCGATCCACACGATGGCGGCCGCGGCGGATCGGGCGGTGGCCTCGGCCGACCTGGGGTGGGACGACGTCGACATCGTGATCCCGCACCAGGCGAATCTGCGGATCACCGTGGGCCTCGAGAAACACCTCGGTCTGTCGAAGGGGCGGGTCATCCACAACATCGGCTGCTACGGCAACATGTCCGCGTCCACGGTGGGCGTGACGCTCGACGAGGTGTTGCGCGGCCTGCACGGATCCGTCCCCGATCCGGCCACGCTGGTGCTCACGGCGATCGGCGGTGGCTACACCACGGCGGCCGCCGTGGTGCGGATCTGACCCCTCACCCGGCCCGTTCACCGGCCGGGTCCGCGTCCACCACCGCAAGCACGGGAGGAAGGAGCGCCGGGACCGGGCGCCACGTCGACCCGTCGACGCTCGCGAACACCTGACCCGTCGAAGTTCCGAGGTGGAGCCCCGCCCGGCCCGCGCACAGGGCATCGCGGAGAACCGAGACGTACGCGTTCGACTGCGGAAGACCGCCGGTGCGCGGGGTCCACGTGGCGCCGGCGTCGCGGGTCTCGAACACCCGGAGCCGCGCATCGCAGACGCAGCGCATGTGGCTGTCGCGCTCGGGCACGACCCACGCCCGATCGGGGTTCACCGGATCGAGCGCCAGCGCGTATCCGAAGTCGCTCGGCAGGTCGCCCGTGATCTCCGTCCACCGCTCCCCGTGATCGTCGCTCCGATACACCCCGCTGTGATCCTGGCGGTACAGCCGCTCCGGCCGGACGGGGTGAAGCCGGAGCGCATGCGGGTTGTGGCCCGCCTCGGCCGCCGGGTCGGCCAGGTACGCGGCACGGACTCCGTGGTTGATGGGCGCCCAGCGCGCGCCGCCGTCGTCGCTCCGGTAGCACCCGCCGGCCGACACCGCGACGTACAGCCGGTCGGGCGCCGCCGGATCCACCTGGATCGAGTGGAGCGCGAGCCCCCCCTTCGCGGGGTGCCAGGCGCTCCGCGTGGGGTGGCGCTCGAGGGCCGCGATCCGCGTCCAGCCTCCGGCCGGATCGTGGGTCCGGAAGAGCGCGGCGGGCGCGGCGCCCAGGTGCCACGCGCCCCCCGTGAGGACCGGCGCGGCGACGTGCCACAGCATCTCGGGCGCGGTCCCGTCGCCCGTCGGGTCCGGCCCCGGGAGGAGCACCGCCTCCGCCGGATCCGAGGCGTCGACGCGGAACACGTGGGCGCCCCAGACCGGGTGGTTGACCAGCGCCAGGGCGCTCGCGGGCCGGCCCGGATCGACCGCCGCGTGATAGACCTCGTAGCCGGCGAGCCAGGGGCCGCGCACGATCCGCTCGGCGCTCCCGGGCTCGCCCGCGAGCAGGAACAGGCCCTTTCGTGTGGCGACCCACGCCCGGGCCGGAACGTCGGTCACGCGGTCGCGCTCCACGGCCGGAGCGGAATCACCTGCGCCACGCCGCCGGCGGCGATCTCCCGGGTGCCCTCGGGCACGACGAGGAGCCCGTCGGCGCGCATCGACGTGAGGACGCCCGAGCCCTGGGGGCCCGTGAGACGCGCACGCGGCAGGTCATCGTCGCCATCCTCGATGCGTACGCGCAGGAACGAGGCGACATCGGCGGGTCCGCGCATCGCCTCGGCGGCGCGGCAGCGGAGCGGGCGGCGGTGGATGGCCGCGTAGCCCGCCATGCGGCGGACGGCGGGTCGCACGAGGACCTCGAACGTGACCATCGCCGAGACCGGGTTCCCGGGGACGCCCCAGCACGGCCGTCCCCGGAGCGTGCCGAACAGGGCCGCGCTCCCCGGGCGCATCTTCACGCGCCAGAAGACGCGCTCGAACCCCATCGACGCGAGGACCGGGCGTACGTAGTCGTGGTCTCCGACGCTCACGCCGGCGGCCGAGACCAGACCATCACAGCCCTCGCACGCCTCGAGACGTTCGCGCACGCTCCCGGGGTCGTCGCGCGCGATCCCGAGCGGGACGGGCTCCGCTCCGGCGGCCTCGAGCTGGGCGGCGAGGGCGGGGCCGTTCGAGTTCATGATGCGGCGGCCGGCCCGCACCTCGTCGTAGTTCTCGAAGCCGGCCAGCTCATCCCCGTTGGCGAGCACGCCGATCCGGGGCCGCCGGCCCACGGGGACCTCGGAGACCCCCGCCAGCGCCAGGAGCGCCACGGCCGCGGGATCGATCTCGTCGCCGCGGGCGAGGAGACGCCGGCCGGTCTCGATGTCCTCGGCACGCGGCCGGATGTTCCGTCGCGCGTCGCTCGACTCGAAGACCCGCACCCGTGCGCCATCGCCGCCGTCGGTGTGCTCGACTCGCACGACTCCCGTCGCGCCTTCCGGGACGGGGGCGCCGGTCATCACCCGGACCGCTGTCCCCGCCGCGAGGGGGCCCGATGGGACCCGCCCGGCGGGCACGTCGTCCGAGATCGGGAGGGTCACGGGCGTCTCCCCGGTCGCGCCCTCGACATCCTCCGCGCGCACCGCGAAGCCGTCCATCGCGCTGTTGTCCCACGGGGGGTGGTCGACGGGGGAGGGGATGTCCCCGGCGAGCGCCCGCCCGAGCGCGTGCCGGAGCGGGACGCGTTCCGTGCCGCCCGGAGCGACCCGCCGGAGCACGGCGGCGAGCGCGTCCTCCCAGCGGACCCAGTCCGCGTCGTTCATCGGGGCGAGCCGGTGCGGCCGTCCGGATACGCGGGTCCGTGGAAGAGCGCGAGCTGCTCGACGAGGAGATCCTCGAGGGCCGTCGCCACCTCGTCCGGCGTGTCGTATCCGTTGAGCATGAGCGCGAACACGAGCGTCTCCTCGTCGCCGTCCTCCACGAACCCGGCCAGCGCGCGGACCCCGGACAGCGAGCCGGTCTTCGCCCGCACGGCCCGGCTGGCGGCCGTCGACAGGAAGCGGCGGGAGAGCGTGCCGTCCACGGACGACACCGGGAGCGCTCCGACGAACGCATCGGAGCCCGGGAGCTGGGTGACCCGGCGGAGGAGGCGCACCAGCGCGGCGGGCGCGATCTCGTTGTACCGTGACATGCCCGAGCCGTCGGAGAGCGCGAACGCTCCGGGCTCGATCCCCCACCCGGCCAGCGTGCTCCCGGCCACCTCGAGACCCGCTTCGGCCGATCCGTCGCCATCGAGGGTGCCCAGCGTCCGGAGGAGCGTCTCGGCGATCTGGTTGTCGCTGTACTTGAGCATCCGGTCGAGCGCCTCGCCCAGCGGGGCCGAGCGCAGGGTCCGCTCCCACACCACGGTCCCCGGCGTCTCGTCCCTGGACGGCGTGCGGACCGCGCCCTCGACCCGCACGCCCGCGCGCTCGAGGGCCCGGAGGAAGCGGTCGATGAAGTGGCCGGTCGGGTTCGGCGGGGCGAAGCTCAGGGGCACCCGCTCCGTGTCGGCGGGGATCCACCCCGACAGCGCCACGCCGCTCCCGAGCGCGTCGGGCAGGTACTCGAGGCGGAGATCCGAGCCGGGCGCCCCGGTCCGCACCTCGTTTCGGATGGGGAGCGTCGTCCCGGTCTCGAGCACCGTGAAGAGCGCGGACTCCCCGAGCTCCGCCGCGGGCCGGAGCTCGGCGGCGATGCGCGGCGGCCAGAGCTGGAGCGCGCTCACCCCCGCCGCGAACGACCCGTACAGGTCGTCCCACATCCAGCCCCGGCCCCAGGGCGGTCCGGCGAAGAGACGGGCGTCCGCGACGAGGTCGCCGGTGACGCGGGCGATGCCCGCGGCGCGCACGGAGCGCGCCAGCGTCTCGAGGGACTCGCGCTCGAACATCGGGTCGCCGCCGCCCACCAGCCACAGGTCTCCCGCCAGGACCTCTCCGTCCCGCGCGCCGACGGCCCGGATGGCGGTGCGCCAGGTGTAGTCCGTGCCGAGACGGGCGAGCGCGACCGCTCCGGTCACCAGCTTGCTCGTGCTGGCCGCGGTGAAGCGTCGCTCGGCGTTGTGGGCGAACAGAGGCCGGCCGCTTCCGGCCGCGATTACGAGGAGCCCCACGTGCGCCCTGGCGAGCGCCGGATCGTCGAGGAGCGCGCGCAGGTTCGTGTCCAGCGTCGCCAGATCGGCGGAGACCGGGTCGGCGCCGGGAGCGCCCGCGTTCTGGGGGAAGACGGCGGCGGGTCTCGCGCACGCGAGCGCGAGCGCCACGACGGTCGCGCCCGGAAGCCTCCTCAGAAGTAGTACCACAGCACGACCCCGAACTCGAGATTGTGCTGCCAGGCGCTCCCGTCGGGGGCGGGAGCGCCCGCGTCCTCGAGGTTCTGGAGGACCTCGGCGCCCAGGAACCCGTCGGGCGCGCTCAGCCGGATCAGATAGTCGCGGAACTCGAGTCCGATGCCGATCCGATCGCTCGGAAACAGCTCGATCCCGGCCCCCACGTGGATCTGAGGGGCGACCGAGATGTCGTACCGGAACGGCTCGAGCGCGGGGTCCGCGAAGACCTCCGACGCCCCCTCGTCGACGCCGAACACGAGGCCGCCGCCGAACACGGCGTAGGGCTGGACGCCATTCCAGGTCCGGGCCCCGGGGAGCGAGAGCTGCCCCCCGATATCCGCGCGCAGCCACCCGGCCGACACCGTGTCGACGATCACCGGTCCGCCTTCCTCGCGCGGGTCGACGACCCAGCGCTCGGCGGGCGCGTAGCTCACTCCGGTCTCGAAGCTGAGCGGGCTGCTCACGCGCAGCCGGAGCCGGGCGCCGCCGATGGGGGCGGGGCCCTGACCGAAGTCGAGCGAGCCGCGGTCGGCCCGGTGATACCCGCCGAAGAGCCCGATGCGGAACCCCCGCTCGCGCCAGCGGTAAGGCGAGTCGATGCGGCCCTCCTCCTGCGCGAGCCCCGCGGAGGCGCCGCCCAGGAGGACGGCGAGCGCGATGAGACCCGCGCGCGCGCCCGGAAGCGGTGCCGGACCCGCGCGTGGATGGCGGGGCCTCGCGGGCACGGAAGGAGCGTGGTCGATCGCGGAGCCGGGGATGGCGGGTCGGGGCTCGATTGACACTGGTTCGGGGGCGCTCCTATTGTTGCCACTCGATGGCTCCCGCCGTTCGCGCGGGACCGGGGCGGGGGGAATGTAGGTGGCGGACGGGGTCCTTTCCAGAAAGACGTTCGAGCGGTGCGCGACGCGACGGTCGTGGTGCATCGTGGCGCTTCTTCTCCCCCTCCTTCCGCTCTCCGCGGCCGCCCAGACGTACGAGGTGACGGTCGACGGCGAGACGTTCCGCAAGACCGCCGAGGGCCGCCGGCTCGCCGATCTCGTGCGGGGCGCCCGCGTCGAGCTGATCCGCTCGGAGGGGTCGTGGGCGGAGGTGCGGCTGTCCGGCTGGCTCCCCACGGCCTCGGTGTCCGCCACCTCGCGCGAGGGCCACGACCGCATCGTGTCGTCGGCGGGTGGCGTGAACCTCGCCGACGCCCCGTCGGGAGCGACCCTGGCCCAGCTGCTCCCGGGCTTCCTCCTCGATCACGTGAGCGAGACGGGGGAGTGGACCCGGGTGCGGCGGGACGGATGGGTCCGGCTCTCCTCGCTCCAGCCCGTCGCGGCCATCGACCGCTCGTTCGCTCGTCCCGAGAGCGCCGCCGACGCGGCCCGGCCGCCGGCGCTCGTCTCGGAGGGCCGCCGGCTGATGACCGGCGAGACGCCGATCGAGGTGCACGACGCGCCGGATGGCGACACCGTGGCGGTCGTGCGGCCGGGGACACCGCTTACGGTGGTCGAGCGCGGGGGTCGCTGGACGCGGGTCCGGGTCGACGGCTGGGTGCTGTCGGATCGCCTGGTGACGCAGGGAGCGGATTCCTCCCTGGTGGACGTGTCGGCCGGGGCGCTACGCGCGAGTCCGGACCTGTATCGCGAGATGCGGGTGCGGTGGACCGTGCAGTTCGTGGCACTCGAGCTCGCCGAGCCGGAGCGCACGGACTTCTACGAGGGAGAGCCGTTCCTGCTCGCCCGTGCGCCGGACCCCGCCGATGGGTTCGTGTACCTCGCGGTTCCGCCGGAGCTGCTCGAGGCGGCCCGGGCGCTCCGCCCCCTCCAGACGATCGACATCCTGGCGCAGGTCCGGACGGGGAGGTCGGCCCTCATGGGGGTACCGATCCTCGACCTGCTCGCGTTGTTCTGACCTCCGCCGCGGCCGCGCCCATCGCACGGACATGTCGAAGTCCCCGCTCGTCCTCCCGCCCGCGCGTCGGAGACACCGGAGACGCCGGCGTCGCGCGCGTCTCCCGGTCCTCGTCCTCGTGCTGATCGCCCTCGGAGCCCTCGGCTGGGTCTGCTATCGGGCGCTCGGGGAACGGGCCCGCGGCCCGGTCGAGCTCGGCGACCCCTAGAAGCCTGTTGAAGAACTACGGCGGGTCGCGTTCCGGTCGCCACGGCCCAGATCCAAGGCGGGGCGACGGTGGCGTAGCCGTAGCTACTCCGAGGAGCCCCAACGATGGAGATGG
>Ga0299914_10002300_pt1 | contig 13129 bp, 11 predicted proteins | sample RVTome_10_FD_201361 | JGI IMG/M metagenome (GOLD analysis project Ga0299914, IMG submission 201361) | Soil microbial communities from uranium-contaminated site in the Upper Colorado River Basin, Wyoming, United States - RVT153D57 (version 2) ...
GATCCTGGTGTTGCTGGCGGTCAGGATCGGCAAGTCCAAGCCCATCGTTGCTGCAGTCCTCGCCCTCGCAGCAGGCATCATCACATGGGTCGGGGTGACCAATCCACAGATTGGCTCGCTTGTCCCCAAGGATTACCTGCGCGCGCTCCCCCTCTCCAGAACGCTCATTTTCGTCGCTCCAATCTTCGCCATAGGTCGTAGCGTGCTCGGTGCGTACCGTCAGGGAGCCTCAAGCCGCAAGGTTGGAGTCATTTGGGATGTTGCATCCTTCTGGCCGCGTTGGTTCCACCCACTCGCGCCGCCCGCATACGGCCCGAAGGTGGTCACCGAGCTGAAGGGCCACATCGAATCGGGCGGGTTGAATATTCTCGCCGCCCACTCCCAGGGATCGGTCATCGCGGCAGTGGCCACCCATCAGGCCTCACTCGCCGGGAAGGGAATGCCCTCAGGACTCATCACCTACGGCAGCCCCCTCGGCCTCCTCTACCGTCGGCTCTTCCCCGACACCGGCATCGATCGTCTGGTCGAAACCGTCCCTCTCACCTTGGAGCGGGGATGGGCGAACCTGTGGCGGGTTGACGATCCAATCGGCGGCGAGCCCCTCGGAGGTGCCGTGAACTCGGTACTGGACGAACGAGGTTCGGGACACTCCGGCTACGAATTGGGCAGTGCATTTCGCGAAGCGCGCGATCAATCCGCACGTTGAGCCAGCCCTCTACGGAACCGCACATTCCCCTTGTTACCCAATCCGCTGCTCTGCTAGATTGTCTCCGGGGTGACGGGCGTGCCTCGACTTTCGCGCCCGAGTCGATCAGGAGATCTTGGGGATGTCAGAAACGACGGATGTGATTGTCATTGGTGGTGGCCCTGCTGGCTCGACTGTGTCGACCTTGCTTGCGAAAAGCGGACACAAGGTAACACTGTTCGAACGGGAGAGGTTTCCCCGTGACCATGTAGGAGAGTCGCTTCTCCCCTACTGCTATTCGATATTCGAGGAACTCGGGGTCCTCGACCAGATGAAAGAGACGATGACCCGCAAGCCGGGAGTGCGGTTCATCGATGTCGACGGGAACAACCAGACCACGTGGTGCTTCTCGGCGGTGATCAAAGACGAGAGCCACCTGTCCTTTCAGGTCCGCAGAGACCGTTTCGACCACATGCTGCTCCGCAATTCGGAGGAGAACGGGGTCGACGTCCATGAGGAGACCAAGGTCAAGGAGGTCAACCTCGACGGTCCCGGCGGAACCGTTGTGGTCACCGCGGCCGGGCCTGATGGGGAGACCGAACACCAGGCGCGATTCCTGGTCGACGCCTCAGGGCGCGACACGTTCCTGGCCACCCGGATCGGGAACAAGAGGAAGAACGAGGCGCTCGACCGGACTGCATTGTCGCAACACTGGATGGATGTTCCATTCGAGGGAGGCTTCGACGAGGGTCTGATCCAGGTCGTCTATCTCGGCGAAGAGAAGAAGGGCTGGATCTGGATGATCCCGGTCGGCGCCAACCGTCTCTCCATCGGTGTCGTGCTCGCCAGCGAATACTACCGATCTGCCCGCCAGCGACTGGTCGACGCAGGGTCCTCCGACTGGAAACGTGACTTCTATCTGGAGGAGTTGAATAGCGCACCGTTCGTCGGCGGTTTGATCACCAACGCATCGCCCGTCAGCGACCTGCTGGTGAACGGCGACTATTCCTACAAGTCCGATGTGAAGTACGGGGAGAACTTTGCGCTGGTCGGCGACGCCCACACCTTCCTCGACCCGGTGTTCTCGAGCGGCGTCTTCCTTTCGATGAACACGGCACGAAAGGTTGCCGGTGCGCTCCACCCCTGGCTCTCTGGTGAGGTCGATGCGCCGCTCGCCGACCTCAAGGAGGTGTACGCCAGCATTGTTGGGGCGTACGAGTTGGTGGAGAAGTCGATCATGCTTTTCTACAACCCAACAGCGATCAACTTCGCCCAGGCGGCTTCTGCCAGCGACTTGATCCACGAAAGGCACTCCAACGCTCTGGCCAGCATCCACTACGTGCTAGCTGGGGACTTCTTCGAGAACTACGAGAAGTACTCCAAGGCGCTCGACCTTCTGGCAGATCCCGACCTGTTCGCGAAGTACAAAAGCTTCGTCCTCGATCGGCCCGGCTACCACGCGGACTCATGCGGGATCACCTTCGAAGAAGCGTTTAGTGAGTTTCAGCGCAACGAGGTGGAACCGGCGCCCGCGGTCTACTAACTGGTCCATAACCGGAGGGCATGACCCGGTCGCCGTGGGCGTGCCAAAACCACAGACACCTCGGTGAGCGGTCCTCATAGGATGGGCCTATGTCCGGCGCACGAGATGCTCTCCCCCTGAAACCGATGCCCGGCGGCGCGGTGCGGGCGACCGTATGGGCGCTGCACCTAGCGCTTCCGGTGCTTGCCCTCTGGCTGCTACTCGCCCAGCCCGACCTCGATGTCCGTTGGGAACATCATCCCAGCCACTTCTGGCTGGTGATTGGTGTTGCCGCAGTCAACGTTGCGCTCGCGGTACAGGTGCTCGGAGCGGCGAGGATGAGAGGAGACGCCCGCCTTCTCATCATCGGCTACGCCTTCATGCTGGCCGCAGGCTTTCTGTTCCTGCACGCACTTGCAACTCCCGGAGTGATCGTCTCGTCAGCGAATGGCGGATTCGAGATCGCCACACCGGTCGGGGTGGCCCTTGCTTCGGTCCTTTTCGCCTTTGCCTCGTTCGAATTCTCCGCGGCAACCTCCCGCCGGGTCGTCGACAGGGCTCGGGCCACCACATGGGCAATCGTCGGGATGATGGCGGCGTGGGGGGTGGCGTCGATCGCCGAAGTGTCACCACTTGCAAATCCTCTCCCGGAGCGTGCCGCGGGTCCCCTGCGCTGGGTCGCCGTATTGGCAATCTCGCTCTATCTGGTCGCTGTGTTCCGATTCTTCCAGTCACACCGCAAGAAACCATCGGTGATGCTCCTGGCCCTGATCACCGCAGCAGCCCTTCTCGCTGAGGCAATGGCGACAATCATATGGGCTCGTAATTGGCAACTGTCCTGGTGGCTGTGGCACGTCCTCATGGCGGCAGCGTTTGGCTTCGTTGCCTACTCGGCTTACACCCAGTACCAGAGAGAGGGCGGCTCCGCAGGCATCTTCGACGGGATCGTCTCCCCCGACACAGCAGTAGCCATCCGCGAGGAGTACGGGAACGCATTAGAGACACTGACCGACACGCTGCAGAGGTCCGGGCAGTCGGGTATCACCGACGGCGAGCTCGACCTCATCATCGCCGGGCTCGGCAGTCGGTTCTCATTGAGCGAAGGCCAAAGCGAAATCCTGGCAAGGGCAGCGCGATCACTGGCCACAGAGCGCGATCAGGCGAAGCGCCTCGGGGCTCTCGCCGTCATCGGCACCGAAGCGGGGGTGGAGCGGAACGAGGACGAGCTTCTCGAAAGTGTCACGGTCGTTCTTGCCGAGCGGTTCGCACCCGACGTCGTCCGGATCGGCCTCCCCTCCCCTGAGGGGTTGGTGTTCTCCGACAGGCTCACCACTTCGCAATGGCCGGCAGCGGGAGGAAGGTATGCAAGGGATCTGACAGTCGGCGGAGAAACGGCCGGAACCGTCGAGTTCGCTCGCCCCCACGCAGATTTCCGCCCCCGGGACATCGCGATCATGGACACCCTCGTTGCCGAGATCGGGATCGCACTCGACAACGTCCGGCTCTACACCCAGCTCGACACCCTGTTCCGCACGTACATGTCGCCTGATGTCGCCGACACCTTGCGTGCCGATCCCTCGGCTTCGGGGCTGGGCGGCTCCATCGTCGAGCTCACTGCACTCTTCGCCGACCTGCGTGGCTACACCACGTTCTCCGAGCGGACCGATCCCGAGGAGGTGATGGAGCTGCTCAACCATTATTTTGGACAGGTCGTGCCGGTGGTTCTTCGCAATGGAGGAACGATCGTTCAGTTCATAGGCGATGCCCTGCTCGCCGTCTTCGACGCCCCCGAGCCCGGGCACGATCATGCTTTCCGGGCGGCACGCGCCGCGTTGGAAATCCAGGAGGCCATCAGGGACATTGCCGAAGACCGGGATGACCGGCCGTTGTTCAGAATCGGTATCAACACCGGTCCCGCCCTCATCGGCAACGTAGGAAGCGCCGAGATGCGCAGCTTCAACGTCGTCGGAGACGCGGTGAATGTCGCGTCGCGCCTCGAAACCTCAGCCGAGCCCGGCACGGTGGTCATCGGCGAGTCCACATATAGCGCGATTGCCGATCGGGTCGAGGCGGTACCGCTGGGCCCACTCGAGTTGAAAGGCAAAACCGACACCACGAACGCATTCCTGCTCCAGCGGATCAGAACCTAAGGAAAGGCTTGGTCAGCCGCAGGCTGGGTCGCCGGGTTTGGCCCCGAGTGACAGTCCGATTTGGTCGGTGACCCTCCGGAAGCTCTCGGCGTCGGCGAAATCGACGGAGCCGAGCAAGTGCTCTTTGATCACCGATGAGTGGACCGGTTCAGCCTCGGCAAGCTTGTCCTTACCGGAGCCGGTGAGGGCGGCGAAACTGCCCCGCCTATCGGTCGGGCAGGAACGCCGCTCAACCCAACCCTGATTCTCCAACCGGGTGATTGCATGTGAGATACGACTCCGCGAGAAAACTGCCGAGTCGGCAAGCTCACTCATGCGCAACCCGTCCTCCCCTGCATCGCGGAGGCGGGCGAGAAGGGTGTAGTCGGGAAGGGAAAGGCCGGCGGAGCTTTCGAGGCGGCGGTCCAACTCTTCGAAAAGCAGCCTGGCCGCCATCAAATAGGAACGCCAAACTTCCTCGTCGGCACGGGTGAGACTTGTAGTGGTTCTCGTGGACATGTTCACCCATCTTAGTCGGCCCTGGTTGAGTTTTGAATAGTTGACAGTTCAACATCCTAGTGGTATCTTGTTGCCTGTTCAACTATTGAAAGGTAAACATGATGAACACGGCACAAGCAACGAAGACCACTCCCGCTGTCGGAGTCTGGGATGTCGACCCGGCCCATAGCCACCTCTCGATCATCGCCAGGCACCTGATGGTCAGCAAGGTCCGGGGCACCTTCGAGGACATCAGCGGAACGATCGAAGTGGCCGAGGACCCGACAATGTCGAGCGTAAAGGTCGAGGCAAAAGCGGCAAGCGTCACCACCGGCGTCGCCGACCGTGACGGCCACCTCCGCTCACCCGACTTCCTCGATGCCGAGAGCTACCCTGTCATCACCTTCGAATCGACTGCCGTTACCCCCAATGGGGACGACTGGAAGCTCACAGGTCACCTCACCATTCGCGGAGTCACCAAACTCGTGAGTTTTGATCTCACCTACGAAGGCTCCGCCGAGGATCCTTACGGGAATACCAAGGCCGCTTTTGTCGCCACCGGGGAGATCGACCGTGAGCAGTTCGGCCTCACCTGGAACGCCCCGCTGGAAGGTGGTGGCGTGCTGGTCTCCAAGAACTTCAAGATCGAGTTCGAGGTTCAGGCCAAACTTCGCTCCTGATCACTGGAACAATGGGGTGCGTGTCGCTTTCGCGGCGCGCACTCCATTCGCGTCCGGTCACCGTGCATTTCGGTTTGCCACTGCACCGCCCGGGGTACTTGTCGTGGCCGGTGGCGTCAATTGAAGGGGACATTTGGCTTCGAAACGTTATGAAATGGTCGAATCTCTCGGCACCGGGGGAATGGCGACCGTATGGCGAGCAAAAGACACCGTGCTCGACCGTTGGGTCGCGGTAAAGCGACTCGTTCCCCACGCCAACAACGACCCCGTGGTCGCCGAGCGTTTTCGCCGCGAAGCACTTGCCTCGGCCCGTCTCAGCCATCCCGGCATCGTATCGGTTTACGACACCGGCGAAGACGAGGACGGGCCCTTCATCGTCCTCGAGTTGGTCCAAGGTGAGACCCTTGCAGACCTCCTCAAGCGCGAAGGATGCCTCGATGTCGCAGCGACTGCGGCCATCGTTCGACAGGTCGCGGAAGCCCTTGACTATGCCCACGGCCAGGGGGTCATCCATAGGGACGTCAAGCCTGCCAACCTCATGGTCGCGTCCGACGGGACCGTGCAGCTGACCGACTTCGGCATCGCGAGGTCGGCCGACGACCCGACGACGATCACGAAACCCGGTGCCGTTGTGGGCACCCTCGCCTACATCGCTCCGGAGGTCATCGAAGGCGGAACGATCACCCCTGCTTCAGACATCTACTCGTTGGGTGCCGTCACCTACGAGATGCTCACCGGCGACCCGCCGTTCCGGGCGGAGAACGTGGGGGCACTCGTTACAGCCATTCGAAACGGTGACGCTCCGGCGCTGGACGGGATCCCTGACGCGGTGGCGGAAACCGTACTGGAGGCCATGTCGACCGACCCTACCCAGCGGCCGGCCACCGCAGGTGAGTTCAGTGCAAACCTGATAGCCAGGACGACTCTGGCGATGCCCCCCGAGACCGTCGTGATGCCCCCGGTTACTACACCTGCGATGCTCTCCGAGGTGCCCGACGACCCCACCCTCATCATTCCGGCCACGGGAGACGCCGCCTCTCCCCGACCTTCCTGGCGAGCAGCGTCGGTCGCTGCGTTGCTGGTCGCCGGTGTCGCTGTGGCGGCGTTTGCTCTGATACCAGACGGGACTGATCCGGGCCTCGCAACGGCGACGCCCACGATCCTGCCGGCCGAGACGACGACCACTGCTCCTGTCATCACGACCACGACGAGCACCACTACACCGACAACGACGACCACCGTCCCCACTCCGGACAGCGTTGCCGGAGAGATCGCTGCCCACCTCGAGGAGTTGGACCCCCCCGGGTACCATCCCAAAGACGTGAAGCGCGTTTTCGACGCTCTCGATGCGGTCATGAAGGAGTGGGCCGACGACGACGAGGAGGAGGACCTGACGGACGCGCTGGAAAAAATGGGTGAGGCGATCCAGAACCTTCCCGACTCAGAGGACACTGACCATTTGATGGATCACTTCGTCGAGATTGCGGAGCTGATGGGGCTCGAAGTCAGATCCGGCTCTGACGACGACTGAGACATGTCGAGCGGGCGATGCCCGGAGGCCACACCCGTATCGAGGCCGGCGAGATCGTCCCCGACCTTCGGGCCAGCCTGCTAAACACAGGCCGATGACCGACCCCACCTACACGTTGCTCATCTCATGTCCCGATCGCCCTGGTCTGGTAGCGGCTGTGGCGGCATTCCTCGTCGAGAGGGACGCAAACATCGTCCATGCCGACCAACACATCGACAGAGAGGAAGACCTGTTCCTGCAACGGATCGAATTTACCGTGCCCCGACTCGACAGCCAGAGACTCAGAGACGAATTCACCGGATTCGCCGGCGAATTCAACATGACCTGGTCGCTCCGCACGCCGGACCGGCCCCGGCGGGTAGCTGTTCTGACATCGACGGAAAGCCATTGCCTCTCGGACCTCCTCAGCAGATGGGATATTGGCGAGATGGACCCGGCCCGACTCGCCTTCGTGGCCTCGAACCATCATCACCACGCCGATCTCGTGAATCACCACGGAATCCCGTTCCACCACATTCCGGTCGATTCGAATGACCCGGAATCGCATGGTGAGGCAATCCGCCAACTCTGTGCCGACCACGGGGTCGATCTCATCATCCTGGCCCGATACATGCAGATAGTCGGTGAAGAGATGGTTTCCGAGTATCGCAACCGAATCATCAATATCCACCACTCGTTCCTTCCGGCTTTTGCCGGTGCCCGGCCCTACCACCAGGCCCATGCGCGGGGCGTGAAGCTGATCGGCGCTACCGCCCATTACGTCACATCCATGCTCGATGAAGGCCCCATCATCGCTCAGGACGTGCTCCGCGTGAGCCACCGAGACGGCATCGATGAACTGCGTCAGAAGGGACGCGATCTGGAGAAGGTCGTACTGGCGCGGGCGGTACGCCTCCACCTCAACGATCGGATCCTCCCCTACGGAAACCGGACCGCGGTGTTCGACTGACTGCTGCGAATGACCCAACGAGGACAACGAAAACTCAAGTCGCGCCTGGGAAAGTCGATAACAGAGGTCGTGTCCGCATCTGACAGAGAATCGAACTGGAAACCGACCTTGCAGGATACGACCGTGCGCGCCTCAGGCAACGGAAGCGGCGCCGGGCAAGCCGGTCCGAGCGAATCCACCGCCTACCAGCTGCCCAACCCTCTCGAATCGGCTGTGGGCTTGGCGAAGCTCCTCCACGACAGGACACGGGACTTCAACGCAGGTGTCCGTAATCAGGTAATCGAGATGCTGTCCCTCGAGCTCACCGAGGCCGACCACGTCGTACAGGACCTGCTGATGAGTCTGCGGACGGACGTCGGCGACCTTACCGACAGCATCGAACAGATCGAACTGCGCAAAGTGGTAGATCAGGTGGCCCAAGAACTAGCCACGTCCCGCCACATAAGAGTGTCGGTTCGAGGCGACGCTGCGGTGCGCGCCGATATAGACGTTGCGACACACATCGTCCGCAACCTTCTGCGTTGTGTCACCTATCTAGGCGGGCAAAACATCAACGTCGAGATCGGTCGGGGCTTCAGCAAGGTCTTTGTTGAGATCTCATATGATGGGGACAGCCCGCGACTCGGTGGTCTCGCCGACCTGATCGACGGCGGCCAGCCAAACGACAGCGCCGAGCTCCCGTTCAGCCTCAGCATTTCTGTGGCCCGCCTGTTGGCCCGCGCACTTCTCGGCGATGTCACAATCGCAGAGGCGAAAGGGAACCGCGATGCTTTCGAGCTCTCCTTGCCGATCACGCTGGGACATCACCGAGTGAAAACAGTGATTGCCGACTCGATCTTCGACCCCGCACCGGATGGGCCTACACGGGCCGACATCTCCGACATCATCGAAGGGGGCGGACCTGAGATGGTATTTCAGCCGATTATGGATATCCGGACGCACGGATCGGGTGAGGCGACAACCGTCGGATATGAGGCGCTTGCGCGCTTCCCCCTTTCCTCACCGCCCGAGTGGCTCGAAGCTGCCGGACACGCCGGCAAGCGGCTCGAGCTGGAGCTTGCCGCCATCGCAGCCGCCGTCACAGGCTTCGCCCCGGCCAACCAGGCGGGCTTCCTGACTGTGAACCTGTCCGACCAGACCCTTCTCTCCTCCGACCTGCTTCAGGTTCTTCAGGGAATGGATACCGGCTTGACAGTCGTCGAGCTGTCCGAGGTTGCGTTGATCAAGAGCTATGAGGTGACGAGCCGCGCCATGGATGCGCTGCGTGACCGCGGAGTGCGGCTGGCAATCGACAATGTGGGAGCTGGTGAGATCGATCTGTGGTCGATCCTCAGGCTGCAGCCGGAGATGATCAAGATCGATATGAGCCTGGTCCGTGGAATCGACTCGACCCCGACGAACCGAGCGCTGATCAGGGGACTGGCGGCAATGGCCACCGATCTCGGCATCATGGTGATCGCCGAAGGGATCGAGAAAGTCGAAGAGCGCGACATCCTCATCGATGCGGGTATCGAATTCGGCCAGGGCTACCTGCTGGGCACACCCCAGCATCTCCTCGCGCTAACGCCAACTCCGTAACCGCCCGATTCTCGGGGTCGTCCCTAAATCTTCAAGTCGTTGTATTCCCCGCCGATTGTCCGATGAATGCTTATGATCGGCTGTGGTCCCCCTAATGCCTCCTGATCCAAATCTGACGAAGGTCGGCGGCGGTGGCTTGGAGCGAGAATTTCCTCCGGAACCTCTCTCCGCGTCCGCGGCCAGGAAGTTCGTGCTCAGCCACGGATGGAGCGACGACAGCGACACGAATGTACGGCTGGCAACGGTGGTTTCCGAAATCGCCACCAACGCCATACTTCATGCTCGCACCCCCTTCATCGTATCGGTCAGCCCCAACCAGACGGCGATACGAGTGGAGGTCACGGATGGCAATGCGTCCTTCCCCGCCAGGAGGAAACACGACACAACCGATCCCAGCGGTAGGGGCCTCGCCATCGTCGACGCGATGGCCGACCGGTGGGGCGTTGCCAGCGCACCAAACGGGAAGACTGTGTGGTTCGAGCTGGAGAGGAACGGCGCAGTCTGACACCGCGTGACTTGTCCGCCCGCATCCTTCGCGTTGCGGACGAAGACTTGACTGCGTGGTCGGCCCGGGTCACAATGCCGCCGAACACGCTCGATCACGAGCAGGAGTAGAGCAATGACATTCCACACTCAACAGTCCAACATCTCCTCTGCTGCCTGCCATTGCATGCTCTGCGCTTGCTCTCGGGCGGACTCGACTTCGGTCAACTAGCTCACCGCACCACCCGAGAGAGTCCAGCCAGCGGCGAGCCTCCCGCCAATTCAATGCAGGAGTTCTGATCCCCGATTCACCCCAAAGCCGTGGTGATCGAAGAGCATTCACAGTATCCGAGGTGTGTCCCGTGTCCCTATTCCCCATCGAACAGTCCATCCCATCCGACGAGAAAGCGGCTTGATGTCGCCTCTCAGAAGACTCGCAGCCATCTGATCGAAAGAGGACACTGTGGAAGAAGTTGAAAAGAAGCTGGAATACCGGATTCTGACTGGCCCCGACGACACGCTTTTCTGTCAACGAGTATCGGAGGCTTTGTCAGACGGTTACGTTCTTTACGGCTCCCCGGCGGCGACCTTTGACGGTGAGCGGGTCATCGTCGCACAGGCTCTTGTACTCGGGAGAGCAAAATGAGCTACGTCGGAGACATCACACCGACAGAGGCGTTCGAATGGCTCCGTGAAGTGCCCGGTGCCACCTTGGTGGATGTCCGATCGCAAGTCGAGCTGGCGTTCGTTGGACTGCCCGATCTAGGGGTCATCGGCAAAGATGTGATTCGAGTCGAGTGGCAGCAGTTTCCCGATGGCACCGTCAACGATCAATTCGTCGAGGACCTCGTATCGGCGGGCCTCGATCAGGCTGACCCCGTGCTATTCCTGTGTCGATCGGGAGCCAGGTCCGCAACAGCAGCGGGAGTGGCGAGCCGGGCAGGATATCGGCAGGCTTACAACGTCGCAGAAGGGTTCGAGGGGCCTCTGGACGTCAGCGGCCACCGCGGAACAACCGGTGGCTGGAAGGCGGCCGGTCTTCCCTGGAGGCAGAGTTGACGGAGCGCAGTTGGCATCCGGACACGGTATCGGTGAGAGGAGGTCTCACCCGATCAGAGTTCGACGAGACCTCCGAGGCGCTATTCCTCACGTCGGGTTTCGTCTACGGATCAGCCGAGGAGGCCGAAGCGGCGTTCGCCGGGAAAACCGACCGCTATATCTACTCTCGGTACGGCAATCCGACTATCGCCATGTTCGAGGAACGGCTCCGCCAACTCGAGAAGGCCGAAGCGGCATGGGCGACAGCCAGCGGGATGGCGGCAGTCTTTAACGCCCTGGCGGCGATCCTTGTCACCGGTGACCGCGTGGTGGCCTCCCGGGCACTGTTCGGATCCTGTTTCATCATCCTCGACCAGCTTCTGCCGAGATGGGGGATTTACACCGATTTCGTCGACGGCAGCGATCTCAACCAGTGGGAGCAAGCATTGTCGACGCCAGCAAAAGCTGTCTTCTTCGAGTCCCCATCCAATCCCATGCAGGACCTGATCGACATCGAGGTTGTCAGCCAACTTGCGCACGACGCCGGCGCCCGCGTGATTGTCGACAACGTGTTCGCAACCCCTATTCTTCAGCGACCCCTCGCCCTGGGTGCAGACATCGTCGTGTACTCAACCACCAAACACATCGACGGACAGGGGCGCACCCTCGGCGGGGCGATCCTCGGAGGTGCCGAGTTCATCTACGAAGAGCTTCAACCGCTGATGCGCCATACCGGACCGTCAATGAGCCCGTTCAACGCCTGGGTTGCTGTGAAGGCCCTCGAAACCCTGCGTCTGCGCGTCGAGCGGCAATCCGAGTCGGCCCGTGCAGTCGCGGTATGGCTTGAGAAACACCCGGGCGTCACAACAGTGAGGTACCCCGATCTGGAGTCACATCCCCAGTTCGATCTCGCCAAGCGCCAGATGGAATCAGGCGGAACGGTTGTCACCCTGGAGGTTCCGGGCGGGACGAGCGGAGCCTTCGCGGTGCTCAACGCCCTCGAGCTCATAGACATCTCCAACAACCTCGGAGACACCAAGAGCCTCATCACCCACCCCGCCACTACGACTCATCGGAGACTCGGACCGGAAAACCGCGCGGCCATGGGAATAACAGACGGAACGATTCGCATCTCCGTCGGACTCGAATACCGGGACGACATCCTCAGCGACCTCGAACGAGCACTCAAGGCCAACACAAGCGCCGGGTGATCGAGCCCCAGGAGTCACGTGGCTCGTTTGGCGACTGCTGGTCGGAGAGACCGGCCGCCGGAAAGAGTGTCCACCACGGGTCCGCAAACCCAGACCACCGGCGCTCTGGCGTCGACGTTCCCCGCGGCGACTTCTCCGAGGGTGGTCAGCGTGACCTTCTGGTCTGCGGTGGTGCCGGATTCGATAAGAGCGACCGGGTCTTCGACCGGTCGTCCAGCAGCAATCAGGTGGTTGGCGATACCCACCCGGGCTCTCGCTCCCATCAGGATGACGAGGGTGTCCACGGAGGCGTACCGGGCGGCCGATCCCAGCTCGAGGGTGGCTCCGGGGACCACTGCAAAGCCGGAGGCTACATGGCGCAGGGTCAGCGGCAACCCGATGCATGTGGGAACCCCTATCGCGGAGGTGATTCCCGGCACCACCTCGGCTGATATCCCCCTCTCCGCCAGGTAGGTGAGCTCCTCCCCGCCACGTCCGAACACCATTGGGTCGCCGCCTTTGAGACGCACCACCACATGTCCCTCCACGGCCAGCGTCGCCATCAGGTCGAGGATCAGCTCCTGGGTGTGGTCGGCACCGGGCATCTTGCCGACGTCGATCATCTCCGCTGAGCCTGGGACCATATCTAGGATCTCGGATCCCACGAGACGGTCGTGCAACACCACTGTCGCCTGGTCGAGTGCGTTGCGGGCGCGAATGGTGAGCAGATCGGCGGCCCCCGGCCCGGCGCCCACCAACAGCACCCGCCCGGTCATCGGGCCTCCCCGGTGTCACTGACCAGATGAAGTCCGCATTCATTCATTTCCGTGCCGTCCCAACGGCCGG
>Ga0299914_10002301_pt1 | contig 13125 bp, 8 predicted proteins | sample RVTome_10_FD_201361 | JGI IMG/M metagenome (GOLD analysis project Ga0299914, IMG submission 201361) | Soil microbial communities from uranium-contaminated site in the Upper Colorado River Basin, Wyoming, United States - RVT153D57 (version 2) ...
AAGACCGATTTCCTTGCCCGCCGGGTGGCCCATCTGATCGAAACAGGGGTGCCGGCCACCTCCATCCTGGTGCTCACCTTCTCGCGGCGGGCAGCAGCCGAGCTGGAGCGGCGGATCCGCCTGCACCTCGACCGGCCGGTGAGTGGCGCCACCGCATCCACGTTCCACTCCTTTGCGCACAGGCTTCTGGAACGCCACCGCCATCGAAACGGCCACCCGTCTCCGTCACTGCTCACGGGACCCGAGCAGGTACGGGTCGTGTCCGACCTCCTGGTCCGGGAGGATCGCGACGACTGGCCGGCCACCTTCCGCCCGCTTCTCACCACCGAAACGTTCGCCGAAGAGGTGGCCGACTTCATGATGCGCTGCCACGAGCGACTCCTCGAGCCCGACGATCTCGCCCGGATCGCCGGCGAGCGCGCCGACTGGAGGACGCTCCCCGGCTTCCAGGCCCGCTATCGCTCGAGGCTGAGCGAACTAGGGAAGGTCGACTACGGCACACTCCTGGCCGAGGCCGTGAACCTGTCCGGTGATACCGCCCTGACCGAGCAGTTCAGCCACGTCGTCGTCGACGAGTACCAGGACACCTCGCCTGCTCAAGCCCGGCTGGCCCAGCTGGTCGCCGGTGAGACCGCGAACCTCACTGTCGCCGCCGACCCTCACCAGTCGATCTACTCCTTCCGGGGGGCCGACGTCGCCAATGTGGCCGCCTTCCCGATAGCGATGAGAGAGCGCGGCCGGCCAGTCACCACCATCATCCTCGCCCGATCGCATCGGGTACCCCCAGCCATCCTCGCTTCGGCAAGTCGGCTCGTCGCCCCCAACCGCCTGGAGGGTCTCCCCTCGATGGAACTGATTCCTGCCGATCATCCGGGCGAGGTGGAGACCTACACCTTCGACCAGCGGTCGGCCGAGGCAGAGTGGATAGCATCCGAGGTCGAGCGGCTGGCCGTCACAGAGAACGTGCCCCTCCATTCGATGGCGGTGTTGGTCCGTTCCACCCGCCACCTCCTCCCCGAGCTATCGCGGGCTCTCGACCGCCGACACATCCCCCACGACCGGCCCGACGCGCGCCTCATTGACCATCCGGCCATACGCATGATCGTCGACGTCGTCGCTTCGGCCCTCGCCCCGCCGGGTTCGAAGGAGCGAGCCCTGGCCGTGAGGAGGCTCCTACTCGGACCTCTGGTCGGTTTGTCTCTGGCCCGGGAGCGTCAGGTCGCCAGGGCTGCTGCACGATCTACCGGCTCGTGGGCCGACCTTCTTCGATCCGAGGTCCCGGAAGCGTCGCCGCTCCCAGAGCTGATGTCCGATCCGTCCTGGGCGACCGAAGTTCCTGCCGTGGACGGCTTCTGGTATCTGTGGGACCGTCTTCCGGGGCTGGACTCCCTGGTGACCGACCCACAGCGTGGCGACTATCGATCGGCATGGAGCACCTTCGCCCGGATGCTCGAGCGTCAGGCGGAACGCGATCCGGGAGTATGCCTCGCCGAGACGCTGGACGCCACGAGCGCCGGTGACTTCGAGGCCACTCCCCTGCTCAGCTTCACCCGCCCCGAGGAGGACCGTCTCGCCGTCACCACGTTGCATCAGGCCAAGGGCCTCGAGTTCGAGGTGGTGTTCATCGCCGATGCCATCGAGGGCGTTTTCCCCGACACGCGCCGGACACGCGCCCTCCTGCAGACCCATCACCTCGCATCCCCGACTGCGATCGACACCCCTTCCATTGCTCGGTCCCGCCTCGAGGAGGAGCGACGGCTGGCCTATACCGCCACCACCCGGGCGCGCCGGCGAGTCGTCTGGACCGCCACCACAGCAGGCATCGACGAAGGTGAGCGCCGCCCGTCCCGATTCATCCTCGCCGCGGCCGGGCTGGACAGCTTCAACGAGGTGGGGCCGCCGCCGGTTGCCCATCGGTCTGGATTCCAGCCCCTCACCATTTCGGAGGCCGAGTCGAGCCTGCGGCGGATGGCCATGGATCCCGCTGTGGCCACCGTGGAAAGGCTTGCTTCACTCTTTCTGCTGGCAACTGGGCGCCATTGGGACCCGCGGTCGTTCTCCGGTGTGCTCGAACCGGGCCCCGATCACGGCGTGCTGGATGGTCCGATCCGGCTCTCGCCCAGCCAGGCCGGTCTCTACGACGAGTGCCCACGGAAGTATGCACTGGAAAGACGGCTCCGCGCCGTCGACACCGAGTCGCCCTATCTGGCTTTCGGGTCCATCGTTCATGAGGCTCTCGAACTCACCGAGAAGGAAGCAGTCGAGGAGGGATCGAGCCGTGGGACCCCTGCTCGAGCTCTGAGCCACCTCGACACAGTCTGGGAGCAGTACCCGCCGTTCGGGCCCCCACCCCTCGACGAGGCCTGGAAGAGCCGCGCCCGGGCCCTGATCGATCGGCTGTACGCCGAGTGGCCGGGGAGCGACAGCGCCCCCATCGCCCTGGAGGTCGAGCTGGACATGACACTCGACGGCACCGAATGGGTGGGCAGGGCCGACCGGGTAGAGGCGGCCGCGGGAGGGGTGAAGGTGGTCGACTACAAGACCTCCAAGAACCCTCCGACGCTCAAAGACGCTGCCCGCTCCCTCCAGCTCGGCTATTACCTCCTCGCCGCCGCTGAGCATCCACAGCTCCGTGAGCACGGCCCCCCGGTCGCAGCAGAGCTGTGGTTTCCTCTGGCCAACGGACCGCGCAGGGTCTATCCCTTCGACATCGGGTACCTCGAGGATGTCAGGGATAGCCTGGTGGCCGTGAGCGAGGGCATCCGCTCCGAGGACTGGACTCCCCGCGTGGGGCGCCACTGCGAGCGCTGCCCCTTCAAGTCTGTGTGCCCCGCCTGGCCCGATGGCAGGGACGCCTACCAATGATCTCCCCCTCTGCCGAACAGCAGTTGGTGCTCGAGGCCGGCCTCCGCCCGACGCGCATCGCCGCCGGAGCCGGCACGGGCAAGACGACCACAGTGGCCATGCTCGTCGCCGATCTCGTGGAGCGTCGGGGCGTGGAACCGGAGGAGATCCTGGGTGTCACTTTCACCACGAAAGCGGCGGGCGAACTGGCCGATCGCATCCGATCTGTGCTCACGCCCCTCGCTGGACCGGGACGGGAGGCAGAGGTGCACACCTACCACGGGTTCGCCGCTCAGCTGATACGGGAGTTCGGGGCCCTCGTCGGCATTGAGCGAGGCGCCGGCGTCATCACACCGACCTTCTCCCGCCAGCTCCTCTTCGACGTCGTCCAGCATCGCCTCTTCCATCACTTCGACCCGACATGGGTGGGGTCGATCGAGAGGATCCAACGTCTCGGATCCGCCCTCGGAGACCATCTGGCCGATCCCCGCGACGTGGCGTCGACGGCCAGCGACGCCGACCCGTGGCCCGAGCGCCTCGAGCTGTTGGCCGCCTGGGAGGACTATCAGTCAGAGAAGCAGCGGCTCGGCGTGGTCGACTACGCCGACCTGATCTCGGCCGCGGTCCGCCTGGTCGAAGGTCACCCCGACGTCAACGACCGGATCCGCTCCCGTTATCGCGTCGTGCTCCTCGACGAGTACCAGGACACCAACCCTGCCCAGCGCGTACTCCTCCAGACGCTGTTCGGAGGCGGCTTTCCCGTAGTCGCGGTGGGCGACACCGACCAGACCATCTATGAGTGGCGGGGAGCGACCCCCGACAACTTCACCTCGTTCGACCGGCACTTCCCTCAGAGCGACGGTCGCCCGGCGGAACATCGCCGGCTGACGGTCAACCGGCGATCGGACGAACAGATCCTCCGTGTCGCCAACCAGATTCGCCGCCAGATCGACGATGACTCCGATCCCCTTACGCCAGGCCCGGACGCCGAACGGGGGACGGTGGGTGTTCGCTGGGCGGCCGACGCCATCGTCGAGGCCGACTGGATCGCCGACCGGGCGATCCAGCTCCATGCCGAAGGGGTCTCATGGCGCGAAATGGCGGTGCTCTTCCGTAAGAACCGTCACATCGCTCTCGTCCACGACGCTCTAACCGAGCGCGACATTCCCGTTGAGGTGGCGAACCTGGGAGGGCTTCTGTCGGTGCCGGAGGTCGCCGACGTGCGGGCATGGCTGCGAATCCTCGACGCTCCCGAGGACGGTCCGGCCCTGCTTCGGATCCTTTTCGGACCGCGTCACGCACTCGGAATGGGTGACATCGCCTATCTGTCGCGATGGGTCGCAGGGATGCATCGCGAGACGAGAGACGAACTCGACGAGGCGGCTCTCGACCACGAACGCATGGTGAGGCACACCATGCTGGAGGCGATCGATCGTCTCGACGACATCGAGACACTTCCGAACCGGACGCGCCTCAGCCTCGAGCGCTTCCGCCAGGATTACCGGCATCTGCTGGAGGTCGCCCAGGGAACGACCCTCGCCGAGCTGACCCGCAGCGTCCTCGACGTGACCGGCATGTGGCGGGATGTGGAGGCGATGAGCCCCTCGGGGCGTCTCAGTGCCCGCCTGAATCTCTACCGCTTTCTCGACCTCACCGAAGAGTGGAGCCCTCTGGAGGGTCGACCATCCCTGCCTGCTTTCCTGGCCCACCTCGAAGCCATGGAAGACAACCCCGCCGACGAGCTGGATGCGGCCCGCCTATCCGGAGAGGAGGCGATGGGCCTGCTCACTGTCCATCGGGCCAAGGGTCTCGAGTGGGACGTCGTTTTCGTCCCAGCCGTCACCAAGGGTGACTTCCCCACCAAATCCAGGGGGTTCCCGAACCCCTACGAGCGGGCCCAGTGGCTGCCCCACGAATGGCGCCGCGACGATCCGCCCCCCTTCGACGCTTCCACTCCCAAGAAAGAGGCCACAGCCATTCTCCGGGAGAGCCATCTCCTCCAGGAGTGGCGCACCGCCTATGTGGCCGTGACCCGGGCACGTCACCGACTGTATGTGAGCGGTGCCTACTGGTACGGAGCACCTACGCCCACCCAGCAACCCACCACCCCAAGTGAGCTCTTTGAGCTGGTGGAAGGGGTGGGGGGTACCGAGAACATGGGGACCGATCCCGAGACACCTCGCCCCGAGGTGTTGAGAGCACCAGATCAGACCCCAGCGCCGGACCCTCTCTTCCCCGACGGGTGGGCGGCAGCCACCCGGGACGCGATCGACGACCCCCAAACCGTTCTGCAGCGGGCGGCTGCCCGGGGCCTCGAGTCGGCAACCCAGAACACGATCGACGATTTCAGCGAGCGCCTATTCGATATCGAGCAGATTCCCGCGTCCACCGTCGTCTCGACCCCGGCCACTTCCGTGACCGGGCTGGTGTCCTACGCTGCTTGCCCCCGTCGTCACTACTGGCTGGAGGTCGACCGGTTGCCGCGGCGCCCATCCCCCGCTGCACGCCGGGGAGTCGAGGTGCACCGGCGCATCGAGCTTCACGGTCTTGGCGAGGTACCCATGAGCGAACTGGATCCGGAGTCCTATGACGGCATCGACGCCGAATCTCCAGCTAGACCGGGGACAAATCCCTACGCCGTGTACCTGGCTTCCGAGTACGGGCGGAGACGGCCCATACAGGTCGAGGTGCCCTTCCAGTTCGACACCGCCGCCGGCCTCATGGTCCGCGGCCGCATCGACGCCGTCTATCCCGACGACGGCGGCTGGGAGATCGTCGACTTCAAGAGTGGAATGCGGCGGGATGAGCCGTGGCTGGCGGTGCAGCTCCAGGCCTACGCACTGGCCGCCCACCGCGTCGACTTCGGTGTCCCCCGGCCACCACATCTTCGGGTCAGCTTCGTCTACCTGGGAGGGGAGCTCGACGTCGCCTCCCACCCCGTAGACGAGGTCTGGTTGCAACGCGCCGAAGACGAGGTGGAGTCGCTGTCGGCGGGGATCGTCGCTGGGGAGTTCGCCCCCGAGCCCTCGGAGGCGTGTCGGAATTGTGAATTCGCCCGGTTCTGTCCGCCGGGTACGGCCTGGTTGGAAGAGCACGGCCGATGACGATGGTCTTGGCGGCTCTGTTGGGCATCGGGATCGGCTCATTGCCCACCGCCGACTGGTTGGCCCGGTCGCGGGGCGTCGATCTGCGGGCTAGCGGCTCGGGGAATCCCGGCACCAACAACGCTCTCCGGGTAGGCGGGCGAGGCCTGGCCATGTCGGTCCTGGCAGCTGAGATCGTCAAGGGGGCGGCAGCGGTCGTGGCGGGCCACCGCATCGGCGCCGACACCGCGGCCGCCCTCGCCGGCCTCGGAGCCACCGCCGGCAACGTTTACAACCCGTGGTTCCGCGGCAAGGGAGGCAAGGGACTGGCCATCACTGGCGGAATCTTGCTGGCGGCATGGCCAGCGATGGCGGCGGTGCTCATCGCCGTCCTGGCCGCGGCGGTGGCTGGGTTCCGTCGTACCGGCCCGGCCACCCTCACCGCGCTGAGCGTGTACGGGGTGGTGGCCGTGGTGGGGCTCGGTGTCGACCTCCCCTCGGGTGGGCTGATCGACGCCGCCCCGGCATTGCTGATGCTTGCCGCCGGATGCATCGCCCTGCTCATGCCCAAGCACCTCGCAGACACCCTCAGATCAGGCGGCCCCCCGAAGTCTCCAGGATGAGAGTGACCGGACCGTCGTTGACCAGTTCCACGGCCATCATGGCCCCGAAGCTCCCCGTCTCGACGGAGACCCCCTCCGCCCTGACCGCTTCCACCAGGGCTGTCACCAACGGCTCGGCCTGCTCGGGCCGGGCCGCCGCCCCGAACGACGGCCGACGACCACGGCGGGCGTCCCCGTAGAGAGTGAACTGGCTGACGACCAGAACCTCACCATCGACATCGGCCACCGACAGGTTCATGGCCCCGCCCTCGTCGGCGAACACTCGCAGGCCCGCGATCTTCCCGGCCAGTGCCCGAGCATCCTCCGTGCCGTCGTCGTGGGTGACACCTGCCAGCACCAGGAGGCCGTGACCGACCTCGCCCACCACCTGTCCGTCGACAGACACGGCGGCCCGGCTCACCCTCTGAACGACACCACGCATCCCCCCATCGTACGATCGGGCGGGTTCGGGGGCGGGGTGGGCAGTACGATCGGCTCCCATGTCACTTCCCGGTCTCGCCGATCTGGCTCGAGTCTCAGAGGTTCAGTTGCCTCGGCCGCCGCCATGTCCCGATGTTCCACTCGGGCACCGACTGGTGTTCGTGATCGACGCCGCCACCGGGCTCGAGGACCGTCTGTTGCGGTCGTGGTCGGAACGCTGCCCTCAGGGGAACGGAGTTCTGAACCTCGCCCCGTCGCGCATCCGTCGGCCGGGGCGCCGCACCGACCCCCGGGTGACGGACCTGGTCACCAGCGACGACCCCACCTGGCTGGTTCCCCTCCGGGTGGTGTGGATGCCTGCCGAAAGGTTCGGGCGACGAACTGTGTCGTGGTGGGACGTCCTCAAGCTGGGGGATCCCCGCGACCCGAGGTGGTTCCGCGACTATCTGATCCTCGCCCGACGCCCCGACCGCGTCCGGGTGGTGGTGGGCGAGGGTGCTTCGGCCCGAGAGCTCAACGAGGCGTACTCGGCATCTATGGAGGAGGCGACAATCGCCGAGTTCGTCACGTGGCGGGCACGCCGAGCCCTGGACCGGGCGGAGCGCGCCGAGCGCGGCAATCGCTACAAGATCCCCCGCTTCGTTGCCCAGGACATCGTCCACCGGCCCGGATTCCGCAAACGCGCTACCACCCTGGGACGCCGTAGGGGTCTTCCGGAGACAGTGGCGGTTGCCCGTGCCCGCCACTATCTGCGAGAGATCGCCGCTTCTCACAGCCCCTTCGTCATCGATCTCATCGCCAATCTGATCAACTGGGTGATACGCCAGGGCTATGGGGCGATCCACTACGACCGTTCCGCCATCGAACGGGTGGCCCGGCTGGGGAACGACCACCCGCTGGTGTTCCTGCCGTCCCACAAGTCGAACCTGGACCGGTTGTCCCTCCAGTTCATGCTGTGGGAGAACGATCTGCCGCCCAACCACACCGCCGGCGGCATCAACATGAACTTCTTTCCGATCGGTCCACTGGTGCGGCGCACCGGGGTTTTCTACATCCGTCGCTCCTTCCGGGGAAACGACCTGTACAAGTTCGTCCTGCGCACCTATCTCGATTACCTGGTGGAGAAGCGGTTCCCGCTGGAGTGGTATATGGAAGGGGGCCGCTCCCGCTCGGGGAAGCTCCGCCCACCCCGCTACGGAATGCTGTCATGGGTGGTCGACTCCTACCAGCGCGCGACCGCGGACGACCTCTATCTGCTACCCATCTCGATCGCCTACGACCAGATCCAGGAGGTCCCCGCATATGTCCGGGAGGCGACGGGCGGGTCCAAGGAGAAGGAGACCTTCTCGTGGGCCCTGCGCTTCGCCCGAAGCCTCCGGAGGCGCTACGGAGACATTCACATACGTTTCGCAGAGCCGATCTCGGTTGCGGCGGAGCTGGCCGGAGCCGATCTCACCGATGACGATCCCATCGAGGTCCAGAAGCTGGCCTTCGAGGTCATGTACCGGATCAGCTCAGTCACGCCTATCACCCCCACCGCCCTGGTGTCGACCGTGCTGATTTCGGCCAAGGGCCGGGCACTGGACGTGGAGACCCTCACGGCCGCCTGTGGCGAGATGGTCGACTACGTAGAACGTCGGGGCTTGCCAACGACGACTTCACTTCCGGCCGACGCGGCGTCCGTCGCCCGCACGATCTCGTTGATGTCGGAGCACGGCCTCGTCTCGTCACAAAGGGCGGGCGATCGGACCGGCTATTGGATGGACAATTCTCAGATCCTCCGCTCCGCCTACTACGCCAACACAGTCGTGCACTTCTTCGTCCCCCGCGGTATTGCCGAGATTGCCCTGGCGGCGCCTGACCTGGATTCCTTCTGGAACGACCTGGGGGCCCTCCGGGATCTTCTGAAGTTCGAGTTCTTCTTCGCCGAGAAGGAGGAGTTCCGGGCCGGAGTGGCCGACGAGCTCGACACAGACGTGCCCGACTGGGAAGCGAAGGTGAACCGGGGAGATGGCCTGGAGTTGCGGCTGAAACCTTCCACCGCGAGGTGGGCGGTGCTCCCCTTGCTCGAGGCCTACCTGGTGGTGGCGGACGAATTGGTAGCGACCACCGAAGCTGTCGAGGAGAAGCCGTTCCTGGCCGCCTGTCTCGACCGGGCCAGGTTGTATCGACTAGAGGGTCGAATCGCCTCCGACGAGAGCGTGTCCCAGGCCATGTTCGGAGGGGCGTTGCTCCTGGCCGGCAACCGCGGCCTGATCGGTGACGACCCGGATGTCACGGCCCTCAGAGCAGAGTTCGCCAGTCAGGTCGCCCGTTTCGTGAGCGCCGCCGCTGCGACGGGAGCTCAAGAGGAGAGCAGCTAGAGCCGACGCTGCTGAGTGGACCACATCGTCAACTCAGTCAGTCGTGCCGGGCAGACGACGCAGGGCGGCAATGAGAGCCTCACCAGCCCCAGGGTCCAGGACATCGAACGTCTCTTGTGACCTCCGATTGGTTTCGCCCTCGATCGCCTCCCGCATCTCGTGTCCGGCCGATGTCAACCGGGGGGGATCCGCTTCGGCAAGCCCCGCCGCAACGAGCCTGGTGAGCCCGTGGCCGGATTCGTCGCCAAATTGGTCGTGCCACAGCTCGGTCATGGTCACCATCTCTGGTGCCGTGAGTCCGTGCGAGTGCCATGCCATTGCGTGGTCGTGCTGTCGTATGTACCGCAATGTCACCAACCGAACCAAGAGCAGCAAATAGGGATCGGCCGGCTCCGGCAGCGTTCGATGCACGACCGCTACGACGTGATCGTCGGACGCCGCCTCCACCAGCCGCCTCGCCAGAGGGGTCACGGTGGTGACGTCGTCGTGGTGATCAGCCCACATTTCGGCCGCTACGTCGGCCTCGGCTGCCGATAGGGCTTCGAGAAGGGGTTGCAGAGCAGGGGTAGCCACCAGACCAGAATCGCTTCTACGGATGAGCAGCTTCCCTTCCAGCTCATCCAGGCGGGAGAGGATTCTCCCCGGAGGCATGTACCGCATACGCAGGGTCGCCAGGTCACGAGTCAGCTTGCCGGCGCGTAGGAAATCCCCAAAGTGCGGAAGCAACTCCAGTGTCTCGAGCCCGCATTCACGGGCCAGCTCCAGGAGCCGACCACCGTGCTTCGGTCCCACGCCGCGATTCACCGAAAGGACCAGCCGGTCGATCTCCGGAGCGGCTTCACGTGCGATCTCCACTGTGTTTTAGACCCTAACCGTTCCACCGGCGCTGATTCCCGGACAACACCCGGCCACGCACGGCCGTCGAGTCGTTCGCTACCGTCTCGCACATGGCTGAACAGGCTGAGGACAGCGCCGTTCAGGTGGTGCCCTACGATCGTGGTTGGCCAAACCAGTTCCTTGTTGAGGCTGCGGATCTCCACCGCGAACTAGGTGACCTTGTAGCCGGCCTCGAACATATCGGCTCAACCGCGGTTCCGGGCCTCTGGGCAAAACCGATCATTGACATCATGCTCGGAACCCACTCGCCGAATCCGCCAAGCCAGCGGCTGATCGATGACCTTCATGCTCTCGGCTACCGATATCAGGGGGAGGATGGTCGACGTCCGGGACGATTCATCTTCCACAAGCGCCAGGGGGGATGGTGCAACCTGAGCCTCGTGCCCATTGGAAGCCACCTGTGGGACGACAACCTCAACGTCCGCGACTATCTGGCTGCCCATCCAGAAGTAGCCACGACGTACTCTGCCGTGAAACGTCGGGTGGCTGCGCTCAACACCGGGTCGCCTCAGGGATACCAGGACGGGAAGCGAGCCTTCGTCGACGGGCTACGAAGAACAGCGCGCGACTGGGCAACGAACACGCGATGGGGGCCACGACCGACTCACTGAGGCACCTAATGAGAGCTGCCTTTACCGCCCTGACTCTATCGAGGGGGTTTCCTTGACCGAGCTCACTCGACGGAGTCCCGGTTAATCCCGGGCGCTCCAGGCAGTCGGGTCCCTAAAGTCGCCGGCGTGTCGACCTCCTTTGCGGCTCGAGACGACGACCTGGTGATCCGGCTGATGCAATCGGAGGAGTTCGAGGCGACGAGGGACCTCTCGGTCTCCGCCTTCGACGACGACCGCTTGATTCGGGTTCTGCTCGACAACCTACGTGAGTCCTGGGCCTGGGAGGATGAGCTCTCGTTCGTCGCCGAGCAGGATGGCGAACTGGTCGGCCAGGTGCTCTATACACATGCGTTTCTCGATGCTCCGAAACGGCTCGTCGAGGTGCTTCTGCTCAGCCCGGTCGCCGTGCGACCAGACCGCCAGAACCGCGGAATCGGCAGCCACCTGATCCGTGAGAGCCTTTCACGCCTTGCGCTCCGCCGTGAGCCCCTGGTGCTTCTCGAGGGCCACCCCGACTATTACCCGAGGTTCGGCTTCCAACGGGCATCCGACCTGGGATTCGCGCCCCCTTCGGTGCGGATCCCGCCCGATGCGTTCATGGTCCTTCGACTTCCTGCCTACGAGCCCTGGATGACCGGTGCGTTGGTCTACCCGGACGTTTTCTGGCGGGCCGACGCAGTCGGGCTGCGCGACCCCTAACGATCCGAGGCTTCGGGTTGCCATTTCACACCTTGCGCTTCTATGTACATTGTGGTTCTATGTACCTGATAGCTCTATGCATATGGCTTCTAGCCATAGGAGGTCAGACGTGCACATCGACAAGGACCTGGTGGCGGCCTCGGCGACGCCGCTCGTGCTGGCGATCCTGACCGAAGGCGAAAGCTACGGCTATGCCATCCTCAAGCGGGTGCGTGAGCTGTCCGGGGGTGAGCTCGAATGGACCGATGGGATGCTCTATCCGCTGCTCCATCGCCTCCGCCGGCTCGGGTATGTGACCACGGAGTGGCGGACCCCTCCGGAGGGCCGCCGCCGCAAGTATTACTCGATCACTGACGACGGCCTGGCCGCCCTCGCCGAGCAGCAACGGCAGTGGATGACGGTCACACGTGCGCTGGGAGACGTCTGGCGAGGACCCGGTGGGCTGATGTCGGCCCTCGGTGAGGCATAGGGTCATGGATGGCGTGGAGTCCCAGATCGCCGAATGGCGGGCCTATGTCGCCAAGGCACCGGCTGTCGACGGCCGCGACATCGACGAGTTGGAGGGCCATCTCCGCGATCAGATCGCCGAGCTCGGTGCCGCCGGGCTCACCGCCGACGAGGCGTTTCTCGTCGCAGTGAAGCGGATGGGGGATCTCGACGCACTCTCCCGTGAGTTCGCACGCGAGCACAGCGGCCGTCTATGGAAACAACTCGTTCTGGAAGGAGAGGACGAGCCGGCGCGCTCGTCGAGCGGATGGCAGGAAGCGGTGATGTTCGCGTTGGCCGCGGCCGTTTCGATCCAGGTCGCACGCCTCGTTGCTGGGTTCCCCGAGGATGAAGCCGGGTGGCTGCTGCGCAACGCCGGACTGTTCGTGCTGCCGTTTGTGGCCGGCTACTTTGCCCGACGCCGCCAGCTCGACATCCGCCGATGGCTGCTGGCCGGTGCACCGTTCGTTCTCGCCGCCCTAGTGGTCAACCTCTATCCCTACGATTCCGGCTCTGCCACCGAGATCCTGGTCGCGCTCCACCTTCCCGTTGCGCTGTGGTTCATGGTCGCCTACCCGTATATGGGTGGCACGATCGGGTCGCACGAGCGGCGCATGGACTTCGTTCGCTTCACCGGCGAGTGGGTCATCTACTTCGCGCTGATCGCTCTGGGTGGCGGAGTTCTGACCATGCTCACGGTGGCAATCCTCGAGCCGCTCGGGACGGATATCGCCGAGCAGGTCATTGAGTGGATCCTGCCGTCGGGCGCCGCCGGTGCCGTGATCGTGGCGGCCTGGTTGGTGGAGTCCAAGCAGCGGGTGGTGGAGAACATGGCGCCGGTGCTCACCATGATCTTCACCCCGCTGTTCGCCGTGATGCTGACCGTCGCTGCGGCCACCTACGCCGTCACCGGGGTCGCAGGCGAATTCGACCGCGAGCTACTCGGCATCTTCGACGCCCTCCTTGTCGTGGTGCTCGGGCTCGTCCTGTATGCGATGTCCGCTCGGGATCCGTCCCGGCCGGCCGGTTTGGTGGATCGGGTCCAGTTGCTCGCGGTAATCAGTGCCCTGATACTTGATGTGGTGGTGCTCGGATCGAT
>Ga0299914_10002302_pt1 | contig 13123 bp, 12 predicted proteins | sample RVTome_10_FD_201361 | JGI IMG/M metagenome (GOLD analysis project Ga0299914, IMG submission 201361) | Soil microbial communities from uranium-contaminated site in the Upper Colorado River Basin, Wyoming, United States - RVT153D57 (version 2) ...
GTGACGGTGCGGCAGCCCACCTCCTCGTTCGCGACGTAGCGGAACTCGCGGTCCCTGCCGGCGGGATGGGCGGGCTGATCCGCGACACGCACGGGTACGGGTGCAGGCCCCTCGCCCGCGTCCCCGGGCTCGAGCCCGAGGACCGAGACGAGGACGAGCTCGTCCGGGCCCGGGTTGACGACCTCGTAGGTCGCCTGCGGGGGCACGAGGATCGCGGTCTCCGGCGCGAGCCCGTGCTCCGCGCCGTTTACGGCGATCGATCCGGAGCCCGCGACCGCGAAGAGCAGCTCCTCGCGGCCGGAGCCCCCGTGCCGCCCGGACCGTCCGGGAGCGAAGCGGAGCACTCGCTGCTCGAGCGCCTCACATCCGAAGTCCGGGCCGATCGTCACGCGGGTCGTGACGGTGTCGCCCTCGTCTCGCCGGGCCTCGGCCGAGGCCTCGTCGGTCACGTACCGCACCGACTAGGCCCCAGCTTCGGGGCGAGAGCCGTCCGGGTGAGCCGTGACGTCGAGCATGGGCCTCACTTTCACTCTCTCTGACGGCGTGTCAGCGGCGTGGTTAGACGCCTTCGTCCCCCGCCGAGCGCCTACCTTACACCGGAGCGCGGGCCGTTTCGAGCGCGAGCGCCGCCGCCCGCGCCCGGTTCGACTCCCTTGACGGGCGCAGGATCGGGTTGGTTAGGATCGTTCGCAATGCTGCTGAGCGAGGTCGGGTACGCGCGACCTACCAGCGTTGACGAAGCCGTGCGGCTCCTCGCCGAGAACGACGGCGCCAGGGCGCTCGCGGGCGGCCAGACCATCGTCAACGTGATGAAGGCGCGCGCCGCCGCGCCCGACGTGCTCGTCGACCTGGCCGACCTCGCGGAGCTGCGGACGATCGCGGCGACCGCCGACGGCGGGCTCGACCTCGGCGCCCTCGCGACGTATGCGCAGATGATCACGTCCGCCGAGGTGAAGGCTGCGCGCCCCCTCATCGCCGACGTGGCGGCACAGATTGCGGACGTGCAGGTGCGCAACCGCGGGACGGTCGGTGGCAACGTCTGCTCGAACGACCCGACGAACCACTTGCCTCCCCTCTTCGTGGCCATGGGGGCGGCGATGACGCTCGTCGGCCCCGACGGGGAGCGAACGGTCCGGGCCGAGGAGTTCTTCCTCGGCGTCTACATGACCGCGGTCGGACCCGGCGAGCTCCTGACCAGAATCGTCGTGCCGCCGGCCGGCGAGGCGCGCGACGGCTTCGACGCGGTGACCATCGGCGCGGACGGGACGTGCATCGTCAACGCCGCCGTGACCGAGGCGGGCGGCCAAGCCCGGATCGTCCTTGGCTGCGTCGCCGCGACGCCGGTCCTGCTCACCGCGGCGGCCGACGAGGACTCCGTGCGCGAGGCGGTGCGCGGCGCGGACCTCGACCCGCCCTCCGATCTCCACGGCACGGCCGAGTACCGCCGCCATCTCGCGGAAGTCGTCGCGGCGCGGGCTCTTGCAGCCGCACGGGAAGGGAGCTAGATGGAGCCCGTCACGAGCATGCGGGTCACGGTCACCGTGAACGGCGAGTCCCACGAGCGGGAGGTGGCGGCCCGCCGCCTCCTCGTCCACTTCCTCCGAGACGACCTCGACCTGACCGGGACGCACGTCGGCTGCGACACGGGGAACTGCGGCGCGTGCACCGTTCTCGTGAACGGGGCCGCCGTCAAGTCCTGCATGCTGCTGGCCGTCCAGGCCCACGGCGCCTCGATCGAGACGGTCGAGTCGCTGGCCCCGGCGAACGGGGGCCTCCATCCGCTCCAGCAGGCCTTCTCCGACCGGCACGCGCTCCAGTGCGGGTACTGCACCCCCGGGATGCTGATGAGCGCGAAGCACCTGCTCGACCACAATCCGGAGCCGACCGAGAACGAGATCCGCCGCGCGATCCAGGGGAACATCTGCCGCTGCACCGGCTACGTCAACATCGTCGAGGCGATTGCGGCTGCGGCGAAGGGGGAGGTGTCCGCGTGACCACGACGGCGCCCGAGCAGGTCGAGGCCCCGCAGAAGGGCTTCGCCGGCGAGAGCATCCCGCGCAAGGAGGACCGGCGCCTCGTCCAGGGGCAGGGCGTCTTCTTCGACGACGTCAAGCGTCACGGCATGGGCTACGTGCACTTCGTGCGCTCGCCGTACGCGCATGCGGGGATCGTCTCGATCGACGTCTCCGCGGCCGAGGCGGTCGAGGGCGTGTACGGGACGCTCATCGGCGAGGAGGTCGCCGCGCTGACGGACCCGTTCTTCGAGATGTCGACGCCGCCCGGCAACGAGATCCGCGACTACGCGCTCGCGGTCGGGAAGGTCCGCTTCGCGGGCGAGCCCGTGGCGGCCGTGGTCGCCGAGACGCGCGAGCTGGCACGCGACGCCGCCGAGCTGGTCGAGGTCGAGTACGAGCCGCTCGAGCCCGTCGTCGACGCCGTCGCGGCCCTCGAGCCGGGCGCGCCCGTCCTGCATGAGGAGGCCGGCACGAACGTCGTCTGGTCGGGGACCTTCGAGTGGGGCGACTACGACGAGGCGCTGGCGGAGGCCGACCGCATCGTCAGGATCGACCGCCTCTACTTCCACCGCTTCTCCTCGACCCCGCTCGAGTGCGCCGGCGCGCTCGTCGAGTACGACCGCGGCACCGAGCAGTGGACGCTCCACTGCAACCACCAGATGCCGGGCATCGGGATCGTCTGGATGGCGCCGGCGCTGCGGGTCGGCACCGACAAGCTGCGCATCGTCACGCAGGACATCGGCGGCGGCTTCGGCAACAAGATCACGCTCCACCCGTACTTCGTGGCGCTCTGCCTGCTCGCGCGGAAGCTCCACCGGCCCGTCCAGTGGACGGAGTGGCGGACCGACCAGCACACCGCCAACACCCACGGGAACGAGCGCACGTTCCTCGACGTCGAGGTGCCGGTTCGCTCCGACGGCACGATGCTCGGCTTCAAGGTCAAGGCCGTGGACGACGCCGGCGCCTTCCCGCGCTACGAGCCCCTCGGCTGCATCATCTGGGCCCAGGTGACGCCCGGCTGCTACCGCTGGCGCCACGTGCGCGTCGACTTCACGCAGGCGTGCACGAACAAGTCGCCGACGGCGCCCAACCGCGGCTACTCGCGCATGCAGCAGCTCTGGTTCACCGAGCGCGTGATCGACGTCGTCGCCAGCGAGCTCGGGCTCGACCCCGTCGAGGTGCGGAAGCGGAACTACATCCGCGCCGACGAGATGCCCTACGAGACCCCGAACGGCTGCGTCTACGACTCGGGCGACTATGCGCGCTGCCTCGACATCGCGCTCGACCTCGTCGGCTACGACTCGCTGGAGGAGCGCCGCAGGGACGCGGAGTCCCGCGGCAAGCTGCTCGGCCTGGGGATCGGCTCCACGCTCGACTCCGGGACGAACAACTTCGGCCAGTCCCAGCTCTTGAACCCCGAGCTCCAGTTCTCGGGCAACAACGAGGTCGCCACCGTTCGGCTCGACATCTTCGGGGAGATCGTCGTCACGCTCGGCACGACGCCGCAGGGCCAGAGCCACGAGACCGTCGCCTCGCAGGTGGTCGCCGACCTGCTCGGCGTCACGCCGAACGACGTCCACGTTCGCGCCGGCCACGACAGCTACTGGAACTCGCACGCCGGCTTCTCGGGGACCTACGCGAGCCAGTTCGCGGTCACCGGCCTCGAGGCGGTCAGGGGCGCGACCCTCGCCCTCGCCGACCAGATCCGGCGCCTCGCCGCCATCATCCTCGGCGCCGGCGGACCGGACGACATCGTCCTCGAGGAGAGCATGGCCAAGCGGCGCGACATGCCGGAGGCGGCGCTGCCCTTCATGGCGTGCGGCGCCATCATCAACGTGAACAACGCCGGCCTCCCACCGGAGCTCGACGACGTCACGCTCAACTGCCGCTACGTCTACCGGCCGCCGTTCGAGGTCCCCGACATCGAGCGCAAGTTCGGCAACCTCACGCTCACGTACGCGACGCAGATCCACGCCTGCGTCGTCGAGGTCGATCCCGAGACCGGCGTGTACGAGATCGTCGACTACGCGGCCGTGGACGACTGCGGCACGCGCATCCACCCGCAGATCGTGGAGGGCCAGGTGCACGGCGCCACGGCGCACGCTCTCGGCGCGGCCATGTTCGAGACGTTCCCGTACGACGAGAACGGGATGCTCCTGGCGAGCAACTTCTACGACTACCACGTCCCGCACGCGCTCGACATGCCGCCGCTCAAGACGGGCTTCATCGAGTCGCCCTCGCCGTTCAGTTCGCTCGGCACTAAGGGCATGGGGGAGGGAGGCGGCGCCGGCATCCACGCGGTCTGCGCCGCGCTCCAGGATGCGCTGCGCCCCGTCGGGAGCCCGATCGTCACGGAGAGCCACAACCCGTACCACCGGGTGTGGGAGCTGATCAGAGACCCGGCCGCGAGCCGGGCCGGCATCGAGGTCTCCGGCGCGTGAAGGTCGAAGGGACGCGGCGCTACGAAGCGCCGAGGGACCGCGTCTGGGAGATCCTCAACGACCCGGTCGAGATGGCGGGCCTGATGCCCGGGGTGGAGAGCTTCGAGATCGTCGACGAGACCCACTGGAAGGCCAAGGTGAAGGTGCCGCTCGGTCTCGGGAGCATGAAGATGTCCATCGACTTCGAGAAGACCGAGTCGCGGCCGCCGGAGCACGCGAGCCTCCAGGCGAAGGGCAAGGGGGTCGGCGCGATCATGAGCATGGAGACCCAGTTCGACCTCGCCGAGGACGGCGGCGCGACCGACATGCGCTGGCAGGCGGACGTTCGCATCCTCGGCCAGGTCGCGAGCATGGGCCAGCGCGTCGTCCAGCCGATCGTCAACCAGCAGGTCGAGCAGGTGCTGACGGCGCTCGACAAGCGCGTCGCCGTCAAGGCCGGCGAGGCGTAGCGCCCGCGGGCCTCGACGCATGGCCCAGCCCTTCCGCATCGGCGTGATGCAGCTCACCATGGAGCCGCTCGACGAGATGCTCGAGACGGCCGCCGTGATGGACCGCGTCGGCATGGACACGATCTGGCTCGCCGAGGCCTACCCGTGGTGGCGGAAGCACGGGATGGAGGCGCGCTCCTCGACGGTCGTCTCGGCGCTCATCGCAAAGCGGACCGAGCGCATCGCCGTCGGCTGGGGGATCATCTCGCCCTTCACGCGCCATCCGGTGCAGGCGGCGATGGACGCGCGCGTCGTCCAGGAGGCGGCCGGGCCGGGGCGCTTCCTGCTCGGCTTCGGCACCTCGAAGATCTTCCTCGTGAACGCGGTCATGCAGACGAAGAAGACGCTCGGCCCGATGCGCGACGCCGTGGCGATCGTACGCGGCGTCCTCGCCGGCGGCGCCTTCGAGTACGCGGGCGAGACCTGGAGCGCCTCCATCCCCGCGCTCGCCCCCGAGGCCGAGTCCCCGCGGGAGGTCCCGCCCGTCTACGTGGCCGCGACCGCGCCGAAGATGCAGGCTCTCGCCGGCGAGATCGGCGACGGCTGCCTCACCCCGTCGATCACGACCCCGGCGTTCGTCCGCTACACCCGCGAGAACGTCGCTGCGGACATCGACATCGGCTGCACGATCGTCGCCTCGATCCACGAGTCCGACCGCGCCGCGGGGCGGGACGGCGCCCGCGAGATCGCCGCCATGTACCTCGCCAACAAGTTCCAGAACATCAAGGGCTCCGCCGACACGCTCCTCGAGCTGGCGGAGATCGAGATGGAGGAGCTGGCGCCGGTCGCCGAGGCCATGGAGCGCGGCGGGCGCCTCGCGGCGAAGGAGCAGGTGACCGACTCCCTGCTCGACCGCTGCAAGCCGATCGCCGGCACGCCCGAGGACTGCGTCGCCGCGATCGAGGAGTACCGCGAGGCGGGCTGCACCCACGTCATGCTCGAGCTCTGGGGCGAGGACCGGCACCGCCAGCTCGAGGTCTTCGGCGAGCGCGTCCTCCCGCAGGTCCGATGATCGACGAGCGCCGCCTCGTCGATCTCGCGCTCCCGCTCGTCTCCACTCCCTCGTTCACCGGCTCCGAGCAGGCGGCGGCGGAGCTCGTGCGCGACGAGCTCGAGTCGATCGGGCTCCAGGTGCAGTGGCAGCAGGTGGAGGACGGCCGCGCGAACGTCCTGGGGACGCTGCCGGGGACGGGCGGCGGCCCGACGCTGATGTTCAACGGGCACCTGGACACGTCGTACTCGGGACGCGAGCCCTGGCTTCAGGGCATCCCCGGCTTCCAGCCCGAGGGCTTCGAGCGCGACGGGCGGATCTACGGGCTCGGCATCTCGAACATGAAGGGCGCGGTGGCCTGCTACGTCGAGGCGGTGCGGTCGCTGCTCGAGGACGGCGTCCGCCTGCGCGGCGACGTGATGATCGCGGCCGTCGCGGGCGAGATCGAGAAGACGCAGGAGGGCGAGGCGCAGGGCGCCGAGTACCGGGGCTACGCGGCCGGGTCGCGCCACCTCGTCGGCCACGGCGGCGCCGCCGACATGTGCGTCCTCGGAGAGCCCACCGAGAACAAGGTCGTCCTCGCCCACTTCGGGACGCTGTGGCTGCGCCTGCGCACGCGCGGGCCGTTCATCCACACGGCGTTCAGCGCGGGGCGGCAGGAGGAGAACTCGATCGTCCGCATGCGTGGCGTGCTCGACGCCGTGCTCGCCTGGCTTCCGTCCTGGGAGGAGGAGATGAGCTACGGCGACGTGCGCGGGGTCGCCAACGTCGGCGCGATCCGCGGCGGGTTCGGCTGGCGCGTCTCGCGCACGCCGCACGCGACCGACCTCTACCTCGACCTGCGGGTGCCGCCCGACGTGCCGATGGCGGAGGCGCGGCGCCGCGCGCTCGAGTTCGCGCGCAGCCTGGACGGCGTCGAGGCCGAGGTCTACGTGACCGCGCCCGGCGCGGAGATCGAGGAGGGCCACCCGCTCGTGGCCGCGCTCGACCTGGCCCACGAGGAGGTCTTCGGCTCGCCGCCGGAGCGCGACGTCACGCGCTGGTTCTCGGACGCGTCGGTCCTCTCCCGCTACGGGATCGCTACGGTGAACTACGGAACGTCGAGCGGGCTGCCCGACGCGGTGCTGGGGGAGAATCTCGAGATCGAGGGGCTGGTGAGGACGGCGGAGGTCTATCAGCGGGTCGCGCGAACGGTCTGCGGGGTCACGGCGTGAAGCTCGTCACGTTCGACGAGGGCCGCGTGGGCGCCCTGCTGGGCGACGAGATCGCCGTCCTTGACGTTCCCGACATGCGCACGTACTTCGAGCGCGGCGGCGCCGAGGAGACCGGCGAGCGCGTCTCTGCGGAGGAGGCTCGCCTGCGCGCGCCCATCGTCCCGAAGAAGTTCTTCCATACGGCAGGCAACTTCCGCGAGCACGAGGACGAGTCGAAGCGCGTCGACTGGTCGCACGAGATCGCCCCGTGGATCGTCTTCTTCCAGAACGTCGACGCGATCGTCGGCCCCGACGACCCGGTCGTCTACCCGGAGCACCTGACGGAGGAGCTCGACTACGAGCTCGAGCTCGCGGTCGTGCTCCGCAAGCCCGGGAAGTGGTTCGGGCCCGAGGAGGCCGCCGACTACATCGGCGGCTACGTCATCTTCAACGACGTGACCGCCCGGGACATCCAGCGGCGCGAGATGCGGTCGGGCGTCTTCTCGTTCTGCAAGGCGATCGACACGTTCTGCCCCCTCGGCCCCTGGATCGTGACGCCCGACGAGATCCCCGACCCGCACGACCTGGCCATGGAGTTGCGGGTCAACGGCGAGCCGCGCCAGGTCTCGCACTCGAGCCGCATGTCCGTGACCATCCCCGAGATCCTTTCCCACTACTCCGCGCTCGGCTACAGCGCCGGCGACGTCCTCTCGACGGGGACGGTGTCGGGCGTGGCCGGCTTCAGCGAGGACGCCGCCTCCCTCTACCTGCGGCCCGGCGACGTCATGGAAGGCGAGATCGAGGGCATCGGCGTCCTGCGCAACCAGGTGATCTCGTGGGAGGAGGCGCACGGAGAGCCGGCCCCGCCCCCCGTCCGCTGGTGACCGGCCGTACGAATACTCGCGTCTTGACGGGAGACCCACCTCCCGCCCCGTTGGCTTCGAGCCTACCGTGGAAATCCGCACCGGTGGGACACGGATCCGTGCCGGAAGCGCGCCGATGAGCCGGCCCGTGGACACCGCCAAGCTCGACCGCGTCCGGAGCCTGATGGCCGAACGCGAGCTCGACGCGCTCGTCGTGCGGGCGCCCGACAACGTCCTCTACCTCACCGACTACTGGTGCATGAAGGGCTATGACATCGCCGTCTTCCCGCGGGAGGGCGAGGCCACGCTCGTCGTGCTCGAGCCCCAGCAGGCGGACGCCGAGCGGACCGCCTGGAGCTCCGACATCCGCCTCTTCAAGGGCTACGACGGGCGCGACCCGCGCCCGCCGACCGCCCGCTCGCTCGAGCTCGCGCAGGCGGTCGTGCGCGAGGCCGGGTACGAGCGCGTCGGCCTCGAGCTCTCGCTGGGGACGCAGGGCACGGACCGCATGGTCGGGGAGCCGACGACCTACACCCACGAGTTCTTCCACGCCTTCGGTGCGGCCGAGGACGCGACCCCGCTCCTCGCCCAGGCGCGGGCCGTCAAGACGGCGCAGGAGGTCGAGCGCATGCGGCTCGCCAACGAGCTGGCCGCGCGCGCGATGGAGCACGTGAGCGACCGGCTGCGCCCGGGCATGAAGGAGAGCGAGGCGGCGGCCCTCTGGGAGGGGTTCGTCCACGCCGAGGGCACCGGCTACCAGGGCAAGGTCGAGCTCGCACGCGGCTTCGCCCTCGTCTGGTCCGGCCCCGGGATCCGCACGTTCACGGCGACCGGCGACCGGCCGGTGCAGGAGCGCGAGCCGACCCTGTTCGAGATCTGGGTCTGCGCCGACGGCTACTGGTGCGACCACACGAAGAACGTGTGTCCCGGCGAGCTCGACCCTCGCTACGACGAGCTCCTCGACCGGCTCCTGACCGTCTACCGTAGAGCCGTGGAGCACGTTCGCCCCGGAGCGAGCCTCGCCGAGCTCGACCGGCTCGTCCGGGAGGGCCTGGCCGAGGCCGGCTACCCCGGGCAGCCGTCGCACCCGGTCGCGCACGGCGTCGGCGCGCGCGCGCACGAGCCGCCCTACGCGCACCAGGCCGGCGGCGGGACGATCCAGGAGGGCATGGTGCTCGCCATCGAGCCGGGCGTGTACTGGGAGGGCGGCGGCGGCCTCCGGCTCGAGGACAACTTCCTCGTCACCGCGGACGGCGCCGAGCAGCTCTCCTCCTATCCCGACGACTTCAGACGGCCGTGATCGACCGGGCCAAGCTCTGGACCGGAGCGGTCAACGACCCGTACCGGCGTGAGGCGCACGTCGGGCTCTACGACACGACGCTTCGCGACGGCGAGCAGACCGTCGGCGTCGTGCTCTCTCCCGGGGACAAGCTCGAGATTGCCCGTGCGCTCGACGCGCTCGGAATCGACAGGATCGAGGCCGGCTTCCCCCGCGTCTCCGCGGACGACCGCCGGGCGATCGAGCTGATCCTGGCGGCCGGGCTCGAGGCGGAGGTCTGGGGCTTCTCCCGCGCCGTGGCCGCCGATGTCGAGGCGCTGGTCGAGCTCGGCGTGCAGGCCTCGGTCGTCGAGTCCCCCATCTCCGACCTGAAGCTCGACGCGCTCGGGGTCGGCCGGGAGACGATGCTCGGGCGGATCCGGGACGCCGTCGCCTTCGCCGCCCGCGAAGGGGTGACGGTCGCGTACTTCGGCGTCGACTCGACGCGGGCCGACCCGGGCTTCTTCGCGCAGGTCTACACCGCCGCGGTCGAGGCGGGCGCGCAGGAGGTCGTCGTCGTCGACACGCTCGGGATCGCCTCCCCGGAGGCGGTCGCCGACCTCGTCGGCCGCACGGTCGAGCTCGTCGGCGACGCCGTGCCGGTGCACTTCCACGGCCACAACGACTTCGGGCTCGCCACCGCCGCCGCCGTGGCGGCGGTCCAGGCCGGCGCCCGTTGGATCCAGGGGACGATCAACGGCATGGGCGAGCGCGCGGGGAACGCGAACCTCCTCGAGGTCGCGCTTGCGCTGGACGCGCTCTACGGGGTGGAGACGAACCTCCGCCTCGAGCGGGCCCGCGAGGTGTCCGAGCGCGTCCGCGAGCTCTCCGGGTACGCGCTGGAGCCGTGGAAGCCGGTCGTGGGCGAGACTCTCTTCCGGCGCGAGAGCGGGGCGGTAGCGAGCCAGTTCCACGACCCGCCGTCGATCGAGCCGTACTCGGCCGAGGTGGTCGCCGCCGAGCGGGCGATCGTCCTCGGGAAGAAGAGCGGCATCGACTCGATCCGCATCAAGGCGGCCGAGCTCGGCCTCGAGCTCGGCGACGAGGACGAGCGTGCCCTCCTCGACGCCGTCAAGGCGCGCGGCGCCGAGAAGCGGGGCCTCGTCACCGACGAGGAGCTCGCCGAGCTCGCTCGCGCCCTCCACGACTAGCGAAGGAGGCCCAGTGCCACGTGAGGACGTCAACCCGGAAACGCTCCACCCGGCTCCCGGCTTCAGCCACGTCACCGTCGCCCGTGGGAACCGCCTGATCTACTTCGCCGGCCAGCTGGCGCTCGACAGCGAGTTCGGGATCGTGGGCGGCGATGACCTCGGCGAGCAGACGAAGGCGGCGATGCGGAACCTCGAGACCGCGATGGGGGAGGTCGGCGTCGGTTGGGACGACATCGTGCGCCGCACGATCTACACGCTCCAGCCCACCGGGTACGAGGTGATCACCGCGGCGATCGACGAGGTCACCGGAGGCGCCGCGCACCCGGCGCAGACGATCGTCGGCGTCACCGGGCTCGCGGTCCCGGGGTGCCTGATCGAGATCGAGTGCACGGCCTCGGTCGCCTGAGCGGTGCCCACGCTCGCTCGTTTGACATCTGATCAAATGCACGGGACGATGCCCGGCGTGAAGCCAACGGCGCTCGCGCAGGGGAAGCGGCGGCACCAGACGATGGCGGAGGCGGCCGTCGCCGAGCTCCAGGAGGCGATCCTCGCCGGCGACCTGCCGCCCGGCTCGCCTCTCCGCCTCGAGGAGCTCGCGCGCTCGCTCGGCATGAGCATCTCGCCGGTGCGCGAGGCCGTCCGGCAGCTGGAGAGCCTCGGGCTCGCCGTCCACGTGCCGCATCGCGGCGCGCGGGTCAGCGAGCTGGCGATCGACGACCTGCACGACGCCTACGAGGCCCGCCTCGCGCTCGAGACCCTGGCCGTGCGCCGCGCGGCCGGGCGCTTCACCGAGGAGGACGCCGCGCACGGCCGCGAGCTCCTGGACGACTACGCGGAGGCGCACCGGCGAGGCGATCCCCGCGCCGCGCGCCGCGCCCACGCCGAGTTCCACCTCTCGCTCTACGCCGCGTCCGGGTCGGCCTGGCTCGTCCGGTTGATCCGCCCGGCCTGGGAGAACTGCGAGCGCTACCGGGCGCTCTCGCTCTCCGGCCGGTCGCTCCGCCAGCGCCGCGACGAGCACGAGGCCATCCTGGCCGCGTGCGCGCGGCACGATCCGGACGAGGCGGCCGAGCGGCTGCGCCTCCATCTCTCGCTGACCGCCAACCTCGTCGCCCGCCGCATGGGCGCAGGCGACCTCTTCTGAGCCCATGAGCGACTACGCCGAGTTCGCGCCCGATCCCCGCGTCCTCGTCGGCGGCTACATCGAGGCCGACCCCGCCTTCGGGCCGCGCCGGCCCGCGAGCGTGGACGAGGAGACCTTCAAGTCCGCGATGCGCTCGCTCGCGGCCGGCGTCGTCATGGTCGTCGCCCGCAAGGGCGACCGCCTCTGGGGACTGACCATCAGCGCCTGCTGCTCGATCTCCGCCAGCCCGCCCCGCGTGCTCATCTCGCTCGCCGACGACGCGAGCTGCCTCGACGCGATCCTCGAGACACGCCGCTTCGGCCTCTCCGTCCTGCGGGACGACCAGAAGCACCTGGCCGAGCTCGGGGCCGTCCCGGGCGGGCCCAAGTACGTGGACGCCTTCTGCGAGGACCCGGGGTCGGCGCGGGGCACGACGATGATCGCGGGCGCGCTCGTCCACCTGGAGTGCTCCGTCGAGCGCGTCTTCGGCGTCAGCGACCACACGCTCCTGATCGGCGACGTCGAGGCGGTCGTGGCGCCGGACCGGGAGGGCGGGCCGCTCCTCTACTACGACCGCACCTTCCACACCCTCGGGGAGCCACTCACGTGAACGAGCGGTACGACGTCGTGGTCGTCGGCAGCGGCATCAATTCGCTGGCCGGCGCCGCCCTGCTCGCCCGCGGCGGGAAGCGCGTGCTCGTGCTCGAGCGGAACGGCTACCTGGGCGGCGCGATCCGGACCGAGGAGATCACCGAGCCCGGCTACCTGCACGAGGTCTTCTCCTCGTGGCACCCGCTCTTCGTCGGCTCCGCCGCCTACGCCGAGCTGGGCGAGGAGCTCGGCGCCCGCGGCCTCGAGTACCTGCAGACGGAGCTGCCGACCGCCTCGCTCTTCCCCGACGGGACGAGCGCCTTCCTGACGACCTCGCACGAGGCGAACGTCGAGGAGCTCGAGCGTCTCGCCCCCGGGGACGGCCAGGCCTGGGGGAGGGTGGTGGCGGAGTTCATGCCCAACGCGGATCTCGCGTTCGGCGTCCTCGGGACCGAGCTCTGGTCCTCGGCGGGCGCCGGCCTCGGTCTCAAGGCGTACCGCCGGCTGGGCCGGCGCGGCCTCGTCGGGTTCACGGGCTCGCTGCTCGCGTCCTGCCGGGACTGGGCGACGGAGACGTTCGCCTCGCCGCGGGTGCACGGCCTCCTCGCTCCCTGGGTGCTGCACACGGGGGTCGGGCCGGATACCGCCTCCTCCGGCTTCATGACGCGCGTGATCGCCGTGGCCGTCGAGCTGGGCGGCATGCCTGTCCCCAGGGGCGGAGGCGTGAAGCTCGTAGAGGCCCTCGCCGGGATCGTGGTCGATGCGGGCGGGGCCTGCGAGACCGGCCGCGACGTCGAGCGCATCCTCGTCCGGGACGGGCGCGCGGCCGGGGTCGTCCTCGCGGGCGGCGAGACCGTCGAGGCGGCCGAGGCCGTCGTCGCGAACGTCACGCCGACCCAGCTCTACGGCCGCCTCCTCGCGGTCGACGAGGTGCCCCAGGACGTGGCCG
>Ga0299914_10002303_pt1 | contig 13119 bp, 8 predicted proteins | sample RVTome_10_FD_201361 | JGI IMG/M metagenome (GOLD analysis project Ga0299914, IMG submission 201361) | Soil microbial communities from uranium-contaminated site in the Upper Colorado River Basin, Wyoming, United States - RVT153D57 (version 2) ...
AGCAGATCCTCGGCGTTGGAGAAGGCGCGCTCGCAGCGGATCCCCTCCGCGTTCGCGAGCACCTCCTGGATCGTCTCCCGGAACTCGTCGTGGTCCTCGACGATCCAGGCGGAGATGGGGCTGGGCTTTCTGGTGGTGGTCGGTGTCGTCATGAAGAACATCTCTTGGTCCGTGGCATGAGCAAGGTAGATCGTGTCACGCGACCGCGTCCACCGACGGGCGGTGAGTCGATCGCGATCTGTCGGCGTGTCCGGCGAACCTGTCCGGCCCCCCGGGCTACCCGGGACGAAACGCCCCGGCGATCCGGTACAGGCGAACCTCCAGCGTCCCGCATCGCCCCAAGGTGGCGGTCGCCTCCGTCCCGTACATCACGCGTTTGCGGGACCCCGACCCGCGCGATCGCGCGGGGCGGTATGTCACATCCCGCGAACGCGGGGCCGGGATCGCGCGTTCGCGGGGTGCGGAGACACGCGTTCGGGGGCAGGTTCGGAGCGGGATTCACCCTGCACGCGGCACGTCATGCCGGAACGAGCGTCGCCATGTCCACAGTCGCCCCGTACGCGTCCACGCTGTCGGGGACCGATGCCGACGAAGCGAACGCCCGCGCCCGGGCGAGAGGCCCCCCCTTCGTGGAGGCTCTTCGGCGGGGCGACACAGCGGCGCTCGCGCTTGCGTATCGCGCGTACGGACGGGAGCTCCGCTGGTTCGCCTCGAGCTTCACCCGCACCGAGGACGAAGGCGACGACGTCGTCCACGACGTCTTCCTGCGTCTCCCCGACCGGCTCGGCGCCTTCCGGGGCGACTGCGACCTGTGGACGTGGCTCCGGATCATGACACGGTGCGAGGCGCTCGAGCGGAACCGCGCGGCCCGGCGCCGGGAGCGCCGGGAGGCGCGCTGGTGGCTGACGTCACGCGGCGTGCGCCAGCACGTCGAGGACGCGCTCGACCGCGTCGCCCTCGAGCGGGCCCTGCCTGCCCTGCCCGAGGACTACCGGACCGTGCTCCTCCTGAGGGAGGTCGGCGGCCTCTCTCACAGCGAGATCGGCGAGCGGCTCGGGATCAGCGAGAACCTGTCGTGCGTCCGCCTGGGCCGGGCACGAAAGCGGCTCCGCGAGCTGCTCTAGGGGGTTTTCCCGCCACCCCCTAGAGAGTCGATCCGGCGCCAGCCTGCGCGTCCCCTCGTCGCCGGAGTCGCGCGGGTCACCCGTCCTCCCCCTCCTCCTTCGTCGCGACGCGCTTCTTCTCGTCCTCGAGGTCTTCGAGCTTCACGCCCTCGGTGATCCAGGCGGGCGCCGGTTCGCCCTTCAGGTAGTGCCCGAACCACTCGAGGATGCGGCGGTGGTAGTCCACCTGGTTCGCCTCCTCGCTGAAGCCGTGGTCCTCGCCCTCGTAGACGAGCAGCACCATCTGCTTCCCGGCGCGACGCGCGAAGTTGTAGAACTCGGTGCCCTGGTCCCAGTCCACCACGCCGTCGTCGTCGCCGAAGGCCATGAGGAGCGGCGTCTCCATCTCGTGCACCTTCTCGATGGGCGAGTTGCGGCGGTGCGCCTCGGGGTCGTCCCAGTACGGCACCTCCATGCGCGCCTGGCCGGTCTCCCAGTGGTCGAGCTCGGCGATGCCGGGGTTCCAGTGGATCGCGCCCATGAAGCTCAGGAAGTCGGTGAGCGGGGCGCCGGCGACGGAGGCCGCGAAGATGTCGGTCCGTGTGGGGAGATACGCAGCCTGATAGCCGCCCCACGAGTGGCCGATCAGACCCACCGCATCGGGATCGGTCACGCCCATGTCGACGACCTTCTGCACGGCGGCGCGCACCGACTCGAGCGCCGACACGCCGGGCTCGCGGGCCCGATACACGATGTCGGGCTGGAGCACGGCGTACCCGGCCCGTGTCCAGTCGGTGAAGTTGTAGTAGCTCCGCTCGTTCGGGTTCGAATAGAAGTGGATGGTGGGCGAGCGGATCTCGTACGTATAGACGATCGTCGGGACCGGCGTGCCGGGCTCGTAGTTCGGGGGATAGTAGAGGACGGCCTGCAGCGGGACGCCGGCCTCGCTCGTGAAGTCGACGAGCTCCGACCGACCCCACGCGACCTCATCGATGAACGGATTGATCTCCGACACCTGCTCGGGGTTCCTCAGCCTCGGGCCGGCCGCGAACAGGTCCGGCGGGTCGTCGAAGGCCATCTCGCGGTACAGATAGACGTCGGCCGAGTCGGCCTTCGCGAGGCTCGAGACGTAGGCATCCTTCATGATCAGCCGCTCGACCGAGCCGTTCGGCATGATGCGCGCGTAGCCGCGCTGCTCGCTCCACTCGCCGTGGAGGCTCAGATAGAGGGGCTCGTCGGGCCCGAGACCGGGCGCGTCGTCATCTGGCATGAACGCGACCCGGTGGACGATGCGGTCGGCGGCCCCGTCGGTGAGCTTCGTGGCCCCCGAGCCGTCGGGGGCGACGCGCCAGACGTCGTACTGGTCGTAGAGCACGACCGCCTCGTCCCCCTCGAGCCATCCGCCGGGTCCGAAGCCCCATGGCGGCAGCATGTCCGTGGGGGTGTCGTAGGTCGTGTCGGCGAACACGGCCTCGAGACCCGAAGTGAGGTCGTGCGTCGCGCCCGTCTCGAGGTCGTGGCTCGTGTAGTTCGTCCCGTCGAAGCTCACCAGCCAGCGGCCGCCCTCGCTCGACCACTCGTACCGCACCTCCTCGAGCGCCTTCTCCCGCTCGCCCGTCTCGACGTCGACGACCCACGTGTCGTGGTAGCGACGGCCGAACATGACGCCCCACGGGTACGGCTCCTCGGTGTCCTCGACCGCTCGCTCCCAGCCTTCGAGGAGCCGCGCGCTCGCGAGGAGGTCGGTGCCGATCTGGACGGCGCGGTCCTCGTCCAGGTGCCAGACCGCGAGGAGAGCGCTCCGATCGAGGAAGGACTCCATGGCCCGCTGTTGCGGGAAGATGCGGACGTCCGAGGAGTGCCAGATCTGGAGGGCGGGGAGCTCGGGCTCCTCTTCCTCCCCGGCGTCCTCTTCCTGATCCTCCTCTTCCACGTCTTCGTCCTCGTCCTCTTCGTCCTCCTCGTCCTCATCCTCGTCCTCCTCCGGCTCCCCCTCGTCGTCTCCGGTCTCCTCCTCGGCCACGGTCTCTTCGGCCTCCTCCTCTTCGGGCTCCGCCGGGCGCAGACCGAACGAGATCATCGTTCCGTCATCCGACCACTCCGGCGCCTCGGCGGTGACGATCTCGAGCGTGTCGGCGACCCCGGTGGCGCCGGCTCCGAGAACGAGCGTCGCGGGGGTGCCCGCGTCGAGACCTCGCCACGCGAGCACCTCGTGCGCCGTCCCTTCCTCCGAGGCTGGATCCACCGAGCGGAGCGCGGCGAGGTCGAACCCGTCCTCCCGCCAGGCGAGCGCCGAATACGCGGAGCCGGACGTGTCGAGCGAGCGCAGGCGGCCGGTCGCGGCGTCATAGAGCTGGACGCCGTTCCCCGCGTCCTCGCCCGTGGCGATCGCGAGGGCGATCATCGAGCCCGAATGGCTCCAGGAGAAGGAGTCCACGTTGCCGAACGTGGTCGCCATCCCCGTCCCGAGGTCGAGCACACGGACGTCGGCACCCTTCCCCTCGGGCTCCTCCGGAGTGTAGCCGTGGAGCGCGAGGTAGCCGCCCTCCGCGTCCAAGGCGAACGCGCGCACATCCTCGAACTTGCGCTCCTCGCCGGCCTCGAGGTCGAGGATCGCGGCCGTCAGCCGCACCGGTTCCTCCGATTCCTCGAGCCGCTCGCGCTCCTCCTTCGTGGGCTCGATCGCGTACGCGAGCCAGCGGCCGTCGGGCGAGAACGCGGGGGCGTCGCCCCATGCCACGACGCGCGTCGAATCCGCGTCGAGAAAGCCGATCCGGAGCTCGTTCTCCTCGCTGTTCCGGGTGACCCGATACGCGATCACGTCGCCGTTCGGCGAGATCTCGACCGAGCCGAGCGACTCCCAGCGGCCGTAGTCGAACGGCTCCGGGACATCGGGCTCCTGGGCCCGCGCGGAGCCGGGCGACAGGAGCGGCAGGGCGAGGAACACGAGAATCACGAGGGTCGAGGCGGGCCGTGGCATGCAACCTCCGTCGATGGGAGCCGAGAGATCGGGATGATGGCGCAGGGCCGGGCGGATCGCCAACACGGCGGGCCCCTGGTCCGAGCCTCGTTAGACGGCCCCGGGGTGGAGCCCGCGGGCGCCGTGCGAGCCGCGGGCGTAGATTTAGCGACGATGACGACTCCAACGGAGACACCATCGATGAACCGCCGCAGCGCACCGGGCCGCCACTGCACGCGTCAAATGCGACGCGTTCGGCCCCCGTGCGTCCAGCGTTCGGCCCGGATGTCGATGCGATAGGCGACATCGGAGGGAACGGCGGAAACTCGAGGGCCCGGGGCACGCGCTCCGGGCCCTTTCTCGTTGGAGGAACCAATGAACGACCGGATCTACATCACGACATCGATTCCCTACGTCAACGCGGCCCCTCACGTGGGGTTCGCGCTCGAGCTCGTACAGGCGGACGTGCTGGCCCGCTACCACCGGTTGCGCGGCGTCGAGACCAGGCACCAGACGGGGACCGATGAGCACGCGTTCAAGAACGTGATCGCGGCCCGGCGAGCCGGGGTCCCGACGCGTGCCTTCGTCGATCGGAACGCGGCCGAGTTCCGGCGTCTTTCGACCGCGCTCGACATCTCCCACGACGACTTCCTCCGAACCACGGAGCCGCGTCATCGGTCCGCCGTGGAGGCGTTCTGGCGGCGCCTGAAGCCCGACGACCTCGAGCTCCGCAGCTATACCGGTCTCTACTGCGTGGCGTGCGAGGACTTCTACCGCGAAGCGGACCTGCTCGACGGGCGGTGCCCCGAGCACGGAACCGAGGTCGCGGAGGTCGCGGAAGAGAACGTCTTCTTCCGGTTGTCGAGGTACGAGGAGCGTCTGAGGTCGGTCATCCGGTCGGGAGAGCTCCGGATCGTCCCCGAGACCCGGCGCCGCGAGGTGCTCGCCTTCATCGAGCGGGGGCTGAACGACATCAGCGTGACGCGGGCCGCGGAGCGTGCGGGCGGGTGGGGGATCCGCACGCCGGGACACCACGACCAGGTCATCTACGTCTGGATCGACGCGCTGATCAACTACCTCTCGGGGCCGGGCTTCGGGAGCGGCGAGGCGTGGACCGGGTGGTGGGCGCCCGATGCGCGGACGGTGCACGTGGTCGGTAAGAACGTGTGGAAGTTCCACGCCGTCTACTGGCCGGCGCTGCTCCTCTCGGCCGACCTACCGCTGCCCGACGACATCCTCGTACACGGATTCCTCACCGCCGGGGGCCGGAAGATCGGCAAGTCGCTGGGGAACGCGGTCGACCCGTTCGAATGGATCGACCGGGTCGGCGCGGACGCGGTCCGGTACTATCTCGTCGCGGGAAGATCACCGTTCGAGGACGCCGATGTGAGCGAGGACCGCCTGCTCGGGACCTACGAGAAGGACCTCGCGAACACGTTGGGCAACCTCGTCAGCCGCCTGCTCGCGCTCGGACAGAGGACCGGCCTCGCGCTCGATCCGGCGTCGCCGGGCGAGGCGCCCCCGGGATACCACCGGTCGTTCGAGGACTTCGCGCTCGACGGGGCGCTCGCATCGGTGTGGGCGGAGTTCCGGGCGCTCAACCGCGAGATCGACGCGGTCGCGCCGTGGCACCTCCCCGCACCACGCGCCCGTGAGCATGTGGGAGCATGGCTGACCAGGGTGGCACAGCTCGCCCAGTGGCTCTCACCGTTCCTTCCCGGCACCGCCGACCGGATCGCGGCATACATCGCGGCGGGCCGTGTGCGCCGTCGGCCGCCCCTATTCCCGCGGGGCACGACTCGATGAACCCGCCGCGTCGGTAGCCGCTACACGGTTTCCTGCAGGCAAGGCTCGCTCGCCCGCACCAGGTCGAGATGCTCGTCGCGCATGACGAGGATTCGCCGCGCGGTCTCCGTGGCTTCGAGCGACACGGCGCGTACGCCACGGAGGAAGAACTTCGGCCACCCCTCGAAGTCCCCCTCCGTGCGCACCCGGCCGAGCCATCCGTAGTACTCCTCCCGATGGCGCTTGAGGTAGACGCTCAGATAGAGGAGGGGGCGGGCAAGAACTTCCCCCTCCACCAGCATCAGGGTGATCAGCAGCCGTCCGAGCCGACCGTTGGCGTCCTCGAAGGGATGAATGGTCTCGAATTGGTAATGAGCGAGTCCGCACCTGATGAGGATCGGCGTCTCCCGGTCCTCGTGGAGCCACCGTTCCAGAACGCTCATCGCCTCGATCATCTCGGGAACGGGCGGGGGGACGAAGCTCGCCTCCTCGATCAGGCATCCCGAGGGACCGATCCAGTTCTGCGATCTGCGGTATTCGCCCACCCGCCGGTGACTGCCGCGCACACCTTCCATCAGCACGGAGTGCATGCCCATGAGGAGACGATCCGAGATCGGGAGCTCCGGCAGTCTCTCCAAGCCGTAGTCGAGCGCCAGCTGGTGGTCGATGACCTCCAGAACGTCCGGTGCGGGCACCCGGCCAGGCTCGGCTTCGAATTCCAGCACATCGACGAGAGACGCCTGCGTGCCCTCGATCTGCGAGCTGAGCAGGGCCTCCTTCCGGCTGTACATCGATACGAACAGGTCGGGGTTCGGGAGGATGGCGGCAGCTCCGTCCAGTCGTCCGATCGCGCGATCGGCGCCGCTCAGGATGCGATCCAGCTCGGAGTCCCTATACCGTAGGGCTCGCCCTGCAAGCCATGTTGAACCACTGCGAGTTTTGCTTGAATAAGGCTCGCCGTATTCAACCGGGCTTGATCGGGCAGCCTCGCGGGCCGGAAGAGCGCGAGGGCTTTTGGCGTCCGCCACACCCCGCCGCGCGTTGGTCCCACCGCCTATATCGTCGGGACCGCGAAGCTGCGCAGGATCTCGATCATGATCGCCGTCCCGCGGCGGATGTTCTCGACCGAGATGCGCTCGTTGTTGCCGTGGACGCCGCCCTCGTCCTCCTGGGGGATCACGAACGGCGAGTAGCCGTACGCGTCGATCCCGAGGTCGCGGAAGAAGTGGCTGTCGGTGAAGCCCGTGCTCACGGCGGGGATGATCGCGGCGTCCGGGAACTCCTCGCTCGTCACCTCGACCAGCGTCCGGTAGAGGTCGGTCTCGGTACTCGACACGGCGGGGGTGAACTGCATGATGCGCTCGATCTCGATACCGGGGTCGTTGAGGACGGCCTCGAGCTCGGCCACGAACGCCTCGGGGTCCTGATCGGGGAGCATGCGGCAGTCGATCTGCGCCTCGGCGGTGGGCGGGACCACGTTGATCTTGTCGGACGCGTCGAGCATGGTGATCGAGCACGTGTTCCGCGTGAGCGCGGCCATCGAGCGGTGGTCGATGTGGAGCTCCCGAAGGGCGTCGGGGTCCTGGACCGCTTCGGCGATGTTCTCGAACCGCGGGCCCCACTCCTCGCCCACGGTCGGGGCGAGTCCCTTGAAGAACGCGTCGACGGCCGGGACGATGCGCGGCTCGAAGCGGTGCGTCTGGAGACGGTGGAGCCCGCGGACGAGCCGGTTCACGGCCGACTCGACGGGCGGCGTGGAGCCGTGGCCGGGGGTGCCGTGCGCCGTGAGCCGCATCCAGATCGGCACCTTCTGGGTGACCTCGATCCCGAACCCGATCTCGCCGTCGGTCTCGACGCCGTCCCCGCCTTCGTTGAGGAGCACGCCCACGTCCTCGAACAGCTCTGGGCGGTTCTCGACCAGCCACCCGGCGCCGTAGAACCCGCCCGCCTCCTCGTCGGCCGTGGCCATGAACACCACATCGCGGTCGAGCTCGCCGCCCGAACGGTGGAGACCGAGGAACGCCTGGAGATGGACGATCCCGAGCGCCTTCGTGTCGAGGGCGCCGCGGCCGGCGATGATGCCGTCCACGATCTCGGCTGCCATCGGATCCGTGTCCCAGTAGTCCGGGTCGGCGGGGACGACGTCCATGTGGTGGAGGAGGATGAGCGTGGGCTGGTCCCCGCCTTCGAGCCGCGCCCAGATGTTCCCGCGGCCGGGGGCCGAGGAGGCGCTGTCCCAGGGGATGCCCTCCTCCTCGAAGATCCGCGCGAAGAACTCCACCCCCCGCGCCTCGTTCCCGGGCGGGTTGGTGGTGTCGATGCGCAGGTACTCGACGGTGCGCTCGATGGCCTCGTCCTGGAGACGGGCGAGGTCGGCCTCCTGGGCGATGGCGGTCTCTGGAGCGCCGGCTGCGCTGGCGGCCGCCAGGGCGCCGGCGAACAGCGTGGACACGACCAGGGACGGAAGGCAACGCGGTGTAGGCATCGGGCCGGCTCCGGGCACGGTCAAAACGGGGGTTCGGGACCCTCGAAGTCTAGAGCCCGGGAAGCGTCGTGTCAGCCTCCCGATGTTAAGGGGCCCGTCTCCAGTCGGGGTCCCGGTCCCTCGCGGGATCATGCGGCCTCGCTCCATGATCCTGCCGATTCGGGCTAGCAAGCCCGATGGCTACCTCGGCTCATACCGCATCGCCACCGCCCCCGAGCCGAACTCCCGCCGACTCACGAGCTTCAAGTCGACATGCTTCGATAAGCCAGCGAACAACGTCGGTCCATGGCCCGCCAGCCTGGGCTGCACCACGAACTCGTACTCATCGATCAATCCCAGCTCCGCCAACGCCAGTGGGAGCGTCACGCCTCCCACGAACAGTCCCTTACCCGACTCCCGCTTGAGCTCCTGAACCGCCTTGCCCAGATCCCCGCGCACGAGCTCCGCGTTCCAATCGACCCGGTCCAGGGTGCTCGACACGACGTACTTCTTTGCCGCGTCGATCGTCCGGGCGAAGGGTTCCATCCAGGCTTCCATCCAGTCAGGCATCGCCCCCGTCGCCGACGGTCGCCACGCCGCTTCCATCATTTCATACGTCACCCGGCCAAAGAGGAGGGCGTCGGCCTCCGCGAGGTTCTCGGCGTGATGGCCATGCAATTCCTCGTCCGCGGGGATTGCACGATGATCGCAGCACCCGTCCAATGTGACGTTGATGGAATACCGAAGGGGTCGCATTGCGTACCAGTATTACCGATGAGGTAGCCTAGCAAGGTCGCATCGGTCGGAATGGGTGCAACTTGCTCGACCTCGACGCCGGCGCACAGCAGGCTGTACGCGAACCCTCGCGAGATTGAGCGGAGGTACGGGACACGCCAGAAGCCGTAGTCGATGCTCAGAGCGATCCTCGGGCCCTAACGCTCAATGCACTGCGGCGGGGCGCGGCCCGCGTGGCGCGAGGCCATGCGGGAAGCCGGCCACGGCCTCGCGAACGGTCGGCGGCACCGCGAGCTCGAACCCCTCGTGGACGCGGGAAGCCAGCACCTCGAGACCCTCGACGAGCCGCGGGCCCGGGCGGTTGAACCACGAGTGGCCGTCGATCAGGAAACCGCGGCCGCGGCGGAACGCCGGCACGCGCTCGAGTCCTCGCCGCGTGTCGGGATCGTCGAGCTCCCGGAGCGTGCGGTGGACCGTGAACCCGCACGGCATGATGACGAGGAGATCCGGATCGGAGCCGGCGATGTCATCCCACGTGACCTGCACGAAGGTGGCGGGGCCGTCCACGATCACGGGCTCGAGCCCCGCGATCCGGGCCAGCTCGGGGATCCAGCCGCCGGCGACCATGGGCGGCGAGAGCCACTCGAGGAGCGCCACGCGTGGACGCGGTCGCCCCTCGATCGCGGCGGCGATCGCCTCGAGGCGCCGGCGGGTCTCGTCGGCCAGCGCCTCGCCCCGCTCGGGGACGCCCGCCGCCCGGCCCACGCGTCGGAAGTCCTCGAGCACGCCGGCCAGATCGACCGCGGTGAGCTCGCAGATCTCGGTGCCGGCGAGCCGGAGGTCGGCCACGACTTTCACCACGTCCTCGAGCCCCACGGCGCACACGTCGCACACGTCCTGGGTGACGATCAGATCCGGCTTCAGGCGGTCCACCGCGGCCCGGTCCACCCGGTAGACGGCCTCGCCCGCGGCCGCGAGGCGGCGCACCTCGCGGTCGATCTCGGCGCCCGGGAGCGCCGGATCGACCTTCGGGGCGCTCAGGCGCGGGAGATCCGCGACCGCCGCCGGGAAGTCGCACTCGTGCGAGACCCCGACGATCCGGTCGCCGAGCCCGAGCGCCGCGAGAATCTCGGTGCCGCTCGCGATCAGCGACGCGATCCGCCCCGGAACCGCGGGCACCCGGACGGCGCTCACCGCCCGCCCAGCCGCACGGCCCCGCCCGCGAGCACGGTCCGGCCCCGGTTCGGGAAGCCGCTCACCTCCTCGTACGTCTCGTCGAACAGGTTCTCGACCCGCGCGAGCAGCGTGAGCCCGGCTCCGCCGTCCGTGGCGTCCAAGAGGTCGAACTGCGCGTCGAGATCGACGACGGTGTACGGCGGAAGCTCCACCCGCACGGCGGGAACCTGTCCGAAGTCCCGGTCGATGCGGTCCCCGACCCACCGGAGCCCTACGCCGCCGCTCAGGCGATCCCACGGGCTCGCCCCCAGGTGAGCCGCGAGCTGGTGCGTGGGCCGGCGGAGGAGCCGGTCGCCTTCCACGAACTCGGCGTCGGAGCCTTCGTCGAATCCGGAGTCGACGGCCTCGGTGTCGAGGTGCGTGTACCCGATGCTCGCCTGGAGGCCGCGCCACGACCCGGCCGCCTCGAGCTCGAGCCCGCGGGCCGCCGCCTCGGCGACGTTGAAGAAATTCGGGTCGCCCGGCTCGGGCGGGGCAAAGGTGAACTGGATGAGATCCTCGAACTCCTGATCGAACCATGTCGCGGACAGCCGCACGCGATCCCCGAGGATCCACTGGTCGACCCCCAGCTCCCAGCTCAGCGAGCGCTCCGGCTCGAGATCCGGATTCCCGGACGCGAACCCGGTGGCGAAGTTCTCGAACAGGGTGGGCTCCTTGATCCCGCGCCCCAGATTCGCGCGCAGCTTGGTGCCGGAGCCCTCGAGCGTGTATGCGAGCCCCGCGGTCCAGGTCACGAGATCGCCGAACGTCTCGTTGTCCTCGAGCCGCACGGAGCCGTTGGCCGCGAGCCCCGCCCACTCGCCCAGCCACTGGAGCCGGTACGCGCGGTTCCAGCGCTCCTCCTCGCTCGACCCGGAGTCGGGACCGAACTCGGAATCGGACTCGTTGAGCGAGCGGAGCTTCTGCTCCTCGAGCTCGACGCCGGCGGTGAGGTCGCCGCCGACCCCGAGGTCGAACAGGCTCGTGAGCTCCCCGTTCGCGCGCCGCACGTCGTCGAGACTGGTGAACGCGAAGAAGCCGAGCGTGTCGGCCGGACCATCGGGCAGGTCCTCGCTCCCGCTCTCGGCGTCGTGGACGCCGAACGCCGCCCCGAGCGCGACGCGCGACGAGAGACGGCGGTCGACCGTCAGCCTGACGGTGGTCTCGTCCCCGAACGAGAGCGCGTTCTCGTCCACCAGCGCGCCGGCGCCATCGGTGGGGAAGTGGAACGTGTGATCGGCGTAGTGCGCCGCCACGCGCACGTCCGTGCGTTCGTCCGGCGCCAGGTCGACGCGCCCCGAGAAGCGCAGGTTGTCATAGTCGTTGTTGAACGGCAGGCTCCCGTCCGAGCGCATCCCGCTCACCGAGAACCCGTATCCCACGGCGTCCCCACCCCCCTCGATCTGAGCGGAGCCGCGCCACGAATCGTACGTGCCGCCCATCAGGCTCCCTCGCACCGCGGGCGCGCCACGGCCGGTGCGGGTGATGATGTGGATGATCCCGCCCACCGCGTCCGAGCCGTACATGGCGCTTCCCGGCCCGCGCACGACCTCGATGCGCTCGATCTGCTCGACCGGGAGGTTCGCGAAGTCGAACCGACCGCCCGGCTCGTTCACCTGCATCCCGTCGATCAGGACCTGGACGTAGTCCGACTCGCCGCCCCGCAGGAACACCGACGCCGTCGCCCCGAACGATCCCGACTGGGCGATCGCGAGCCCGGGGACGGAACGCAGCGCGTCGACCAGGTGGACGTAGCCGGCCCGCTCGAGCTCCTCGCCGTCGAGCACCGTGACGTTGGATGAGATCGCGCGGAGCGGTACCGGCCGGCGGTGGACGGTGACGACGAGATCCTCGAGCGGCACGGGATCCTCGGGCTCCTGCGCCGCCCCGGGGCTCGCCACGAGGGGAAGCGCGAGCGCCGCCACGAGCGCGACGCAAAGGAGCCGGTTCGGGCTGCCCGGCCTCGGCGGGCGGGCAGGACGGACGGGACGGGCGGCTGGACGACGCGACATGATGACTCCTATGGGTGGATGGGGTGGTGATGGCCGATGTCGGGGCGGAGCCAGGCGGCGAGCTCCGCCGCCGCCTCGACGATCCGGACCCCCGCGCGTCCGAAGCGCTCGGAATCGAGATCGAGCACCCGCCCACCGGCCACGGCGGGCACGAGACGCCACTGCGGGTGATCGCCGAGCGCGGCGTCGGACCCGGGCTGGCGAAGCCGCAACACGGCGTCCGGGTCGTACCGCACGACGGTCTCGAAGCTCACGCGCGGCCACGGTCCGCCGGCGCCGTCGAACGCGTTCCGCCCACCGGCGATCGTGACCAGCTCGTCGAGAAACGTCCCGGGCCCGGCGAGGGTGGGCGGGTCGTCCCAAACGACGACCAGGACGCGCGGGCGCGTTCGGCCGTCGAGACCCTCGCGCACGTGATCCAGACCGGCACGCAGGTGGTCGGCGAGCGAGTCGGCCGCGGCGGGGCGCACGAGGGTCTCGCCCACCCACTCGAGGTTCCGCCACAGGTCGTCGAGCGTCTCCGATTCGGTGAGCCACACGCGCGTCCCCGACCGGGTCACCGGCCCGAGAGGTACGCGTGCCGCACGCCGCCACCCGACCACGATGTCGGGATCGAGGAGGGCGATGGTCTCAACCGTTGGGCGGGTGGGGTCGCCCGCCTCCGGGATGTCGGTCAGGCGAGGATCGGGGGCTCCGGTCGTGCGACCGACGAGGTGGCGCTCGCCCCCGAGCTCGAGGATGAGCTCGGTCACCTGCGGCATGAGCGAGACGATGGAGGGGCGCGCGGGCTCGGAGCCCGGACCGGGCCCATCGCACCCCGCGAAACCGAGCAGGACGAGCGGGAGG
>Ga0299914_10002304_pt1 | contig 13119 bp, 16 predicted proteins | sample RVTome_10_FD_201361 | JGI IMG/M metagenome (GOLD analysis project Ga0299914, IMG submission 201361) | Soil microbial communities from uranium-contaminated site in the Upper Colorado River Basin, Wyoming, United States - RVT153D57 (version 2) ...
GCGCCGAACATGACCAGTCTCAACGGAGCCTCCAAATGATCAGTACCGCGCCTGCGATGTACCCGACGATTGCGCCGTAGGCCAGCCAGTCACCAGGACCCATGGACTACGCCTCACTTCTGTACGGTGATTCCGGCACATCCTGAAAACTGTTGGGGGCGATGTTGCGCAGGTGCTCAAGTACCAGCCCCGCGAACTCCCGAATTTCGGCATCGGCCGCGACGTGCCAGCGCTTACCGAGTACATCCCGCCAGGCGCGCAGGTTGCCGGTCACCACCATGTCTACGGGGGCAGCGTTCGGGAGAACTCCCCTTGCTGCCTCGCGTGCCTGCTTGCGCGTCAGCTTCTTAATGCGGGTGAGGTCCCACACAAGGTTGATGTACGCCTCTATGCCGCGCGAATACGCTTCCCGAAATGGGAGTTCCTGGTTAGTCCCGCGAATGGCCGGAGGGATGACGGGGGCCGTTTCGGCGTAGTTCACGTAGCGCTGTGAGACCACACTGAAAGACAGGTGCCGATGCCGCGTCAGCTCAGCGAGCAAGGCACGCGAGACGTCGCGAACCAGGAAGCTGACGCTTGCGTGTTCCAGCACACTGTAATGCCCCTGCCGCAGGATGTTGGCCAGGTAGGCGTCATTCGACGCTGTAGCGGGGTTGGGCCGGTTGAAACTTTTGTAACACAACCGTCCGGCAGCCTCCGCGAGTGCATCAGCACCGTTCGGCCCGTCATCGCTGTGCATGTCGTACTCGTATGCGTCCCACATAACCTGCGCGTCAACGCCCGTGTACGCCAGTACGTCAACCTTCATGGGCGGTAGCCCCTCTCTCCTACTGAAATGAGTATGTGGTGCGGAGCGCGCTCAGTCGCTACCGGGCATGCCGCTCAGGTAATTGGCCAGCGCCATTACGTCCAGCGGATCGGGCTTGCTTTCCCATTCGCCAGCCTCGCGAATCATGCGATTGGCGAGATTCCATGTGTCGACCCGCTCCGCCATGCCCTCAACGCGCCGCTGTGCTGCACTGGTGAGCATCGGCGGCTTAAACTCAGGCTCGGCCACGGTGGCAACCTCCCAGAGTGCGAAGCAGCGGAACAGCCTCCGCGTAGCTGTGGGTCACGCTGCTGATGATCTCGCCGCTAGCGTTCGCGGTGACGAACTCAATGCCGCTACCAACTCGCTGAGTGGTGACCGTGCTGCCGTTGTGAAGGGTGAAGGTCTGCACTGTGACTCCCTGCGTAGCCGTTGGTCTCTTCGATGGGGGTCTAGGGAGTCGGTTACCGGTGCTCTGCTACCCATTCAGCCAGCGTGCGGGCGCCCTTGTCCTGGTTACAGTCAGCGCAGGAGGGAACGACATTCCGCAATGTGTCAGGGCCGCCACGGCTGATAGGGCGTACATGGTCAAGCTCTGTGGCCGGTGCCTCGCAGTAACAGCAAGAGCCACCCCAGCGGGTAAAGACGTCATCACGGCTGTACGGCAGAGGCCGGATACGCCGAGAGCGCCAATACCTGTCACGGTACTGACGCTCTCGGGTACTAGCCCTGTGCCGCACGCCATTGCGTGAGGTAGTCACGGGGTCTCGCCTTATCTTGTTGTCGGTAGGCGCGTACGCGCTCTGGATTTCTTCGCCGCCATTCGCGCTGATAGCCCTTACGGGTCTCAGCGTCTAGTGCGTAATCGCGAGACTTCGCCCGGCACGACTTACATTCCGGCCGAACACCCATTGCGCGGCGGGAATCCTTGTTGAAGGCGGAGAGGGGTCTAGCCTCTCCGCACTTCGTACAGTGCTTCACTTACGACCGCCGGGCTTGCGCATGAATTCCGCAGCAGTAGCCCAAGCCTTGGCAGCAGCAGCAGTCTTGGCCACAAGGGCAATGTAGTGCTTCGCGAAAGACACCTTGGCCACAGAGCGAGCCTTCTTAGCGCTGCCTGTGGTGGTTCCCATAGCGTCCGCAAGCCCCTCAAGGTCGGACCCGTCGCCCCACCCGAAATCGGTCGCACCGTTGATGCCAAAGGACATTTCCAGTGCAGCACGCTGGCCGGTAGACAGCTTGCCGAGTGCTTCCCGTACGTTTGCCTGTTTCACTGCCCGCTCGTCTCGCCGATCGTCGCTGACATCGCGCAGGTTCTCCACCAGGTCCCCATCTGTGGCGGTCGAAACGAAGCTACGGAGGATGGCCAGCGCATCAAGCACGAAACGACGCACCTCCGGATCGGCAGGGACGGTAACCAGGTTGTGCAGCGCCGCAACGTCAGCGGCTGAGGGTACTCCGTCCAAAGCAGTCAGGAGCGCTGTACGGGCCTCTGCGTCGGTCGGGGCGGGAACGTACCGGGCGAGCACGTTCAGCGCTTCCAGAGCGGCTCCACGCCCCACCTTCGCGTGAATCTTGGCCGGTGCCTCAGCCTCCGCCGAAATCGACTCACCCAGCGCGATGCCGTTCGGGGCCGGAGCGTCCAGCGACTCAGAACCCTGCCAGGCAAGGCGGGCGGCATTCGCGCGGTCTGCGCTGAGCCGCTTACCGGCGGGAAGGTCGGTCTGCACCCTGCGCTCCGCCTCGAACACGTTCCCGTCTGTCTCGCGAAGCATCGCGCCGAACGTCTTTACCGCGTCCTTGTCAGCGCCTGCGGCACCGTTCCGCTCTTCCCGCGCTGCGTCCTTCAACTTGTCGGCCACGGTGGCGTACATGAACGCCATGAAGCCATCGACACTGTCACCAGTGAAGCGAGGCAGCGACTCCCAAACCGCGATCCGGCCAATCTGCGTGAACTCTTCGCGGTAGGCGTCCAGTCGGTCACCAGTGGCTGCCATGCGGTGCGCCGCCTTTGAGGCAAGTCCGGCAATGCGGGAGTCAGTTGCTTCGATGATCAGCGCAGTTGCGGCAATGTCGTTGTCCTGCGCGGCGCGGATGATGTCTACGGTGATCATGGGGACCCCTCCCAGAGTGTTCGCTGTGTCTGTGGGGGACCTAGCGAGTCGGTTACCGCTGTGCGATGGCCCGAACGTACGTCCAGTGACGGCATATGCGCAATGGGCTTGCACAGGGTTAGATACAGTGACCAGGCAGAAGGTTGCTCTTCGATTCGAAGGCGTTACCTGGGATCATCCCTAAGGATGACAGGCTTACCGGTGGGTACAGGGCAGCTACACCTTTGTTACTTAAGTTGGATCATGGATGCACCGTCAGCTACTGCCGGAAGCCTCAGTTCCAGCCGTTATCAACCCTTGACCTACTGAAAACAGTAGGTGACCACCGGCCCGAAATCCGGTTACCGGTGGTCACCAAACTTAGGTGCGCCTTACGCCTCAGCGCCGTACAGACTGCCCCAGCTACGCCTACCAATCTCCGCCTTAGCCTCGATGGGCACACCAAAGAGATCAAAGGTCATGCAGCGCTCAATCTGCTCCGCGTACTCCGCTGCCTCGCGCTCCGGCACGCTGCACAACACTTCGTCATGGATGGGCAGGCGCATGTAGTCCAGTAGCCCTGCCTCTTCCATGTTGAGCAGCGACTGACCCAGCACATCACGCGCAGCACTCTGACACGCGTAGTTAACTACCGCGTACGTACGGTCACGGTCGAGTGGGAGTCGCCGACCTGTCACGCTGACGTGAACCATGCCGGTCTCGAACGCTTCGCGCTGCCAGCGGTTAGACATGCGCTTCACTTCCGGGTACACGCGGTCATACGCAGCGAGCGCGGAGCGCACTTCATCCATGGGTGCGCCGGTCTGTCGCTGAATGGTTGCAGCCCCTCCCCCGTACACCTTGCCGAACGCAATTCCCTTGGAAATCTTCCGATGCTTCGGAGTGAAATCGGGACCGAATACCATGCGCGCGGTGAAACTGTGCAAGTCCTCTCCGGCACTGATCGCCCGCTTCATGTTCTTCACATCAGCCAGCGCAGCGAGCACGCGCAACTCAACCGCAGCAAAGTCGGTCGATACCATGACGTGACCAGGCTCCGCCAAGAGCGCGCGCCGGATCATTTGGTCTGACGACGGAAGAGTCTGCAACGCTGGACGCGTAATCGACATGCGGCCGGTCCGCGCTTGCATTGAGTTGATGAACGGGTGTACTCGGCCATCCGCGTCCGCTGTTTCCAGAAAGGTATCCGCGTAGGACGAGCGCCACTTACCGGCACGCTTACTGCGAAGCACTGCCAGCGCCAGCGGGTTAGGCGTGCGCAATCCCAGCGGCTCACCTTGAAGACTCACGTCAGCCAGCGCACTGAGTACCGCCTTATCGACCTTGAGCGCCCCGGACGCCGTTGTCTCGGAGAGACTCTCCCCCATACCCACCAGCGCTTCAACGATTTGCTTGGGAGCGTTCACGTTGGCGACCCCGTAGCGTGCGGCTATTGCTGTAAATTCCAGCTCTTCATGCATAAGCGTGGATTGCAACTCGCGCGTGTATTCCACATCGAGCACCAGGCCCCGACGCTGCATCACAGCGCAGATGCGGGCAATCTCGTGTTCGTACTTGATCAGCCGCTCACGGACGTCGAGCATATTCAGCTCTGCCAGCAACGCAGGATGCAGACGCGCTGTCAGGATCACGTCCAGACCCGCGTACAGGTTGTAGGTGGGGTGGTCCAGCGGAATGCCTGCCCATCCGGTCGCCTTAGTCAGCTTCAGCGAGCGGAAGACCGCCGTAAGGTCCCCCTGAGTGTCCGGAGCGCCCGGGTCCACGTACCAGGCACAGAGCGGCTTCAGCGCTGTACCCCTACCCCCTTCCTGCGGCTGGCGGGGGTCCACCAGGCCAGCGAGTAGGCGAGTGTCAATGGTCTTGGGTGCCATCGTCTCAATGTTCACATCAGCATGGCGATCAATAACACACCAATCGAATGGCGCATTATGGATCAGGAACTTTGCGCCGTAGCGGAGTGCCCACTTGGCGGTTGCCTCAAAACTCCCGCCCCGCTCGTAATGCAGGACCCACCCGGTACACGCGTCACCAAACTGCACAGTGCGCAGCCGGTATGTATCGCTGTAAATGTCAAGGCCGGTTGTTTCGGTATCCAGCGCAATCGGCCCACGGGTATTCGCGGCCATGAACCACTCGCGAAATTCAACAAGGTCCGCGTCAGCCTCGGGAACGTTCACCGTGACCTCTTGTCCGGCGACCTGGTACGGGTAGGTACGCATTTTCACCCCTCTTTACGCCAACGGGCCACCCACTCATTTCAGTAGGTGACCCGTTCCGCGCGCTTGTGTCAGTCGCTGGCAAAGATGCCAGGACCCGTTGCCTTTGCACCTTGGCTAGCGAGCCGGATACCGACCAGCGCCATGCCCTTAGCGGTGCGCTTCTTGCTGATCTTGCGCTCTTCCAGTGCGCTATACAGCGCTGTACGGGACCAAATCTCTTTGCTTTGCAGTCCCTCTGCCTCGCACCAGTCACGGTATGCGTGGTACACATCCGCGCCATTTGCTACCGCGTCAGGCTCAGCCACGATCACGCCAGGGAAGAAACCGTCAAGCGTGTTGGACGTCTCGCGGTATTCGCGCGTTGCGTCGCTGATTGCGCTAGGGTCCTTTAGCCCATTGGCGTACCACTCGACAGCGCCACGGACAGCCCATGCGATGATTCCGGCCGACTCGGCAAGTAGCTTGCGGTCAAGGTCGTAATCACGCTCGTGGGGAGCGAAGTAGCGCTCGAACGGAATCAGCTTCACTCGTCGCCAAAGCCCCTCATCCTGGCCGCGAAACTTGGGCTTGTGATTCGTCGCCAGCATGATCAGGAACGTCGGCGCGAAGGTGAAAAACTCCTGCCGCAGGAACCGGGCGGTGACCTTGTCCTTGCCCGTGACCCGCTTTAGCACAGCCTCGCTCATTGCCTTGCCGCTCTCACCCTCGCTGGCCATGACCAGGCGAGCACCGCGCAGCGCAGCAATATCGTTGGGAATGCCGCCGCTACCCTTGTCCTCAAAGGTGGCGAACGGGGTTGTCGTTGTGATCTCCCCGAACACGGTGCTGAGCACATCGGTGAACACCGACTTGCCGTTTGCTCCGCTGCCATGCAGAACGGCGAAACACTGCTCGCTGGTGTTGCCAGTGATTCCGTAGCCAGTCAGCCGCCGAACGTAGTCGACAAGGGCAGGCTTGCCAGGGAAAATCTCCGTCAGGAACGACTCCCAGCGCGGGCATTTAGCGTCAGCCTGGTAGTCCAGCGGCAATGACACTGTCATCATGTCACGCTTGTCATGGGGGCGAAGCATGCCGGATCGAAGATCCACGGTGCCATTGCGGAAACTGAGCAATTCCGGGTGAGCATCGAACGAGTCAGCATTCACATGAACACTCGGCACGCTGCGAAGCTCTGTCATCAGCGCATCAATGCGGGTGGTCATGGTGAATCCCTTGGATTCCTCCAACTTCCCCGCCAGCACCAGCGCAGCGCCCATCCGATGGATTTCCTGGCGCACCTTCACTTCGCTGCGTTCCCACGTGCGGCCGTTCCACACATAAAACCCGAGACCTGGTGCGTATTTCACGCGACCGTCAGTCCACGCAACCAACGCATGCGCGTTCATCGCGTCAGAAGCGCCATAACGCTCCATAAGACCGGCCAGCACACGGGCAGCATCCGAACCCTGGTCGCGTGACACGAGCTCAGCGCCAGTGGCGGACGCAAGTTCCTCGCTGACAGCCTCGCGGTGTGCTTCCGCAGGTGCTACAGCGGGCATGGCAGCCTTAACCGCGCGGTGCAACGCTGCGGCAAAGCCCTGCGGATCACGGGCGCGCCAGTCGGTCAGATCATCGCCAGCGTGCGGAATGGCCAGCATGTAAACGGCGATGCCAAACTCTGCCAGCCCCTCAGCAAGTCGGCGCGAAAATGTCATCCCCGCTGTGTCGTTGTCGCCAGCAACAATGACCTGCGTGCCTTTCAGGCCAGCGGCAAGTTCCTCAACCAACTCGGGGGACCCTGCCAGCGAAGCGCCGCGAATGGCAACAGCGTCATAGCCCGCAGCAACGGCCGTAAGCGCGTCGCCCGGACCCTCAGTCAGGATCGTAACGGCGTAACCCGCATCGCCCCGAAAAACGCCATACGGCGACCAGCGCTGGCCAGTGAGGTTACTCAGCGAAAGCCAGCGACCAGGACAGCTACCGCTCAAGTCTCTTCCCTGCGCACCACGGGTGACACCATCGAACCCATTCAGCGGAACGACGAGACGCGGGTACCGGGCGAATGATGGCGAGATGAATTCCGGCCCCGTGTCACCAGCCGCAGCAAACCGCAGGCCAATGCGCTTAGCGTCCGCAGGCGATATGCCGAAGCGCTCTTCAGCGTACGACCCATCCCCCACTGGCAACGCGTCCAGCCACATGCGCAGGCCAGCAATCGCGCCCGTGCCAACAAGGGCAGGCTTTTCCTTGGGTACCGTCACTGCCTCCCCTTCAACGTTGAAAAGGTCCGGCCAGCGCAGGCCAGCAGCAGCGACGATTTCCGCGTTGTCACACTGGGCACGACACGAAAGGCGGACCTTGCGATCGTCACCGACCCACATGCGCAAACTCGGGCGACTGTCTCCGTGACCAGGGCAGCGCATAAGGTAGCCATCGGCCGTTTCGCTGACCTCTTCGAACCGACTCAAGATTTCTTCGATGTTCATATATTCCCTCCGTCATGGTGTTAGCGAGTCGGTTACCGAAGTTGCAGAAAAGGGCCACCTACCAACCCTCGGCAAGTGACCCTCTTCGGCAAGTCAGAACGGCGGAGGCTCGGGCCCGAAGGTTTCAGCCCATTCCGCCAGTGTTTTTGCGCCCTTACTCAGATTGCAGGATTGGCACGCGGGCACAATGTTGTGCTCAGCGTCGGCACCACCCTTAGACAGCGGGTGAACGTGGTCCAAGTGGGTGGCCCATAGTCCGCAGTAACAGCAGGCATGCGACCAGCGGGCGAGCACTTCCGTGCGACTGTACGGAGCATGTTCAACGCCATAGGACTCCGCGCGACGCTTATGAGTCAGCGTATGGCGCTTGTCCGGCGGTAGCCTGCGGTAATAGTTCTTGACATGCTTGGCCTGTGCCTTACGGCGACATGTAGCGCATGCGCTGGACGGCTTCTTAGCCTTGCCAGCCAGGAATTGATCAGCGGGCTTTCCCCGCCCGCATAGTCGACAGACCTGGTTCACTCCGCCTCCACCTCACGTAGTGGACCCCAAATACGTTCCAGAATTTCCAGCGACGGGAGCCAGGAATCATGCGCCGCAGCGACCCAATTACCGTCGCCGGTTTCCTCCCAGACATCGCCATCGGCGTCACGGACGCGCCTTAGCGCAACCATCTGACCTCAACCCCTCTTGTAATGGCGCTGGCTACCGCATCGAGATACCGGCCCCAATCCCGCCTGCGCTCCGCGCCTACGGCAAGCCAGATGGTGTCGCCAGCACCCATGGCCCGGATGTCCCCCAACGCAGGAGCGGCATCCGCTGTAATGGTCTTTCGCACTTGCGCAGCACCCTTTCTCACCCACTCTTTTCAGTAGGTGCTAGGACAGCAAAAGGCCGGACGCTCCGCCATGGAACATCCGGCCATTGCCGTTACTTGTCGGCAGGCTCGACCAACCGCACATGTTCTGTCGAAACCCACTCAGCGCGCAGGCGACTACGCTTCACAAACCCTGATTCAACGCCAGTCGGCTCAACCAACAGCATCGGCCGGAGACGTCCGGCGACAAGCTTCGCTGTAGCCTCGCGAATGATTGCGTCGGTCATCCGCACCCGGTTGCCCTGACGCGCTGCATAGGTGATCAGATCCCCCGCGTACAGCTCATCGCCTGCGTAGTCCGTGACCACTCCGCGCTTACCCATTGGCGCTGCCATCCTCTCCAAAGTAGATACCCCAGTTGGAAAAGCCCCGTGGCTGTGCCAGCCGGACAGCTTCTGCGAATGCCGCGTGCACACCAGCAACACTCTCAAGCTTCTTCAGCGCCTCACCTACGCTGTCACAGTGCCCACGTGGACCAGCGTCCGAACCGGTGACTCCCCGCCGGAGAATCGCCAGCAGGGTGCCCGCCTCAGCAGGCGTAAGCTTCAGCGTGATCTCGGCGACGGTAGTGGTCACCACGCGCTCAGTGAACGTTGCCTTAGGCGTAGCCACAGGCGCAGGGGTGTCCAGCTCAGTCAGCGGGCCGTAAGCGCTGCGCAGCACCTCAACACTGGAGTACCACGCCCCAATGGCGCTGCCAGGGCGGCTGGGGGCAGGTTCCACCAGCCGCACTTCCCCGTTGTCGTAAGACTCCCAAACGTCTCCATCACGGTCGCGGTACCGCATGCGTACTTCCCTCCTGTTGGCGTAGCTTCTAACCCCTAAAGGCCCGGCCCTGCTACGCATCAGCGCAACAAGGTCGGGCACGGGCTGCGCTGGCGCGTCAGAAGTTGAAGTCTCCGGGACGGCTAACGTCTCCGTAGTACTCATCGCCTTCGGCGTACAGCGACATAGTTCCAGTCTCCGCGTCATCCTGCGTTAGCGGCGTGCGCTCATCCCAATAGGCGGACAGCAACTGCGCATTGTCAGCCTTGACCACAGTGGGAACCTTCTCGGCGACCAGGCCCTTGACGCTGCCCCCATTCAGGTGGGCGACTGCCTTTCGGGCCAGCATTGAACCAGCGGCAATAACCAGTGCGTTATCAAACCCGCCAGGCTGGACGTCCATCTTTCGAACCTCGTACAGCGGCATGTCTCTCCTTCTCGCTGCGCGGGTGCGCTAGTTGTATTCGGGATCGCCTATCGGCTCATCATCGATTTGGAATCGCCTGCGACGCTCATGCAGTACCGCCGGGCGCTGTTCGGGGCTGAATTCCCACAAGGGCCGCCGGATCAGCGCATCTGACGCATTCACCAGCGACCCACCAGCGGGCAGCACCTCTCCATTTGGGTAGACATCACCCGCTCGCATCATGGTTAGCGCTCCTCGCCGATCGCAGCGTTGTAGGAACCCAGCACCTCAATAACGGGCTTCTTGTACTTGATCGTCTCGCCATCAAGCTCAAACTCAACGTGCTCAATGGTCAGCTTGCACAGCGCAGGCTCGCCAACAGCGGCAAGGTCGTTCTTCACTTCATGGATGACCTGTGCCAGCGACCACGCGGTAGCAATCAGCTTGCCCCTGCCAAGGTCGTAGTCATGGGCCAGGCGGAACGTCACGTTGATGGCAGGCGACGGGCCGGTACCCTTCTTGGCATCCCGCTTACGCTCCTTCAACGTCGCAGGGCAGCCACAAGCGTTACCCTTATCCTCCGGCGGAGACAGGAAGAATTCCCCGTCACACTCATGGATAGGTCCGCGCGGACCCCAGAGAATCAGCTTGTCTTCAATGGCATCCGGGCCATCAATGACGATTTCAACGCTGTTCGTCTCGGTAAGGACCTGAAGATTCATTTCCTTGGTTGGGTCAAACTCGTCGACGCTGCCACCCATAAGCTGAGCAACTGCGTTCGCAACCTCAGGCTGTCCGGTGAGGACACGCCAGTTGGCCAGCGAAACGGGCTTGCGATTGCGCTGCATGCCGCTGCGGAACTGAAAGGCATAGTCGTTGTCGTAGGTGCGCTTCTCGCGCTTCTGCGGCTTAGCGTCAGGGTCGGTGTCGAAAATGCGAAGCGCCACGGTTCCTCCGGAGTCTGCAATTGGTGGGAGCGGGAGGCAGGATCAACTTTCCCTGCCTGCCGCTCCGTTCCTCTTCACTGTTGGTCTAGGGAGTCGGTTACCGCGCTGCCCTGCGCTCCGTGCCGGTCACAAACTCAGCGTCTGTGGACCAAATGGGGTCGCCAACAACGTTCTTGGATTCCGTACGGTCCCAATCGAAGGTGCTACGCAGATGTAGGAAGTGATCAAAGACCGGCGCGCTGATTTTCACAGGCTTAAACGCTGCCTGCTCGTCCGTGATGTGCAGGACCACAGCGCCATCAAACTTCGGCATAGGCGCTTCGCTACCATCCGGCGCAATGACCTTGTCAGCGTGCGCGTAGGCAGCCATCTGCAAGGCAACGTCCGGGTAGGTGTTCTTGCCGGTCTTCCAGTCAGCGATGACCAGCGCAGGATCACCCTGCGGGTCGGGCTTGCCGTACTCGTCCAGCCGAAGGCGGAGAATGCCGTCAAAGCTTCCCGCATATCGGTGCGTGTCTGACCATGCGACGTCTTCAGCGCGCACAAGCTCAGGCTGCACAGCGTCAAGGAATGCGGCGAAGTTGCGCTGATAGGGACGCATGTCCGGTGACACAAACCCAACGTGCTGGCCCCGGATCATGCGCTCGAACATGTCGTGCGCCTTGCTGCCTATGTCGCTGCGTTCCTTGGTGTAGCGTCGCGCCGCTCCGCTCACGTACTGGACAGCAGCATCACGGCCGCCACGCTTGTGTACACCTTCGATGAAGTCCAGCGAGTCAACCGCAAGTTCCGCAGCCATCTTGGCCGACCAGAATTGCAGGAACGGCTTAGGCAGCATGCCAACCACGGACGTAACGCCGGGGTACTTGATACTGGGAGCGTCCGTATCGAAGTAGAAACGAGGACCCTTGCCCTCAGTGGTCTTGATAGCCATGCGCTACCCCTCTCATGTACTTACACAGGGGGTCTAGCGCGCCGGTTACCGGGGCGGTGTGTAGAAGTGCAGATGTGTTGGCGAGTCTGGTTTCCCTTAGGGATCTCTTAGGGTTACTGAGATGTGCTGCACTTTTACACTTCTACATTCAGGCAGGTCAGAGGCTTGTTTTGTTCGCTGTGAGGGTTCGCCCCTACACCCCACTGCTGTAAGCCGCTGTACGGCCCCCTGCGGGCACGAAAAAGCCCCGCCGGTCCGGAAGGACCAACGGGGCCTGTAAGGCTCTCAGACGGGCGGCTAGGGCTTCTCCTGGTACTCCGGGGCACCTAGTTCACGCCTACAGTCCGGGCACGTCGGTGCGCTCGTACCTCCGCTGGGAGCAAACACGGGGAGGCCACACAGCGTGACGCGGCCAGTACGAGGCACAGCATGCGTGTGATCGCTCCCTTCCACGTCTGCCAGTAGGTACTCAGGTTCGATGCCCGGGGGGTACTCGCTCACTTGCCCTCTCCTGCCTTCCGTACCTCGTCCTCCAACGCTGCCAACAGCGAGGGTCGCAGTACGCGGTAGTCCAGCCCCTTGAACCGGACTGGTTCAAACTCAGCGAGGCTCACCGCAGTAGCGTCCTCGTCCCCCTCCCACCCAGCCATGCGCAGCAGCATCAGCAGATGAGATGCCGCGATTTCCGGAGTAGGCATCATGCGCTGGCCCACCATGTAGCCGTCTTGCATCCGGATGACGCGGGCAATGTAGGTCATTGTCATGTCCCTTTCATGGGTGAAGGGCCCCCGGAGAAATCCCCCGGAAGCCCTTACCGCTGCTGGCTAGAGACCGGCCTTTAGGGTGGCCAGCTCTGCAATCAGGGAGTCGATGTGGGTTTTTACGTACTCCTTCTCCTGGTCATCATTCACCTTCTTCAGCGCCTTTACCGCACGCTCGATGTTGTCCTCCGCCTTTTCGAAGAATGCGCTGATGATTTCTGCCGGAGACTGCTCCGCCTTACCTTCGGCGGTCTCGCCCTCTTCCGCGCTGTCCCCCGCCTCAATCGCGTCGACCTCCGCGCGCTCCTTTTCAAGCTCGTAACGGGACTTCAGCTCAACCCCGTAGTAAGCGGCCACAGCCTCGCTGACGCTCATTCCCTTGGACTGGTCGCTCTTCGTGATCAGCTCGAATCGCGCGGCCTCTTCCTTGTCCTCGTCCAGCGAGCGCAGGTACTCAGCGCGCACGGTTGGCATGATGTTCTGCACCGACTTGATCAGCTTCGCTGTGGCTTGCTTGGCCTCAAGCTTGCTGACCTCCCCACCGGCGCGGAACATGTCACCCGCTGCGGCGTACATGTCCTTGCTGGCACTCTTCGATCCGTGCGATAGAGCCTTGACGTCCGGCGCACCCTTCTTGTCGGTCATCCTGACGCGCATGTCCAGCAGCACGCGGGCGACGTCAGCGGCAAGGTGCGAGAACTTGAGGTGCGTCCGAACACCCTCCGAGAACTTCTGCGCACCCAGCGTAACCAGCTCTGCTACACCCTCAGCGGTGTGATAGTCGCGGGTTTCGAGAATCTGCACCTCCGCTGCCTGCGGCTTA
>Ga0299914_10002305_pt1 | contig 13112 bp, 9 predicted proteins | sample RVTome_10_FD_201361 | JGI IMG/M metagenome (GOLD analysis project Ga0299914, IMG submission 201361) | Soil microbial communities from uranium-contaminated site in the Upper Colorado River Basin, Wyoming, United States - RVT153D57 (version 2) ...
GATTATAAGCCGTAATGGCTAGCGGCCAGGTGCCTAACTTGCGATAGTTGTGGTGTAACAATTGGGCTGCTGCCTGGCTGGCACGGCGGATATCCAAACGCTCATCCACGACTTCATTAATGGTGAGAAAACGGCGTCCGGTACCCTGGGTGAGTTGCCAAATACCGGCGGCTCCAGACGTGGAATAGGCGCGATTGTTGAAGGACGATTCGATATGGGGCAACAACGTCAGGGCGGCAGGAAGGCCAGCGGTTTTAAATACCGGCTCGATCACCGGCAGGTACGCGCCCGATCGGGCCAATCCGGCGGCGAATTGATCTCGTAAGCCGCGCTGAAACCGCATGCGCTGCGCCGCCGCCCGGTATTGATCCGGTGTAAGTGGCGTAGGAAAAAACGCCCGTACACGCTGCTCTTCCGCATTTTGCGGCTGGCCCTGGTGGTCGGCCAGAGTTTCCAGGATCGTTTGATAGTGTTCACGGTGCTGATCGATCAGCTGCGAGCGCCGGTGGCGATCGGACGGAAGGGAGACAAACGTATGATAGATCACCGTGACATCTACGGCATCATGTAGCACGCCGCTGTTCGTATCCAACTCGGTGAAGATTCGCATCCAAAAGGCGATATTCGGCTGCAACGCGGGCGGAACTGGGAACAGGTAGGAGGAGGATACCTCTTGCGCTTGGACCGGGCAAAACCCGCATGCGATCAGCAGGGCCACCCTCCACAGCCATCTCCAGCGTCGTCGATCTCTGTGATTTGCAGCTCTTAGTGCTTGGTGCTTAATGATGCGTTGATGGCCCACGGCTCCCCACGAAGTTCTCAGTTCTTCCACATCGTGATCATCAATTGGTTACAGTTTCCCTTATGGGGGCGCAGCCCTAAGCGGAGCGAATGGCGGCGATTTTCGCCTCCATCTCTTGCTGCAGGGATTTTTTAGTTGCCTGAAACTGCTCCTGCAACCCATGTGCCGCCACCGCCGCTTCCTGTGGCGGCCGGTTCTGGATCAGCTTGCGGAGTTCCGACTGCATCATGATTTCTTTCTCGGCAATCTTGGCGTCGTACAGCTGGCGAAGATCATGAATTTGCTGCCGTTGCTCGTCGCTCAGGGCCGCTGGCGAGTCATCTGATTGTAACTTACCCAGCTTTTCCATCGCCAATTCGACTGCACTTTTCATCTCGGCCATCTCGACCTCCTTTCACGTGACGTCAAAAAAAGGATGATTCCGCCTGGCAGAACCCTCCTTATAGGTGACAACAATCCAGGACAGAATTAAAAAATCCCTCATCATCCACACCACCCAGGTCTTCGCCGTGTTTGGTGGCTAAATGATTCAAGATTCTTCCGGTATCCATATGAAGGGTCAGCCGGATGGCGCCCACTTCAACATGGCCGATCATCGGATAATCCTCATGTGAACCGAGACCTCGGGACGACACGCCGCACAGAATACACCGGACGGTAATCACGGCTTTACCTGTCAGTTCGAAGTCTGCCGGGTTGTACACCATGCGGAGCGTCGGGCGGTTTTGGTAACTAGCTTCGTACAGAAGTCCTTGCCCGAATAGCGCTTCGCCGCAGTCTTGGGCTTCAAAGATGTTGCTCCAGCCGTCGCGGGGTTTGATCGATCGGCGGGGATGTTTTTGCTTTTCGCTCATGATGCGCTCCGCTGTTTGTGAGGTTTGACTGACTGGATAGTAACATGAATTGGTTGCCTTGAGAACAGCCCTTGCAGGCCGGCTGCAGGAGACACAGCAGGCAAGATGGGCTTGGTTTGGCCTGGATTGCAAAGCTGAGTATGCTACCATGCCTATCTGTTTCGCCGCGCCAATCGGCGCGAGGCGCCGTTTTGGCAACAGAGGAAAGTTCAAGATGCCAAGTATCATGATTATCGGCGCGAGCCGCGGGATTGGGCTTGAGCTGGCCCGTCAATACACGGTGACGGGGTGGCGTGTGCATGCTACCACCCGCACCCCGTCACGGCCGGGCGCCTTGGGCGAACTCTCGGGTGATCTCATGTTGTACGAACTCGATGTGCGCTGCGCCGATCACATTGCCGCTGTCGCCGATGCTCTCGCGTCCGAAGCCCTTGACGTGCTCATCCACAATGCGGGCGTCTCGGGCCGGTCCGAGAGCCGGCAAGAGGTGATGCGGATCAATGCGGATGCCCCGATCCGGGTTACCCAGGCCTTGCTGGATGCAGTCAAACGCGGTACGGAAAAAAAGGTTGTGCTGATGACCAGTCAGTTGGGCGCCCGCCGGGGTGGTACGCACCGCCTCGGCGTCTATGGGGATTCCAAAGCCGCGCTCAATGATGCGTTCCGAGCAGTGGCGCCCGCATGGGGCCGCGCGGGCCTGATTGCCATCGTCCTGCATCCCGGCTGGGTGCGTACCGACATGGGCGGCGCCTGGGCGCCGCTATCGGTTGAAGACAGTGTCACCGATATGCGCCAGCTGATCGCCCGTTTAACCCCGGCGCAGCACGGGCGTTTCTGGACCTGGGATGGGCGTGAGCATCCTTGGTAAGCGGGTCTAGACCAGGGCTTCGCCGTCAGTAGCGTTGGATGACGGTTTCAGGTGGTGCGCTTCTTACCGGCCCCATGGCTCCGGCACCCACACCGCAAATCCCTGCCATTCCCACTCCAATCGAATGGTGTGACGCATCTCACCCTCAATGAGTGATTCAGATCATGGAGGAGAGGGGCGGAAGTGGGTTAAATCATATTCCTGACCGACATGCTCTCAGCATGCAGAGCGCCAAAGAAGAAGACCGTTCAGCGGCTCTTCTTTGGCAGCAAGGTCACAGAATCAGCCACTCGGTTAGGGGGAGCTCGCTGGCTTAACTCGCTGGGTCTTGTGTGACTGCCACACCGTTAATGCTGGTTACAGTACACTGCGCATTTGTCCCAACCGTCACCGGGATGATCCCGGAGGTAAAAAACGGATCGGCCATGGTGTCCGACGTTCTGGTTAAATCGAGATGCAGCTCCATCGTGCCGTTCCCTTGTCCCCCAGGCGGGACATTCGTGGCATTGACGATGATATCACACAAGCGACACGGGATCGTCCTATTGGGATCTACATCGTAAGTGTAATTACAGGAGGCGGCGCCGTCGCTATCCCCTTCTCCAACCGGCTCATTCGGGTCTGTCGGAGTGGTCGTAAAGCGACTCGTCGGCGGTTGCGCCTCAGCTTGAACCTCGGAGAAACAGAGACGAGTCGCGGAAGTGGAATTCGTCGGGGTGGGTCCGAAGAGACCCCCTTCGAAGAGGAAACAATTTTCCCCCTGGGCTGCGAATACACGAAATACCGAGTTGGCCTGCGAGACCCGGGCATCTGTAATGTTACACGCGTCATCATCGTCGTCCGAGTCACAGCCTGCCAGCAGTAGTGCGCCAATCGCCAGAAGGCCGATGAGCCAGCAAAGCGGAGAGCGCGTGATCGTGGCGAACGGAGATACCAGCCCCATAACGTTGTCCTTAACCATGGGTGGGGGATTAACCTCCCGGCAAATAGCCGGGATGACATTACACACTGTCCGATGACAAAACAAATAGGAGAAAGTAGTGAGCAAATATCGTACAGTATAGCCAGCAAGCACATCATACAGAAAAATTCATTTGATGAGAAGCACAATCATAAGGAGTGAATCATGCGACGATCTAGCTGTTGGGTCAGCGTTTTCGTCCTGGGTCTGTTGGCCGCCTTGACGATGACCGTCTTGACCGCCGAAGCGGCCCAAGTGCGGGCGAAAATCGGCATCCGTATTCAGTCGGGTGCGGACGTGGTGCCCGCCAAAACCCATCATCGCGTTCGCACAGGCGATCAGTTACGCCTCTATATCGTTCCCGAAACGCAGACCTATACCTATGTCATCCACACGGATCACGAACAAGTTCGGCTGTTGCACCGGGAACGCTATGAGCCGGATTTCAAAGGCCATCAGCCGATTCGATTTCCGCCGGAACGTCATCCAGAGTATACCATCGACGGACGGAGCCGGTTGGAGGAATTCATCATTATTTGCAGCCCCATTGAGCTGGCTTACATTACCAACCTCTTTGAGTCGCCGCAAGCCTCCTACGAGCGCTGGAAGCTGATCGAAGACAAGCTCGTGGAAAAAAGCCGCATCCAGCTGAGCGAGACACCTGACAAACCGTTTACCATTGCGGGGAACGTGCGGGGTTCGGATGAAACGTTTCTGCAGCAGTTGCAAATCTTTTCAGGTCAAGAATTCCTTGTCAAAAAATATGAATTCCAGGTTAAAAAATAAACAACTCATTCGGGTCATTTTGCTTCTGATCGCCAGTTTACTGCTCGCTAATGCGTTGTTCTGGTTCTTGATGGGAAGCGTGTGGACGAAGTGGGACTTGCAGCTGCTCGATCAGCTCTATCGCCGGGTGGTAGGCGCCGGGTATGGACCGCCCACGTCCTCGCGTATTGTCTTCGTGACGTTGACTAATTCGACCTATGATTACTTCGGTCATCCTGACTTAGATCGGGTGGACGTGGCGGCGGTGAACGACACCCTGATGCAATATCGTCCTGAAGCGGTGGCTTATGACATTATTTTTGCCCGTCCTAGCACACCGGAAGCCGATCGGCGATTGGCGCAATCTCTCGTCAATTCGAGCGCCAATTCCGCTGCGGTCTATCTGCCGATCGGCGTTGACCTCTCCGAGCAGCAACGCCCGTTTGCCTGGGCGCCGGGATCCGCTTATGAGCGGCTGCGAAACGATTATCTCAAACGGCCGCGCGAACAGGGCAACGGATTGCCGCTCCATGCGACGCAAGCGATCATGCAGATGGATGCGTTGGCTGCCGCCGCGTCTAACGCCGGACATATTGGTATTACGAGTGATCCGGATGGCGTCTACCGGCATCTCGCTTTACTAGTCAAAATCGGTTCCGGCTATTTGCCCACCCTATCCCTGACGATGTTTCTCGATTACATGCAGGTGCCGTTTGAAAACGTGCTTATCGACTGGGGCCGCCACCTCATCATCCCGGCCACGCCCGCGAGTTGGCTAGAAGCCGATGTCGTCGTGCCGATTGACCGGCAGGGCCGGCTCTTTATGCCCACCCGCCCGTGGCAAGACGGCTTTGAGACGATGCCGGCCCATCAACTGCTGCAGCATCACGGCAAGGCGCATCTGCGAGGCAATCTCGCCGACTTTTTCGAGGGCAAATTCGTTTTTGTCAGCGATGTGTCGACTGGCGCGTCCGATCTGGGCACAACGTCATTGGAAGCGCAAGCCCCCCTCGTGACGCTCCATGCCGCGCTGTTAAATGCCCTGTTGACACAGACGTTTTATCACAAATGGTCGTTCTGGCACATGCAGGCCCTTGTTGTCGGTATGGGTGTGATACTAGCACTCGCGGCCATCGTTCGGGCGTCGTGGGTACTCTACGTTACGGGCGCCTTGCTGGTTCTCGGATTGGCCGGGTTGGCTGTGCTCAACATGGTGAGCTTTTACCTGTTGCCCATCGCCGCAGTGGGGATGAGCGGTTTTGTCCTCTTTTTCGGCTTGGTCATGGGGTTGCAGGTGACGGCGGCCAAGGAGCGCGCCTTCATTCGGGGCGCCTTTTCCAAATATGTTCCTGAAACGGTGGTGTCTGAACTGTTACTGCATCCGGAGCGTCTGCAACTGGGCGGCGAAGAACGCGTCCTGTCCATCTTGTTTGCTGATATCGAGAGGTTTACCACCGTCGCAGAAATGATGCCACCCGACGCCCTGGTGCCGCTCATCAACGAATACCTGTCCGAAATGACCGGCATTGTGCTGGCGCACGGCGGCATCATTGATAAATATGAGGGCGATCTCATCATGGCCGAATTTGGAGCGCCGCTGGAGTTGCCCGATCACGCCACCAAGGCGGTGCAAGCTGGGCTCGCCATGCAACAGCGCTTAGATGAGTTGCGGCAAGCATGGGCAGCCCGAGGATTGCCGCAGTTGCGCTGCCGCATTGGCATTAATACCGGGCTCGTGATCGTTGGCAATATGGGGTCCCATCAGGTGTTTGACTATACCGTGATGGGTGATGCGGTGAATGTCGCATCGCGTCTCGAAAGCGCCAATAAGCAGTATCATACCGCGCTGATGATTTCGGAATGCACCTATGCGCAGTTGCCTCCGGGACTGTTTCGCACCCGTCTATTAGACGTCATTCGCGTCAAAGGGCGTTCTACACCCCTCAAAGTGTATGACGTCTACGCTTATCAAAGTGACCCTATTGCAGAGTCCGAAACCCTCTATTATCAGACCTACCATCAAGCGATTGAGGCCTATTTAGCCCAAGATTTTGTGAGGGCTCTGACGCATTTTGACGCCGCGTTAGCCATCCGGCCTCAGGATCGCGCTGCGCAACTGCTGATCGATCGGATCGGGAAGCTCCAACGATATACGTTACCCGAGGATTGGGATGGGGCTGTGCCATTAGCATCTCTCGACATCTCAACTGATCGAAATACATGATGTTGCGTGAGCTGCATCACCCTATACCGTGATCCAGGTCACGGAAACATCATCTGATCCGTGGTTTAATACGTATACCTAATAAAAAGCGGACCAGAGGAACGCTACCGTTCGCAGTTGACCGAAAAAGGAGCAACGCCATGCAACAGCCGATGACGACATACCAAGATTTTTATCGTCTCCAGGCGGCGCCATTTGCCAACCTGACGGCGTCACCGGCTCCTTTTTTCGGTGCTGGGCAACAATCTGTGATCGACGCGATGCAGCACGGCATGGCCGCACGTCGGGGCATCATCACGCTAATTGGTGAAGCCGGGTTGGGCAAAACCACTTTGGTGCGGGCGATCTTGGCTCAGATGGCGTCTTCGCCACTGACGTCGATCTATGTCGAGCAGCCGGATCTCGACTCTGACGCTCTGGCTGTCCACATTGCCCAGGCCTTGGGTCAGACCTGCCCATATGCATTACGGTCTGAGGGGTTGCGGTGCTTGCAGCCCCTGTTAGAACAAGCAGCTGTGGGCGAGCATCGCATCGTACTGGTCGTGGACAACGCACATCTGATGTCGATGGCGACTCTGCGTCAGGTGGGACAGCTTGCTACCGATGCGGCGGCGTTCGTGCAAGTGATCCTTATTGGTCAAATGGTACTGGCCGATACCTGTCAGCGCGCTGGGTTAGACGAGCATACAATGACCATTCCGCTCCACCCGCTCACGCTGGCGGAGAGTGCGGCGTATATCCGACAGCGTCTTGCCTATGCCTCGGCAGGCCAACCGGCCGATATCTTTTCTGCCGGTGCGATTAAAGCGATTGTCAAGTATACTGCTGGTGTGCCGCGAGATCTGAATATGGTGTGCACCGATGTGTTGCGCGTCGGGTTTGCGAAACGGGAGAATCCGATTAGCACCAAAACGGCACAAAGTGTCATTGCCGAGTTTACCGGCAGCATGCCGAGCCGCCGTCTTCCTCTGGCGTGGGCTGGAGCGCTTGCTGCCTGCGCCCTCATTGGCTGGGTCAGTTGGTCGCCCATCTTGACGTCCGATCGGGTTGGCACGATACCGGCGGTTGCCGCGGTTCGCCAGGAGCCGTCTCCCGTACCAAGCCTCCCCGACACGACGATCACCCAACTCTCGATGCCTCAGCAGGAATCGGAAATGGCGGCGCCAATCCCGGAGCCACCCAAACCGGAGCCGCCTCAAATGGTCCAGTCCTCCATAGCGCCGTCCAAAATAGTGCTGCATGAGCCTCCTACGCCTTCGTCTGATAGCGCCTTTGCTCGGGTGGAATCCATTCTGCAGGCGGCCTTTCCGGCAGGTGGGGATTTTCATCTGCAGGTTCGGGCTCATAAAGCTTCCGGAGCGCCTTATGAAGAGGGCGAAGCGCTCGGTGTGAGTCTACAGGCATCCACTGATGCTTACCTCCGCATTGATTATGTCCAGGCAGATGGACAAGTCCTCCATCTGTTGCCCAGTCCCTTGACCCTTAACCAGGTCGAAGCGGGCCAGCCGTTTGTATTTGGCACACCGGACTCCAGCTTGCCTTTAGCGATCGCCCCGCCATTTGGCGAAGAGATGCTCATCGTGATTGCCAGTCAACAAGTGATCCCAGTGCAAGCGGATGCTGGACCCGCAGAGCCGGCTGACCAATATGTGTCCCGGTTAGCTTATGAGCTCCAGCGTATCAAAGCTCAAGGCAAGGCCGCCATGGCGGCCTTGCGGCTGCATACCCAGCCGCAGGGTGAGCGGCGATGGAGCCGAGTGGCTCAACCCTAATTTATACCTATAATCCTTAGTTTGAGGAGTGCGTTACCATGTTGTGGAAATTCATCTTGATCGCGATGCTCGCTGCACCTCTGACTCTCCTCAGCATGGGTGGGAGTGAGGCTCAAATCAAGAAAGCACGGGTTGATTTGACGTCGAAATCCCATGTTACGCAAGAGGACATCACGGGGACGGTTCTCCCTTGACACCGCGAGATCGTCCCATATTCTTATTCTCAAGAGACATAGGGTTTGATATGGTAGATATCCATTCCAAGCTGGATGTGCAGTACTAACGCCTCCGTCAGATAGTAGCGAGGTGTTATGGTGGAGGAAAGGCTCATGTTTCCCACTACATTCAAGGCGGTTCGAATGCCCCCAGGGCGTCCCAGGCACAGTATGCCTCCCGTTTGTGCTGGGCGGGGATCTCTACTCATATATCCGTCATGCGTCTTGGCCTTGGTCATCTTCAGCGTGCTTCTTATCCTCCCAGTCACGACATGGGCAGCTCCGCAACCGCATACCCAGTCTATGCCGATCAAGACACCGGCTTATCGGTTAGCGATCTTCCCTTGGAATTTACTGGATCAAGCCCATTTGTACACCAACATTATTTTCTCTGCTATGCATGAAGCGATCAACGAAACCGGTTTATTTGATATTCGATTTTCTTATTATGAAGACAAGAACTCTCACCCGGAAATGGTGCAAAAACTGGAGCGAAATATAAAAGAAATATGGCACAAGACAGGTTGGTTTTCGCTTAAAAAGCCCCATATCGACAATATTATAAAACTTGCCAACGATTTAGACATTGATGCTGTACTCATGTATCATGCTGAAGTCGTTATTGGGCTACAAGCCCAAGATACGTTGAAAGCCTTCTTAATTGATGTACACGATCGGAAAATCTACGAGGTGACTGGGTATACGGGCGATTTTTCTCTTGGCGATGGGTTTCGAGAAATTAAAAAAATGACTCGTGAGATTTTTGCCTCCTTTCAACTTGACAACCCCCCGGATATGGTCGTCGTGCAACAGCAAAAACCAGACCCAGCGCCACAACAGCCTGTAGCCAAAAAGGCGGAAGAGGCGCGTTTGGCGGCATTGAAACGTGCGGAAGAAGAGCGGCAGCGGCAAGAAGAAGCGGCGCGGTTGGCCGAGGCAGAATGGAAACGGCAACAAGAAGAGGCCGCGCGACTAGCCGAGTTGAAACGTGTGGAAGAAGAGCGGCAACGCCAGGAAGAAGCGGCGCGACTGGGCGAGTTAAAACGTGCGGAAGAAGAGCGGCAGCGGCAAGAAGAGTGGCGCAAGCAGCTTCAGGCACATCGCGACAAAACGCCTCCCAAGATTGTGCTGACGTCACATGAGATTGGCCAAACGGTCAAAATAGCAGCGACGACCTCGCGGCTGCGGGTTGCCGGCCAAGTGCAAGATCCGAGTGGCGTGGCAGAAGTCACGGTCAATGGCATCCTTGCTCCTTTGGATCGCAATGGGAATTTTGCCGCAGAAATTTTGCTGCGTGTGGGGGATAATCCGATCACGGTGAGCGCCATTGATGTGCATGCCAATGTGTCGGATGTGCAATTTCTCATTCAGCGTGAGACAGCGGTGGTAGTGGCCGGTGCAACGGATGGTCCAAAGCGTGAGCAGGCCGCATCCGCGCAGGACACGACGGCCCCCACCATTCTGCTGACCTCGCCCAACCTGACGCGCTCGGCACGGACCACCGTATCGAACTCGCAGGCGACGATCATCGGTAAAGCGCTGGATGAAAGCGGTATCGTGGAAGTGTCGGTGAACGGTGCCATGGCGAATCTGGACCGCGAGGGTAATTTTTCAAAAAATATCTTGTTGCGCTTCGGCGATAATCCGGTCGAACTCACGGCGGTGGATCTCTATGCCAACGTCGCCAAGCTGCAATTTGTCGTGCAACGCCAGGCGGACAATGCGCTGTTAGCCGAGCGTATGATCAAACGATACAAGGTCGGCAAGTACTACGCCATGGTCGTGGGGAATAACAATTATCAATACTTGCCAAAGCTGGAAACCGCCGTCAAAGATGCGTCCGAGGTGGAAAAAATCTTAAAAACCAAATATGGCTTTGAAACCGAGCTGCTGTTGGATGCGACACGCGGCGATATGCTGAGCACCTTGAGCCGTCTGCGGAAACGCATGGGGCCCGAGGACAATCTGATGATTTACTACGCCGGCCATGGGGTGTTTGAGGAGGTGGCTCAAGAAGCCTATTGGCTGCCGGTGGATGCGAAAGAAGATGATGAGTCCAATTGGATTATCGCCGATAGCATCACAGCGGAAATGAAGCGCAATCCGGCACGGCACGTGCTCATCGTGGCGGATAGTTGCTACTCGGGCACACTGACGCGCTCGGCCGAGGTGAATCTCTCATCAGGGCGCAGCCGCGAGTATTTCCTGAAAAAAATGTTTCAGCAGTCATCTCGGACGTTGATGGCGAGTGGTGGCAATGAACCGGTGGTCGACAATGGCGCTGACGGCCATTCCATTTTCGCCTATACCTTTCTAAGAGCATTAAGGGACATGGACGAACCCGTGTTCACGGCTGAAGAACTCTTTTACCGGTTCGTCAAACAATCGGTTGCCGGCCAAGCCGAGCAGACGCCCGTATATAGCATCATTCGCAACTCGGGTCACGACGGCGGCGATTTTGTCTTCATCAAGCGGTAGACGAACATGGAGCGAGAGTCGGGGAGTACGGCGCGCCGTGTTCCGACCGAGAGCAGGAATGCCGTACTCGTTCCTAAGACAACACCTCTGCAGCGCTTGGCGGCACCGATTGATGGTTGACTGTGAGGCGATCCACCCGCTGAAATCCGCGCGGCAGCCGGGCGCCACGGCGGCCACGCGTTCCGGCATAACGCTCGATATCTGCTGGCTTGAGGGTGAGATGACGTTGACCACAATACAGCGTCAAGGTTTGCCCCTCTTGAAAACAGGCGAGGGCGGCTACCGCTTCGCGCTGCTCGAATGTCCTCTTAGAGGACAAGCCGATTAGTTTGACGCCCTTGCCCTTGCCGAGTTGTGGCAGTTCGGAGAGTGGGAAGATGAGCAGGCGCCCTGCATTGGAGACCACCGCCACCCGATCTGCCATGCGATCTGCCTCTTGAATCGGAACGGGCGCTAAAACGCGACTGCCTGGCGGCACGGTGAGGACGACCTTGCCGGCGCGTTGACGCGTCTGTAAATCACCCAACGTCACCACAAATCCATAGCCCGCATCGGTCGATAAAAGATAGGGCTCATCGGCATTGCCTAACATCAAACCCACGAACGATGCGCCATCCGGCGGACTCACCCGTCCGGTGAGCGGGTCACCTTGCCCCCGGGCTGACGGCAGCGCATGCGCCGGCACCGCATAGGTACGGCCACTGCTGTCGAGGAACACGGCGAGCTGGGTGCTTTTCCCCCTGGCGGCGGCACGGAACCCATCACCGGCTTTATAGTGCAGCGTTTCGGGGTCAATTTCATGTCCCTTGGCGGCCCGCACCCAACCCATCTCCGACAGGATGACGGTGACCGGCTCGCTGGGCACCAAGGTGGTTTGATGCATCGCCTGCGCCGCCTGGCGTTCGATCAGCGGCGACCGCCGGTCATCGCCGTATTGTTCGGCGTCTTTGGCGATTTCTTTCTTCACCAACGTGCGCAGACGCCGGTCTGAACTCAAGGTCTTTTCCAGTTGATCGCGCTCCTGGCTGAGACGCTCTTGCTCGCTCCGAATCTCGATTTCTTCCAGCCTGCCTAGACGGCGCAACCGCAAATCGAGGATCGCCTCCGCCTGCGCGTCGCTCAGCGCAAACCGTTGCATCAGGACCGGCTTGGGACGATCTTCGGTGCGGATAATGGCGATAATTTCATCGATATTCAGGTAGGCAATGAGCAGCCCATCGAGGATGTGAAGACGCTGCACAACGCGATCGAGCCGGTATTGCAAACGCCGCCGCACGGTGTCTTGGCGGAAACTCAGCCACTCGTTGAGGATCGTACGCAAGTCTTTGACTTGGGGGCGTTTGTCGAGACCGATCATGTTCAGGTTCACGCGATAAGTGCGCTCTAAATCCGTGGTGGCAAAGAGATGCGCCATGAGCGAGTCGGCGTCGGCGCGAGTCGAATGCAGCACAATGACGAGCCGGGTTGGGTTCTCGTGATCCGATTCGTCGCGCAGATCATCCACCATGGGGAGTTTTTTGGCGCGCATCTGCGTAGCGATTTGCTCCAACACCTTGGACCCGGATACCTGATACGGCAGCGCCGTGATGGCGATCTCACCCTGATGCACGTTGTAGCGCGCCCGCATGCGGATGCTGCCGGTGCCGCTTTCATACATCCGGATCAACTCGTCACGCGGAGTGATGATCTCCGCCTCCGTGGGAAAATCGGGTCCCTGGATATGCTCGCACAAGTCCTTGACCGTCGCCGAGGGATGATCGATCAAATGCATACACGCCGCCGCGACTTCGCGCAGATTGTGCGGCGGAATATCCGTCGCCATGCCCACGGCGATACCGCTGACGCCGTTGAGCAAGATGTGCGGCAGCCGTGCGGGCAGCATCATGGGCTCTTGTAACGTGCCGTCAAAATTCGGGGTCCAGTCGACCGTGCCCTGACCGATTTCACCCAGCAATAATTCGGCCATCGGCGTCAAGCGCGCTTCCGTATAGCGCATCGCGGCAAACGATTTGGGATCGTCGGGCGAGCCAAAATTACCCTGTCCATCCACCAGCGGATAGCGATAGGAAAACGGCTGCGCCATCAAGACCATCGCCTCATAGCACGCCGTTTCGCCGTGGGGGTGAAATTTGCCGATCACATCGCCGATCGTACGCGCCGCCTTCTTATGCTT
>Ga0299914_10002307_pt1 | contig 13109 bp, 11 predicted proteins | sample RVTome_10_FD_201361 | JGI IMG/M metagenome (GOLD analysis project Ga0299914, IMG submission 201361) | Soil microbial communities from uranium-contaminated site in the Upper Colorado River Basin, Wyoming, United States - RVT153D57 (version 2) ...
GAGGCAGTAGGTGCAGTTGTTGATCTGGGCCACGCGCAGCCGCAACAGCTGGGCGAGCTCCTTGTCCACGCTGAGCTCGGCTTTGTAACCGAACGTGTCCGCGCCGAGCCGTGACAGTCGGGTCAGGAGTTCGTGGCGGCTGCTGTCAATACGGCTGCTCTCGATAATGGGCTCGTTTCCCATGTCGTCTTTCTACACAACGGCCATTAAGCAGGCTCCAGAAGCACACCGAGAGACCTGCCTGACGACCTTCCCGAGGTCATGACTTCCGCCGGGTTTCCGCGAGCCGCGTAAATCCCTCGGGTGAGTCCATCGAAGCGGCCTCGCGCTGGGTTCGCTGCGCAGGGCTGGGACCCGCAGGTTTGTCTGAGGCTACATCATCAGGGTTGCCTTGAGTCCTGCTGATTCAGGGGACGAACATGGCAACCCTCTGCTCGATCCGACACGCAACTCGAGGGCGTCGGTTTGTCCACGATCAGTCGGCTAGTTCCTTCTGAACAGCGGGCTCGCGACCGGCCGTGATCCTCGGCGGTACGACCCGCATGAGGGAATACGTAAGTCCCGGGTGTGCTCCTACGATGTTTCATCTGCTCGCGGGCGAGCAGGTGCAGTTGTGCAGGCGCGATCCGAGACTCGCAGTTGGCCGCAGGGATCGTCGTGCGCGTCGCAGCAGAGCAACCGACCAGGAGAATGGTCCGCCAAACGGATACACATAACGGCTGGGGCGATGCGCCGGCCCGTGCAAACTCCGGAAATGACCCACCTATACGGCCTGCGTTCGCGGTCCCAGCGAGTTCCCAGATACCCGGGACCAAAACAAGTCTCGGCAGTGTTGTTTGGTATGACGCCGCAGCCAGCGACGCCAGAAAAGGAGAGAAATCGTGCCGTACGACTACAGCAAGACTCCGGAGGCGCTGAGCCGCCTCACTGACAGCCAGTTCCGCGTCACCCAAGAGGACGGGACAGAGCCGGCCTTCGGTAACGAGTACTGGGACAACCACGAGCCTGGGATCTACGTGGACGTGGTCTCCGGTCAGCCCCTCTTCTCGTCCACCGACAAGTACGACAGTGGCACGGGATGGCCGAGCTTCACGAAACCGATCGTGGCCGACGCCGTTCGCACGAAGACCGACCGGGCGCTCTGGATGCCCCGCACGGAAGTGCGCTCCACCGGGGCAGACAGCCACCTCGGACACGTGTTCGGTGACGGTCCCGCCGATGCCGGCGGTCAGCGGTACTGCATGAACTCCGCCGCGCTGCGCTTCATCCCGGTCTCCGAGCTTGAGACGCAGGGCTACGGCGAGTACCGATCGCTGTTCGAGACCGCCCACACCACCAGCACGGAGGAGAGGAACGCATCATGACCAGCGGAATCAACGACACCGGACAGATCACTCGCAAGCCGGGCTCAGAGACGGCCGTCCTGGCGGGAGGGTGCTTCTGGGGCATGGAGGATCTCATTCGCCGCCAGTCGGGAGTGTTGGACACGCGCGTGGGATACACCGGCGGCGAGAACGATCACGCAACCTACCGCAACCACCCCGGCCATGCGGAGGCAGTGGAGATCGTCTTCGACCCCACCCAGACGACATACCGTGACATCCTGGCGTTCTTCTTCCAGATCCACGACCCGTCGACGTTAAACCAGCAGGGCAACGACATCGGCACCAGCTACCGCTCGGCCATCTTCCCGCTCACCCCCGAACAGGAGCAGGATGCCCGCGACACGATCGCGGATGTCGATGCATCGGGGCTGTGGCCGGGCAAGGCGGTAACGACGATCGAACCCGCCGGCCCGTTCTGGGAGGCCGAGCCCGAGCACCAGGACTACCTGCTCACCTACCCGAACGGCTACACCTGCCACTTCCCGCGACCAGACTGGGTGCTGCCCAGGCGCACGGCGACCACCGCCTGACGCCTCGCTATGCGGGGCGCGCGGCTCCTATCGAGTCCCTAACGCTAGCCAAGCGGTGTCAACCAGCGACATCTCACGTCGCTCGCCCCACAGCGACCCTGTCGAGGACCCTTTCGACCACCCTTTCGAGATGGAGAAGCAAGCAGACAGCCAGACGGCCATCCCACATCCGTACCACAGGAGGACCAGAAACGACCGGAAACAACCCGAAACGACCGGGGCCAGAATCGCCTGCTACGTTTGGGTTTCGGCCGGTTTTCCCTGGTCTGGCGGGCACCTCAGAAATGGGTGGTGCTAGGACTCATAATTGCAAGGTCAAATGTGCTTGCCCGGTTGGTGCACCGGAGCATATTTGCGGCGCTCTTTGCTCACAATCTGGCTTGGATGACATACATCAGTCCTGCCCCCTTCGCGACCTCCCGGGTCCGTGACTCGGGTGTTCAACGGATGCAATGGCTTAGGTGCCGCGAGACACTGGTCATGTGGAGACAACCAGCGAATACTCGGCCCTTCGCGTGGACTCGAGTCTCGCCCATGAGGTAGCGGCTGCGTACCTCGACGGCCCAAGCAGTCCGGGTGGCCTACTCATGGCGAGCTATGAGCAGCTTGCACTTGAAGCCGATCAGCTCTTCGTCGCACTCACGTCGACCTATCGTCGCGACCCGGTGCGTGTCGTCTTCACCACGAGCGAAGTGCCATACGGGACCGCTCACGAGCTGATCACTTCTGTGAACCGAGACAGACTTTTGGAGGTCACGGTGGCGCCGGTCGATTGCGACCGGTTCCATCCAATGATGGACTGGGTACCTGGTGGTGCTTTCGATCGCTTCCGAGCGGTCCACGACATCCTTGGGCACAGCTTCTTGAAGGTTGGGTTCGATCGGCACGCTGAGTACGCGACCTGGTGTTTCCAGGAACGATTCCATAGCCCATTGGCACATCGGGCGCTCGCCATCGAGTTGCACGCCAAGCACAGCGTCCGCTGGACCACAGGCGTGTCAGGCCAACACAAGAACGTCCTGCTGGATCCTCGACTAATCCACCGGTCGAGGCTTGCGGGCTGCGCACCGGGGAGCATGGTTTTCAACAAGCTAAGCAGAGCGGCTCAGTCACCTGCGTAACGCTGCTCCAGCCACGGGTTGCCGTAATTGTGATAGCCGAGGGCCTCCCAGAATCCGGGGAGATCCGATGTGGAGAGCACCATGCTCCTCACCCACTTGGCGCTCTTCCAGAAGTAAAGGTGAGGGACGAGCAGGCGTGCCGGACCTCCATGTTCCACGGGGAGGGCTTCGCCGTCGTATCGGAATACGATCCACGCCTTCCCTCCCGTGACGTGTCGATGGGCAGGTTCGTGGAGTAGTTGCCGTAGCTGCGAAAGAGCACATGGGATCCACGGTCAGGGATGCCGGTGAGGAGTGTGTCGACCGACACCCCTTCCCATGTCGTATTGAGCTTCGACCATTTTGTGACACAGTGGATGTCAGCGGTGACCTTTTCCCTGGGAAGGGCGTTGAACTCTTCCCAGGTCCATGTCCTCTCGGCGCCATCAAGGTCGGTGAGACCGAAGCGCCAATTCTCCTCGAGTGGAAGTCGCGGTGTGGGCCCAGCCGTGAGGACTGGGAAGTCGTCGGTCACGTACTGGCCGGGTGGAATTCGGCCGGCTGGGATGTCGCCTCTTGCTCGCCCCCGAAATCCGCGGGTTAGAAAGCTCACCTATGCCTCAGTCTGTCCTACCGGATCCCCCGGACGGTAAAGGAGCAGGCCGCCACGATGATTCGTTTGCTCTTGACAGTGAGTCGGGCCGTGACACTGTTCTGGATCCGGCTTCGAGCAGGTCTCCTGACCATACGTTCTCACACAAGTGACACGACAGTCCGATGGCCTCTGGTTGCCCGAGAGTCACCCGGAACCATTGGAGGTTGTGAGGACCATCCGATGGACATGCTGGACGGGGGAAGCCGGCGGCCTGATTGCTCATTTCCTGTGCCCCTCATCGTTTGCTTCATCACATTGGTCGCCGTTGCCAGGATTGGGCGGCGCCTCTGAGTCAGATCGGATGCTGGGCGGAGTTGGCTGGACGCGGCCGTGTGGCGGCACCACCGGGTCGGGGTCCATGGGCGGAATGTCCAAGTACTCGACGGCCGGATAGTCGTCGGGATCATGTGGATGATGAGGCTGATGAAACGGAGCATCTGGTTTCTGGTGGTGGAATCTCATGGCTCGACAGTCGCCTTCTAAGCAGGATCACGGACTGGCTAGGGCATCGCGCAGGATCGAGATGGCCTGGGCGACTGCCGCGCGGGTGGCATGTGTGTCGCTGAGAGGGTTGAGCATCATGAAGTCATGGGTGATGCCGTCGTAGCGCACCGTGGTCACGGGTACTCCGGCCGCCCGCAGCCGCGCCGCGTAGGCCTCGCCCTCGTCGCGGAGAACGTCGGCCTCGTCGACGATGATGAACGTCGGAGGAAGGCCGGCGAGTTGGTCGTCGGTGGCGCGGAGAGGTGATGCGAAAGGCTCCGAGCGCCGATCGGTGTCGGGCAGGTAGGCGTCCCAGAACCAGGCCATCCCTTTAGCCATCAGGAAGTAGCCCTCTGCGAATTGTGAGTATGTGCCTGTGTTCATGCCGGCGTCGGTGACCGGGTAATACATAGATTGCTGCACGAAGTGCACGTCGCCGCGTTCGTTGGCCATCAGGGCGAGCGCCGCAGCCATATTTCCTCCGACCGAGTCGCCGGCGACTGCAATGCGATTGGGGTCGAGCTGGTTGGCGGCGCCTTCCTTCGTGATCCATTGGGCGACGGCGTATCCCTGTTCGAGAGCGACTGGGTAGTGCGCCTCCGGTGAGCGGTCGTATTCGACGAACACGACGGCGCCGCTGGTGCCGACGGCGAGTTCTCTGACGAGTCGATCGTGGGTATCTGCGTTTCCGAGTACCCAGCCGCCGCCATGCATGTACACGATTGCGGGCAATGGACCTTCGATGTCGGGCGGCCGGACGATGCGAACGCGTACGTCTCCGACCGCGGCGGGGACAGTGATCCAACGGTCTTCGACGTCGAGCTTTTCGATCGGAGCGGCTTGGACATCGTCGAGCACCTTGCGGGCGTCAGCGGGCGTGAGCTCGTGGATGAACGGCGGGTTCGCTGCGGCCTCGACGAACTTTTGCGAGGCAGGCTCGAGTACGACGGGTGACAGTGTCTTGATGGCGGACATCTCGTTCTCCTCCTTGGTCGATGTACCGGGGGTTCAGTCCTATCGCCAGGGAGCGTCGCTCAGCTGTGAGAACGGTCGCCTCTGTGGAAGTCCCTAGCTGTCGTCGCTGGGGTGTCCTGGGGCGCCTACTCAGACCGTTGCAACGCGGGTCGAAGCTCTCTCCGAGAAGTGACGCCTACCTTGGTGAACACCTTGTGCAGGTGGTACTCGACGGTGCGTGGGCTGAGGAAGAGCTGGGTGCCGATCTCTGGGTTCGTGTACCCCTGACCGGCAAGCCGGGCGATCAAAGCCTCTTGTGTCGTGAGCTCGAAGGTCGTTTCGACCGTGCGTCTGCGCGCCGTCTCACCGGTTGCCACGAGCTCGCGGCGGGCGCGCTCGGCAAAAGCTTCAGCTCCGAACCTGCTGAAGGCTTCGTAGGCGGTCCGAAGCTGTTCTCGGGCATCCACCCGCCGGCCCTCGCGACGGAGCCACTCGCCGAACACGAGGTGTGCCCGAGCGAGATCGGTGCGAATCCGGGTACGAGCGAGACGCTCGATCGCCTCACGGTAGAGCTGCTCGGCCGCTTCGCCTTCGGTCAGTAGTGCGCGCGAGCGGGCTTCCAGCCCCAAGGCCCAGTCGGTGCCGCTGGCTTGTGTGGTCTCAGAAAGGCGTTCGACCGCTTCCGCAGCCAGCTCCGGCTGACCACAGCGAACCGCGGCTTCCACGAGTTCGACCAAGCCCCACCGCGGCGTGAATTCGTTCCCGGCCGCATCCTCGGCCGCGCTGAGAGCGTCCTCATACTTGCCCAGCCCGTTGCACAGAACCGCTTCGAATGCGCGAGCGACGGTGACTGCAGCCCCCTGGCCAAGCTGCACAGCCCCATTGATCATCTCATCGATCAGTATCCGGGCTTGGCGCTCGTCACCACGCCAGGCACTCAGGAGGATCGGTCCGACGCGTGCCCCTGCGCTTCCGATCGCCTCACAAACGGCTGTCACCTCGTCGTATAGGGACGCCGCAGCCGACACATCCCCGGAGAAGAAGTGGACGGTTGCGAGCGAGTCGAGCGCTGCAGGCAGCTCGCTGAGCGCTCCGACCTGGCGGGTAAGCGCCACCTGACGGGTTGCAACCAGGTGCCAGCGATCGTCGTCCCACAGATCGGCAGCGATGGCCGATCCCAGCCACAGCCAGAGCATTGCCTCGTCAGGGATATCCTCCTCGCAAAGTGCCACCAGCACCCGTTTCATCATCGGGGCCGACGCCGCATACCCCTCTGTGAGGCGCACGGCGAAGGCATCCAGCACCCTGTCGGCCACCCGCGGGATCTCTGGGCCTTCTACCTGTCGCGCGGCCTCGCCCAACTCTCGCACCACCCCGCTGTCCGCTAGACGGCCGGCGAACCTCGCGGCCGCAATAGCTTCCAGGTATGTGTCGCGGGCGAGCAAGACGTCGAGCTTCTCGAGCCGGCGGGCGGCCGCGAGCAGGAGCGGAAGAGCGTCACGACCTCGGTTCTGGATGAAGGCGATCTCAGAATCCAGAAGATCGAATCGTGCACGGCTCAACTCGTCGAGGTGCCCTGCTTCCGCCAGGGCAGACAGCCCAGCCGCCGACTCGAACGCCCCAGCCCGCAGCATCGCCTGTGCCGCGCCCAACATGCGCTGGGTGCGAAGGTCGGGATCTCCCGTCAAGGCGGCACTGCGTTCGAGAAAGGCGGCAGCCGCCGCGATCCCGCCCCGAGCCTGCGCCCGTATGGCCGAACGCTCGAGGTCCAAGGCGACATCCTCGTCGTAGCCTGACACTGCTTGCGCCAGGTGCCAGGCCCTGAGATCGGGATCGACTTCGGCGTCGATCGAATCAGCCAGTGCCCGGTGCACGGTTTGGCGATCGGGCACGGATGCCGCGCCGTAGATGGCTGAGCGCATTAGAGGGTGTGGGAAGCGGACTCGGGCACCAACCTCGAGCAGTCCCGCAGACATCGCCGCGGCCGCAGCCTCCTGTTCGATGTCCAGCCGCTCTACTGCACCCCACAACAGGGTGGGGTCGCCCACGGGCTCTGCGGCTGCTGCGAGCAGGAGTCTGTTGGTGTCGGGTGGCAACCGCCGAAGCCGATTGCCGTAGGTCCTTTCTATGCGCTTCGCCAGCGACCCCGGCTCAGGAGCCGCGAAACCACCACCGAGGTCGGCCACCGTTAACTCGTGGGACAGTTCGAGGATGGCAAGGGGGTTACCCCTGGTCTCGGCGACGATCCGGTCACGTACGCCGGGGTCAAGGCGACCGGGCATGACCTGCGATAAGAGCGCGAGAGCGTCGGTGTCGCTGAGACGCCTAACCTCTCGTTGAGGTAGTGCCGAGAATTCGTCGGGGGGGTTCCGCACTGCGAACACAAGACCGATCGACTCCGCCAACAGACGCCTGGCTACGAAGGTCAGCACCTGTTTGGAGGCCCTGTCCATCCACTGGGCATCGTCAATGAGACCGAGCACTGGTCGCGTCTCTGCGACGGCGGACAGCAGGTTGAGGACGGCGAGGCTCACCAGGAAGCGATCCGGCGTCGGCCCAGAGCTGATCCCTAATGCGGTCTTGAGCGCTCCCCGCTGTGGATCGGGGAGTTCCCCGGCTTGGTCCAGCATGGTGGCGCACAATTGGTGTACACCCGCAAAGGCCAACTCCATTTCCGATTGGATGCCGAAGGCTTGCTCGACCCGATAGTGCGAGGCACTCGTTGCCAGGGACTCCATGAGGGCGGTCTTGCCCACCCCGGGTTCTCCGTGGATCACGAGCACCTGTGCCTGGCCGTTCCCAACACTGGTCATCAGTTGCTCGAGGGCTTGGAGTTCTGGGCCACGGCCATAAAGGAGTCGACCGGGATGATCCGACATTGGAAGAGCGCCCTCTCCGGCGGAAGGCTACTCCCTTGTAGAGGCACCAAGCGCCCGACTGGGGTGTTCCACAGAGGCGAGGCAGCGAGGCCTATCCGACGATCCACTCGTACGAGTAGCTCGAGAGAGGAGAAGAATCATGAGCTATGCAAAGTATCTGGAGCAGCCGCGTCGGCGCCTACTCCTGATCGCTTCCGTCATCGCCGTTGTGATGGCCCTGTTGATCGCCACCGTCGGACCTTTCGGAGCCGTGGCGCAGGCCCAGGGCGAGAGACCCACAATCGTATTGCTCCACGGGGACTGGGCCGACGCATCGTCATGGAACAGGGTGATCGAGCGTCTGCAAAGGAAGGGCTTCACAACCGTCGCTCCGCCCAACCTGTTGCGCGGACCATCCATCGACGCGCCGTACGTCGCCAGCTATCTGGAGTCGATCTCGGGTCCGATCGTCCTGGTCGCCCATTCCTACGGCGGGTTCGTCGCCACAAACGCCGCCACAAACAACCCAAACGTGGAGGCGCTGGTCTACATCGACGCCTTCCTACCCGACGAAGGCGAAAACGCCCTCGATCTGATCGGCGGCAGTGCTACCTGCATCGACCAGCCTGCTTTCAATCCGGTGCCTATCGACGGGGGAGCGGACGTGGATCTGTACCTGCGTTGGGAAGGGAACGGACCCTATCCAGGCTTCGTCGACTGTTTCGCCAACGGGGTCAATCGTAGGGACGCCGCACTTCTCCATGCCACGCAACGACCCGCATCTGCCCATCAATTCGACGTGGACGAGAGATCCGGGCCTCCCGCGTGGAAGGAGATCCCGTCTTGGTCGCTCATCGGAACCCTTGACAACGTGATCCCTCGCGACCTGCAGGAGTTCATGTCCGAACGGGCCGGCGCGACGATATCCACGGTGAGGGCTGGTCACCTGACGCCGATCACCCGCCCTGGCGATGTCGTCAAGGTGATCCTTTCGGCAGTCGACGCGACAAATTGACCAGAACGGTGCAAGGTCGCCGCAAACGGTTCCAGCCAGCCCATCGCCGGGAGAGACCTGAAGGCGGCGACCTCCGCCGGTCCACACATCGCGCCGAGCTAGACATTGACCCAATCGGAGCTTCTTGATCGGAGCACCCAGTGGCGGTGACCGAGTCGTGATCGGTGTGGCTGGTCGATAGCGGGTGGCACGCACCCTGTCCACTCAAGCCCTTCCAGCTGCCGCTGAAAGGTTGCGGAGTAAGCGGCTTGCCTCGCTTGCCTACGACGTCCTCAGATGAGGCACTCGATGGGGCTGACACGCTCGAGCCCCAATCGCCTTCCAACGGCCCAACGGCAAAGCCCTGGTGTTTGGTCTAGAACGCGACCTTGAACGCCGCAGTCAGGATGATGTTGAGTAGGGTGAGTGGGACTAACCACTTCCATGCGAGGTTCTGCAACTGATCCTCTCGCAACCGCGGGAAAGTCCAGCGAAACCAGATCATCACGAACACCAGCAGGAACACCTTGGCAAAGAGAACCAGAGGCCCGACAAAGGTCGATGCTTCATCGGAGATGCCGGGAAACCAGTATCCACCGAGGAAGAGAGTGGCTGCGATTGCCGCCATCGAGAACATGTTTGCGTACTCGGCGATAAAGAAGAAGAGGAACCTGAATCCCGAGTATTCGGTGAGATAGCCCATGACGAGCTCTGACTCGCCGACCGGCATGTCGAAAGGAATTCGAAGGAGTTCTGCGAGGGCTGCAGTCATGAAGATTCCGAAGCCGAGTAGCTGGACGATGACGAATGGGTATCCGGCGTCTATTTGGGCTCGGACGATCCCATCGAGACTCATGGTTTCGGCAAGAACCACCACACCAACAACCGAAAGGACCAGCGGCAGCTCGTAGGCGATGAGCTGGCCGGCAGCCCTCAAGCCACCCATCATCGAATACTTGTTGGCTGATGACCACCCGGCCATGAGGACACCGAGGGTCGCGATAGTTGAGATCGCCAGCGAGTAGAAGACGCCGACCGACAAATCCCTGATGACCAGCCCGGGTCCGAATGGGATCACGACCAGAACCGACGTTGTGCCGATCAAGACCAGAGCCGGCGCGAGCACGAACACCCTCCGATCCGCGTCGGTAGGTATCAAATCCTCTTTCTGGAAGAACTTGATGCCGTCCGCGATCGGCTGGGCCCATCCCCATCGGCCGCCAGCGAAGTAGGGGCCGACCCGGTGCTGCATCTTGGCGGACAGCTTGATCTCGCTAAAGGTCAACACGATCCCGATAAGCGGGATGAAAAGGGCGACGAAGAGGAGCTTGGCGAGAAGAGCGATCCAGAAGTTTGCAAAGAGGTCGGTCAGAAACGACACGAGTTCTCGTTCGTCCTCACCTCGCCTCGCGCGCACTCGAGGGGGCTCACGCGCAGAATCCTTCTGATCAGGGGGCCGAGACGAGAGTTTGGGCGAGCCAGTCTTCGAATCGGATCTCGCCGAGAGTGGCTCCTTCGTCCGGCACCAGCGTTCTCTCCGAGAGCAAGGCTCCGAAGTACCGCGCCTCTGGATCGGCGACGACTTCCCTCGAGTCCTTTCGCTCTTTCAGGGCAACTTTGATGAGGTCGTCGAGTCGGAACTGCTCAGGACCCGCCACCTCGACGATCCCGTTCACGGGTGGCCCCACCGCAGTCCTGCCGACTGCGCCGGCCACATCGTCGGCGGCCATCGGCTGGATCAGGACCGGAGCCAGACGGATCGTGTTTCCGTCCGTCGCCTCGTCGGCGATACCCTTGACGAACTCGAAGAACTGCGTGGCACGAACGATGGAATACGGGATCGAGGACTCGTTGATCAAGTTCTCCTGGGCGATCTTGCCCCGGAAGTAGCCGCTCTCAGTTAGCCGTTCGGTGCCCACCACCGAAAGGGCCACGTGGTGTCGCACACCAGCCTGCCCCTCGGCCTCGAGCAGATTCTTCGTCGAATTCTCGAAGAACGACAGGACGGCATCGGCTTCGAATGATGGCGAGTTCGATACGTCAACAACAACGTCCGTCCCCTCCATGGCTTCGGCCAAGCCTTCCCCGGTGAGCGTGTTGACCCCCGTGTTCGGCGATGCCGCCACCGCTTCGTGGCCGTGTTCGGCGAGCTTGGTGACCAACTTGGAACCGATCAGACCGGTTCCACCTATGACGACGACTCTCATGACGACTCCCTTCGTTGCATGTCGCGAGATACAGCTCTTCTTGATCGAAATAGTCGGGCTTCTGGGCGTACTTCGCCTCCGTTGAACACCCCAGTCACTTGTCGTGTTCGGCACTTGCGATAGCTATGCGGTCCTCAGGCGCTCGGGGGATGACTAGGGAGTATTACGGAGGCGATTCATCCCTAGCTAGTGGCACCGTGGCCGCAATGGAAAGGAGTCCAGACATGGCAACGAGCCTTAGCCCGACCGATCGGGTGACCGATGTGACAGCAATCTCAGACAGGGAGAACCGGGAGATACAGGAAGCCAACGCCTCGGGCAACACGCCGGTCGTCTTCATCCACGGGCTCTGGCTTCTACCAAGCAGCTGGGCCAACTGGGCCGACTTCTTCAAGCAGGCCGGGTACTCGCCGTTGACCCCGGACTGGCCAGACGATCCGGAAACGGTTGAAGGCGCCCGGGCAGAGCCGGAGGTGCTCGCCAAGAAGACGTTGAAGCAGGTCGCAGACCACACCACGGCGGTCATCAATGCATTGGACAAGAAGCCGGTCGTGATGGGCCACTCCACCGGAGGCCTGCTGGCCCAGATTCTCGCAGGCCAGGGCCTCTCAGCGGTCACAGTGGCCATCGACCCCGGCGTCTTTCGGGGCGTCCTGCCTCTGCCAGCCTCCGTGCTCAAGTCGGCGGGCCCGTTCCTGATCAACCCGTTGAACCGCGGTCGCGCCCTCACACTTACGTACGACCAGTTCGTGTACGCCTGGGCTAACAACCTCGAGGAGGAAGAAGCCAAGGAACTCTACGACACGTTCCACGTCGCGGGATCGGGGGTCTCCCTCGCCCAGATGGGCAACGCAAACCTAAATCCGTGGACCGAGTCCAAAGTGGACATCATGAACCCCGACCGCGGCCCCTTGCTGATCATCGAAGGCGAAAAGGATCACACAGTCCCGCCGGCTATCGCGAACGCCGCGTACAAGCGACAGAAGCGCAACCCCGGCGTGACTGAGATCGTGCAGATCCCAGATCGGGGCCATTCCCTCACCATCGACCACGGCTGGCGCGAAGTTGCTGAGACCGCGCTGGACTTCGTCAAGAGGTTCGTCTGACTGCTGTGCATGCGGGTCAACCGCGACGAAATCCGACAAGGGTCCCACCGACACGGCGGTGGGACCCGTCGGTCATCGGAGCGAGTCGATGATCGAGATCCGTCGCGACAAGGAGATCCACGACGAGAGAGGGGAGTGGTTTCGTGCCCGCTGGCACTTCTCGTTCGACCATTACCGAGATCCAGACAACGACGGATTCGGGGCGATGCGGGTCTTCAACGACGACCGGCTCATACCCGGAGCCGTGTGGCCGCTCCATCCCCATCAAGACGTGGAGGGCATCACGTATGTAGTGGACGGCCTCTTCGGTCACAAGGACAACGTCGGTGGTCCATTTGGGCCACTTCCAGCGGGATCCATCCAGAGGATGACGCTCGGATCGGGTGCCCTCCACTCGGAGCTCAACGCATCCGAAGAGGATCCGATGCGGTTCATCCAGATCTGGATCTTGCCTGACACACCGGACCTGTCGCCCAACGTCGAACAGAAGGTGTTCACCCAACAGGATCGGCACAACTGTCTCCTCGAAGTGTTGTCACCCGAGGGTGGCGACGCTGTGCTGGTTCACCAGGACGCGCGGATCTATGTTGCCTCTCTCGACGGAGATGTCGAGGTCACCCAAGGGATCGGAGGCGGCCGTGGCGTGTATCTGTATCTCATCGAGGGGCACGTCGAACTCGACGAGTATGAGTTGGTTACTGGGGACGCCGCCAAGGTCTTGGACCAACCCGATCTGACTGTCTCCGCTCACACGAGGAGCGAGCTGATCATGGTGGATGTTCCGATGAAGTTCGAGCCGGTCGGGGTCTGGAGGAACTACTTGTAGTGGCGGAGTCC
>Ga0299914_10002308_pt1 | contig 13100 bp, 6 predicted proteins | sample RVTome_10_FD_201361 | JGI IMG/M metagenome (GOLD analysis project Ga0299914, IMG submission 201361) | Soil microbial communities from uranium-contaminated site in the Upper Colorado River Basin, Wyoming, United States - RVT153D57 (version 2) ...
CGGCGACGATCACTTTCAGTTCGCGCGCGAGGGGGAGCAGTCGCTCGCGAATGACGCGGTGCGATCGCATCCATGCGTCGCGGTACGATGTTGTCGCATCCACCACTGCTGGAACGAGCAGGACCGCATCGGCGCCCCACAACGCGGCGTTTCGAAGCGACGTCTCCATGCCGGCCACGCTGCGATTCACCACCTCCCGATCGCTGCTGGACAGCGGGAAACGCCAATGATCGGCGTTCATCACCGAGTGAATGCGCAAGCCGGTCCTTTTCGACGCCTCGAGGATTTCCTGCGCCTCGCCTGCGAGCGCGACCGTCTGCATCTCGATCCCATGGAATCCCGCCTCGCGCGCGACCGTGAACCGCTGCGCGTAAGGCAGCTCCTTCGGCAGCATCGAGATGAGTACCGCCTTCCGGATCGGGCTGCTGGAAGGCTGCTGTCGGAGCCGTCCAGCTTCAGCAATGCGGGTGTGCGCGGCCGACAAGACGCCCACCCCAAGAGACTTCAGGAACATACGGCGGTCGTTCATGGTCGTGCTTTCTCGAGGGGTCGTGAGAACTGCGGTCACGGGAGACCAGAAGATTCAAAGAAAAGAAAAATGCTCCTGCTCTCCTGCCCTCCTGTAAGAGAGAACGAACGGAGAGCCGTTGGCTACTGCGTCCTGACAGCGAACTGTGGGCGTTGAAGGCATTCGCATTCCGGAAACGAAAACGGGCCAGAGCGCCGTAGCGCCCCGGCCCGTTGTTTCATGTCGGCGGCGGACTCAGAACTCGAATCGAAGCCCGATGGTTACGGTCCGCTCTCTGGTTCCGGTACCAAATATGGGGTTGGCCTGGTGAGCCACACTCGGTTGGAACGTCAAGAACTGGGCCGAAGTGAAGCTGAGGTTAGGCCTGCCCCAGTTCGTGTGGTTGAAAACGTTGCTGGCCGAGATCCGCAGCTCCGGCCGGAAGCGGCCGACCGGGAACGCACGGAAGAGGCCGAGGTCAACGTTCCATACACCGGGACTACGGAACTGGTTGCGGTCGCTGGTGCCGAAACCAGCGACGTTCGCTCCCGTCGGCTGTGAGAACAGCGACTTGTCGTACCAGGTTTCCGTGCCCGAGCCGGGCGTGCCAGTCGGTTCGGGGTCGCCGCTCGCATTGATCAAGATCGATCCGCAGCCCGGACAGTTGACGTCGGGATTGGTGCCGCTGATCGAAAACGGCGTGCCGGAGTACGCCGCAAACACACCATTCACCTGCCAGTCGCGAATAATCCAGTTCAGCATGCTTTGGGATTCCCTGCCGAACGGCAGTTCGGCGACAAACCCGAGCTGAAACACGTGCGTCCGGTCGGCGCCGGAGAGCGCGAAGTTCTTTTCGAGCAAAGCCGGATGATGCCAGGTGAGGCCTGCCCAGCCGTCTTCATCTGTTTCGTTCTCCGCGCGGCTCAGCGTATAGGCGCCTTTCAGCAGCACGCCGTTTTTGAATGGTCGGTTGACCCCCACCTGGAGCGCGTGGTAGCGGGTCCTGGTCCTCGCGGCCCACTCGTTGATGTCGGTCGAGCCCGCAACCGCGAAGAACTGGCGTCCGGCCTGTCCGGCGCCGAACTCGGAATGGTTGATGTTGCGGTCCGCGTAGCCGCCGTCCGTGCGCGTGTGGACGTATGCGAGCTCGACCGCAATGTCTCCCGGCAGACGACGCTCGACTGCGGCGTTCATCTGCTGAATCGTGGCGCGATCCACGTCGTTCGGGTCGGGCGTTCGGATGAACGTGCTCGGCGGGAGCTTGACACGGCCCGAGCTGAGGTCCGGAATCGGGACCGGCGGGATTCCGCTCTGAAGCGGGAATGACGAGTACTGCTCCGCCGTCTGGTTGAAGAAGATGTCAAACGGGTACGACCCGCGCATCGGGCGTGACCAGGGAAGCGGGTTGAACGTGCGGGCGTACCCGCCGCGCAGCACAGTGTTCTCGGTGAGCCGATAGGCTGCACCGAGACGTGGGGCCACGTAGAACTTCTTGAGGTCGATGCCGACGTCGTCCGGCGTGTTGCCGAGGCCGCCGAGGAGGACTTCATAGGTGGCGAGGTCCAGGCGCTCGATCCCGCGGTCCGCCCGCCGCATGAGCGGGTACATCTCGAAGCGCAGGCCCAGGTTCAGCGTGAGCTTGTTGCTCGGCTGCCAGCGATCGGTCACATAGAAGCCGTACTGCCACTCGCGGCCGGTCATCTCAATGGGCTGGACGTCTTTCTGGCGGACTGCGGGCAGTCCGAGAACGAATGCCGCCAGCTCGTTCCAGACCTGTGGGATGTACCCGGGAGTTGCGGTGACCAATCCGTTGAACTGAAATCCTCCGCGGACTCCACCGAACCCCCCGAACTCGGCCTGGATGTGGTTCAGTTCGTGTCGCACCACGTCCACGCCGGTGCGTACCTGGTGCGCACCCGTGACCCAGGTGAGGGCGGAGCTGAACGTGTAACTGCGCTCCTTGCGGAACAGCGGCATCCAGTTCGGCGTCGTGCCGATGTCGTACTGACTGGCATTCGTTCCGCCCGTATTAACTGTCCCGAACGGAATGTCGAAGTGCGGCAGTCCGCTTTGTTGGATGTCGACTCCGTTGCTGCCCGGAATGCCCAACTGGAGGCCGAGGTCCTCGCCGAAATCAGGACCCGTCACCTGCTGGTCCTGCCGGTTGATGCCGAAATTGCCGTCGAGCACGAGGGTCGGGCCGAGCGTCCATGTGTGCCCGACAGTCCCGACGTAAACGCGGGTGTCGCCCAGGCTGCCCTGATCGAATCCCAGGCTGAAGTTGTCGATCACCTCCGCGTCGAGCAGGGCGAACTTGCCCCATATGCTGTGAGCCGCATTGCGCTGCCAGGTGAGCTTGAGGTCGAAGTTGTCCCGATCGTTCCTCACTTCGCGCGCCTGCACATAATCGTCGGGCAGCAAATTGGAGTTCAGGTCCTCGGTTGTGTTGGGCTCCGGGTAGAAGCTCAGAATATCGCGCCAGACGGGGCTGATCAGGCCCGACGGGATGATGGCCCCCGGGAACTCCGCGCGTCCCGTTCCCCCGGCACCGCCGGTGAAGGGATTGAAGAGACGGAAGCCCGGGGAGACCGGCGCCACCTCGCTGAAATCCCCGTTCCGCATCTTGAGCGAGGGCACGGCGTATGTCGCTTGCTGCCCCCGACGAGCCTGATAACGCTCCCAGCTCCCGAAGTAAAACAAACTGTTCTTGAAGATCGGACCGCCAAGCGTGCCGCCGTAAATGTCGTTCGAGAGAGGCGACTTCGGGAGATTGAACGCGTTGTTCGCAACCGTGTTGGCGTTGAGCTCGTCCTGGTTTCGAAACAGGAATGCCGAGCCGCGCAGGTCGTTCGTCCCCGATTTCGTGATGACGGTAACCGCCGCGCCCGCAGCCATGCCCTGGTCGGCATCGAAGTTGTTGGTGGAGACGTTGACCGTCTCGAGCGACTCCGCCGGCTGCACGTAACCGACATGGTGCGGCAGCCAGACGTTGAGCGACACCGCGCCGTCGATGCGATACGCGTTGCTGTTCGGTTGAATGCCGTTGACGGCAGTTCGCAGCGCGCGTCCCGGCGTGTCGATCTCCGCGTTCTGGAACTGAGCGGGCGTGGCGCCAGGCACCAGGTTGAGTAGTACCTGGTAATTCCGGAACTGGTTCAATGGAAGGGTGGACAGTTCCTTCGGCGTGAACTCTGTACTCAGGTCGCCCTTCTCGGTCTGGAGCAACGTAGTGTCACTGACAACCTCGACGGTTTCTGTGACTCCGCCGACCTGCAGAGTCACATCAATGCGGATCGGGTTACCCGCCGACACGGGGACGCCTGTCTGCTTGTGCTCGCGGAAGCCCGTGATCGCAGCCGTCAGATCGTACGTGCCGGGCGGCAGGTTGCGGAAAGCGTAGCCGCCGCTCTCGTCGGCGACCGCCTCGAGCTTCAGGCCCGTGCCTGTATTCGTGGCCGTCAGAGTCGCCCCCGGCAGGGCGGAGCCCTGCGCGTCCGTGACGTTCCCGACGACCGAGCCATAAAGGGTCTGACCGGCTGCCGGGACGGCGGCGAGCCCAGCCACGGCGATCGAGACGGCGATCACTGACAAGAGCCCTGCGCGTCTAGAGCGACCCATGCCGAACCTCCTTGGACTCCTCTTGTTTCCGAAGCGAAACGACCTCAGGTGGAAGCCACGCTCGCCGAGCAACTTCTGGAGGCCTTTGCTTCCACAGAGTCGCTTGCGAAGCGAGACTACTCTCGTCCTCCGAGCGAGACTACTCTTGTCCTCCGACCGGTGTCAACGAACGAACGGCGTTCTGGCAGAACGGACAGAGTAGTGTTAGTCTGCGGCCACGGAAGATTCCAGAGTCAGCCATTGCGGGATCTCCCTGTCAATGTTCGGTCCTGCCATGCCCCACCGTGTCTCGGTGATTGCCGCCATCCTCGGCCTCCTCTGGTCCTCAGCGATCCACGCGCAGTCCGATGTCGCAGCGGCGGCACATCGCGGCAAGCAGGCCATGGCCGAGGGGCGGTTCGCCGATGCGGCCGCCATCTACGCCGAAGTAGTCCGCGCGCTTCCGACTGACGCGGGTATGCGGCTGAATCTCGGAATGGCGCTCTCGATGGCCGGACGGATCCCCGAAGCCATTCCGCACCTGCAGGACGCGGTGAAGATGCGGCCTGCGCTTCTCCCTGCGTGGCTGTTCCTCGGGTCGAACTGGCTGGAGGTCGGCCAGCCGTCGAAAGCCGTGCCTGCGCTGCGGAAAGTCGTCGCCGGTGAGCCGAGCAACACACCAGCGCGGATGTTGCTGGGCGAGGCACTGCTGGCCGTGGAGCAGTACGAGGGCGCCGCCGTCGAGTTCCGCGCGGTCACCGAGCAACAACCAGCGGGCGCACGCGGGTGGTACGGGTTGGGACGAAGTTACGAAGCGCTCGCGCGAGCGGCATTTGCCGCCCTCGAGCGACGTGATGCCGAATCTGCATTCGTGCTCGCCGTGCGCGCCGATGCGCTTGCGGCCTCACAGCAGTTCGCCCGCGCCATCGAGTTGTATCGCGAGGCGCTCGAGCTGCGGCCGGATCTGCGCACTGCACGCGCAGCGCTCGCGATCATGTACGGACAAGCTGGGGATGAACAGGCTATGGCCGCCGAGCGCGAGATCCTGCGCCGCGGAACGCCCGATTGCCCTGCTCCCGCGTCTAAGACCTCCGGCCGCAACGGGGTTCTGGAATGCGAATTCCTGGCTGGCCGTTATATTTCGGTCGTGCGACTCGCTAAGGCGAGTCAGACGGCCGAGTCGCAGTACTGGCTCACGCTCGCGTACAACGAGCTCGCCCGCAGCGCGTTCGGCAAGCTCTCATCGTTGCCCGCGTCAGCGGAGTTGCACCAGTTCCACGCCGAGCTCCATGGCAACCAGGGAAGGCATCTCGATGCGGTGGAAGAGTTGCGAAAGGCGCTGGCCATGGTGCCTGACGATCCCGGTCTCACGAAACAACTGGCAACCTCTCTGTACCTCGCAAAAAACTATGAAGAAGCTCTGAAGTTACTCGAACGCGTCGCGCAGCGCGATTCCTCACCCGATGTGCTGTTTCTGCTGGGAGACACGCTGCTCCTCGTCGGCCGCTCGGGTGACGCGGTCAGGATCCTCGAGCAGGCACTCGCTGCCGGGCCGACATCGCTGGCGGCGCGGGCATCGCTTGGCCGGGCATATTTGCAGTCGGGTAATGCCGCAGCGGCCGTCCCCCACCTCGAGCTCGCCTTGAAGACCGACGAGGATGGCAGTCTGCACTACCAGCTCGCGCGGGCCTACCAGGCGACGGGCAGGCCCGAGCTGGCCAAGCAGACGCTCGAGAAGTACGCCGCGATCCAGAAGGCGCGGCGTCGGTGATGGTATCCAGCGCGTTGCCCCCGCGCTAAGCCTCGGTTCACTTGACTCGCCACCGCCACGCGCTGGCGGCAAACACGATGAGCACGAAGACACGAAGAGCACGATGAATTTCTGAGTATTTTTTCATCGTGTCATCGTGGCCATCGTGAACGCCGTCAGCCCGTTCTGTGGCAACTGAAGTGATTTCAGGTTTTTAACGGGTCTGGCGGTGGTCTGACATTGAAACCTGCAACACCTGATTCGTCGCGACGTTCTCGAGCACCTGCACCAGGCCGCTCGGCCACACGATTTCAAGCCGATCGATCGTCTTCGTCCGTCCCAGGCCGAAGTGGATGCCGCCATGGACCGATGACGCGTAACCCGCGGCTGTCGTCATCGTAGCTGTCTGCGTGCCGATGCGGATCCGCGCCCCGATCGCGTCGCGGTTGCCCTGCGTGCCGGTCAGCTTGATCAGGATCCAGCGGTTCGCCCCTGGGCTCTGATTCTCCCAGATCTCCGGACGGTCGCCGAGCGAGCTCGTGACGACGTCAATCCGGCCGTCGCCGTTCAGGTCTGCGGCCACCGCTCCACGATGGGCGCGTGGCACCAGGAAGTCGGGCCCAATCCGGTCAGAGACGTCACGGAACGTGCCTCCGGCGTTGTGAAGGACGCTGTTTGGCTCGCGGTACTTGTGTCCTTCGAAAGCCTCAATTCGATCGTTGACATGCGAATTCGCCGTGAACAGATCCTTCCAGCCATCGTTGTCGAGATCGACCAGCGCGTTGCCCCAGCCGCTGCGCCGGAGCGTTGTTGCAGCGAGCCGGGTCCGTTCGGTGACGTCGCTGAACAACCCTCCACCGTCGTTGTGGAAGAGAGGAAACGTTTCGCCGGCCAAGGCGGTTACGTGGATGTCGGGCCGGCCATCATTGTCGTAGTCCCTGAATTCAGCACCCATGCTGGAGATCGCCCTGCCGTGGATGGGGACGGCCACGCCGGCCGGCAGAGCGGTTTCCTCGAACCGCCGGCCAGCGACGTTACGGAAGAGGAAATTTGGCACCGTGTCATTCGTCACGAACACATCCATCCAGCCATCGCCGTCGTAGTCAGCAAGCGCAACGCCCATCCCTTTCCCAGAATGCTCCGCCACGCCGGTCTTGACCGACACGTCCTCGAAAGATCCGTCGCCGCGATTGCGGTACAGGGCATTCGGCAATCCGTCGTAATACTGCGGGTGACAATACACGCGAATCCCACGCGACCGATCCCCGCAGTAGCGGCGGTCGCCTGCGGACCACTTCAGATAATTCACTACGAACAGATCGAGCAGCCCGTCGCGATCGAAATCAAACCATCCGCCCGCCACTGACCACGATCGTCCGCCGACGCCCGCACGTTCGGTGACGTCCTCGAACGTTCCCCTGCCAGTGTTTCGATACAGAGCGTTGCGCCCGACACCAGCGACGAACAGGTCGACGTCGCCGTCGTTGTCGTAGTCCGCGGCCGCGGCGCCCATCGAGTATCCGGCGCCCGCAACAGCTGCCTGCTCGGTGACGTCGGTAAACTTCATGCCGCCTTCGTTGCGATACAGCCGATTCCAATGCGACGGCGACGTCTTCACAAGCGCCGGGACAGAGGCGCCATTCGTGAAGTAGAGATCCGTGAGGCCGTCGCCGTCGTAGTCGAAGGCGGCAAGTCCGCCGGGCATCGTCTCGATCAGATGCTTTTCCGGTGTCGGGTTGTGCTCGAGACGGAAGGTGATCCCGGATGTCCCGGCGACGTCCCGCAGGAGAATCGGTGGATCGCTCGAACGCGCAGCACCGCCCGACGGGTAGGAGTATTCGTGCATTAAGGCGCTGACGAGTGCGGTCGCCGCGATGAATCCGGATGCAGTCAGCGCGACAGAGTAGCGTGCGCACCGATGCCGCTGTCGCACACGGCACCCCGTGCGCATCTGCTCCTTCAGATGGTCCGTCATTCGCCATTCCATAGCCAGAATCGACCGGGTGGTGTTTTGCGCCACACCGGAGACGAACGTACTGCCGTCGGCCAGATACACGTCACATCGTGCAGCCGGCAGAAACGATCGGTGACCGATGTCGACGGATCGGCCCCCATTCGAGCCATGCCAATCCCGTGAACCGACCAGCCAGGCGGAAGCGGCTCGCGGACGATTTTGATGAATTGCCGACGCCGTTCGGATACGTCTGCGATCGGGAGTAGAGCCATCGACCGGGTCTTCGCGCGAGTGTGACCCACGGGGATCATCGCTCATCGTCAACAGCCCGTCAAACTCGAGCAGCTGGAAAACGGGCGCTGGAACATCACGCTGGCTGAAGCGTATCGTCTACTTATCTGTTTTCGGCTCGACCGAGGTTCTGCGCATACGCCTTTCGCAACATCGACGTCGCTTGGAGAGGCGGGCGCGGGATTCATCAGGATCAGGTGAGACACGCGTGTCGGGTGCCGAAGCGCGTATTCCAAGGCGAGAACCGCGCCACAGGGGTGGCCGAGTAACGCCGCTGATTCCAGTTGGCGCTTTCTCTAAGACGGCTGAACAGGAGGGCAAGAGTTCAGGAGGTTCTTTGGTTTCGAGCTCCCAAAAGACTCTTGACCTGCTGACCTCCTTATCTACTGTTCCAACGACACGCGTCAGTATCAGTACCGGTAGCGCTCCGGCTGTATCGGCCCTTCCACCGACACGCCGATGGTGATCGGTTTGCAAGTGCTGCCTCACCTCGTCGAGGCCCTCGAAGCAGCGCCGCGACTGTGAGGCTGGCGACGATGAGGCGATCGGCTATCGCCGCTACGTCACCACTGCACTGGTTGCCGGGGACGCGTCGTGCCTGGCGGGTGTGGCGGCCTGCGTCGATCGGCTGCTGGCGGCGCCGGCGTCCGGCGGGGCGGCGGGACGCCGGCCAGCATCATAGACCGGCGCCCCCGCGGGGCTCGAGCTGCGGACCGGTCGCGGCGATCGCGGAGGCCGGCGTCGCTCGCGCTCTGGCCTTGAACAGAACGGCGAACAGCACCAGCACCGCGGCGGCCGCCGCCGCCGGGATCATCCAGATCGTCCACCAGTCATGGGCGGCGGGACCGAGCGTGTAGGCTTCGACCAGCAGCCCCGACACCCACGCGCCGATGAACATGCCCGCGCCGAGCGTCACGAACGCGATGAACCCCTGCGCTGCCGCGCGGATGCCCGGATCGGCTCGCTGATCGACGTAGATCTGGCCCGTCACGAAGAAGAAGTCGTAACAGATGCCGTGCAGCAGGATGCCGGCATACAGCATCCACACGAGTCCACCCGCGTTCCCGTACGCAAACAGCACGTATCTCCCCGTCCACGCCGCCATGCCGATCAGCAATGTCGTCTTGACCCCGAGGCGCACGAGGAACCACGGCATCAGGAGCATGAAGCCGATCTCCGACATCTGCCCGAGCGTCATCTTCGTCGCCGGTTCGGCCATGCCGATTTCATTGAGGAACAGGTTCGTGAAGGCGTAGTAGAACTGCAGCGGGATGCATAACAGGAACGAGCCGATGACGAGCGTCGCGAACGACCGGTCTCTCATCAGCGCCAGGGCGTCGAGCCCCAGCGCTCCGCGCACGGTCAGCGGGCCCGACGATCGCGTCGGCGGCGTGTGCGGCAGCATCAACGAGTAGAGCCCCATGAGCAGCGACGCACCGGCGGCGATCCGCAGCGGCATCGCCGTCGCTTCGATGCCCAGGCGCCCGACGACGATGCCGGCGGCGATCCAGCCGATCGTGCCGAGCACGCGGATCTTCGGGAAGTCGCGCGCGGCGTCCTGTACATGGTGAAACGCCAGCGCGTTGGTCAGCGCCAGCGTCGGCATGTAGCAGAGCGTGTACCCGAGCAGAGCTGGATATATCGCGGGAAACGTCTCGACGGTCGAAGCGAAGTAGAGGAGGCCCGCGCCCACGAAGTGGAGCAGGGCGAGGATCTTCTCGGTCGCCAGGTACCGGTCGGCGATCATCCCGACGAAGAACGGCGAGATCATCGCCGCCACCGCCGTGGTTCCGTACGCGAGCCCGATCTGCGACCCGTCGAAGCGCAGCGTGGCAGCGAGATAGGTGCCCAGGGTGACGTACCATGCCCCCCACACGAAATATTGCAGGAACATCATCCCCGACAGGAGGAGTCGGATCACCGCTCCTCCCTGCCGGCGCCGGTCCGCCCGGGCTTCCCGGTGTCCGACGTGCGGCGCATCTTCTCGGGATCCCATCCGATCGGGCGCTGCTCGAAGTAGCTTGTATTGGTGAGCACCGCGGGGCCCGCGGCGCGGTAGCCGAAGACGGCGTCCTCGACGACCGGCGTGCGGCTGCGCACCGCGTCGAAGAAGTTGCGGAAGTGGTCGAAGGTGTCGCTATACCCGGAGGGCGCGGCAAACACCGTCTCCTCGCGCGGCCGAAGTTCCGCCCGTTCCGGGTACTGCGCGCGGTGGCTCCTGGTGATCTCTTCCTGGAGCGCCTCCGGGAAGGTCTCGATTGACAGCCCGGGATCTGTCGGGCGCGGCTGCCGGCCCAGCGTCACCCCGCTGCCCCCAATCGTAATCACCCCCTCTGGCCCGGCGAAGCGGAACAGGTGCCCCTCGCCGCCGCCCCCATCGGCGAAGTTCACCTTGAGCATCAGCGTAAAGGCTGGATGCGCCTCGGTCTTCGGGTAGTCGTAAACGCCGACGGCAACGTCCGGCACGTCACGGCCGTCGCGCCAGTAGCGAAGCCCCCCTGTGGCCATGATGCGGACCGGTCCGTACGAGTCCAGCACGTAGTGAATGCCGGAGAACAGATGAACGAACAGATCGCCGGGAATCCCGGTCCCGTAATCGCGGTAGTTGCGCCAGCGGAAGAGCCGCGTCGCGTCGAACGGACGCTTCGGCGCGTCGCCGAGAAAGCGGTCCCAATCGCATGTCTCGGGGCTCGCGTCCGGCGGGATTGTGTACTGCCACGCTCCCATCGCCGAGTTGCGGTGCCACCAGGCTTCGACGAAATTCAGCTCGCCGATCGCCCCGGACTTGAACAGGTCCCGCGCCTTTGCGTAGATGATCGAGCTGACGCGCTGGCTGCCGACCTGCAGGATGCGCTTGCTCGCCTGCGCCGCTTCGATCACCTGCGGCCCTTCCTCGACGTCCTGCACCATCGGCTTTTCGAGGTAGACGTCCTTCCCGGCCTTCATGGTCTCGATGGCGATGCGCGCGTGCCAGTGGTCCGGGGTCGCGACGATGACGGCATCGACATCCGGGCGCGCGAGCACCTCGCGGTAATCGCGCGTGGTGAAAAGACTCTCGCCCCAGATTTCCTTGGACCGCGTCAGGCGGCCGTCATACACGTCGGCCACCGCCACGATCTCCACGCCGGGAATGCGAAGTGCCGTCCGCGCGTCGCCCATCCCCTGCAGGCCTGCCCCAATGAGGGCGATCTGGATCGTGTCGAGCGCGGGCACCGGCGCCAGCGGCACCTGCCTCTGCGCAAGGGCATGGACCGTCGACGCCGACGTGGCGGCGGTCATGCCCGCCGCGCCGGCGGCGGCGATCTTCAGGAATTCACGGCGCGATCTCGTGTCCCTTTTCATGGGTACCTCAATCCGCAATGAGCGGCAGTGCGACCGGGCGGCCGCCGAGCTCTGCCGAGCGGTCGGCCGCCAGGCAGATCTCGATCGTTTTCTGCGCATCGAACACGCTGATGGACGTCTCCCGTCCCGCGAGCACGCACGCGACGAGCTCGTCGATCTCCGCCTGGAACGGGTGGTGAGCCACGTCCGCGGAATCCGGCATCGAGCAGCGGATGCGGACGGCGGGGCGGCCGGCCGGATCGGCCCCGGCCTCGAGCGCGACGTCCGCAAAGGGATTCGCCGCCGCCAGTTCCTCGAGATCGAGCGGCGTGTCCTGCCACTGGAGCAGATCCTGCCGCAGCGTCGCCCGATCGCCCATCAACTCCAGCTGAAAGGTATACGGCAGCATGAAGTCGGTCGAGCTCGTGACGTGCCCCAGCGCCTGCCCCTCCAGCGCCATGTTGACGATGATCGACGTCGGCCACTCGTACCCGGCCGTGAAGTGCGTGTGAAACGCGCTCACCTCCGTGGCCTCCCGGCCGGCGCACCAGCGCAGCGCGTCGACGGCATGACAGCCGGCCGCGAGCAGGTGACTGCGGCCGCTCGCCCGGGTGCGCACCCAGTCCCATCCCGAATACCAGTCGGTCACCCGCGAGAGATACTGCGCGCGCGCGAAGCGGATGTGGCCCAGCCGGCCCGAGGTCTGCATCCAGCGCGCGAACCGCAGCAGCGGATTGTAGCGCAGCTCGAACGACACGATCGTCCGGACGCCGGCGCTCCGCACGGCATCGCGGATCCCGACGAGCTCCTCCTCGTCGAGGCCCGTCGGCTTCTCGAGCACCAAGTGCTTCCCCGCCCGGGCCGCAGCGATCGCCTCAGCCGCGTGCAGGTGGTTCGGCGTCGCGATGTCGATGATGTCCACGTCTGGCGACGCGAGCAGATCTTCGAAGCGGATCGTGACCCGCGCGTCGGGCAGGTGGAGGTCGTACTTGCCAAGCGTCGCGCGGACGCGCGCCTCGTCCCGCCCGCAGAGCCAGATCACCTCCGCATTCGGATTCTTCTGAAACGCCGCGATGTGCTGCGAGGCGGCCCAGCCGACGCCGTAGACCCCGACCCCCAGTTTCCCGGATCTCGTCCTGCTCATGACCTGTGATCCCCTGCTCAGCACATGGGTAAACGCACTGTGCCGCCGCCCCCGCGGTAGCCTACACTAGTCGCGTGTCTACGCGAGATGCAAAGCGGACCACCGCGGCGCTGATCCACCGGACCCTGGCGGCCGCGACCGGCTCGCCGATCGATGCGATCCTGTCTCCGGACGCCGCACGCGGTCGCGATCGAGTTCGTTGACCGGCATCATGCAGGCTGGAGGCCATATGCAGACACGACGCTTGCTATCCATCGCATTCATCGGCGCTGTCGCTGGATGGTCGTTCGCGGCGGCACAGACGCCACCGGCTGCAACCGGCTCCGGGATCTCGCTGTTCAACGGCCGCGATCTCTCCGGCTGGAAGGTGCCCGAGGGAGACAACGGACACTGGAAAGTGGTGGACGGCGTCATCGACTATGACGCCGAAAGCGAGGCCCCCGGAGACAAGCACCTGTGGACCGAACAGAGCTACGGGGATTTCGTGCTGCGCCTCGACTGGCGCATCACGAGCACGCCGTACGTGAACCCGAAC
>Ga0299914_10002309_pt1 | contig 13094 bp, 13 predicted proteins | sample RVTome_10_FD_201361 | JGI IMG/M metagenome (GOLD analysis project Ga0299914, IMG submission 201361) | Soil microbial communities from uranium-contaminated site in the Upper Colorado River Basin, Wyoming, United States - RVT153D57 (version 2) ...
CATGGCCCGCGCGGCCGCAGGTCCGATATCGGGTGCCTGTAGCGACACTGTGTCCATCGCCGGAGGAAGCCCCCGCCCGGCCTGCGCCATGACGGCCGACAGCCGGACGGGCCGGAACTGCAGGTCAAAATCGATGATGTGCTGTTTCTCGGGTACGACGAGGATCTCGATCTCGCTGGGAGCGTGATCGATATGCGTCACGCGGAGGAGACGGCGGCCGGGAGGGACGTCGCGCAGCACGTAGACGCCGTTGCTGTCCGTGGTCGCAGCGACACCGTGCAGGCCGTGAGTGACCATCTCCACGACCGCGTGCCGCAGCGGCGCACGCGTGTTCTCGCTGCGAACCTGCCCCCACACCATCGTGAGCGAGCGCGTGTCGATCGTGCGCGCTCTGGCCTCGGCTCTGCCCCGCGCGGCGACATCGACCTGCTGCGACGACACAGGTGCGGCGGCGCACGCCAGGGTGAGGGCGGCCAGTAATCTACGCATATACCATAGAGATAACACAACGGCGTCCGCGCGTGCAATCGCGGACGCCGTCGAGCCAGGCGGGCGTTCGGATGATGAGGCGCGGTCAGGAACCGACTATGAACCTCACTTCGCTACCCCGTGCGGCGGCTTCTGATCCGGCGACACGCAGCAGATCACCCTCCTTGTACACCCGCACCACCCCATCAACTTCGACGGTCGCGGTCCGGACATCCCGCGGGATAGCGATCGTCACCACACCCCTACCGAGTCCGATCAGCTCCAGGCGACCATTGCCCCAACGTATACGTACCGGATCGTCCGTTGCCGTCCGCACCTCCGCCTGCGCTGCAGCCACCAGCTCCACCACGACCTCGACCGCACCGCTCGGCGCTTCCATCACGAACTCCAACCGCCCGCTCGCCGGCGATACGAACGTTGCGCCCGGCACCGCCCCCGGTGTCACCGCCGGCGGATCGGCGGGCGCCGGCTCTGCCGGCACTGCCGTGCGCTCCGGCTCGCTGCTGAACAGCGCAACCACGCGCGAGAACGTCGTCTCCAGTGCGCGCCGCGCGTCCGGAATCGCTGCGACGCCGGCCGCGGCCAGCACCAGCGTGAGCATCGCCGCCTTCGCCAGACCCCAGGCACCGAGCCGTGCGATCCGCCGCGTACCATAGCGGCCCTCGCCCGCGATCGCCGCCCGAGCCCGCACCACACGCGCTGCCGACGGACTGTCCAGCAACGCGAGCGCCTCCCCGACACGACTGTTCATGCGGCGCAGAGCGTCCAGCTCCGCGGCGCACGCCGCGCACCCGGCTACGTGATCGCTCAACGCGCGCACCGCCGCGTCTGCGATCTCGCCGTCGAGATACGCCTGGAGTGTCCCTTCAGCCGTGTGGACCATCTTTAACCTCACGTGCCTCGAATTCAGCCACGAACTTCTTCAATGCCCGGGCAATCAACGTGCCCACCGACGCCGGTGCGACTCCGACCACTTTCGCGATCTCGTCGTACTTGAATCCCTCTTCCCTCATCAGCAGCAGCTGCCGGTCCCGTTCCGGCAGCCGCTCCAGTATCTGTCGAACGGACGCTATGCGCTCCGTCCGCTCCATGTCCTCGTCCGGTAGCGGCGTCCGCGTCACCAGGTTCGGTGCTGACGTCAGCAGCCGTTGTCTGCGTTCACTCTTCCGTGCCCGGTCCCGCACCAGATTCATCGCGACCGTAAACACCCAGGGCCGCACCTCCTCCTCCGGCAACGGCTGCCGCAACAGCCGTACGAAGGCCTCCTGCGCGATATCCTCCGCCACATCTTCGTCTCCTGTTAAACGCTGGAGGTACCGAAAAAGTGACGGGTAGAGCTTCGCGAAAACGGCGTCGAAATCCACAGAATTCCCGTTTCGGAGGGCTCGATCCAACAACGCGCGGCCGCTCTGCGTTGTGACGGCCGAGACCGTGAATCAGCCACTGTCAAGGAGTTACAGCAAAACGGGCCGGCTCGCTGAGCCGACCCGCCTGAGTTCACGCCCCCGCCGGCCTACCCCGGCAGTACACGAACAGGGATACGAGCCCGCGTCCGTTCCCATTCCAGCAGAACGTCGACGCCGGTGGCGGTCGGCTCGCTGCGGATGGTGAACTGCTCGACCGCGCGATCCATGCGCTCCGTCCGGATCGGTGCGCGACCCAGCTCCTGTGCGCGTACCTCATCGGTGTACGAGCCTGGATGCCCCCACTGGGACGTGGCGCGGTTGAGGATCAGCTCCCAGTCGCCCGTTTCTTCGGGGACCGTATAGATCGAATAGGATCCCGGCGGCACCCGCAGTCCGGCGATATCGGCAGTGAACGGGACGTGGATGATGGTCGGCTCGTTGGCGCCGGTGCGCCACAGGGTGCCGTAGGGAACGAGGCCGCCGAAGATCTGGCGGCCCTGCGCCAGTGGGCGTCCGTAGCAGATCCTGAAGGCCTGAGCGCCTGCGGTCACATGGGTGGAGTCGTACGGACTCTGACGTCCCTCGACGGGCATTCTGCCCTGCGGGACGCACGCGAGCTGCACGACGGGGTCGGTCACGATCTGACCGCCATCGCTGCCGGGGACAGGCTCCGGCACCTCGTTGGGGGCGCACGCGAGCATCAGTGCGATCCATACGCCCGCCGGCGCGAAACGGGATGCGTTCATCTCAACCTCCAGGGATGACAACACGGAGCGATCAATATGGATGCGCTTCGTCAACACGCAATGTCGGCCGAGCGCGTGGCGTCGTCGCCGCGATCCAAGCGGACGGTCCAGCGACGGTCATGCCCGGAAATACGTCATTCCCATCGCCTCGCGCACCCGCGCCATGGTATCCCGTGCAATGGCGCGCATCGTGTCGTTGCCGGCATGCAGTATGTCCGACACGATGTCCGGCCGCGCCTCATACTGCGCTCGCCGGTCGCGGATCGGTGCAATGAACGCGTCGAGTGCGGCGAACAGCTTCTTCTTCACTTCGACGTCGCCGACGCGGCCTTCGCGATACCGGGCCTTCAGGTCGTCGACCTCGGCGCGGTCGGGATTGAAGGCGTCGTGATAGATGAAGACGGGGTTGTTTTCCACCGTCCCGGGATCCGTGGCACGCAGGCGGTTCGGATCGGTGAACATGGACATCACGCGCTTGCGCACGGTGTCGCTCTCATCGCCGAGCATGATGGCATTGCCGAGCGACTTCGACATCTTCTGCATGCCGTTCACGCCGGGCAGCGAGGGCGTGTCGCTGATGAGCGGCTCCGGCTCCGCGAAGACGTCGCCGTACAGGTAGTTGAAGCGGCGCGCGATCTCGCGCGTGATCTCGACGTGCGGCACGTTGTCCTTGCCGACGGGCACGGCGTGCGCCCGCGGCAGGAGGATGTCTGCCGCCTGGAGCACGGGGTAGCCGACGAGACCGAACGGCAGCACGTCCAGGTGTGCCGCTTCCGCCATGTCCTTGATGCTCGGCAGCCGCTCGAGCCGCGGCAGCGAGACGAGCATCTCGAAGATCAGGTTCAGCTCGGCCGTCTCCGGTACTGCCGACTGCACGAAGATCGTGCTGCGCTCCGGATCGATACCGCACGCCAGATAGTCGAGCACCATCTCGCGGATGTTGCCGGGTACCTCGGCGATCGCATCCTTCTCTGGCCGCGTCGTGAGCGTGTGCCAGTCGGCGATGATGAAAAAGCACTCGTACTCGTCCTGCAGCCGCACACGATTGCTGATGCTGCCGACCCAGTGGCCGAGGTGCAGCCGTCCGGTTGGCCGGTCGCCGGTCAGGATGCGGCGTCGCGTGTCACTCCCCAACGTCGTTCTCCCATGTCTGGTTCGCCGCAGGATATGCGCTCGGCACGCTCGTCCAGTCAGACCGGCCCGCTTGTTGCGCCTTTCCCCTGCGCAAGGAGGAAGTCCATGGCCGAATTCGAGACCGTGCTGCGCACCCCCGAGCTGGGGCCGGGCTACATTGCTGAGGTTCAGGCGCACGGGCGCGAGATCGGCGTCGCCAATGTGGGCCAGACGTACTATGCATTCGAAGCCGCGTGCCCGGTCGACGGTACCAATCTCGCCCGTGAAGGTCTCCTCGAAGGCGATCTGCTCACCTGCCCGAACGATGATGCCTCTTTCGACGTACGCACCGGCCAGCGCATCGATGGCGACGGCACCCTGCGCTCGCTCACTGTGCGTATCGAGGGAAACGAAGTGAAGGTGGGACCCGTTCGGTATGCCGACGGCAGCGTCCGCTGAACATCACGATCGTCACGTCCTGCGCACTTCGATCGGCCGCGCGCCCGTGAGCATGCGGATCAGCTCTTCATCGAACAGCCCCTCGAAGCGACCGCGCGCCACGAGTGCCTCGCGCAACGGCCGCTCCGGCTCGGACGGCTCGAAGAAGTGGACAGCCTCGACGAGACCGAGCCCGTAGCTGCCAGTCCCGCATGCACCCTTGCCGCCCAGTCGTGCGATCCACATGCGAGACTCATGCATGAACTGGCGCTCGATTGCCGGCTCGTGCCTCAACTCGTGCGGCGGCGCGGGTGGAGGCGTATCGCCGCGTCCGCGGGTTGCCGGTTTCACCGGAGCGGTCGGCTCGTGGGGATGGCGGCTCGTCATGGCATCAGCGCGGCGCCGCCGAAGGAATCGACGATCAGGTTTCCCCCTCCGTGAGTCGCAGCGTTGCTGCATGCGCCAGACACATCGCGGCTGTGTGCATCGCTCTGGTCCTGCCGGTGGCCGCGGTGCATGACGCGAAAGTGCATTGAACCGGTGAGAGCGCAGTGGTCATGGAGCGGGAAAATAGAGTGGTGGCCCCGGGGCGTCCAGTCCGAGGCGCGGAATTTGCGCGCCTCGCCCGAGTCACATGGGTGGCGAGTCAGCAGTGAAGGGTGAAGCGGCCTACTCGCAAAAAGGTCCTGGATGCAGCTTAGCAGTTTGAAGCCGTCGCCGGTAGAGCGGGACGCGCGGATGGTGACGATTCTCGTCGCCGAGGATCATCTGGATAGTCGAGACGCGCTGCGTGCGCTGCTGGAGGCATTCGGCTACCGCGTGCTCGAGGCAGTCAACGGCCGTGAGGCGGTTGATATCGCACTGAGGCGCCGGCCCGACTTGATCCTGATGGACATCATGATGCCCGAGCTCGACGGCTTCGAGGCTACGCGTGAGCTGCGTCGTCATGCGGAGACGCATGCGACGCCGATCATCGCGGTCACGGCGATGGAGGGAGCGCATCAGCTGGCGATCCAGGCTGGCGCAAACGACTACGTGAGAAAGCCGGTCGACATCCGGCGCCTGGTCGCCAAGGTGCACGACTGGCTCCAGATCCCGCTGGCGTGAACGGATTCGACAGCAACTCTGAGCGCGACGACATCGCGGCTGACACCCCCCCGCTGGACGAGAACACCTCGACGTTTCCATGGCCGCCCGGGGACCGGGACAGCGTCGTCGATGCCTGGGCCCGCACGTGGCACGGCGCTTCGCTGACACCCCGGGTGTTCTTCTCGTTGATGCCGCGCGCTGGCTCCCTTGGTGCAGCCGTGCTGTACTACCTCTCGATCGGGATCGCGGTGGCGGGCGCCCAGCTGTTCTGGGCGATGGCGGGTGGAGCGGACGAAAAGCCGATGGCTGCGACGGTCGGGGCTGCGGATGCGATTGCGCCCTGGAGTCCGCTCATCGAGTTCCTGACCGCGCCCGTGATCCTGCTGCTGTCGCTGTTCATCGCGGCGGGAGCAACGCACCTGCTCCTGAAGATGCTGGGCGGGACGCAGCGCGGGGGCGGAAGCTATGACACGACCGCGCGCGTGTTCGCATATTCGTACTCGCCACAGATCGTCGGCATCATACCCGTGATCGGCGTCATTGCAGGGTTCGTCTGGATGGTGGTGATCGCTATCGCAGGACTGCGCGAGGCGCACCGCACGACGACGGGCCGTGCAGCCACGGCGGTGCTCGTGCCCCTGACCGTCGGGCTCGTGTTCGTCGCGCTGGCCGAGCTGATCGTGCGGCTGGGTGGGCTGCTGGAACTCCCCGTGTGACGTGAGCTGCGTCAGGTGTGGAGTGACTCTGCGCCAGCTACACGGACCGGCGTTGCGTCAGGCGCGTACCGGTTCGGCGTGCTGAAGCGCACGCAGCACATCCGCGCCGTAGAACATCCGTATGTACTTTGCCTGAACGGGCGTAATACGACGCACCGCCCACACGAGCTCGACATAGTTGGGCTCGTGCGGCTCGTGTGCGGGATGCATTGACGCCTCCGCCGGCAGTCTGCTTCCCTTGCGGTTGTTGCAGGGCGAGCATGCCGTGACCACGTTCGACCAGGCATTCAGGCCACCGCGCGAGATGGGAATGACGTGGTCACGCGTGAGGAATGCACGGCCACGCAGCTCGGAGCGATGTCGCATACAGTACATGCAGCGATAGCCGTCGCGCGCGAAGAGGAATGTGTTGGTGACCTGACGACGGAATTTGCGGGGGACATGGACATAGCGAACGAGGCGGATCACGAGGGGACAGGGGATATCCCGCCTCGCAGATCGGAACAGGCGGGACTCGTCCACTTCCAGGATCTCCGCCTTCCGATCGATCACGAGCCGCAGCGCCCGCTTCACCGGAAGGATGGTCAACGGCTCGAAAGACGCGTTCAGCGCCAGGCACCCTGATGCAGTGAAGAGTCCCTCCTCTGGGTTGCGGCAGGCAGCGGTTGCCGCCCCGTCCTTCATCCAGATTAACGAGGTTCCCGGGTTTTGACAATGAGGATAGTCTTTGCGCCACGGCACCCCGGCACGGCCAATCCCTGGCGCCAGTCCGCGCGGCATTTACAGCAGACTGACGGGATCCCGATCGATGATCATGCGCAGCTCGGAGCGACCCGGCTTCAGCTCGTAGCGGTTCTGGATCTGGCGGCAGGTTTCGCCCAGGACGCGGGGCGAGCGGCTGCGCAGCAGGAAATGCCAGCGCCAGCGTCCGCGTATGCGGTCGATCGCGCAGGGCGCCGGTCCGGTGAGAGTCACGATGTCGCGCGCGTCGTGTGAGCGCAGCAGCTCGTCCACGTAGCTGGCTGCGTCGTCAGCCGCATCCTGAACGGGTCGCTCGTCAATGCCGCTGATGACGATGTTTACGAGTCGTGTGTGCGGCGGGTATTCCGGCTGTATGCGCTCCTGGAGCTCGCGTGTCGCGAAGCCGTCGAAGTCGTGGGCGAGCGCGCACTGGATGGCGTAGTGCTGAGGCAGAGCAGTCTGGACGAGCACGAGTCCGCCACGCGCTCCCCTGCCCGCTCTGCCTGCGACCTGGGTGAGCAGCTGAAACGTGCGCTCGCTCGCGCGGAAGTCGGGCAGATTCATGGCCACATCGGCGTTGACCACCCCGACGAGCGTCACGTTGGGGAAGTCGAGGCCTTTCGCGATCATCTGCGTGCCGAGGAGTATGTCGATATCGCCGGTACCGACGCGCTCGAGGATCTCGTGATGGGACCATTTCGCGGACGTAGTGTCGACATCCATGCGGGCAATGCGAGCGGTGGGGAACAGCTCGGCGACCTCGCGCTCGACCTGCTCGGTACCGATGCCGCGGAAGGCGAGGTCATCGGAGCGGCACGCGGTACAGACGGCGGGTGGTGGTTCCTCGTGCAGGCAGTAGTGGCACAGGAGCCGTTTGCGACCGCGATGGAATGTGAGTGACACGTTGCACTGTGCACAGTGCCAGACGTGGCCGCAGGCGCGGCACTGCACGAACGTCGCATAGCCGCGGCGGTTGAGAAGCAGGATGCTCTGCTCGCGTTTCAGCAGCCGGTCGTTGAGAGCGTCGCTGAGCGCATCGGCAATGACGAGCGGTCGTCCACGCGGCACGGGCGCATCGGCATCGGCCCGTCGTTCGACGCGCAGATCGATGAGCTGCACGGGCGGCAGGGGTCGGCCCTCGACGCGGTCCGGCAGGCGCAGCAGCTGGAACTTGCCGCGCTGCGCGTTGTGCCAGCTCTCGAGAGCGGGTGTGGCGCTGCCGAGCACGCACACTGCACCGGCGGTCGCGGCGCGTACCACGGCGACTTCACGTGCGTGATAGCGCGGCGCCTCGGACTGCTTGTAGCTGGCCTCGTGCTCCTCATCGACGATGATGGCACCGAGGTCGCGCACGGGGGCGAAGATCGCCGAGCGCGCACCGATCGCGATGCGCCGGCGACCCTCATGAAGTGCCCGCCATGCATCGTAGCGCTCACCATCCGACAATGCGGAGTGCAGCACTGCGACGACATCACCGAATTCCGCCCGGAAGCGCGCAACCGTCTGGGGCGTGAGCGCGATCTCGGGAACCAGCACGATGGCGCCCCTCCCCTGGCGCACCACGACGTCGCGCAGCAGTTCGATGTACACCAGCGTCTTGCCGGACCCGGTCACGCCATACAGCAGGAAGGGTCGGTCCGCACCAGGGTGGCCGGCGGCTGTCAGCAGCGCGCCGAGTGCAGCCGCCTGAGCCGTCGTCGGCGCATGCCGGGTCGGCTCGCCGTAGCTGATATCGGCGAATGGATCACGGTCGGTGCGTTCTTCGATCAGCTCGGCGACGCCCCGGTCGACGAGTCCGCGGACGACGCCGGCGGAAAAGGCGCGCGCCTCTGTCAGGTGCTTCACATCGGCGCGGCCGCCCATGGACTCGAGCACCTCGTAGCATTCACGCTGGCGCAGTGCGCGCCCGAACACCTCATCCCGTAGCGTGAGCGTGGGCAGCTCGCGGCTGAGGCGCAGCACCCGGCGCGTTCTGACTGGTGGGTCGGAACGACCGGTGTCGGAGAGGACGGCTGGCAGTGCACCGCGCAGCACGACGCCCAGGGGGGTAACGTAGTAGCTGGCGATCCAGCGGCAGAGCCGCAGCACATCGGGCGGCACACTGGGTTCGTCGTCGAGCACGCGCTCGACATCGCGCACCTGTTTCAGCTCGCGTCCTGGTGCAGCTTCACCGACCACCCAGCCGACGAGCTTGCGGCCGGAGAACGGGACGCGGACCCGTGTGCCACCGGCGAGCGGTTGGTCGACGCGATAGGTGAACGTGCGCGGCAGCGGGATCGGCAGCGCGACTTCGACCAGCATGCGCGGCTCAGACGGTGATGCGGACGAAGTCGTACGGCGGCCAGGGTCCCGTGATGTCGAACGTGATCTCGCCGTGCGCGGATGCGAGATCTTCCGCGCGGTCGACGAACTCGATCCATGCTGTGCGTTCAACGAGGAAAGCCGCGCTGAGCAGGCGCGTGCCGGCGGTTGCGAAGGGCACGGCTGCGCGCGCATGTCTGCGCAGCTCGGAATACAGCTGCATGGCGAGGTCGCCGAGATCGAGGTCGATGTCCTCGCTGGCGGCCGCCGGTGCAATGTGCAGACGGAGCTCCCAGTAGCCCTCGAAGAACGAGAGGCCCTCGTCGAGCACGAGGTACTGGTCCTGAAGCAGGCGGATCAGCTGTCGGCGGCCGCGGAAAACGACGCCGTAGGGCGCGGGCAGGACGGTGCCGCGGCGCATCGCCGACTCGACCACATGCTGATGGGCCTGTACGCGCGCTTCATCGACGGGCGGCAGCTCATACGGCACGGGCCGCACGAGCGCTTCCAGGTCGCGATAGCGCACACGCAGCACGTCGTCGCCTTCCACCTGGCCGACCCGACCGGGGCGCCAGGTCTTCGCACGCGCAACACCGTAGAAATACACGGCCTGCTGCATCGGCAGGCGTGCCGTGCCGCGCTCGGTCGCTGGCTCGTCGCCGGCGGTCATCGAGGGAGCAGCGCCTGGATGGCGTTCTGCGGCCGCGGCGTCGTCACCTCCGGGCCGTGTTCACTCACGTATACATTGATCTCTGTGCGCATCCCGATTTCGCCGGGAACATAGATGCCGGGCTCGAGGGAGAACCCGACGCCCGGCATCAGCCGGCGGGTTTCATTCGTTTCGAGATTGTCGATGTTCGGACCCATGCCGTGTGTCGACCGATCGATGGAGTGTCCGGTGCGATGGATGAAGTACGCGCCCAGTCCCGCGTCCGTCACCACCCTGCGGGCGACGTCATCGACCTCTCCTCCCTCGATCGGCCGCCCGTCCTTCCATGTGGATTGCAGAAATTCGACCGCGGCGTCGCGCGCGTCGCATACCACTGCGAACAGAGCGGCTGCCCGCTCCGGCACCGTTGCCCCGAGGAAGGCCATCCAGGTCTGGTCGGCATAGACCATGTCTTCCGACTGCTTGCTCCACAGATCGAGCAGGACGATGTCGCCACGCCTGAACACCGCGCCGCCGTCCTGTGGCGAGTAGTGAGGATCGGCTGCGCTGAGGCCGGTCGCGGCGATCGCATCCCCGCCGACGGCGATACCATGCGCCGTCATGTCCGCCACCACCCAGTCACGCATCTGCACTTCGTTGATCTGCTCGCCCGTGTCGACCGCGTGGGCGAGCCGTGTGAACGTCGCTTCCGCGATCTGCGCCAGCCCGGCGGATGCCGTGTAGTGGGACTGAAGCTGCTCCGGCGTCCAGCAGGAATAGAAGCGGGTCACGAGATCGCCGGAGGACACCACTTCCACGCCGGTCGAGCGCACGAGCTCGACGATGCCGGCCGACACCAGATCGATCGCCGGCACGGCCGCGTCCGGCGAGTATTCCATCGCGACGCGCGTGCTGCCCCGAAGAGTTTCGCGGAGCGCCGCGCCGAGCTCCTGCCAGCCGACATACACCCGCCTGCGCCACGGCCACTCATCCCATGGCGCCTGTTCGATCCCGTGAATCACCGCGGTCGGCTCGCCCTCGGCGGGGATCAGCACGAAGAATCGGCGCGACATGTCGCCCAGCCCGATCAGCCGCGCCGCCACGTCGTTGCGCGCATGCAGGTCGTACAACAGCCACCCATCCAGCCCCGCGGCACGAATTGCGGACTGCATACCGTCGATCTCGGCGCGCACGCGCGAGAAATCGCGCGATCCCTTGAACAGCCCCACGCTCACCTCTCCTTGCCGATGGTCCGCAGCAATCTACGGGGCAGGCGTTGTCGGGAGAAGGACACCCTGATCGTCAACGCTCCAGACCAGCGAGCGCGCGCAGCGTCGCGACGACTCCCGCGCCCACGCGTGCAGGCGCGTAGCCGCCTTCCAGCACCACCACCACGCGGCCGGCCGCGCTCTCCTCCGCCGATTCCATGACTTCGCGCGTCATTGCGTGCATGTCCTCCGGCTCGAGCATCAGTCCGCCGAGCGGATCACCCGTCAGGCAGTCGTATCCGGCCGAGATCACGACCAGGTCGGGCCGTGCCTCGGCGAAGGCGCTGCGTACGGCAGCGCTGAATGACGCGCGATACTCCGCGGCTGGCGTTCCTGCCCGCAGCGGCACGTTGAGCGTGGTGCCGATGCCGGCGCCCACGCCCGTCTCGTATGCGGCGCCCGTTCCCGGATAATGAGCGTCGATGTGAAAGGACAGGTAGAACACGTGTGGATCACCATAGAAGACATCCTGCGTGCCGTTGCCGTGGTGCACGTCCCAGTCGATGATGAGCACGCGCTCGACATCATGCTCGGCCTGGGCCACGCGGGCGGCGATGGCCGCATTGTTGAACAGACAGAAGCCCATCGCTCGCCCGGGCGACGCGTGATGTCCCGGCGGCCGGCACAGCGCGAGCGCAGTGTGCGCGCGCCCCGTCATCACGAGAGCCACCGCATCAATGGCGCAGCCGGCGCCGGCGAGTGCGGCATCCCAGGATGCTGCCGACATCACCGTGTCGGCCTCCAGCCTGACGACAGTGCCCGTACGCGCGGCTTCCGCTGCCGCTGCCTTCACCGTCGCGATGTGGTCGCGGGTGTGCACACGCAGCAGCTGCGCCTCCGAGGCATGACGAGCCTCGTGCTGGAGGATGTGATCGAGCAGTGCGGGCGTTTCGCGGTAGAGCGCGTTCACGATGGCCGGCAGACGGCCCTGGTGTTCGGGATGGCCCCACCCGGTATCATGCAGGCCGCAGTCGCCGTGCATCACGAGCGCTGCCGCTTTCGCTCCGGTATCGCCAGTCACATGCCGAGCGCCCAGGCACCGGTGGTGTCGATGTCTGCCACGCCCGTCGTAACGCTGCCGGTCACAGTCATGCCCCGTCCGTGTCGGTTGCGGGTGTCCCGCGTCGCTTCGCGTCCTCCACGATCCGTTCGACATCCGCGAGCAGCTGCTGCGCATCGTACACGATGCCATCCTTGATGGTGTACTTCACGCCGCCTACGCGCACCACTTCGCCGGTGTCGTTCAGCCGCAGTGTGCCTGTACCGTACAGCACCTTGAGGTTGTGCAGCGGGTTCTCGGGTACGATCACGAGGTCGGCCAGACTGCCGACGCGCAGGATGCCGAAGTCGGGCGTGGCACCGCTCGGCTCGGTCAGCGTTTCCGCGCCGCACAGCGTCGCAGCCCGAATCACTTCCAGTGGATGGAATCCCGCCTCCTGCAGCAGCTCGAGCTCGCGAATGTAGTCGAAGCCGTACAGCTTGTAGATGAAGCCCGAATCGGACCCCGTGCAGACCCGGCCGCCCCGGTTCTTGTATTCGTTCAGGAACTGCATCCAGATGCGGAAGTTGTTGCGCCACTCGATCTCGTCCTGCGTGGTCCAGTCGAACCAGTAGGAGCCGTGTGAGGTACGGCTCGGCTGGTAGAACTGCCAGAGCGATGGCAGCGTGTAGCGCTCGTGCCATTCCGCGTTCCGGGCTCGCATCACGTCGCGGTTCGCCTCATAGATCGTCATGGTGGGATCGAGCACGAAGCGCAGGCCCAGCAGCTCGTCCATCACTGCATTCCACTTCTCGCTGCCCGGCTGGGCGGCCTGTTTCCAGAGGCGGCCGGCGTGCGCGAAGCGGTGGTACTCGTCGCTGTAGTTGTAGTCGTACGGATAGTTCTGGATCGTGCGGTCGGCGAACAGTGATTCGGGCAGCCCGTACCAGTGCTCCATCGAGCCGAGGCCGAGGCGCGCGGCGTCCAGCACGTTCATGCGCGCCACACCCGTCTGTGCGAGGTGCGCCTGCGTACCCAGGCCGTTCGCCTTTGCCTCGTCCAGCAGCGCCGCCATGATCTCCGGATCGTACGAACCGAGCTTGAATCCGTCCACGCCGCGCTGCTTCGCCCAGCGCACGTATGCGCGTGCCTGTTCGGG
>Ga0299914_10002310_pt1 | contig 13092 bp, 13 predicted proteins | sample RVTome_10_FD_201361 | JGI IMG/M metagenome (GOLD analysis project Ga0299914, IMG submission 201361) | Soil microbial communities from uranium-contaminated site in the Upper Colorado River Basin, Wyoming, United States - RVT153D57 (version 2) ...
TGATCTCCTCGGCCACCGCTTCGGCCGACACCGCGGCCATCATCGGCGGGATCCTCCTCGTCTGGACGGCTTCTGGTCTCTTCCTCGAGATGCAGCGCAACCTGAACGACATCTTCGACGTCCCCGGTGAGGAGGTGAGCGGGATCGGCGCCATGATCCGGACCCGCGGCATCGCCTTCCTCTGGTCCCTGGGCTTGGGGCTCCTCCTCATCGCGACTTGGGGTCTCAATGCCGTTTGGCGGTTCATCGGCGATCTCCTCCCCGACTCGATGGCCCGTGTGCACGAAGTGGTCGGCATCCTGGCCCCGGTCGCCTCGCTGGTCCTCCTCTCCTTGGTCTTCGCCCTCGTCTTCCTGACGATGACTGCGGCCACGGTGCGCTGGCGGGCGGTCTTGGTAGGGGGCTTGTTCACCTCGACCGTGTTCATCGCCGCCGCCTACGGGATAGGTGTCTTCTTCCAGAACGCAGGTGAACCCACGGCGCTCGGATTCACCGGCTCACTGGTGGCGGTGGTCTTCCTCGCTTACTTCCTGGCATCGGTGTTCCACTTCGGGGCGCAGGTGACCAAGGTGTACGCCGATCGGCTCGAGGAGCGGGAGGCGGCATCCCGGCCAAAGTCCCCGTACAGCGATGATCCGCAGGTCGTCGTGTCCGAGCCCTCGACCGCGGTCCCCCGGGCCGCCTTCGCCGCATTCCTCGCCGGGCTCGTCGTCGGTTGGCGGAGAAGAGGGCGCTGACCCGCTGTCAATTGACCACGCACTCCAATAACCTCGATTCCAATGTCAGTCGACATCGCCGGGTTCGTCACGGATCTGAAAGAGCATGCAACCGAGCACGGGTTTCACGTCCATGACGAGCGCCACTTCGTCGAGACCTACTCGTTGCGCCAATCCTGGGAGGTGGATCTCCATCCCGAGGCTGGTTGCGGCGGCCCCATCGACCTCCATGTCGCCCTCGACGTCGATCCAAAGGTGATCCTCTCGTTGCGCGAGCGGCTCGACGAGATGGACTCGGACTTCGAGGAGCCGGAAAACGTCTATCACCTCGATCTGTTCTTCAACTGGGCGGTCCCGCCCCTGCTCAGCCCTCCCGACCTGCTCGTCCTCGCCACCGACTTGGCCGGGGTGGGCGGGGTTGCGCTCCCGGTGGAGGTCTCGGCCATCGATTCTTATGGTGCGGTGACCGATGCGCCGGAGCGTCGCCTCAATCTGACCGGCAGGGCCTCGGTGAGCTTGGTCGACGTGCTCATGGGAAGAGACCAGCTGTGCGAGGTCCTCGATCGGTCTCACGACGTGAGCGAATACCTGCTCGACCGGGTGGGCGGCTGGATGGAGCTTCCCAGCTGATCGGCTACTCAGTACAGGGCGGTCGCCGCCCAGATCCCCAGGGCGGCGGTGAGGGCAACCAGCAGCCAGAAGGCGACTAGCGTCGCCGACTTGGGAGGGGGGCCTTCCTTGATCTCGATGCTGTCCATCGGTGCGGAGCGATCGGAGACGGTGGCCGGCACCGGCTCCCGGTGGAGGCCTCGGGCGAAGCTGCCCGGGTCGTCGGGAAGGAAAGGGATCGAGTCGTCGTCGGCCTCGATGACGAAGGTCCCCGACCCGAGGTCGATCACCTCGTACTCACCGGCCAGCCACTCGCCGATTGAGATTTCGCCCGAAACGAGCGTGATCCTCTCCTCGTCCAGGCCCACCATCACAGGGACGTCGTCGTCGTTGAGCGTCACAACGCCCGGGAATGTGGTCATCTTTCGGTTCCCCCATGTTGGAGGTGACAGGCTAGGCGGTCGCCCCGGCGACTCAATCCTAGACGTCGACTTCAGAACGGGAGTTCCTGCGCGCGGCAGAGAAATCGGGCGAATCCGCTCGCCTCGGAGTACATCGAGGCCAGCGCCTGGTCGAAACCGGTAGAGGTGACCTGCTTCTGGGTGAGAGTGGCGCCGGCTATGAACGACTTCATCCTCAGGTCGTTGGCGAAGAGATGGCCCGGATCGAGTCCGGAAGGGACGCGTTTCAGCATCTCGTCGTCGTCTTGTGTGGTCGACCAGGTGTCGGTGAAGCCTCTCTGCTTGGTGGCTTTGGCCCAGCCTCCTGCGTCATCGTGGATGGCCTGGCGGATCGCCCTGGCCACAGCGGTCTCAGGATGCCAGAGCCCGACACCGGCGAAGCACGACCCCGGCTCGAGATGGAGATAGAAGCCGGGGGCGTGGATGTCTCTTCCGGCCTCGTGTCTGAACTGGATCCCGACATTGATCTTGTACGGGGTCTTGTCGGGGCTGAATCGAGTGTCCCGATATGGCCGCATCAGTGATCCTCCCACGGTCCTGGTGTCGGCTGTGAAGTGCGGTGAGATCCGGGCGAGACGGCCCGCGAAGTCGGTGATGAAGTCGAGGGCGGGGTCTCGCACCACTGCCCGGTAGCGGTCCTTGTTCCCCTCCCACCACACCTTGTCGTTGTTGGCTTCGAGCTCGCGGAGAAAGCTGAACAGGGCAGGCGTGAAGTATTTCTTGGGCATGATCGCTCCTTGGCTGGGTCCAATGCGAAGGTAACGAATGTCGGGGACGGATTTGAAGGGGGTCGGTACTCCCGGGTCAGACATGCTCTTCGGCGGCGAGCTCGCTCCAGGGGGTGCGGAAGCCGTCGCGCACGTTGACCAGCAGAGGTCTGAAGTCTTTCCTCAGGACCCATACCCCGGCGAGGAGGAACACGATGCCGACCCCGATCCGGGCCTGGGCCGACGCGTCTTCGGAGATGTGACCCAGCTCGGCCAGACCCGACTCGGCCAGCTGGGCCAAGAAGAGGCCCAGCATCATCCAGGCTTCGTTACGGCTCACCGACCTGCTGGCCACGATTGCCACGGCGAAGACCGACTGGGCCGCAGTGACGAAGAGCTCGACCCGCTGCACCCGATCCAGAGGGAGCCCGTGGACCTGGCGGGCGAAGATGGTGAAGACGATGGGAAGGGTGCCGACCAGGAGCGTCCATTGGTTCACCTTGGAGGAGATGAGGGCTCCGAGCCCGGTGCGGGCGGCCAGACGCCAGGCAAACAGTGTCGCCACTAGCAGTTCGGGCGCCTCGGAGGCGGTGGGAGCGATCCATTTGACCAGGAGGAATTCGCTCACGCCTATCGCCGCGCCCATCTCGGTGATCGACTCGGCGAAGGGCTCTGCGCAGAGCAGGATCACGCCTGCAGCCACCACGAACATGGTGTAGTTGATCAAGCGGCGGGTCCGCTTGGGCAGAGAGCCGACGTAGGCGGACGGGCCGACCAGGTGGGGAGGCTCCGGTGGCGCCCCGGAGAGCCTCCTCAGATATAGGACATAGATGGCGACGAGGACCACCGCATCGAAGGGGGAGAGAGTCTCCTTGAGGAATAGGGACAACCCATAGAGCGAGGCGAGGGTGAGGTAGGCGATGTCCACCGACTGGCTTCGGGCGAGGTGGATCTCGGTGGGTGTGGTGTCCTCTACGTGCTCGGGGCGTGCTCCGGCTTTCCTCACCCTCCACGTGCCCACCAGGATCACCATCGGCCAGCCCAGCCCGATGAGAAGCTGGTTCCCGCCGGTCATGTTGGCCAGAGCCAACGGGCCCCAGCGCGATGCGTCCCCGGTTTCGGCGAACTCCTGGCCGGCCCGGGCAGTGAAGACGAAGTCCACCGCGTACTCGGGGAGGATCGCGATCAGGGCGAGGAGAGCGATGGCGAGCCCAGCTGCGATGTCGAGTTGGACCACCTCGGCCGCCCAGGACAGGATGAAAGCAGCGCCGACTATGGCGAGCCCGAATGCGATCGTCCCCACGATCGGGTCGGGATGGATCCCCAGCAGACGTAGGGCGACCCCGGGCACGGTGGCGGCCACGGCCAGCGAGACGACGAGAATGTGACTGCGAGGGTCTAAGTCGGTGGCGGCCATCGGCGGCGGGATTGTAGAGGGTGGTCCCCGCCTAACGATTTGGCGAGCGGCTCGTCACAGCCTTCTCAGCCCAGCACCCTTCGACATGACCACGGGGTCCAATAACCCTGTCCCAGCTCTTGGTAGCGGTTGGCCAGCCACGCCGCCGTCCCCACATTCGCCTCGGGATCGAAGGGGCTGGCGCCGGAGAAGCCGGCCTTGGGCGATGTCGACGCCCACGTCGAAGGCAGAAATTGGTAGAGGCCGGACGCTCCCGAGTACGGGTTGTAGGCGTCGGGGTCGCCGAGACTCTCGCATTGCAGGATTGCCAGGGCCTCGTCGACCCGGCTCGATGGAAAATAGGTCTCGACCAGGGGCCGCCATTGTTCGATAACCGGGGGGAAGTCCCAGTCGACCTGACCACCGCCTCCGCTCCCGGTGGTGGTGGTTTCTCCCGGTGGAGAGGTGGTCGAAGTCGCCGAGGGAGGGTCGGGGTCGGGCTGTGGGGTGGTGGTGCCTGGCGCCCGCTCCTCCTGGCGTCTTCTCTCCGCTTCTCTGGCCTGCGCGGCGTCGACCGCGTCCAGGGCGGCCCGGTGGGCGGCGTCGGCGGCGTTGGCCTCCCTTATCGCCTGTCCTACCGCCGAATCCGCCTGGTCGTAGAGCGAGGCCAGGTTCTCGATCTCGGCGTCGACTTCGGCCTCGGTTGCCTCCACCCTTTCCTGCTGCAGCCGGAAGTCGTTTTGGAGCTGCTCCAGTGCATCGCGTTTGGTCACCAGCTCGTTGACCCTCGCCGTGCCCTCGTTCACTACATCTCCGACCACCTGGCCTGCGACGATCGCCTCCTCGACCGTGGACGATCCGACGAAGGTGACGCCCGATCCCACCAGAGCGGTCATGTAGGCGTCGACGGCGTGAGTCTCTATGTCGGTTTTGATACCGGAGAGCTCGGTGTCGGCGAAGGCGATCTGGGTGCGGAGAGTGTCGAGATTCGAGGAGAGGATCGACAGCTCGGCGGCCAGATCGTTGATCATGGCGATGCTCACCGCCAGTTGCGCCTCGATCTCGGTGCGTTGGGCGAGGGCCGTGTCGACCAGCCCGGCGGCGACCTCGGCCTGTCTCCCTGCCTTCTCTGCCTCCTCTGCCTCCTGCTCGGTCTCGTCGACGTTCTGGGCACGCGCCATTGGCTCACCCGCCGCCGTCATGGCCAGGGCACCGGCGACGACGACGGCAGCGAGGGAAAGGGGGCGCAGCGCACGCATATAGACCGGGTGAGGGTAATGAAAGGCTGTAGGGACCAGAAGTGTGGCCATGGCCTGGTGTGATCCCGGTTGAGGTCCAAGGCCCCTGCCCAGCCCGGGATCGCGGGTAGTTTTCTCCTATGAAGCGAACGAATGTCTCGTCGGGAAGCCCGTTCGAATCGACGATCGGGTTCAGCCGGGCGGTGCATGTCGGTGACAGGGTCCTCGTCTCCGGCACAGCCCCGATCTGGCCGGACGGCTCTGTCGATCCAGACCCAGGCATCCAGGCGCGCCGATGCCTCGAGATCATGCTCACCGCCCTGGCCGAAGCGGGCGGTCGGGCCGAGGACGTGGTGCGCACCAGGATGTTCATCACCGATCCCGCCGATGCCGATGCGATCGGCGAGGCCCATGGCGAGGCGTTCTCGGGAATCAGGCCGGCATCCACCATGGTTGTAGTAGGAGGCTTGCTAGACCCCAGATGGAAGGTCGAGATCGAGATGGAGGCAGTGTTGCCATGACCTGCCTATCGCCCAGGAGGTGCTGAATGTTCGGACGCAGGAAGACCGACATGCCGGAGCCGGAGAGCGCCCTGCCCGGGCGGTCTCAACCCGTCGAGGTTCCCCCGGCCCACTTCGTCAACGGCAACCCGCTGGTCCGCCCGTTTCCCGACGGCACCGAGTCGGCTGTCTTCGGCATGGGGTGCTTCTGGGGTGCCGAGCGCAGGTTCTGGAAGATGGACGGGGTCCACACCACGGCGGTCGGGTACGCCGGCGGATACACGCCGAATCCGACCTATGAGGAGGTCTGTACCGGTCGGACCGGCCACTCCGAGGTGGTCCTGGTCGTCTACCAGCCATCGCTGGTGTCATACGAGGAGTTGCTCAAGGTGTTCTGGGAGACCCACGACCCAACCCAAGGGATGCAGCAGGGCAACGACATCGGCTCGCAGTACCGGTCAGCGATCTACACCACGACTGACGAGCAGCTGGAGACCGCCAAGCGGTCTCAGGACAAATACCAGGCCGAGGTGACCCCGCTCGGGTTCGGCGACATCACCACCGAGATCGCCCCGCTCGGTGAGTTCTACTACGCCGAGGACTATCACCAGCAGTATCTGGCGAAGAACCCGCACGGCTACGACTGTCACGCCAACACCGGGATCGCCTACCCACTCGGCTGAGGCGGCAATACGGTCAGGAGCCGGTCGCTACCGTCACCGACGCCGCCAGGGCCTCACGGACCACGGCTTCGATGGGAAGGTCGATCTCGATCTCCCTGGTCACATCGGGGGTGACCCCAACCGACCCGAAGTCGAGCCCGCCAGGGGTGAGCCAACGGGCGATGGTGAGCTTCAGGGCGCCACCGTTGGAGAGGGCGAAGCGTTGCTGGACGGTGTTCTTGCCGAAGGTGTTCTCGCCGACCACGGTCACCCGCCCTCTCTCCTGGAGGACCGCCGATACGACTTCGGAAGCCGAGGCGCTCCCCTTGTTGACCACGATCACGACCGCGACGTCCTCGGGCACGATCGGGTCGCCTGAGACAGGGTACGAGGTGGAGGAATCGGGGCTCTCGGTCACCACAACGTCGCCGTCGGGGAGAAAGACCGACGTGACCTCGATCGCGGTGTCGAGCAGACCGCCTGGGTTGTTCCTCAGGTCGACTACCAAGGTGCTCACGTCTTGGTCGAGAAGATCGCCGACCGCCTCCTCGAAGAGCTCGTCTGCGTTGTCGGTGAACGTGTTGAGAGCTACGTAGCCGGCCTCGCCCACCACCTCGCTCACCACGACCGGCACCACGAACGACGCACGGGTGATGGTGACGTCGAACACGTCTTCGCCACGTTCGAGGGTGAGCACGACGTCGGTTCCGGCGGGCCCTCTCACGGTTGCGGTCACCTCGTCGAGGGTCCAGCTTCGTATGTCCTCCCCGTTGACCGCCACGACGACATCGTCGGGCTGGAGACCGGCCGCCTCGGCGGGTGTCTCGTCGATGGTGGAGACGATGTACATACGGCACGTGTCCGAGATGACACCGCACAGGTCCCCGGTCGCAGCGTCCTCCGCGGTCACCAGGGCGCCGATGCCCTCGACATGTCCGGACTGCTCCTCCTCCACCAGATCTCGCGCCTCTGGGTCGAAGTACACCGAGTTGGGGTCGAGACCGTAGGTGACGAGACCGAAGACGATGGCTTCGGCGGCCTCAGCCCCGTTCTCTGCCTCGTCGAGCGCCAGCTCACACGTCTCTTGGAAGGCGACTGCCGGAGCGGCGCAGACCAGTTCGGTCTGGGTGGATGCTCCATCGAGCTCGATGAGCCCCAGGTTCGCTGCCTGAGCAAGATCGGCGTCCGAGATCTGGTCCACATAGTGGCGGCGGACGAGGTCATAGGTCTCGCAGACGATCTCGACCTCGGGGTCGGCGGGGTTGCACCCGATGAGCCGCAGTGGTCGATCCGGTCCTGGGACGGGGTTGCTGACAGCCGGCAGAGTCTCAGTGGTCGAGGTTTGCACCGACGAGGGTGCCGCCTCCTCGTCGAGATCGCAGGCGGCGACCAGCGTGATCAGCGCCACCAGCACCGATACGCGACGGAGCCTCATGCCCCCTCGAATGCAATGTCCGCCAGCTCTCCCGTGGTCAGGGACCTCGGGAGCTCGATGACCCGTTCGGGAATGACACCGGAGCCGGCAACGGACCTGCCGTCGGGGGTCAACCAGCGTGCAACAGCCACGTTGAACTCTCCGCCGTTGTTCATGCCGAAGGCTATCTGGACGGCGTCCTTACCGAAGGTCCCCTCTCCAACGATCGTGGCCTGGCGACGATCCCGGAGGGCCGTGGCGAGTATCTCGGCTGCCGACGCGGTGCCGCTGTTCACCAGCACCGCGATATCGGTTTCTGTGGCCAGGCCACCTTCACCCGCTTCGTAGGAGAAATCCTCCCCCGGGCCGACCGTATGGACCACCACACCCCCGGTCATGAACTCGGTGGCGACGTCCACCGTGGCCTCGAGGAACCCACCCGGATTGTCCCGCAGGTCGACGACGATCCGGGTGGCTCCTTCGGCGATCAGCTCGGCCAGTGCGTCGTGCACCAGGATGGGGATGTCCTCTTCGAAGTCGGGTACGAGTATGTAGCCGACGCCGGGCCTGGGTAGGTCGATCTCGACCGTTGGCACCACCAGGGGCTCCCTCATGATGGTGAACTCGAGGTTGGCGTCGTCCCGCTCCACAGAGATCTCGACCACACCGGATTCGTCTCCCGCCAGCCTGGTCGCGGTGTCGACGAAACCGAGCCCCGCCACCGACTCCCCATCCACCTCGACTATCTCGTCGCCGGGCTCGAGACCCGCCTCCCAGCCCGGGTTGTCCTCGAGGACGAAGACGATCTCGAGAGGGCAGCCGTCGGCGATCCGGACGCATTTGGAGCCGGCCGCATCGGTCGCGTCGAGGAGGACGCCGATGCCTCCGACCACGCCGTTGGAGCGATAGCTTCCCACCAGCTCGGGGGGGACGTAATAGGTGAATTGCTCCAAGCCGGTGCCGGCCATGCTCGTCACCGCCGCCTCGACAGCTTCCCCGATCGGAAGCGACTCGCGGGCGGCTCGCTCGGCCAGCTCATCACAGAGCGGTGTGAATGCCCCATGGGGGATGGCGCATATCAGCGCTCTCGGTGCGGGCTCGGTGATCTCGGAGCTGAACCCGTCCAATCCGTCGAGAGCGGCCGAGGCCAGGGTATTCGGGTCGATGGGCCGGTCCATGTGCCATTCCTGGATCAGCTCGTAGGCCTGGCAGAGCGGGGAGAACCAGATCTGGGGCGTGGCGCAGTCGTGGATCTCGACCGGGACCGGCTCAGGGGGCGCTGTGGTCGTGACACGGAGAGTCGTCCCGGCCGTCGTCGCGGTGACGGCAGGGTCGGTCGGGCCGACCCTGCTCGCCGCATTCCCGCCGCCCACGCATGCGGAGAGGAGCAGAACCACAATGCCGAGGACCAATCGCATGTGGGCATTATCGGCGGCGCCGAGCAATTACCGTCGTGTTGGATGCACCTTCGAGCAGTGCTGCGCATGCCGGGTGGCGAAACCGTCACCCGCGACACCCGCGACGGGGTCTGGGCCGAGCCCTGGGGGACGCCCGACGAGACCACACCAGCCGACTGCTGGGCCCTTGCCGGTCTGGTCGATGCCCATGCCCACCTGGCCCGGGAGGAGTTGGATTTCGCTCCAGGCGACCTCCGCGGAGCCAAGCAGAGGGCGAAGCATGCATTGGAGGCAGGTGTGGGCCTGATCTTCGACAAGGGATGGATGGACCTCACCGCGGTCAGGGTGATCGACGAGCTCACTGCGTCGGAGCGGCCCGAGATCGAGGCAGCCGGGGCGATCTATTCCGTCGAGGGCGGGTACCACGAGGGCTTCGCCCGGAGCATCGGTCCCGGAGGGATTTCGTCGGCGGTGAGTGAGGCGGCAGTCGAGGGACGGGGATGGGTGAAGCTGATCGGCGACTGGCCGCGGAGGGGGGAAGGGCCGAGGCCGAACTTCAGCGAGGACGAGCTGGCAGAGGCGGTGGCGGTGGCCGAGGCCAACGCCAGCAAGGTTGCGATCCACACCATGGCTCGCGACGTCCCTTCGATGGCGGTGCGGGCCGGCGTCCACTCCATCGAGCATGGCTTGTTTCTCTCCCCCGAGGACCTGGAGATGCTCGGGGGGCGCTCCGGCGTCTGGGTGCCGACCGTGCTCCGGGTGGAGGCTGTGATCCGCCAGCTCGGCGCCGGATCCTCCGGCGGGCGGCTCCTCACAGAGGGCCTCGAGAACGTGACCGCCAACCTGGCTCACGCCATGGAGTGCGGGGTTCACGTCCTCACGGGCACCGATCTCGTCGTCGGCACCCACCAGGTGGCGCTGGAGGCGGTCCGACTCTCGGAGTTGGGGATGACGCCCCAGGCGGTGGTGGATTCGGTGTCCGGGGCCGGCTTCCGCGCCTCAGGGAGAGTCTCCGGCTTCGACGTGGGCAGCCCGGCAAATGCGGTCTTGTTCCCCGAGGATCCCGAGCTCGATCCCAGGGTCCTGGCCCGGCCTCGGCACGTCATCAGGATGGGGAGGCTGGTCCGGTGAGACTGGTCCTTGCCTCCGCATCTCCCCGACGCGAGGAGCTGCTCCGTCAGGTTCGGCTCGGCTTCGAGGTGAGGCCGGCCGATATCGACGAGACCAGGTTCCCCGATGAGCCTCCCGCTGCATACGTCGAACGCGTTGCCCGCGCCAAGGCGGAGGCAGTGGCCGGGCCCGGGCTTATCGTGGTGGGGGCGGACACCACCGTCGTCCATGAGGGGAGGATCATGGGCAAGCCAGGTCACCCCGAGGAAGCCCGGGCGATGCTTCGCCTCCTCCAAGATGACGTCCACGAGGTCTTCACCGGGCTGGCCGTCGCCTCCTGGGACAGCGCCGCCCGGACCAGGTCGGCAGTGGACATTGCCGAAGTCCACTTCCTGCCCATGACCGACGACGAAATCGTCAGGTACGTCGAGAGCGGTGAGCCGTTGGACAAGGCGGGTAGCTATGCCCTCCAGGGCAGGGGCGGAGCCTTTGTCAGGAAGGTCAACGGGAGCCCGTTTACCGTGATCGGCCTGCCCATTCACCTGCTCGCCCGTCTCGTCGCCGCTTCCGGCACCGATCTTGACGTCTTCCGGGAGGAGCCGGCCGGGTAACTTCTCCGGTGATGAACCGAACCGCCTGGATCCTCGCCGGTCTGTTCGTGGTGATCGTCGTGATCATCATCTTCACGTTGGGCGACGAAGACGAGCCCGGTGAGACGTCCACGACCACGACCACGACCGCCGCAATCACGTCGACCTCTCCGATTGCGACCACCGTCCCCGGCGCCGGGCCGACCACGACCACGGGTGGAGACACGACCACATCGCTGCCGCCGACCACCACGACCATTCCGGCCTCGACCACCACCCTGGGGGTCGAGGGCAACTGGAGCGATACTCCGTTGGTGGTAACAGGCTTTGGCGCCCTGGGATGGTGGGACGGATCGAATTGGGTGCAGGTCGAATCGGGCACGGCGCTCCCCGTTGCTGGTGGCGAGGACTATCAGGTGGCCTTTGTCGGACTGGAGGCAACGATCAGCGGAGGCGCCCCCACCACCCTGTGCGAGCCACTGGACAACCCGGGGGTGGAGTTGGAGAACGAATTGGTGTTGGGGGACTGGCCTGGCCCACTCGGTGTTGCCGTTTCGGCGCCATGGATACTCGTGCCTCATCTGGTCGAGGAGATCGAAGACGACGGCACGTATTCCGCTCTCGCTTCCGAACTACTGGCTGAGCGGGGCCTCGACGTCCCCGAGCCGGCGATCAAGCAACTGCTTCAGGTCGACCTCGAGGGCGACGGGGTCAACGAGGTGCTGGTAGTCGCAGAGGACGTGAGCGCCGGTCTATTCGCCGAGGATGGCGACTACTCGATCGCCTTCATGCGACGCACGGTCGAGGGAGATGTCCGGACCGCCATCCTCGGCGAGTCTGTGGTGGTCACCGCCGACAGTCCGGTGGTCAACTCGTTCTCTGTGGGGGCAGTCGCCGACCTGAACGGTGACGGGCGGATGGAGGTCGTCGTCAGCACCGCCTACTACGAGGGAGTCGGAGTCGACGTTTGGGAGTACGTCGACGACGATCTTGGGCCGACCATGCAGATCTCGGCGGGTTGTGGGGTCTGATGGAGAACCCCTTTCTCGGTCGTCCCACTTATGTGGGTCTCACCGGCATCGAGCTGACCGACGCGTCCAGCGACTCCTGCCAGGGCAAGATCGTGATCAACGAGAACCATCACCAGCCCTACGGAGTGGTGCACGGCGGCGTCTATTGCACACTCATCGAAACTCTCGCCTCGACCGGGGCTGCCCTGTGGGCCATGGAGAGCGGGATGGCGGGCTGCGTAGGGGTGTCGAATCAAACCGATTTCATCAGGGCCACCACCGACGGAGTCCTGATTGGGGCGGCGATCCCGATCCACCGCGGCCGGACCCAGCAGCTCTGGCAGGTGACCGTGACCCGGGAGAACGACGGGAAACTGGTCGCCAGGGGCCAGGTCCGGCTCCAGAACGTGGAATCGACCGACTTCTAGGCATGCGGCGAAGGGTTGGCGCGGCGAAGTCTTAGCCTTTCCACGATGCTGCGAATCGGGAACCTCGTCGTCGACCCACCGGTGGTGCTCGCCCCGATGGCCGGCATCACCAACGCCCCCTTCCGGTGTCTCTGCCGGGAGTACGGGGCCGGTCTCTACGTATCGGAGATGATCGGGGCCCGTGGTCTGGTCGAGGGCGACGAGAAGACCCGAGAGCTGGCTCGCTTCGACACAGACGAGGTCCCTCGGTCCATCCAGTTGTACGGCACCGACCCCGGCTCGCTCGGCGAGGCCGTCGCCCATCTGGTCGAGGTCGAGACGGTCGATCACATCGACATGAACTTTGGCTGTCCCATGGGCAAGGTGACCCGTCACGGCGGGGGGGCCGCCCTGCCCTGGAAGCGCGACCTCTATCGCTCCATCGTCCGGGCTGCTGTCTCCAACGCAGGATCGGTCCCGGTCACGGTCAAGTTCCGGAAGGGGATCGACGACGACCATCTCACCTATCTCGAGACGGGTCTCATCGCCGAGGAGGAGGGGGCGGCCGCCGTCGCCTTGCACGCCCGGACCGCGCGTCAGCTGTACTCCGGCGAGGCCGATTGGGAGTCGATCGCCCGACTCAAGGAGACAGTCGCATCGATCCCGGTTCTGGGCAACGGCGACATATGGACCGGAGACGACGCGGTGGCGATGATGGCGGGCACCGGTTGTGACGGTGTCGTCATCGGCCGGGGTTGTCTCGGTCGCCCCTGGCTGTTCCGTGACCTGGCCGACGCCATAGCCGAACGACCCCAGCAGGCACCACCCGACTCGGGTGATGTGGCGTCGATCATGATCCGTCACGCCGGGTTGCT
>Ga0299914_10002311_pt1 | contig 13091 bp, 12 predicted proteins | sample RVTome_10_FD_201361 | JGI IMG/M metagenome (GOLD analysis project Ga0299914, IMG submission 201361) | Soil microbial communities from uranium-contaminated site in the Upper Colorado River Basin, Wyoming, United States - RVT153D57 (version 2) ...
AGCTCGAAGCCGGCGAAGTCGGGCAGCTCCTCGGGCGCCAGGCGGGCGGCCCAGCGCTTGGGCGCCAGGTCCTCCTGCTTGAGCACCTCCTCGGCCTTGCGCTCGATGACCGTGCGGTCCTCGGCCAAGCGGGTCTCGCTGGCGAAGTCACGGCCGTAGGCCACCGACAACGCCACCGGCACGAGGATGAGCAGGAACAGCAGGCTGGGGATGCGCTCGCCCGCGAGCACCACGCCGCCCGCGGCCAGCGCCAGCACGCCGTAGAGGCAGGTGGTGTGCAGGTCCTTGCGGAAGGCGGACCGGGCCAGCACGGTGACGTCGGCATCGACGCCGCGGTCGGCTTCGACCCGCTTCCACACCACGCGCAGGCGGCGGGTGGACCGGGCCCACACCAGCGCGGCGACCAGCGAGGCGACCCCAACGAGGGCCAGGATCGGCTTCATCTCGGCGGCGATGCTAACCGCACCGGCGGCACGGGGGTACCGACTGTCACGGACCTGTCACTCACCGCGCCGGCGCACCCGCAGCTTGACGGGCGTCGCGCCCAGGTCGAACGCCTCGCGCAGCTTGCGCTCGAGGTAGCGCAGGTAGGTGCGGGGCAGCTCGCGGTTGACGAACAGGGTGAAGGTGGGCGGCTCGGCGGCCCCCTGGGTGGCGTAGAGCACCCGCGCGCCGCCGGGCGCGGCGTGGGCGGCCTGGGCCTCGCGCAGCACCGCGTTGACCCGGCTGGTCGGGATGCGCCGGTGGTAGGCGTCGACGCTGGCGGCCAGGGCGGGGAACAGCTTGTGCACCCCCTTGCCCGACAGGGCGGTGACGGGCAGCACAGGCGCCTCGCCCACGAAGCGCAGCTTGTCGCTGACCTGCCAGCGCAGGTCGGCCCGGCCCTCGGCGTCGAGCAGCTCCCACTTGTTGAGCACGACCACGATGGGGCAGCCGGCGGCGTCGATGCGCTCGGCCAGGCGCTGGTCCTGGCCCGTGACGCCCTCGGTGGCGTCGATGACCAGCAGGGCGACGTCGGCCTCGTCGACCGCCTGCAGTGCCCGCACGAGCGAGTAGTACTCGGTGCCCTCGCCGATCTTCGCCCGGCGCCGCATGCCCGCCGTGTCGACCAGCCGGACCGGGCCGAGCTCGGTCTCGATGACCGTGTCGACGGTGTCGCGGGTGGTGCCGGGAAGGTCGTGCACGACCGAGCGCTCGTCGCCCGTCAGGCGGTTGAACAGCGTCGACTTGCCGACGTTGGGCCGCCCGACGATCGCCACGGCCACGCCAGGCTCGGGGTCGCCCCCTCGCCCGCCGGCCCCGCGACGCCCGAGGTCGCCTTCGCCCTCGCCGTCGCCGAGCCCGGCGGCAGCTCGCGCCTCGTCCTCGTCGAACGGGGGCAGCAGCTCGACCACGCGGTCGAGCAGGTCGCCGGTGCCGCGGCCGTGGAGGGCGCTGACCGGGTGGGGCTCGCCCAGGCCCAGGCTCATCAGGTCCCACATCTGGTTCTCGCGGCCTGCGTCGTCGACCTTGTTGGCGACGAGCAGGACCGGCTTGCCGGTGCGCCGGAGCAGCTCGGCCACCCGGGCGTCGTCGTCGGTGGAGCCGGTGACGACGTCGACCACCAGCAGCACCACGTCGGCGTCCGCGATGGCGCGCTCGGACTGCGCGCTCACCTTCTCCTCCAGGTCGCTCCCCCGGGCCATCCAGCCGCCGGTGTCGACGAGCCGGAAGTGGCGGCCGAGCCAGTCGGCGTCGACGTCCTTGCGGTCGCGGGTGACGCCCGGCCGCTCCTCGACGATGGCCGCGCGGCGGCCGATCACCCGGTTGAGCAGGGTGGACTTGCCGACGTTGGGCCGGCCCACGATGGCGACCACGGGAACGGTCACGGTCAGCCCCCGGCCCCGGCCGCGGCCACGGTGGCGGGCCCGCGATCGGCCGCCGCGGGAGCGGCCAGGCCCAGCGCCGCCCGCAGGGCGCGGCCGTCGGTGGGCACCACCTCGACCGGGCGGGGCAGGTCGCCCGGGCTGGTGCCGTCGAGGAACCGGCCCTGGGTCAGGCACACGTCGGGCAGCAGGTAGCGGTGGCCCTCGGGCTCGGCGGCGAGCACGCGGGCAAGGTCGTCTCCCACCATCAGCCCCGAGACGCCGACGTTGCCGCCGAAGTAGCGGTTGTCGACGGTGACGATGCGCAGCCGCGGCCCCAGGCCGAGCGCGGCGACCAGCGGCTCGAGCACCTGCGCGCCGTAGGGCGCCGTCAGGATGGCGACCGGGGCGAGGCGGCTCGGGGCGAGCTGCACGAGCTGATCGCCCGTGGTTCGCACGGCCCGGTAGGGCTCGTAGTCGGCCCCGGTCGACCCCGACCCGTCGGGGTGGGGGTGGCCGCCGCCGTCGCCGCCGGCCAGGCCGACCACGGCGCACCCGCCCGCGGCGGTGGCCGATCCCCACTGGTGCGCGCCGGGCGCCGGGTTGGCGTTCGAGCCCGGGGCCGAGGTCGCGCCGTCGGCGTCGCGGAAGAAGCCGCCCCGGTCGGGATCGTCGTCCCGGTGGACGGGGGCGGTTCCGAGCAGCTCGGCCTCGAAGGCCCGGGCCATGCCGATGCCGTCCTCGTACATGGCGAAGTCGCCGTAGTGGCCAGCGGGCGGGAAGGGCCGGCCGGCGAGCAGGTAGTACTCGTCGGCGGCGAAGACCAGCCGGCGCCCGAGGACGGCGAGGTAGACGTCCTGCCAGTCGGCCACCGCGTCGACCACCGCCGCGGCCTCGGCCATCGTGTGGGGGCGCATGCGGGCCTCGGTGTTGTAGCGCGACACGCCGAGCGGCACCACGCACACCGAAGCCAGCTCGGGATAGCGATCGAGGACCCCGGCGAGGGTGTCGTCGAGGGCAGCGCCGTCGTTGACGCCCGGGCACACCACGACCTGCCCGTGCACCTCGACGCCGCGGTCGAGCAACGCACGCAGCCAGCGCAGGCTGGTGGCGCCCCGCCGGTTGCGCAGCATCTCGGCCCGCAGCCCGGGGTCGGTGGCGTGGATGCTCACGTACAGCGGGCTCAGACCTTCCCCCAGCACCCGTTCGAGGTCGGCCTCGGTGAACCGGGTGAGCGTGGTGAAGTTGCCGTAGAGGAACGACAGCCGGTAGTCGTCGTCCTTCAGGTACAGGCTGCGGCGCAGGCCGGGCGGCAGCTGGTAGATGAAGCAGAACTCGCAGTGGTTGTCGCAGGTGCGCACCCGGTCGAACAGGGCCGAGTGCACCTCGACGCCGAGCGGCTCGCCGGCGCGCTTGTCGAGGCTCAGGGTGGTCTCGAGCCCGCCCCGCCGCAGCTCGATGCTCAGGTGGGCGTCGTCGACCAGCGTGCGCCACTCGAGCAGGTCGCGGGGCACCTCGCCGTTGACCGACAGCACCTCGTCGCCCTCGACCATGCCCGCGCGCGCGGCCGGGCTTCCGGGCGCGACGGCGACGACTCGGGGCGAGGACATAGACGTGACAGTCTACGGGAACCTGGCGGCCGATCGGTGCGCTCAGCGGCGCGCCGATCCGCGGGACGGGCCCGCGCGTCCTGCGGCGGGGCCGCGACCGACCGGGGCGGGCTTGGGGAGGCCGAGACGGCCGTCGGTACGCTGGCGCGCGATGCCGGTCGACAAGGTGCTCCTGGCGGCGCCGCGCGGTTTCTGCGCAGGCGTCGAGATGGCCATCAAGGCCCTGGCCTGGATGGTGCGCGCCTTCGAGCCGCCCGTGTACTGCTACCACGAGATCGTCCACAACCAGCTCGTCGTCGATCGGTTCCGCGACCTGGGGGTGGTCTTCGTCGACGACATCGACGAGGTGCCCGAGGGCCGGCCGATCATGCTGTCGGCCCACGGCTCGGCGCCCGAGGTGGTGGCCGCGGCCCGGGCCCGGGGCAGCCACGTGGTCAACGCTGTGTGCCCACTGGTCACGAAGGTTCACCACGAGGTGAAGACCCGGGCCGGCAAGGGCTACCGGATCGTCTATGTAGGACACGAGGGCCACGAGGAGGCGGTCGGCACCATGGCCGTCGCCCCCGACGCCATCGACCGCGTCGAGTCGGTGGCCGAGGTCGACGCCCTGCCCGCGTCGGAGCAGCCCGTCGCCCTGCTGGCGCAGACCACCCTGTCGCACCGCGACTGGGCGGCCATCGCCGAGCGGGCCGCCGAGCGCTTCCCCGACCTGTGGCGCCCCGGCCGCAGCGACCTGTGCTTCGCCACGACCAACCGCCAGTCGGCCCTGGCCGAGATCGCCGCCCGCTGCGACGCGGTGGTGGTGATCGGCTCGGCCAACTCGTCGAACACCCGGGCGCTCGAGAAGCTGGCGCACGAGTCGGGCTGCCCGCGGGTGTTCCGGGTCAACGCCGCCGGCGAGGTGCCCGACGACCTGGCCGGCACGGTGGGCGTGACGGCCGGCGCGTCGGCGCCCGAGGAGCTGGTCGAAGCCGTGATCGCCCGCCTGGCGCCCCGTGACGGGGTCGACGAGGTGCGCATCACCGACGAGGACGAGTACTTCCCTCCCCCGCGCGAGCTGCGCGACCTGCTCACGGGCGTCGACGTGATGGCGACGTTCGCCCTCGGCGGCTCGGTGCCCGACCGCCCCGCGCTCAACGACCGCCAGCTCGCCGCCAGCGACGTGCTGGCCATGCTGGCCTGACGGTCCCCGGAGGCGCGGCGGACGTGTTGCCCCACACCCTCGACACGCTGCGCCTGAGCGTGCACGTGCTGGCCGCCACCATCTGGGTCGGCGGCCAGTTCACGCTGGCCGGCCTGGTACCGGGCCTGCGCGAGCTGGGCGACGACGTGCCCCGCACCGTCGCCTGCCGCTTCAACCGCATCGCCTGGCCGGCCTACGCCGTGCTGGTGGCGACCGGGATCTGGAACCTGCTCGAGCTGCCGGTGGGCGACTTCGACACCCGCTGGCAGGTGACGCTCATGGTCAAGATCACCGTGGTGGCGCTGGCCGGGGCATCGGCGGCGATCCACGCCGGGGCGCGGTCAACCGCGATGCTGGCGATCTTCGGCGCCCTCGGCGGTCTGACGTCCATCGGCGCCGTCGTCCTCGGCCTCATGCTCCACGGCTGACGGCGACGCGGTCGCGTACGGCCGGGTCAGCCACCCGCCTCCGCAGCCCTCGCCTCGCCGTCACGTGATTACAGACGCGTCTCAGCTTCGCGACGTGGTGAACATTTCTCGCTGCGTGGAGGTCTCGACTGCATCGACGATCTCCCCGAGGAGCGGACATGACCCCCACGATCCCGCGTACGGCCGCACCACCCTGGGCGGCCCTCGCCTCGATCGCCGCCGGCGCGGTGCACGCAACCGCCGCCGGCGCCCACGGCGAGCACCGCCAGGCAGTGCTGGCCTTCGGACTCCTGGCCGTTGCCCAGGTGGCCTGGGGCGCGCTGGCCCTGGTGCGCGCCCACCCGGCCGTGAGCTGGCTCGGCGTGGCCGTCAACGCCGCGGCGGTGGCCGGCTGGGTGCTGGCCAAGACGACCGGCATCGCCGCCGTCGACGGCCTGGAGGCGGCCGAGAGGCTCGGCTTCGCCGACACGCTGGCGGCCGCGCTGGCCGTGGTCGCGGCCGGCGGCGCGCTGGCCGCGCTGGCGGCCCCCGGATGGCGGCCCCGCGTTCCAGGCGTCGGGCAGGCGGCGGCCGCGGCGGCCGTCACCGTGCTGGTGACGGCGGCCATGGTGTCGACCGGCGGGCACAGCCACGCCGGCGGTGGGCATGATCACGGCGGCGAACCCGCGGCCCACGCCCACGGCGACGAGGACCACGCGCACGGCGAGGGCGAGAACGCAGCCGGCAGCGGTCACCAGCACGGCAGCGGCGGGACCGGGCACCGGCACGAGACCGACCGGAACGGGCACGATCACGACGACGACAGCCATGGTCCGGGTGACCACGACGACGGCAGCCACGAGCCACACGAGCACGACGACGACGGCCAACAGCCGCACGACCACGGCCCCGGCGACCACGAGCCGGGTGACCACGAGCCCGGAGATCACGAGCCCGGCGGCCACGAACCGAACCTGCCCACCAAGCCCTACGACGGCACCCTGCCCGTGGACCTGAGTGGCGTCCCCGGCGTGACACCCCGGCAGCAGGCCGCTGCCGAGGCGCTGGTCACCGACACCATCATCGAGCTCCCCCGGTTCGCCGACCCGGCCGACGCCGTGGCGGCGGGCTACCGCTCGGTGGGCGACGCCTTCACCGGCCACGAGCACTTCATCAACTGGCCCCTGATGTCCGACGGGCGCATCCTCGACGCGGAGCACCCCGAGTCGCTCGTCTACCGGGTGGGCCCCGGCGGCGCGCGCACCCTGGTGGCCGCCATGTACATGCTCGAGCCGGGCGCGACGCTCGACACCGTGCCCGACATCGGCGGTCCGCTCGTGCAGTGGCACGTCCACCGGGATCTGTGCTGGTCGGGACAGGAGAACGCCTGGCAGGTGACCTCGGTCGTGCCGCCGCCCGGCGCCTGCCCCGCCGGCACGTCACGCCGTGCCGAGGTGCCGATGGTCCACGTGTGGACCGTCGCCCACCCGTGCGGCCCGTTCGCCGCCCTCGAAGGCGTCAGCGGGGGCCAGGTCGGCGAAGGCGAGGAGGTTTCGTGCGATCACGCCCACGGGACGCCCGCCTGACCGCCCGGTGACGGGCGGCTACTCGGCGGCGGCGCGGGCCTCGTCGTAGAGCGCTTGGAGGTCGGTGTGGAGCTGCTCGGTCAGCCGCCGCACCTCGCTGCGCTTGACGCGGCCCGTGCCGTCGCCCGCTGCGGGCACGATCGGCTCGCCCACGACGAGCACGATCTTGCGGGGCCGGACCATCTTCGAGCCGACGGGCATGGCTCGGTCCGACCCGCCGATGCCCACCGGGACGATGGGGACGCCCGTGCGGGCGGCCACGTACGCCGCGCCGTCGAACAGATCCTCAACGACCGGGCCCGAGCGGCGGGTGCCCTCGGGGAACAGCACGAGCGGCTCGCCGTTCTCGAGGACTCGCATGCACGTCCGCAGCGACTCGCGGTCGGCCTTGCCCCGGTGGACCGGGAAGGCGCCGAGCATCGACACGAACCACCCCAATGCCCGGGACTTCCAGATCGAGGCCTTGCCCATGTAGCGCATGCGGGGGCGGCGCACCGTGGACACCAGGATGAAGTCGAGGTTCGACCGGTGCACCGGCGCCAGCACGAAGGGCCCGTGCGCGGGGACGTGCTCCCGGCCCCTGATCTGGAGCCGGAAGTACAGCTTGGCCAGGCCCAGGAACAGGCCCCTGACGGCGGCGTACGAGGTGCGCTCCACCGCGGTCGGCGGGTGCACGTCGACGGGCGCCGCCCGGACGGTGTCGGTGCGTGGCTCGACCGCCCGGCCGCCCCCGGGTCCGGCCGACGTCCCGGCGTGATCGACGTCGCCGGTCTCCTCCGCAGGCTCGGTGACCTCGTCAGGCATCGGGCAACCTTCCGGCCAGGTCGGCGACGATCTCGTCGACGGTCATGTCGCTGGTGTCGAGCTCGACGGCCCCGTCGGCCTGGCGCAGCGGCGCCGTCTCCCGCCCCTGGTCGAGGGCGTCGCGCCGGGCCATGTCGGCGGCCACGGTCTCGTAGTCGAGGTCGGTCACCTCGGCGGCCCGGCGCTCCGCCCGGACATCGGGGCGGGCGCTCAGGTACACCTTCAGCACGGCGTCGGGGAACACGACGCTGCCGATGTCCCGGCCCTCGATCACGCCGCCGCCCCGCTCGGCCGCCCACTCGCGCTGGCGCCTGACCATCTCGGTGCGCACGCCGGGATTGGCGGCGACCAACGACACGGCCCGCGACACCTCCGGTCCCCGGATCTCGATGGTCGCGTCGACGTCGTCGACCCGCACGTGGTCCTTGGCGACCTCGAGGTCGACCGAGGAGGCGAGCTGCGCCACCGGCTCCTGGTCGGCCGGGTCGATGCCGCGCCGCAGGGCGGCGAACGTGACGGCCCGGTACATCGCCCCGGTGTCGAGGTACTCGAGCTCCAACCGCTCGGCCAGGCGGCGGGCCACGGTGGACTTGCCGGACCCAGCGGGCCCGTCGATCGCGATCACCTTCACGGGCATGGCACCCTACTGCCCCGGCGGGCCCGGCCCGGTGCCCCGCAAGGCGTCGAGCGCCCGCCAGAAGCCCGGGAAGGTCTTCGCCACGCAGCCGGGGTCCGCGATCTCGATGCCGGGAGAGCGCAGCCCCAGCAGGGCGAAGCTCATGGCCATGCGGTGGTCGTCGTAGGTCTCGATGCGTGCGGGGCGCGGGGTGCCCGGGTGGACGACGAAGCCGTCGCGCTCCTCGCGGGCGTCGATGCCCGCCCGCCGCAGCTCCGTCACCACCGCGGCGATGCGGTCGGTCTCATGCCAGCGGATGAGCTCGACGCCAGTCACCCGGGTCGGCCCGTCGGCGAACACGGCCACCACCGCCAGGGTCTGGGCCATGTCGGGCATGTCGCCCATGTCGACCGTGCCCGGGCTCCGCAGCCGGCCGTCGCCGGTGACCGTGGTGCTGGACGCGGTGCGCTCGACGCGGGCGCCCATGGTCCCGAGCAGGTCGGCGAACCGGGCGTCGCCCTGGCGGGTTGCCCCACCCAGGCGCTCGATCGTGACCCGGCCCCCCACCACCGCGGCCGCGGCCAGCAGGTACGAGGCCGCCGAGGCGTCCGGCTCGACCCGGTAGGCCGCGGCCCGGTACCCGCCCGCTGGGACCTCGAACACCGGCGCCCGCCGGCCGGCGCCCGCGCGCTCGTGCACCTCGACGCCGAACGCAGCCATGACCGCCAGCGTCAGCTCGACGAACGGGCGCGACACCAGGTCTCCCGTCACGGCCACCCGTACGCCCGCCGCGGTGCAGGGCGCCGCCAGCAGCAGCCCGGAAACGAACTGGCTGGAGGTGTCTCCCGCGACCGCGACCTCGCCTCCCGGGAGGTGCCCGGGGGCCACGACCGTGACGGGCAGGCGGCCCGGCTCGCCGGCCTCCTCGACGGTCGCGCCCAGCGCCCGGACACCGTCGAGCACCGGGCCCATCGGCCGGGCCCGCAGCGGCGGCCGACCATCGACCGTGTAGCGCCCCCGGCCGAGGGCCGCGACCGGCAGCAGGAAGCGGCTGGCCGTGCCGGACAGTCGCATGTCGAGCGTCGCCGGGCCCGGCCGCAGCCGGCCACCCGTGCCCTCGACGGTCACCCGGCCGGTCGCCTCGTCGTGGTCGATCGTGGCCCCCAGCGTCTCGAGCGCGGCGCGCATGGCCAGGCTGTCGTCGGCCACCAGTGCGCCGTCGACGGTCGACGTGCCCGAGGCCAGCGCCGCGCACACCAGTGCCCGGTTGGTCAGGCTCTTCGAGCCGGGCACGGTGACGGTGGCGTCGATCGGGCCCTCGATCGGCGTCACGGCGAGGACGTCGTCGGGGGGCACGGCGGGAGGGGCGGGCGGCACGCCGCTACCACAGGTCGACCGGCAGCACCGCCGGGCGGTAGCCGCGCCCGACCAGCCCGGCGCGGAACACCTCGACCGCGGCGCTCTCGATGAGCATGACCAGCACGCCCTGGGGGCCCTCGGTCGAGTGGGCGATCTCGAGGTCGACGATGTTGACGTCGAGATCGGCGGCGAGGATGGCAACGTCGGCGACGACGCCGGGACGGTCGGGAACCGGGATGCGCACCTCGCGCAGGTCGGCGGCGGTGCGGAAGCGGGCCGGCAGGTTGACCCGGGCCGCGCGCGCCTGCTCGAGCGCCGCCAGCAGCTCCTTGCGGTCGTCGACCGCCACCACGTCGCGCATGTGCTGGAGCGCGGCGGTCAGCTCGTCGAGCACGCCGACGATGGCCTCGCGGTTGTCGCTGCAGATGTCGGGCCAGATGCCGGGATGGCCGGCCGCCACCCTGGTCATGTCCCGGAACCCGCCGGCGGCCAGGCGCAGCAGCGCCCGGTGCTCCTCGCTGCGCTGGTCGGCCAGCCGCATGAGCGTGGCCGCGGCCAGGTGGGGCACGTGTGACACGACCGCCACCAGCTCGTCGTGGCGCTCGGGAGGCAGCGCCACGATCTCGGCGCCGAGAGTCCCCACGATCTGGCGCACCTGGGCGTAGGCGGCGGCGTCGGTGCCCTCGGTGGGGGTGAGCACCCAGGTGGCCCCCTCGAACAGGTCGGGGGTGGCGCCGTCGACGCCTTCCTGCTCTGACCCCGCCATCGGATGCCCCCCGACGAAGCGGGCGTCGGCCACCGCCTCCACGATCGAGGCCTTGACCCCGCCCACGTCGGTGACCAGGCCGGTGCCGGCGCCCAGCACCCGGCGGGCCTCGGCGGCCACGACGTGGACCGGCGTGGCCACGAAGGTGATCGTGGCGCCGGGGTCGTCGCCGACGGCGTCGAGCGCGCCGAGCGCCAGCGCGCGTTCGGCACGCTCGCCGACCTGGTCGCGCCCGGTCACGTGCCAGCCGACCTGGCGCAGGCGCATGCCGATCGAACCGCCGATCAGCCCGGTGCCCACCACCACCGCCCGGCCCGGCTCGGGTGGCTGCCCGAGGACCACTAGCGCGTACCTGCAGGTGCCATCAGGCCGGGAGGTCGTCCCGCAGGTTGCGCGCGCCCTCGAGGTAGACGTGGTGCAGCTCGTTGCGGGAACGCTCGGTGGTCAGGTGGATCATGACCCGGATGCAGCGGGGCGTCCCGCCCTCGATGTCGAGCTCGCGGGCGCAGATGAGGGGCACGTCGCCGAGCCCGAACTTCCGGGCCGCCAGCGCGGGGAATGCCGCGCGCACGTCGTCGGTCGCCGTGAACAGCACGCTGATCAGGTCGTCGTGGTGGATGCCGTTGCGCTCGAACAGCTCCTCCAGCAGCGCGATCACCCGCTCGAACAGGTGATCCTTCTCGTCGACGTCGATCGTGGTGGCGCCGCGCAGGGCCCGGACGGCAGCAGACATGGCCCTGCGAGATTAGCGGCGGGGCAAGCGAGGACCGCCACTCGGCGTCGGCGCGGCGGCGCGCTCGAGCGCCCGCACCTCGGCCTGGGTGAGCGCCCGCCACTCGCCGGGCCCCAGCCGGCGGTCGCTCAGCGGGCCGATCCTCACCCGCACGAGGCGCCGGACCGGGTGGCCGACCGCCTCGCCCATGCGCCGTACCTGGCGGTTGCGTCCCTCGTGGATGGCGATGCGGAGCGTGTGGTCGCCGACCAGCGACACCTTGGCCGGCGCGGTGCGGCCGTCGTCGAGGTCGACGCCCTGGCGCAGCTGCCGGAGCGCGCCCCGCGACGGGCTGCCCTCGACCTCGGCCAGGTACTCCTTCTCGACGCCGAAGCTGGGATGGGTCAGGCGGTGGGCCAAGTCGCCGTCGTTGGTGAGCAGCAACAGGCCCTCGCTGTCGGCGTCGAGGCGGCCCACGGGGTAGACGCGGGGCTCGGCGGGGACCAGCTCGACCACCGTGGGCCGTCCCTGGGGGTCGGAGGCGGTGGTGACCACCCCGAGCGGCTTGTTCAGCAGGTAGTGGACCAGGCCCTGCCGCACGCCCACGACGGCGCCGTCGACCTCGATGGTGTCGGTCTCGGGGTCCGCCCGGGTGCCGAGCGTGGCCACCTGCCCGTTCACGCGCACGCGGCCCGCGGCGATGAGCGCCTCTGCCGCTCGCCTGCTGCCCAGCCCGGCCTGGGCCAGGATCTTCTGCAGCCGCTCCCCCGGCGGCGTGCTCACCCGCGCGCGTCGGGCCGGGTGCCGTCGGGCGGTTCGCCGGCGACCGGGTCGTCGGGCGGGGGCCCGTCGGTGGAATCGTCCAGGTCGGCCATGTCGGGCGCCGCGTGCCCGTCCGGCCGCAGGCCCCGCTCGAGCTGCTCGACGACGTCCGCCCCCGGCACGAAGTCGCCCAGTGCCGGCAGGTCGGCCAGGCTGTCGACCCCCAGCCTCTCGAGGAACGCCCCGGTCGTCCCGAACATCGTGGCCTGGCCCGGCCCCGGGTCGCGGCCCACCTCGGCGATGTAGCCCCGCTGCTGCAGCGTGCGCATGACCCCGTCGACGCTGACCCCCCGGATCGAGGCCACCTGCGCCCGGGAGATCGGCTGCTTGTAGGCCACGATGGCGAGCGTCTCCAGGGCGGCGGCCGACAGCTTGGCCGACTGGCCCTCGAGCACGAACCGCTCGACGTAGGGCGCCTGGGCGGGATGGGACTGGAAGCGCCAGCCGCCCGCCACGCGCACCAGCTGGAAGCCCCTCCCCTGCTCCTCGTACTCGGCGGCCAGCCCGTGGCACAGCTCGTCGACCAGGGCCGGCCGCAGCTCGAGCAGCTGCCCCAGCAGGTTCGAGACCATGGGCTGCTCGCTCACCAGCACGATCGCCTCGATGGCGCGGCGGGCCTCGTCGCGCACGTCGTCGGTGAGCCGGTCGGGCGGCAGCGGCGGTGGCGATGCCGGCGGCGTGGGGGGCGTGGGAGGCGTCGGCGGCGAGGTCATCGCCTCATCCGTCGTAGACGTCGATCTCGGCCAGGTCGCGGGCGCCCTCGTGGTCGCGCCCGAGCCAGACCACCTCGATGTCGCCGAACGTGACCGGCTGGTCGAGGTCGACCATGCCCAGCTTGAACAGCTCGAGCACGGCCAGGAACCGCACCACCACCTCGAGCCGCTCGACCAGGTCGCCGGTCAGGGCCCGGAAGGTGATGCGCCCGACCCGGGGCAGCTCGTCGACCAACTCGACGATGGCGTCGGTGACCGACACCCTGATCGGAGCCACGTGGTCGAGGTCGATGCTCGGGCGCGGCTTGGGGGCGATGGCCCGCAGGTAGGCGAGCCGCAGGTCGCCGGGCGCCACGCCGGCCAGCAGGTCCGGCATGAGCCCGAGGTAGCGCTCGTCGACGCCCACGGTACGCCCGACGCAGCGGCCGGCCTCACCCGCCAGCACCGACAGGGCGATCGCCGCCTCCTTGAACGTCTTGCACTCGACCAGCCGGTGCAGCAGCAGGTCGCGCTCCTCCCACAGCGCCAGCTCGTCATCGAGATCGAGGTCGTCGCTCTGGGGCAGCAGGCGCCGGCTCTTCAGCTCGACCAGGGTGGCGGCGATGAGCAGGAACTCGCTGGCCATGTCGAGGTTGAGCTGCTCCATGCGGGCGAGCTCGTCGAGGTAGC
>Ga0299914_10002312_pt1 | contig 13089 bp, 13 predicted proteins | sample RVTome_10_FD_201361 | JGI IMG/M metagenome (GOLD analysis project Ga0299914, IMG submission 201361) | Soil microbial communities from uranium-contaminated site in the Upper Colorado River Basin, Wyoming, United States - RVT153D57 (version 2) ...
CCCTGCGTCGTCATCGACCCCGGCCCGGACGACGCCGGCCACGTCGAGGCCGTACGCGCGGCGGGAGAAGAGCGGGGCGGGATCGACCTGATCCTCCTCACCCACTCCCATGCCGACCACGCCGCCGGAGCCCCTCCCCTCGCTGCTGCTGTTTCCGGCCATGCCGGCGGGCCAGGCTCCTTCGTCGCCGCCGTTTCGGGAGGCGGTGACGCTTCGGCTGTCGGTGACGAAAGTGGGACGGGAAGCGCCCGCCTGCCGGTGATTCTTCCCGGTGACGGTGAGGAGCATGGCGGCCTGCGCGCCCTGGCCACCCCCGGCCACGCCGCCGACCACGTCTGCTTCCTCACTGCCGACGGCGTCTGCTTCAGCGGCGACCTGGTCCTGGGAGAGGGGTCGACCTTCGTCCCGCCCGACGGCGGCTCCCTCGCCTCTTATATGGAGTCGCTGGCGCTGCTCCAGTCCCGGGAGATCGAGTTGATGTGCCCGGGCCACGGCCCATGGATAACCGACCCCGCCGCGAAGCTCGCCGAGTACGTCGAGCACCGCGAGATGCGCGAGCGCCGCCTCCTCGCCGCCCTCGAGCGCGGCGAGCGCTCCCGCGAGGCCCTGCTCGCCGAGGTCTGGGACGACGCCCCAACCGAGATGCGCCCCGCCGCCGCGCTCGTAATGGAGGCGCACCTTCAGAAGCTCGCCGCCGAGGGCCGCCTCTCGCCCAATCTCACCTCATGACCCCGGTATGGATGGTCCTGGCTGCGCAGCCAGTATGGTGCGCGTGGTGAGGCGGAAGCGAAGAGCGCGAGGGGCTCGCGCCGTAAGGGCTGGACTGCTGGCCGGGGCGGCCGGGACCGGCTTGGCCGCTGCGGGAACCGCGGCCGCCTGGCACTGGCTGGCGCGGCGGCCGCTGCCCAAGCAGGAGGGGACGATCGAGCTGGACGGGCTCGAGGGCCGCGTCAGAGTCCGCCGCGACCGCTGGGGCGTTCCCCACATCGAGGCCACCGACCTCGCCGACATCTGGTTCGCCCAGGGCTTCTCCCACGCGCAGGACCGCCTCTGGCAGATGGACTTCTACCGCCGCGTCGCCGCCGGCCGCGTCGCCGAGATCGCCGGCGCCGAGGCGCTCCCCGTCGACCGCTTGATGCGCACCCTGGGCATTCGCCGCACGGCGGAGCGGGAGGTCGCCTCGCTCGACTCGGAGCTGCTCGCCTGGTTGGAGCGCTTCTGCGAGGGGGTCAACGCCGCTGCCGCCGGCGCCAAGGCGTTGCCCTTCGAGATGCAGCTGCTGCGTCTCCGCCGTTTCGATCCCTGGCGCCCGGTCGACATTCTCAGCCTTGGCAAGCTCCTCGCCTTCGGGCTCGCGACGAACTGGGAGCGGGAGCTGCTGCGCGCCGACATGGTGCGCGACCTCGGCCCCGAGGCGGCGGCGAAGCTCGACTCGACTTACCCGGCGGACAGCCCGATCGCCACCCAGGAGCACTGGAGCGGCGACGGCGCCGCGATCGCCGCCCAGATCGACGCGGTGCGGCGTTCGATGGGCCTGGCTGTCGAGGCCGGCGGCTCCAACAACTGGGCGGTCAGCGGGGCGCGCAGCGCGACCGGCTCGCCGTTGATCGCCGGCGACCCGCACCTGCCGCCGAGCATGCCGGGCATCTGGTACCAGGTCGGCCTGACCCTCGGCGATCGCACAGTCCGCGGCGCCTCGATGCCGGGAATGCCCAGCGTCTACATGGGCCAGAACGACGACGTCTGCTGGACATTCACCAACGTGATGCCCGACATCCAGGATCTCTTCATCGAGCGGATCGAGGGGGAGAGATACCTGTTCGAGGACGAGTGGCTCCCGCTCGAGGTCGTGCGCGAGGAGATCGCGGTCAAGGGGCGGGACGCTCCCGAGGTCCTCGACGTGCGGCTCACCCACCACGGGCCGATCGTCAACGAGGCGTTGAGAGCCGACGAGGCCGAGCCGCTCGCCCTGCGCTGGCTCACCCTCGACGAGCCGACTGCCTTCGCCGGGATGTTCAACCTGCATTCGATCGAGTCCGGCGCGGAGCTGGTCTCCCTGCTCGCCGATCACACGGCTCCCGCCTCGAACCTGATCTGGGCGGACCGCCACGGCTCTATCGGCTACAAGCTGATCGGCCGCCTGCCGCTGCGCAAGGGCGACTGCCCGGACCTGCCGAAGCCGGGCTGGACGGGGGATTTCGAGTGGACCGGCACGATCCCCTACGAGGAGCTGCCGGAGACGGTCGACCCCGAGAGCGGCTTCCTGGTCACCGCGAACAACCGGGTTGTCGGCGACGAGTACCCGCACCACATCACCAGCGAGTGGTACGACGGGGTGCGCGCGCAGCGGATCGAGGACCTGCTGCGGGAGCGCGACGAGCACGACATCGAGAGCTTCGAGGAGATGCAGGTCGACAGCCTCTCCCTACTCGGGCTGGAGGCGGCGCGGCGACTGGGCCGGCTCGCCCCGCCCGGGCAGCGCGAGCGCAGCGCCCTCGAGCGGCTGCGCAGCTGGGACGGCCGCCTCGACCTGGACTCGATCGCCGGCACGATCTACCAGGCCTTCCTGCTGCGGCTGGCGCGCGAGGTGGCCCGCGCCGCGATCGGCGACCGCGATCTGTGCGAGCGCTGGCTCGACCGCGCCGACAACGGCTTCGCCCCCCATGTCACCTCGCCCTGGCGCTGGCACTCCCACCTGATGAGACTCTGGGAGGAGGGCGACGAGCAGCTGATCGGGCGCCCCTGGGACGACCTCGTGCTGGAGTCGCTGAGCGGCGCCCTGGACGACCTCAGCGACCGCTTCGGCCCCGACCCCGAGGGCTGGCGCTGGGGCCACGTCCACGCGATGGAGTTCCCACACCCCCTGGGCGGAGCGAACCCGCTGTTGCGCAAGCTGCTCAACCGCAAGCTGGAAGCCGGCGGCGCCCAGGAGACCGTGAGCCAGATCGCCTACGACCCGAACGACCCCTACACCGCCGTCTGGGCGCCGAGCTGGCGCATGGTCGCCGACCCGACCGCGCCGCAGCGCTCCCGCTGGCAGATGTTCACCGGCCAGTCCGGCCACCCCGCCAGCCCTCACTACGACGACCTCCAGCCCGATTGGCTGGAGGGCCGCACCCAGCCGATGGCGGGCGAGGGGCCCTGGCGCGAGTTGGACCTGGTCCCGCGGCAAGTTTGAGCCGCGCGAATCCGTCTATCTGAGCGGGAGGACCGCGCCAAAGCGCGGCCCGCCGCTCGCGCGTCTCCTTCAAGGTCGGCCGGCGCGCTGGGCCCCGAGCCACTCGTCGCCCGCTCCCGCCAGCGCGGTGACGGCGTCGACGATCTCCGCCGGCGCCTTGTGGGGCGAGCCCGCGTCGAAGGGGGGCTGCGGGTCGTACTCGATCCCGAGCTGGACGGCCTGGGCGACCTCCGGCCCCGCCTCCCGGGCAACCAGATGGAGGGCCATATCGATTCCCGCCGAAACGCCCGCCGCGGTGATCGTCTTGCCTTCGACGACGACGCGCTCGTTGGTCGGCTCGGCCCCGTACTCGCGCAGCGGGTCGAGATAGAGCCAGTGGCCGGTCGCCCGCTTGCCCTCGAGCAGGCCGGCGGCGCCGAGCACCAGCGAACCGGTGCAGACCGAGGTCGTCCACTTGGTCTGGGCATCAACCTCGCGCAGCCAGGAGAGGACGCGCTCGTCTTCGAGCAGGGGGCGGTTTCCCTGGCCGCCGCCGACGAGGACGACGTCGGGCTCCGTCACCTCCTCGAGCGAGTAGTCGACAGCGAGGCCGAGGGCGCCGGAATCGGCCCGGACGGTGCCTTTCTCGGGCCCGACGAAGCGGACCTCCCAGCCGGGGACGCTGCGCAGTACCTCGTAGGGGCCAATCGCGTCGAGGACGGTGAGCTGGTCGAAGATGAGGATCGCTGTTTGCACGACGACGATGATCGCTCGCCTCCGTCCTGCCGTCTAGTGGCAGAAATGCCGATATTCGCTAGATTTCTGCCATCCCAGAGGAAGGCTCAACGGAATCGAAGCGGGGATCGAGCGGGCCGCACGGTGTCGTCGCTCTCTGCCTCGAGGGGCTCGTCGCCTTCGACCTGACCGCCCCGGCGCAGGCCTTCCGGCTGGCGGCGCGCGCCGACGGGACGCCGCTGTACGAGTTCTCGGCCTGCTCGCCGGGAGGGGAAGCGGTTACGACGACGACGGGGTTCGCGGTGGTTCCCGGCGCCGGCCTGCGCGCCCTCGCCGGCGCCGATACGGTCGTCGTCCCCGGCTACGCCGCGGTGCTGGAGCCGCCGCCCGAGGAGGCGCTCGCGGCCCTGCGCCGCGCCGCCGGCCGCGGCGCCCGCCTCCTCTCCGTCTGCACCGGCGCCTTCGCCCTCGCCCACGCCGGCCTGCTGGACGGACGGCGGGCGACGACCCACTGGACGCTGGCGGAGGAGCTGGCGAGCCGCTTCCCGGCGATCGACGTCGACCCGGCCGCCCTCTACATAGACGAGGGGAGCGTCCTCACCTCGGCCGGCCTCAGCGCCGGCATCGATCTCGCCCTGCACGTGATCCGCCGTGACTTCGGCGCCGCGGTCGGCGAGCGGGTCGCCCGGCACATGGTCGCCGCGCCCCATCGCGAGGGCGGGCAGGCCCAGTTCATCGAGCGCCCGCCGTCGGACGCGGTCGGCTCGCTGGAGGAGACGCGGCGCTGGGCGGCCCAGCGCCTCGCCGAGTCCCTCGACGTCGCCGCCATGTCCAGCCACGCCGGCGTCAGCCCCCGCACCTTCGCCCGCCGCTTTCGCGAGGAGACCGGCACGACGCCGTTGCGCTGGCTGCTCGAGCGCCGCGTCCTGGCGGCCCGCCGCCTGCTGGAGGAGACCGACCTGCCGATCGACGAGGTCGCCTGGCAGGCCGGCTTCGGCACCGCCGCCTCCCTGCGCGACCATTTCCGCCGCGCCACCGCGACGACCCCCACCGCCTACCGCCGCTCCTTCCGCCCGAAGCTCGGCGAGAGCCGCCGCGACCGGTCCCTCGCGGGGGTGAGTGAGTTTTCCCGTGCATCGCACGTCAAATCTCACTCACCCCCCATCTGAGACAAGCGCTACCTCAGTGGGCACAATGGGTTGGGTATGGGTATGACCGCTCGAAGCGGAGCGACTGCGCGCGGCCTGGCGGGGCTTGCCCTGGCGGCGGCGCTCCTGGCTGTGGGATGGCTGGCGCTCGCCGGCCCGGCCGCGGCTGGGGCGGGAACGGCCGCGAAGGCTTCGCCCGCCCCTCGAGCGGGCGCGAAGGTCGCGGGCAAGGCCGGAGCGGGAATGAAGATCGTTCACTACCGCGGGAAGTCCGTGGCTGCGCCGGCCTCCTGGCCGGTGATTCGCCTCGACCGCCGGCCGCGCACTTGCGTGCGGATGGATCGCCGCGCCGTCTACCTGGGGACGCCGGGCGCCTCCCAGCGCTGCCCCTCCCATGCCGTCGGCCGTGCCCGCGCGATCCTTCTCGACCCCGGCGCCGAGCGCCGCGCTCGCGCCGGAGCCTCGGCTGTCTCCCCGCTTCCCACCGCCCCCGGCGCCCCTGTGCCAGGCGGCGCCGTCTTCACCGGCCTCGGCTTCGACGCCTGCACCGCCCCCTCGTCACGCTCGATGGCGGCCTGGGCCGACTCCCCCTACCGCGCCGTCGGCGTCTACATCGGCGGCCTCAACCGCGCTTGCTCCCAGCCCAACCTGACCGCCCGCTGGGTCGCGGAGCAGGTCGCCGAGGGCTGGCACCTGATCCCCACCTACGTCGGCCTGCAGGCGCCGACCAGCAGCTGCGGCTCCTGCGCCAAGCTCAGCTCCCGCGCCGCTGCCGCCCAGGGCCGCGCCGCCGCGGCCGACGCCGTCGCCGATGCCCGCGCGATCGGCATGGGCCCCGGCAGCCCCATCTACAACGACATGGAGAGCTACACACAGACCGTCAGTGCCACCAACGCCACGATGAAGTTCCTCGAGGCCTGGACGGAGGAGTTGCACGCGCTGGGCTACCAGTCCGGCGTCTACAGCAGCAGCAGCTCCGGGATCGAGGACCTGGTCGACCGCATCGGCACCCTCTACACACTGCCTGACCACATCTGGATCGCCAACTGGAACGGTCGGCGCAGCACCGACGACCCCTTCGTCCCCGCCAACGCCTGGAAGCTCCAGCAGCGCATCCACCAGTACCGCGGCGGGCACGACGAGCGCTGGGGCGGGGTGTCGATCAACATCGACAACAACTACCTCGACGGGGGAACCGTCGGCCCCGCCGTCGCGCCGACGATCCGCGCTCCGCTGGCCGTCTCCCGCGTCAAGCCGCGCCGCGCCACGGTGCGCGTACGTGTCCGCTGCCGCATCGAGCGCGGCGTCCTCTGCCCGGGCCGGATCGTCCTCCGAACCAAGGCCCTGCTGCCGATTCGCGCCCGGCGCGCCCGCGGCGACCGCCTCGTCCGCCTCGCCGTCGCCCGTCGCGACTTCATGCTGCGCGGCGGGCGCGCCCACACCTTCCGCGTCGCGCTCAACGATCACGGTCGCCCGCTGCTGCGGCGGCGCGGCATCCTCCGCGCCCAGCTCCTCGTCGCGATCCCCGGCGCCCGCGCCACCCGCGCGGTGCGGCTCTCGAGCAAGCGCTGACCCGAGGTGACCGTCCGGTAGCGTGCGGCCGCTGTGAGCCGGCGGGGGCAGATCGAGTTGAGCGCGGGGGAGTTGCTGGAGCTGCTCGAGGGCGAGCGGATCGCCGTCGTCTCCAGCATCGGGCCGCGCGGGTGGCCGCATTCGATGCCGATGTGGTTCGTCCCGCGCGAGGGCGAGGTCTGGGTTTGGACCTACGCCAGATCGCAGAAGGTGCGCAATCTGGAGCGCGACCCGCGGGCGACGGTGCTGGTGGAGACCGGTCACGAGTACGGCGAGCTGCGCGGGGCGATGATCGAGGCCGAGGCGGAGATCCACCGCGACTTCGAGACCGTGGTCGGGTTCGCGGAGGAGCTGACCATGCGCTACGCGGAGGGGATCGAATCGGTGGAGGGGGACGCCAAGGCGGCGCTGGAGGCGCAGGCGCCGAAGCGCGTCGCGATCCACTTCAAGCCGGTGCGCACGGCGACCTGGGACCATCGCAAGCTGGGAGGGACCTACTGAAGCGGACGCTGACACTCGCGCTGGCGCTCCTCGCCCTGCTCTCGCTCGCGCCGGCCGGCGCGCAGGCCGTGCCGCCGAGATTCTTCGGCATCGTCCCCCAGACGGGCCTCGGCGACGCGGACATCCGATACATGCGAGCCGGCCGGATCGGCAGCGTGCGGCTGCCGGTCCCGTGGGACGGCGTGCAGCCGACCCGCGACGGCGGCTACCACTGGGGCGGCATCGACAGCGCGGTCGCCGTCGCGGCGCGCGGGGGGGTGGAGGTCCTCCCCTTCCTCTACGGCACGCCGAGATGGCTGGCGCGCAGACCGACGACGCTGCCGCTCTCCCGCCGCGCCCGCGGGCCCTGGCTGGCCTTCGTGCGGGCGGCGGTCGAGCGCTACGGCCCCGGCGGCGAGTTCTGGGCGGAGCGCACCCCCGGCATCGTCAAGTACGAGCCGGCGATCCCGCGGCCGAAGCCGATCCGCGTCTGGCAGGTCTGGAACGAGGCCAACTTCTTCTACTTCGCCTTCCCGGTCTCCCCGTCGCGCTACGCGAAGCTGCTGAAGCTCACCCACCGGCAGATCAAGCGCGCCGACCCGCGCGCCAGAGTCATCCTCTCCGGCCTCTTCGGCGATCCCGACGAGGCCGGCCCTCGCGGCATGGACGCGGTCGACTTCGTCGAGCGGATCTACCGGGTGCGCGGAATCAAGTCGAAGTTCGACGGCGTCGCCCTCCACCCCTACGCGATCAGAGCCAGGGACCTGATGAACATGACCGAGGAGATGCGGGAGGTGATGCTGCGCCACGGCGACCGCCGCGCCGGCCTCTACATCACGGAGATGGGCTGGGGCTCGGAGCCCAACTACAACCAGGTCGCCTTCGAGCAGGGCATCCGCGGCCAGGTCCGCCAGCTGCGCGACTCCTACCGCTACCTGATCGGCGAGCGCCGCCGCCTCAACCTCAAGGGCACCTACTGGTTCACCTGGAAGGACTCGGAGGGCTTCTGCAGCTTCTGCGACTCCACCGGCTTCTTCCGCAAGGGGGAGCGCTTCCGCCCCAAGCCCGCCTGGCACGCCTTCGTCCGCCTAACCGGCGGCCGCCCCCGCCCGTAGGGGGGAGAGTTCTCCTCGGCCAGGGCTTAGGAGGAGGTGCGGTCGAACGAGCGAGCAGACGGCGCCGACCCGGGGCAGGTATTTATCGAACAGTTTCTCCGCACCGGGTTCGCCCTGATAGACACGATGAGCTCGCTGATCGAGGATCTTCCCGAAGACGCCTTTCCCGGCGAGGACAACGCCGCCGTGGTGCTCGAGATGGTTACGGGTAGCTGCCGTCCGGCATTCGAGGCCGTGGGCGAAGCCGAGTGCCGAACGGCCACCGCGCTGATCGGAGCGGTCCACCAAAGGGTGATCGATGACCTCCGGCGCGCCGTCGAACTGGCGAAGCTGAGACAGTGAGCCCTGTTCGGTAATCATCACGTAGGCCACCAAGGCTCGCGAGCCGGCGGAGCGCCTTGCCCTTGGCATCTCCTGGAACCGGATGGCCGGACGGATGGCCGCAGCTGGAAGGGAAGCGCGTGGTGGTAATTGAAAAGCCGCTCGACGCAGAGCGAATTCTCCGCGCCCTATCCGAGCACGGCGTCGACTATGTGCTCATCGGTGGACTGGCGGTGCAGACGCATGGCCATGTCCGCATGACCAACGTCGCCGAACTCATCCCCGCCCCCGACCCTGCCAATCTCGAGCGCCTCGCCGCCACCCTGCGCTCGCTCGACGCGCGTGTGCTCAATCCCGGCCAGGAGGACGCAGAGATCGACGCGACGATGCTTCCGAAGGCGACGATCTGGCAGTTCGTCACCCGCGACGGAGGCATCGACATCGTGCACGAAGTCCCAGGCGGCCGCCCCTACGACGACCTCAGCAAGCGGGCCCTCCATGTGCGCCTCGGTGACATCGACGTGCCGGTCGTCAACATCGACGATCTCATCCAGATGAAGCTGGCCCGTGGCCGCCCCGTCGATCTCGAGGACGTGGCGGCGCTGACCGACAACGAGCCGAACTGACGTTGCGTAAAGCGACTTGACTAGCGCGTAGAACGCCATAAGTACGGCACCGCTCTGGAGTTGATTCGGGGGGGGCAAACTTCAAAGCTGCACAATCACGATGGCCGTCGCCGCGGCGATGACCGAACTGCATAGCGCAACGGCGCCGTGGAAGAGAGAGCGCTGGACGGAGTCGAAACGAGCCGCCATGTCACGCTGGACGGAGTCGAAACGAGCCGCCATGTCACGCTGGACGGAGTCGAAACGAGCCGCCATGTCACGCTGGAAGGAGTCGAGGCGCTCGTCTGTGTCGCTCCGCAGGGAGTCGAGGCGAGCGGTCACTTCGTGCTGTTGAGAGTTGATGCGAGCGTTCACGGCGTCGAAGCGCTCGTCCATGTGGCGGCCGAGAGCGTCGATGCGCGCATCGACGCGGTCGACCTTGTCGTTGAGGTCGTCGAGGCGGTTGTCGTCCCAATCGGGCCGGGGCATCGCTTCCATGCTCCCAGGCTACGAGATTCTCTGCAATGTGTTGTCTGCACAGGGTCAAATCTTTGCAACGACTTCGTGGAGATTCGAGCGGTAAGAGTGGACCTTCCCTCAAGCTTCTCCTCTCGCTGCCGATGCACAACCGGCATGAAGCTTCGCTGGGCAATCTCCGTACTCGTCGCGCTGGCGATGGCGCTTCCCGGGTCGGCGGGGGCCGTCACCTTCGGCGCCGATCTCTCGGTGGCGCCGAACAGCGACCTCACCTGTCAGCAGAATCCGGGAGCCCCGTTCCTCTCCAGCGGCGCCGACACCTGCACCTGGTGGACGACGGGAAGGATCAACGACACCTCGCAAGGCCACGTCGTTCCCTACGGCGGCGGCACGATCACCCAGGCTCGGGTCCGGGTGGGTCCCGTCACCGGGCCGATGCAGTTCGTCGTCCTGCGTTCCCTGCGCCACCCGCAGAGCCTTGCCGACCCTGCCTGCTGCTTCCCGGTCGGCGCCAGCGGCGTCTTCACCCCCGCGCCCAACGGCGTCACCACCGTGCCGATGAACGTGCCCGTCCGCCACGACACCGATCCCGCCAGCGGCATCAACAACTACGACCACATCGCGCTCTCTGTGCTGGCGCCGGGCGTCCCGATCCCCGCCTTCTACACCGGCGACCAGTCGCTGAGCGCGCCGGTCGGCGGCGGCTTCTACCCGGCCTACGTTCCGGGAACCGAGCGCACCACCGGCCTCTTCGGAGTCGTCGGCTTCCAGACCCTGATCAATGCCGACCTCGACCCCACCGCCCCGGGCGCGGGGACGCCGACCGGCCCGACCGATCTCGTCGGCCTCGGCAAGCGCGCAACGGTGCGCGGCGGCCGCGCCCTGGTACCGCTCACCTGCAACTCCCCGCAAACCTGCGCCGGCCTGCTGCGGCTGCTGCGGCGGGGAGCCGGCGCGAGCGCGAGCGCGGCCAAGGGCCGCCGCGGCAAGCCCGTCTACGGCAAGGCCCGCTTCAAGGTCCCGTCGGGGAAGAGGAAGGTCGTCAAGGTCAAGCTCACCGGCGCCGGCAAGCGCCTGATGCGCAAGCGCAAGCGCGCCCGCGTCCTCGCCGCGGTCAAGATCGGCAAGCAGAAGACGACCAGAGCCCTCACCCTGCGTCGTTAGGAGCTGGTCTTCGGCTAGAGCGCGAAGCGGCGAAGCACGGGGGTTTCGTCGCCTTCGACCGCGAGCGTGGCGGCGTAGCCGGGGCCGGCGTCTAGCGTGGTGACGGCCGACGGGGTCGGGGGGAGAGGTGCCCCCAGCCCTGTGCCCAGGCACTTGGCGGTCGCCTCGCGGTGCGTCCAGGCCCGGTAAAAGGCGTCGAGGCGCTCGGCGGGTGCCGTGGCGCGCACCGTTGCCGCCGCGGCCGGGTCGAGGGCGCGTTCGGCCAGCGCCTCGAGGTCGCGCCGGGGGCGGATGCGCTCGATGTCGATGCCGACCTCCCGATCCAGCGTCACTGCGACCAGCGCGAGGCCGCCGGAATGGCTGAGGTTGAAGCGCAGCGGGGAGGAGGGGTCGGCGAGCGCCGGCTTGCCGTGGGCCCCAGCTCGCAACTCGATCCTCGCCGGCTGCTCGTCCAGGTAGCGCGCGAGCACCGCTCGCAGCGCCCATCCCTCCCGGTCGGCCGGGGCTCGCCAGACGTGCACCTCATCCACCGGTGGAGGAGGCCGGTCCAAGGCCGTCCCCCGGGCCGGAGCCGGTGATTCCACGCTAGCGCGGCCGGCGCCGGTGGTTGATCTTGATCTTCAGCGGGCGCGAGGCGGCGAAGGGGTCGGTCTCCTCTTGGGGCACCAGTTCCGCCGTGAACACCGTCCCGCGCCGCACCCGCGGATGGAAGCGCGCCGTGCACGCGCGCCCCACGTACCTGGACCCGTTCGGCCGCCCGTTGCGCAGCAGCCGCACAAGCTGTCCGTCTCTCCCTCTGCAGGGAGACAGCCAGGTGACGATCAGCGCCGCCGCACCCCGCCGTACCCGCCGCCCCCGCTCAGCCTTGATGCCGACCAGCGGCGCCAGCGGCGCCGGCTCGTACTGAACCGGCGCGTAGATGACGCCGGCCGCTCTTGCCGGGCCCAGCACAGCGGCGCCGATGACGGCAAGCGTCAATCCAACCGCGGCTATCCAGCGAAGCCCTGACAACGAATCTCCCTGATCGTCTTTGCCAGGGTCAAATGGTAGGGAACGAGGGTCAAGAACCGCGACAGATGCTGGGCCTCGCAGGTCCCCCGTGAGAGCGCCCCATAATCTAGGCGACAAGATGAAGCTCCTCCTCGCAACCAATCACCTCGGTTTGGGGGGCAGCGAGTCCTATCTGCTCACGGTTGCCGAGCAGCTTGATCGACTCGGTCACGATGCTTTGATCTACTCCCCAGAGGGTGGAAATGGGGTGGAGGCCGCGCGAGAGAGAGGTCTCCAAGTGCTCGATGGCGACCTCGACGGAGACTTCGACGCCGCCCTCGTCCAGGACGCCGGCGTGTCCTATCTGGTTGCCGACCGGTGCCCCGCCGTCCCGCAGGTCTTCGTCGCCCACAGCGAGATATTCGATCTGCAAGCCCCGCCGCAGCTGGACGGGATGGTTAGAACAGTGGTTACCCTGAACGAGCGAGTCGCCAGACGGATGCGTAGCTTCGCGGTCGATACCGAGGTGGTGCGCCTCCACCAGCCGATCGATGTCGAATATTTCGCGCCGCGGGGGGAGTTGCCCAAACGGGCCCGTCGCGTCCTCCTGCTCAGCAACACCCCCAATGTCGATCGCCTCAGGATGTTGCGCGAAGCATGTGCATCCGCAGGCTTGGAGTTGACCCGCTTGGGCGGCCGCTCAGGGCAGGCGAACGACATCCGGTCCGCACTCACTTCGGCCGAGATCGTGATTGGGTACGGCCGTTCGATCCTGGAGGCGATGGCCTGTGGGCGTGCGGCTTATGTTTATGACTGGCATGGCGGGGACGGATGGATGACGCCTGAGTCCTACCCGGAGATCGAAGCGGCGGGGATTGCGGGGCGCAGTGGTCGCACGGTTATTGCCGACGTCGACCAACTCTCCGAAGACCTTCGACGGTACTCGGCATCGATGGGGCCAGCCAACCATGATCTTGTGGTGAACCACCACCGTGCGAACAAACATACTCAGCAGCTAATTGAACTGTTCAAGCGCGAGGCACGCCCCCAATCTCGGCCCCGAGCGCCACTGCAGGAGATGGCCCGGCTCGTTCGACTCGAATGGCGAGCGCGTTCAGAAGTCCATTCCCTGGTACATGAGAACGTTCACCTGCGTGATCTGCTCAGAGAAAGCCACGAACAGCGAGCGAACGAAGCCCGGCAAGCGGCAGCGCACGCCCTAGAGTTGAGGCAGGTGTTTGAGACCAGCGTAAGCTGGCGCTTGACCAAGCCGCTGCGTGCACTTGGCCGGCTATGGCGGCGGATCGTCGTCAGCAGGAGGTAGA
>Ga0299914_10002313_pt1 | contig 13087 bp, 13 predicted proteins | sample RVTome_10_FD_201361 | JGI IMG/M metagenome (GOLD analysis project Ga0299914, IMG submission 201361) | Soil microbial communities from uranium-contaminated site in the Upper Colorado River Basin, Wyoming, United States - RVT153D57 (version 2) ...
TGTCTAACTTCTACCGCATACCTGAAACCTTTGTCAAGATAAGGAAGGATATTTCTGAGGGCATTTAGGCCTTCAACAATGTCTATGGAAGGTGGCAACTGAATCAATAATGCCAATAATTTTTCCTTTAATTCGGAGATAGATTCAAAGAAATAACTCAGTTGATCCTCATCGAAATCCGACAATCTCTTATCATGTGTTATAACCTTAGGGAATTTCGCAGTAAATCGAAAGTTTTCAGGAGTCCGTTTATACCAATTTTTAACCATAAATTCGTTTGGAATTCTGTAGAAAGTCGAATCTATTTCAACGTAGTTAAAGACTTTCGAATAATATCTCAACCATTTAGAATTTTCAATACCCTTAGGATAGAATGGCCCTTGCCAAGATGAATAAGACCATCCGGAACATCCTACGTAATATTGCAAGATCTTAAGCAGGTACTAAAAGAACACAATTTAATAAGAGTTTTCGGTATTATATGACATTCAGAAAGATTATTATAGGTAATGAAGGAAAAGTAACATAATCGCGGGCGCCATAATAGCCTTGGCGGGGAGCAAGAGGCCACTCAACTTCTGCACGGCAACCCAGCAACCGCTTATACGGAAGGTGCTGGGAAATAAGAAAGAAAACGGAATATAATACGATAGATAGTTCAAGAGAACTTAATAAAAGAACTAAACCTCTCACATATCGTGGGCGGCAAAGGGTTCTTACTAGAGTACCAGAGCCAGAAAAGCACAACAATTTAGGAGAACTGCAATATAGAGAATGGCGAACCCGCCCAGAAATAGATCCCCATTCTGCGTCACTCGTTCATAATTCTATTAATACTCAACAACATAAAGTCGTATCATCATGCCTAGAATTCAGTGGTACAATTCAAACCATACAAGGACAAGATGCCAGAAAAGGACCATACAAGAGCAAGCAGGTAAGAAAAGTTCTGGAGATAATGTATCTACACTATTACGGACCTCGCAATGAGAACGAGATTCGAAGACACGGCCTAAAGGGAAGCAATCATCGTGAAATTCATAAGGATTTGAGGGAACTAGGCGAAAAGGAACTTATAAGAATCACACACCATAGATGTTATGAATTGACCAATGCCGGAGAGAGAAAGGCGTTGGACATTTTAAATCAATCTAAATCTACGTTAGAAGATTTGGATCTACCTACGACATATGAATTTGGAGGACCAGGTAAAAATTGATATTATTCCTCACGACTTTTATGGATATTTTCTATGAAAGGTTGTTCTAATAGTCCTTAGTCATAGTGGGAACTAATTCTAGAATCTGATCCTAGAGTAAATAAGAAAGATGTTGTGTGGTCCTGATACGTGTTAATTTGATCCGTTCTCTTGGTCGAATTCTTGCGCCCTTTTCCGGCCGTAGGAAAGGGACATTACGGATATAAAAGAATGTCTGACAAGTTGTAATAGTTTTGTTACTAGTTGTCGGAAAGATGTTACAGGTTGTCTGAATATACGTTATATGTGGAATGCATAACCCTCTTGATGAAAGGAATAAAAGGTTTACTTAATCAAGTCTGGAGGTTGTCAAAACAATGACAACTGTACCGGACGATCGTGACAAGAACTATAGAGACTACAGGAGAGGGCAGGAAAAATATCTTCCGAATGACGCAACAAGTGTTCAACAAAGAAGTACATCAAAGTCTACTATCAAGAGATGCCATATTTGTAAGAGCGCGACTACCACATTAGAAAAGACGAAGTGGGGATACTACCCACATTGGTACAAGTCGTCAATATACGGTTTCGAGCGGCCAATCTGCAAGAACTGTTATGTGAGGAATCGGTGGCAAAAAAAACATGTACCGAAAGACGCAAAGTGTAGTCGATGTGGAAGGAGCACTCTAACCGTATCCAGATACGGGACTAAAATCTGGGTACGTGATAAAAAGAGAAACAATGTGTATTATTGCAAAGGATGTTTCGTAATTATTCGAGACACAGGACAAAACCGGCCACTGGACGCAAGAAAAAACATCGGAATAGGAATACATAAAGCACTAGATAAGGGAATTATTTTCGGAAAGTCAAAATATTCTCTAGACGAGACCGTTTTCGATAACAATACCGAGGAGTCGGCCTACTGGATGGGCAATCTTATGTCAGATGGCAATATAAGTAGTGGAAAAACTGGTAACCCACGAATAGCCCTTACACTTGCAAAAGTAGACTATCTTCACCTTGTGAAGTTCTCCAAATTTTTGAAGTGTACAAATCCGATATTGCCAAAAAAGAAAAAATATCGTGGGATAATTGTTATTCAATACTATCTGCGGTTCTCTTCAAAGCACATTGCAGAAATACTAATCTCGCATGGGATTGTCACGCGGAAGAGCCTCATTGCCAGGGCGGTAGGATTGGAGGATAACAGACACTTCTGGAGGGGAGTATTTGATGGGGATGGATATTTCAAAAACAAGGATGGGAACGATGGCGACAAGATGATTCTTACTGGAAGTAATGATCTGTGTGCCCAATTTGAAGAGTACATAAAAAAGAATGTCCCTGACGCCAAAGTAACTATTAGGAAAATTCGACAATATTCTAAACTCTACATATATAGTGATAGCGCCCGGGCAGTTGCCAAACTATTGTATTCAGACTGTAAGATTGCACTATCACGCAGATTAGTTAAGGCCAGAAGAATGTTTCAATGGTGGGAATGATAACGATGAAATCACGATTAGATATCCATACAATGAAAAAGATTCAAAATCTTGGATCATTTTCACTGACCGATCTTCTGCAACTGTGTAAAGATCAAAATATTCTGTTAAAAGAGGATGACGAACTGATTGGCCGACTTGTTGCTCAATTATCAGAATACGAACAAGAATTGTATGAGAAAGATTCCTATATTAAGAAATTGGACAATGAGGTAAGACAACCCTTGAGGACATCTGACAAGGAGGTAGTATAAGTAGTATGATAGTAGAGCAAAGCGACCCGTGTTACTTTTGTAACAATTCGATAAATAAGATCCGTTTAACAGAATCGAATAGAAATTTCCTCTTGGAACGTGTCAAGGAGAAGAATATCGATGAAGCCATAACAATCAGTAGAATTGCATGGGATAATTTTCCTCTACTAAAAGAATCTGCCGACACAAAGAAGATTGTAGGAACCGTCCTTGAAGGAATTCAACAAAATATTAATAATCAAATATTCACGCCCATTACTGCAAGTATTAATGCACTAAATACCCTTGCCGCGACTTTGCAGAATAATCCAAAACAAATTCAGGAAAGTTCTAAACAAACAATCCATAGTTTAAATGAGAGTATAAAACAGATCATATTTACTATTAATAACGGACCAACTACGCAAATTAGACAAATTCAAGAAATGATATCGCAACTTCTTTACAAACCAAATATCATAGGATCCGTTGGTGAAGCAGTACTGGCCGATATATGGCCTCAGTTTTACAGGTTCGATTTTGTGGAACGATTGGGAGGATCTGGGCGAGAAGATTACATAGTCACTCCATTCTTGAATAGTGGCGTTTCCCATCATGGTGATAGAATTAGTATAGAAAGAAAGACAGGAAAACAGAAGTACACAGGGGCACATTTCGATGAGGCAGTTCAACATGCCGTTGCAAGAGGGTTGTCCTACTGCATCATCGTTTATGATACGGAAGAGAATGTGCCCGAAAGGACGGTCATTGCGAGGGAAAATGGAGTTCTGGTTGCAGTTACTGATTTACATTCTGGAACATGGCAGATGGCACGTGATATGTTTGAAGTATTGCAAAAAGAACTTCACCTGGTGAAAAAGGATGTCAATGAAGTAAAAATAAATACGAAAGTGATCCAAGAAGTATCTAACGATATCACCGCCCTGATTAAATTCACATCCAATGTTAAATTGAATAATACCAAGATTCTGAATTTAACAAAGAAGATAGATCTAGATACCAATGAAATAACAGAGGCACTGAATCTCTATAAAAATAAATTAAGATCTGCCATTGAATAGATTAATCAAAAAGATTTGCGCGCAAAAACACAAAGAGATTAACTAGATAGGATAATCAATCATGTTAACTGGTATCAAACTTTTTATTGTCTATCAAATGTAACCTCTAATATTCCATTTTTATAAGTCGCCTTGGCGGTCTCGGAGTCAATATTATACGGAATGTTTAGAGTACGGGTAAGTCGTTTCCCCTCATTATTTAGATGGGAAATTGTAATAGAGTAATCATCATTGGCAATAACCTTGATGCTCTCTTTCTTATTGTTAATAGGAAGTTGGGTCACGATTTTGATATTCTGTTCAGATACAATTACATCCTCAGAAGAGTCCTGTTCTAGTCTTCCGATTCTGGACTCAACGGTCTTATCAGATACAGGCACAGTTTCAACCTTTCTTCTAAATTTTCCTACCTTTGCATTCTTGTTCGGTCTGGCTTCAGGATAAGAACTGTCCAGAACAATATCCCCTTCTTCCCTCACAACCTCACTTCTGATACCCACGTAAATCTCTGAGGACTCGCCCCATTCATTCAGATCATCTTTATCAAAAATACCGTAGAATTTCTTTGTTAAGTTATCAAACTCTCTCACTAATTCTAGTCCTATCAGATCAGGTTCGTCATCTGAAAATATATCCACCCATCTCTCTATCTGTATATTCCAGTGGTTTATTGTCAACTATAACCTATGTCCATGGAGGACAAAATAAAGGTTGTCTGGCAGACGTGTGAGTTCAACTAGTCAATTATCACTGAAACCTCACGCGTGCAAAATCAGAACTCTTCTATAACCCAACTTGAAAATATGTGATTCTAAATGATCTAATAACGAAATGACCATTAGATTGAATTCCATATAATAAGCGAAGCCCTTAAACCAATACAAACCATAAAGGCGGGCGACACAATCGGCATTCTATCTACATGGCCGCCTGCCCTTTCGATTGAAATTCATATTATGTAATGATGAAAATTTGCGCAAAGAATTATTCTTAATATAGGTCGATAAATAATTCTGTATTCGGATTCACTTTTTCCTAGGCCGAATTTCAGATTGTGTAAACAAATTCTGCACGCAAAAAATGACACAAGTTTATTCTAAAAATTCTTTTTGGGTTAAGTCCATATTTACACCTGCTGCTGCTCGGACTCCTTCGGCAGCGGCGACAATTATTTGAGCAGGAGCAATTACAGAAGCATCGCCTGCTGCATATATACCTTGGATGTTAGTTCTACCAAATGAGTCTACAGCAATACCACCAAGTGGATTATATTCACATCCTAATTGTTTACCAAAATCAGACGCTTGTATTAATTGGGGCATAACAAAACCACCTTTTCTGAATACACTTTCTCCGTTTTCAAAGATTATTTTTTCCATCTGTCCATTTTTTCCTACGAAGTTTTTAATTCTATTCTCGATTATTTTTATTCCCTTATTCTGAAGCAAATCTTTTTGTGCAGAATTTTGAAATGAATTACCATTTGTGCAAACAATCAAGTCTTTAGACCAATTATAAATAGTCTGAACGAAATGAAAGCCCTGAACTTGTTCTTCACCTATGATGACAACCAAAGGTTTGTCTCGTAATTCCCATCCATCACAGTAAGGACAGTGAAATAAACTCCTGCCATAGTAGTCAGAAATATTGTCTATACCTGGTAAAACATCTTTTAACCCTGTAGAGATAATTATGGTCCTGGGTAGATATTGTTCATTCTCTGACGTTACCAATTCAAATAATGACTTTTTTTTGATTACTGAAATAACTTCTCTTTTCGCATATATAATAGAGGGATATCTACTTATTTCCTTGTGAGCAATTTCTCTAAATTCTTTAGGTTTTATCCCGTCTCTTGTAATGAATCCATGAGATTCTAGTGTAACGGCATTCCTAGGATTGTTGTTATCAAACAATATGATGTTTCGTCTTGCTCGACCTAAGATAAGGGCCGCATTTAAACCTGCAGGACCTCCGCCAATTATAGCACAATCAATTACCATACCTATTCGACTCTGATTACAATCTTTAGGTTTAATTTACTTTCGTTGCACCAAGGTACTTCTGGCAAGCAACTGTCATAATAGTATTGATACTATTTCATGTATCTACTGTCTTCTATCAATACTTTCTGCCTTCTAAATTGGGAAAGATCCTTAGTATAGTTTTCTTGACATCTTTAGGCATGTTTTGGTCTTCTATTATCATATGCAGGTCCTTCCTATTGATGCAAAGACCTGATTCATTTATTTTGTAGAACCATTTTATATCGATAGGACTTACTATAACGGTTGGCAAGAACATTGAACTACAAATTCCTTCTGTCATTCCATTTCCTTAGTTCGGATAGATTAATAGAGACCGCGCGCACATCCTTCAGGAATACAATACTGTATACAATTTTTTGCGCGCAAAAAATCAGATTACTTCAACTGCAGTCGCCGGTTAAATCATTATTCGTAGGTTTGGACAATGACGGCCTATGCGTGTCAATTTAATTGCGCGCGCAAAATCCCACATCATCTTATTGACATAACTCTTTAAGGACATATGGAATCAGAAGTGTTCCATAAGTCAATCCTACTAACTCGATCAACATGGTTTAGGAGAAGGAGTTGGTTGTGGTTGTGGACGGCTTGGGCCTGATGGCGTTCCTTCCTCCCTAATAATTATACATGGGGATGACGTTCCTTCCTCCGTAATAATGATGTCTCCCTCTGTTGAATTATTGTTATTGTTTAAACCGGTTTGATTCATTAGTTCACTTGTTGCCGTAGTAGTAGTGACGTTACTAGTGTTAATTCCTTCATTTGGCACTGGCAGACATTTTCCCTTTGAATACTGCCCACTAGGACAATTTGTGACATCAACATCAGGAATGGGATCTCCTACCTGCTGCACCTGACGTTCAGTTGAAGTACGAGGTTCATCATCCATGCCATCATCATCACCTACAAGATCCTGATCGTCTGTTTGTTCGAATCCATTATCGATGTTGTCGTCATCCCCACTTCCATCTGAACTACTATCAGTCCCGTCTGAATCGTCTTTCGGCGAACTATCTTGGGGTCCGGAACCATTGTTATCATCATCGTCATCGTTATCTGAAGAAGGAGAGGAATCCGCAGGACTAGAATCTACTTGTGAAATCAAATAAGGATTAACAGCAAGTGAAATAATACTGATGATGAGATTAATCAGTACTAGTAACTTTAACATGTTTCATTAATAGGCGAGATGCATAAAAACTTTGAGAACTTCGGGAATTGGTTAATGTTTGATTGACAGAAGGTGCGTGCATTCTACAAGGTTGTATGTACTATGCAGTTTTTGCGCGCAAAAAAGATTCACATTACATGATCATATACTCGCCTAAACCTATCGAGTCCTAACCAACGGTTCACCATTTTGTTATACGTCTGGAGTGTCTGCAAAACGATGTAAGGTACTGTCCGTACTATGGACTTGCAACTATCGAATCCCCATCAACTCCTTCTCTATTTGGACATTGAAAATAGACAGAATCTGCGCGTAAAAAAAACAAATCTAATGTCGAGATGAGACACAAGTTTAGTAATTTCAATTAAATAGTTGTACATTGGATGCAATAACATTCAAAAAGATTTTTAAGATAAGTGTTCTCGTAATCAGATATCCTTTATTCTGTTAACCTAAACAGGTCTCAAAATGCCATGCAAGAGAGAATAAACACAATCCTTCGCTGCAGTTAAAACTATTATGTACATTGCACTTTTGAAGTATGTTTCTCAACAATAACTTCTATATTAAGAAGAAAAATCAAGATCACGGAGCAATAGCAAAAGGTGTATTTCTGTCTCTACTGGTGATAAGTTCAACGATACCATTTTTCCTCATGGTACCTGAAGCAACTCCTGTAGTTGCAGAACCAAGTGTGACAGATACAATTACAGGACTCCCTGATGCACGTGATATTGCCTACGATCCAGTACATGGGAGAATGTATGTGACGGGCGTCATTAGTCAGAATGTCTATATTATAGACGTCAACACGAACACGGAGACTTCAGATAGTCCAATCAACATACCAAGTAGCGTTGCACTGCACAGAATAGCTTACGATCCTGAACATGAGAGAATGTATATTACTGATATTAATTCTAACAATGTATTCGTAATAGACACTAATACGAATACTCAGGTAACAGGGACTCCCATAAATATGGGACCTGTGGGATCTGCGTCTGATGGTATCGCATACAACCCTGACAATCAGATGATATATGTTTCAAGTTCAGATGGAAACGTTGTTAAAATCGTTGACACTGATACTAATACGGTCAACCCTACACCTATATCGCTAACGGCAGGCTTTGGACAGCCATTAGATATTGAGTATGACCCTGATCATCAGAGGATGTATGTGACAAGAGCTAATTCCCCCCCCACCGATCCATCTATAGTGGACATTATTGATACGACAACAAATGCACTTGATACTACCAATGGGCCAGTCCCTGTTGGAACTTTTCCATTTAGTATAGCATACGATGCCGTCCACCAAACAATGTATGTTACCCACCGGATGGGCACTGATGTTTCAGTCATAGATACTACAACAACTCCGAATATGGTAGATGCCACTTTAACTGGCCAAAATAATCATATCGGAATTTCGTATGATCCTGTCAATGATAGAATGTATGTCGTCGAGAATATTGGTAGGGTTAGAGTCATTGATACTACCACAAACCCACCGTCCTTTATAGGAGATCCTATACCTGTTGGTGCCAATCCATTTGGAATAGCCTATGATCCAGAACATGGAAGAATGTATGTTGCAAACGAAGGCAGCAATTCAGTCTCAGTCATTCAAATAACCACAGCAACCACCACTATAGACTCTGCTACAGATGGGAATAACAACCCTGTAACCGATGGTGGAACTACAGTATCGGATGAAATAACATTTACGTTTACTGGAACAGCAACACCGCCTACTACAGTAGAATCATTTGAGTGCAGCATTGATGGTTCTGCCTTCATAGCCTGTACCAGTCCTCATACTCTCACTGGTTTGTCACCAGGTGGACACACATTTGCAGTTAGAGTAGTAGATAATGATGGCAATAGACAGGTACCACCTACAACATTTACTTGGACTGTAGAGGAAGAGATTGATCCAGTCACTGCCATACAAGATCTGATAAGTGACATAAGGAGTCTTAATGGGGTAAACTTTGGAGTCAAGATCTCTCTGATTACACAGTTGAGACTGGCATTGATATTTGTAAGTGATAACAATCCATCAAATGACTTTATCTCATGCGCACTAATGACTTCTTTCACTACATCAGTAAACACATTGCAGACCAGAGGATTCCTGACAGAAGCACAGGCCACAGACCTACTGCAACAGGCGCAGGCAATACAGAATGCGATTGGATGTAATATTGGCGCCTTATCGGCAGCAACATCAACAGAGGCAGACGGGACTGATACATCCCCCTTCTCTTCGTCTGGTATTGAAAACGACAATCCAATATTGGCATTGTCTCTACCCTACTAGTCTAGAACAATTCCATACAGTGAGTCCTTGACTTTGCCTCCCGTACATGATTGAAAATCCTCTGACTTTTTATCCCTTACTGTAAAAGATCTATTTACTTTAGATTCATTTTCACCACGTGTAATAATTCGCGCGTCCATTAAGAAAACCGTTTCATATCATTACAATCGTCTTGACATATCGATCTAGTCTAGTCTAGTCTTTCCTTCAGTAATGCAGAATCAAATTTATTACTTCTATTTCATCATCTTTTAGGATCTCCAAATGGTCTTTAGATCACAGATGCAATTTTTGCGCGCAAAAATCCAGTTTTCTATCATTGTTAACCTAAATGGACTACTGTTGTACCGTCAAAAAATAGAAAGTTGGACTCACTAATGAAAATTAGTGCTCTAGTTTAACACATTAGACCTGGTTTGCAATTACTTGGATTGAATATGTGATGTTGGTGGAACCAGTTATTATGGTGATGATTGTCATGGTGAGGATGCGTATGAACTATGTGTGTAGTTTTATCATTATGTGTCACAGTGTGAGTGTGTGTATCAGTATGTCTTCCATTATCAGAAGTGATCTCTCCTATAAGATTAGATAACTCTGCAATGGCCAATCCTAGTTGATCTGAAGCACCAGTAGTGTTGCCACCGGCAATCGAGGTTTCGGCTTCAGTAATATATGACATGACTCTGTCTGCGAGGGTAGTTTCAGACTGCGCTATAACTTCCTGGTTCGAGAATTGAGTTAGGATCATACTGGCGGGCAGTAAAAAAATGGCTACCAATCCTAGAATTACGTGGGTGTTATTTTTGATCATTAGAAAAAAGAAATGATCTTCAGTATATAAGTTTCGTCATCTGGTCATTTGGATTTTTAAGACGGAACAACTATTTATTTTATGATCTACGACAAATAACAATCTCTGTATACAAATCTTCGTTAATTTGCGCGCAGAAATTTTGTCTTGGTATGGTGCCAATCAATTGAACCTCATTTTTACATGCATCCTATTTGGGTATTCCAGTAAATGATAGAGTGTAAACTTGTTCAAATTGAATTTCTGCGCGCAGGATCTACTAAATGGATACAAAACGCCATCTAGAAATCACGTGACAAATCGGTTCTTGAATTAAAGTCTAATACCTTCTGCGTACCAGTTTCCATGGGGTTCCTCCTGAAATACTATTATGACGTCCCTCTTTTCAACACCAAGTATCTTTACGACATCCTCCGTAATTGCCTGTGCCAACCTATCCTTATCTCGTTGCGTTTTACCACTATAAGTGGAGATCGTTATTATCGGCATAGAATAACAATACTCATCTTAGATGTAAGTTTTATGTTAAACATGCGTAGGAGACTACACAAATGGCTTAGTAAACCAGTCGTCTCACACTGCAGTGTCTTGCACTGCCTTCCTAGAGTGTAAATATTCAGATGCGTACTTACAGTATATGTCCACAAGTACAACCATTCATAATAATGGTATTATCTCAAGATTTAAAATAACAGATTCTAGATTCACTGCAATTGTTATAGTAGGAATGATTACCGTTTTTGCCCTCTCAGTCCTCTTTATTGGTGGAGGGGGAGTTAGACATGTTCCGATTACCTTCGATGAAATTATTCAAACAACTGTTGCCTTTCGCGATATCGATGGAGAGGTTAAGGTGGTCGGGATAACAGGAAATACTCAAGTAAATCCTACTTTAGTTTCCAGAACTGGTGCTGATACCGCTTATGTTCTTACGGTAGTTAACCAGGGCGATACTTTACATATGTTCTACATAGATGGACTGAATTTGCATACTAAAATACTGAAACCTGGAGAAAGTGATATAATTACAATATATCCCAAAGGGGAAGGCGTTTATAATTACTATGATCGACTTGCGATAGATCCTGAGAAAGGAACAACGTCTACGGCTATTCATCCATTAGGCCAATTTAGGATAGTGAAGGTAGCCGGCGATGAATGGTCTTAATGTAGTACATCTATTCCCAGTCCAAGCACGCCTAAGAACATTGTTGCAGCCACGATAATTAATACTAGTCCTATAACACGTTTGAGACTTCTCTCACTGAATAAATTGGTATATCTTGCCCCTAGATATCCACCGATCATCGCACCAGCTCCCATTATGATGAGGACAAAATAATCAATATTGTTATTTATGATGTGTCCTACTAATCCAGATATTCCCATAATTGAAGATGCCGCCAGATTTGTTCCGACTGCAACTCTGGGTTCCATTTTTAATATTGAAATCATCGCAGGCATACGTATACTTCCGAGAACGAGGCCAACTAATCCGCCAAGAACTCCTATTCCGAACCCGATAATTGACTCTATGAAAATTAATTTCTCTTGGGTGTAAACGGATATACGATCCGTATTCTCACTACCCTCCGACCTGGGATTTTCTGAAATTTCATTCCTGTTTATGTTCTCTCGTCCAGTTCTTGAACCTTTAAGTAACACATACGATTCATACAATACAATAATACCAATCACTACAAGCAGATAGGATACGGGAACATATCCAGTTAGAAAGGATCCTATGAATGCACCTGCAGCACCCGTTAGACCCAATATGAGAAAAAGACGAAAATGTATATTTCCCAGTCGATAATGGCGAAGCGCAGCGGTTATTGCACCAAGAGTGCTTATTCCTAAGTTAGTACCTGCAGTTATGCTTGCCGAAGTCTCTACACTCATTACCACAGGAAATCTAACTACGCCCAAAACCAGTCCAACCATTCCACCAACAAATCCTATGGCGAAACCAGATATTGCAAGTACAATAGGACCTAATAGATCCACTTGCATTATAACTCAGTTAAGGTCTAATAAACCAACGTGAATAGGTGAAGGAACCGCATCTGTGAGACTATTCGCCAGTAAACAAACCCATAGAGTATCTTTCTGCCTTCATTTAGGTAATATGGTTCATTGTGACAAAGAGTTCGAATTGGAGCCAAAGAAGTGACTTCAGAACCTAATAAATCGAAAGGAATCCCACTAGACGAGGAAGAAAAGGTGCATGAATAATTAGAGTGAGCATGCAATGGATAAGTAATATCGTCTTCGGAGAATCCCGTAGTTCTAACTAGAGTCAATCATAACTTAAGGGCCGGCTGCCGATCATCGAGCATATTGACTAATCTGCATCATAATTCATATATCAAAGCATTACAGTAGTAGTGATCAAATGACATCGCACGTAGCCAAGATAGTGGAGATAGTTGGTAGTTCTGAAAAAAGTTGGCATGATGCAGCTCAGGTTGCAGTAGACGAAGCCAAGAAGACGGTCCGTGGAATCAAGGGATTAGAAGTTCAGGATATGACTGCAAAAGTAGACCCCAACACAGGAAATATAACTCAATATCGAGTGTGTGTTAAACTAGCATTTGGTATAGAACACTAAAAGCAAATAATGAAATCACTTCCTTTTTTCTCAGGTTATGTCTGGCGGTTTGCAGCCAGACCGAGAATTGAGTTAGGATCAAACTTGATG
>Ga0299914_10002314_pt1 | contig 13082 bp, 12 predicted proteins | sample RVTome_10_FD_201361 | JGI IMG/M metagenome (GOLD analysis project Ga0299914, IMG submission 201361) | Soil microbial communities from uranium-contaminated site in the Upper Colorado River Basin, Wyoming, United States - RVT153D57 (version 2) ...
TTGCGCGACCGGATGTTCGTCGCCCACGGGATCTTCGCCGGAATCTCGATCGGCAAAGGGTTCTCGGTGCTGGTCCCCGACGGGCTCGATGGAAGCGACGACATGTTCGGTCGGGTGCATGCGAGCTTCGGCGCACCCGCCGGGTCATCGCTGCTCCATGGCGGCTTCACCGCCGAAGCTCGCAGGGACGAGGGCTGGCAGGACGTCCTCGCCGACGCGGACATCGTCGCCTATCTCCGGAACGACGGACTGCGCGCCCATACCCTGTTCTTGCGGGCGTCCGTTGCGGGGGGATGGGACATGACGCTGCCGTTCCAACTCGCTCTGGGCGGCAGGCAGGGCGTTCGATCCCTGGTCGAGGACCGCTACCCCGGTGGGAGGATGGCCCGGTTCGTCATCGAGGACCGCGTTGTCTTTCCCTGGCCGGAGCGGGGAGGGTTCGCGGATCTGGGCATGACGGTTTTCGCCGACGTCGGCCGGGTCTGGCCCGGCGACGTGCCCTACGCCGTGGACTCGGGCTGGCAGGCCGCGGTCGGCCTCGGCCTGCGGCTGGGGCTCCCGGCCGGAACACGCAACGCCTGGCGCGCCGATGTGGCCTTCCCGGTCGGGCCGAGCAGCGGAAGCCCCATCTTCCGGTTGAGCTTCGAGCTGAACCGCCTGCGCTACGGGTTCTTCACATCAGATGTGTTCCGGAGCCGCCGCTTGAATCTCGGCCCCGAACACTTCTGAGCGTAGCGGTCGCTCCTGCGGTCCCGCCTACCGCCGGAAGCGAAGGAGGAAGATCACGCCGACGAGGGCGAATCCCAGAGCCGCCTTCACCATAGCGTCCCGATCCCATTCATCCGTGTGCTCGGTTCGCGGCCGAATCTCCTGATCCTGGTGGATCGCGCAGAAGACAGAGCCCTCCCGGGCTTCCCTCTTGCAGCGTTCGCCCTTCTTCGTCTTTCCCTCACATTGGGCCACCGTGCACCTCCTGCGTCGCAGCGCTGAACCGATCCGACCGCTTACATCAGGTACTACGGTTCGACGCTCGTTTCGGTTCACCGGTTGCGCGGCGCCCCGCACAGGGTGGACGGACGCCCAGGCGCACGGCGACGGTCGCTCTCTCGCAACTAACTGTTTAGTTGACAAATGGGGCGGCGCTCGATTATCGTCTACTAAGACTTTAGTGGACAGCCCAGGCAGAGCCGCCCGACGGAGGAGCCCATGGACATTCGATTCACCGCTCGCGAGCTGGACGTGATCAGCGTCCTCTGGGATCACGGTCCCTCGACCGTCGCCGAGGTGCAAGCGGCGCTCGACGACGAGCTGGCCTATACGACGGTGCTCACCGTGCTCCGGATCCTGGAGGACAAGGGATACGTGACACACACAGCGGAAGGACGGACCCACCGCTACGAGCCGCTCGTGGAACGCTCGGCCGCCGGGGTCAGCGCGCTCAAGCGGGTCAGGCAGCGCCTCTTCGGTGGCTCGCCCGAGCTCCTGCTGACCGGTCTCGTGGAGGACGAAGATCTCACCGAGCAGGAGCTCCGACGCATGCGAGACCTGCTGGCGAAGCGACTCGGGGAGGTGGACCGATGATCGACGTCATGATGTTTCTTCTGATCGTCTCCCTCGTGCTCGCCCTGGCAGCGTGGACCGCCGAGGATGGGCTTCGGCGCGCGGGCGCCCCGACGCGTCTGCTCTGGTTGGTCTCCCTGGTCGCGCCGCTTTTCCTCCTCGCCCTGCCGGCGCTCCTTCCTGGTGGAACGGCGCTCGGTCCCGTGGCGGGGGCCGTCCCGGTGATCGAGCTCGCCCCCCTGGTGCTCGCACCGGGCGAGGGGAGTGGCCTCGCGGGCCTCGGCACCCTACTGGCAGCGATGTGGCTGCTCGGCAGCGTGGCGCTGGCCGGGCTGCTCGTCCACACGCACGGCACTCTCTCGGCCGAGCGATCACGGTGGCCCAAGGCGAGCGTGTCGGGGTCCGACGTGTACCTCTCCACCGATCGCGGACCGGCCGTGGCCGGCGTGCTCCGCCCCTGGATCGTGCTGCCGCGCTGGGCGCTCGATCTGCCGGATCCCGAGCTGGGGCTCGTGGTGCTCCACGAGCGGGAGCACGTGCGAGGCCGCGACTCGCTCCTGCTCGCGGCCGCGCTCGCTCTGCTGGTCCTGACGCCGTGGAACCCCGTCTCCTGGTGGCAGCTCCGACGCTTGCGCACGTCAATGGAGGTCGACTGCGATCGCCGCGTCCTGAAGCGGACCCCCGATCGGAAGCTGTACGGCAGCAGCCTGATCTCCGTCGCCGAGCGCGCTTCCGGCCGGTCGCTCGGCCTCGCCGCCTTCACCGAGAAATCCCTGTCCCTCGAGACCAGGATCATAGCCATGACCCCGATCACTTCACGTTGGACCCGTGTACGTGCCGCAGCCTTCCTCGCCCTGGCCTCCCTCGTGGGAATCCAGGCTTGCGGAGTGGAGACTCCCGTGGGAAGCGATGGATCGGAGCTCCGACCGGCGACGGAGACGGAAGCAGCCACCGACCCGCAAGAGGATCTTCCAGCCGGTCTCGACGCGACGCCCGAGTTCACGCCCTTCACCGTCGCCCCCGTGATCGCGAACCGCCAGGAGGTCGTAACCGCCTTGGAGAGCGCATACCCGCCGCTTCTCCGCGATGCCGGGATCGGTGGCAGAGTCGTGGTATGGTTCTACATCAATGAGCTCGGCCAGATCGACGACACTCGGATTGCCGAAAGCTCGGGGCATCCGGCGCTGGACGACGCGGCGCTCAGGGTCGCGTCGGTCTACGAGTTCACACCCGCCCGCAACCGCGAAGAGCCCGTGCCGGTTTGGGTCAGTTTCCCGATCACCTTCCAGAGGCACTGAGCCCGGGCGGACACGTCGCTCACCAGCATGATTGATCACCAAGGCTGGCGCGACGGCTCCTGTACGGTACGTTTCGGATATGCCGTACATCAGCCAGGTACCGATCGCGAAGGCCACCGGCTTTCTGAAGGCTCAGCTCGACGCGGCGCTGGAGCGTGCCGGGCGGGTGTGGCGAATCGTGCACGTGATGAGCCAGAACCCGCAGGCGCTGGAGGCTTCGATGGCTCTCTATCGCGTGGTGATGTTCGGCCGCTCGCCGTTGACGCGGCAGCAGCGGGAGATGCTGGCGCTGGTCACCTCGAAGACGAACGACTGCTTCTACTGAATTCAGGCGCATGCGCATGATCTCCGTGCAGAGGTCGAGGAGCACTACGATGACGCCGCGGAGGCGGACGCCTTCGTTCACGCGATGGCCTCGGATTGGCGCACGGCGAAACTTTCCGAGCCGGATCGGGCACTGTGTCGGTTCGCGGAGAGGCTTACGCACGCGCAGGGCTCCATGGGGCCGGGTGATGCGGAGGAGCTGCGAGCGCATGGTTTCGACGACCGCGCGATCCACGACGCGACGCAGGTCGTGGCGTACTTCAACTACATGACCCGCGTCGCCGACGCCCTCGGCGTCGAGCCGGAAGATTTCATCTCTCCGTGGGGTCGGGACACGACTTCGGGCGTGTAGCAGGGCGCGCTCCCGGCGCAGAACCCGCCGGAGGCTCTGCCGAGAACAGCCCGACGACGCGGCGGTCGACAGGCGGTATGGCGCGCGGATGTATATTGCGGCCGCACCGCACGCGACGGCATGTCGCGTCGCACGAACTTCAGCGCCGATCCCATGGAAACGAAGCGACCCACGATTGCCGCGGCCGAGGAGATTCTCGGCGGATATTTTCCCGTTCTCGATCACGGTTTCGTCTCGCTCGTCGACTACATGGGCTCCGACGAAGACGTGGAGCGGGCCGCGCGGGTCAGTTATGGATTCGGTACGCGACAGGTATCGAAGACGAGGGGCCTCGTCCGATACCTCCGGCGGCACCGGCACACGACGCCGTCCGAGATGGTCGAGCTCAAGTTCCACTGCGCCATGCCCATGTTCGTGGCGCGGCAGTGGATCCGGCACCGAACGGCGTCGGTCAACGAGCTGTCGGCCCGCTACTCCCTGATGCCCCTCCTGTTCTACATGCCCGACCGGGACCAGTTCGCCGTCCAGAGTCGCTCGAACAAACAGGGCCGGGAGGCGGGCGCGTCCGAAGAGGTCTACCGCGAGGCCGTTCGGCGTTGGGAGGCGCTGCGCGCAGAAGCGGGCGACGCGTACGGATGGCTGCTGGAGGAAGACGTAGCTCGTGAGATCGCGCGCATCGACCTACCGGTGTCGACCTACACGCAGTGGTACTGGAAGGTCGACCTCCACAACCTGCTCCATTTCCTTTCCCTGCGGGTCGACTCCAGGGCTCAGTGGGAGATCCAGCAGTTCGCGCGCGTCATGGCCGGCATGGTGAAGCGGGTCGCGCCACTCTCCTACGAGGCATGGGTGGATTACGATCTCGAGGCGCACCCGATCACCCGAGTCGAGCGAGCGGTCCTGGCACGGCTCGTCGAGGGTTCGGAAGACGGAGTGACCGCCCGCGAGGGAGCCCGTGTTTCGAGCGATGAGATGAAGGAGATGGGCCTGTCGCCGAGGGAGGTCCGGGAGCTGGTCGAAAAGCTCGCAGAGCCGGACCATGTCGACTTCGAGCTCGACCTTTCCACCATGCGGAGCGCCGACGAGATGGCGGCCATGATGTACGAGGCAGTGCCCGGGCGCTTCGAGTAGCGGCCGACCTCGGCCGGACCGCTACTCCACCTGGGTCCGCCCCCTCACCCGGGCCGCCTACTCCACCCAGACCGTCTTCACGTTCGTGAACTCGAGAATGCCCAGCGGGCTCAGCTCCCGGCCGACGCCGCTCTCCTTGGTGCCGCCGAAGGGAAGACGTGGATCCGAACGCACGATCCCGTTCACGAAGCAGTTCCCCGCGTCGATCAGATCTCGCGCGATTCGCTCGCCGCGCTCGAGATCGGTGGTGTACACCGACGCGCCGAGGCCGAACGTGGTGTCGTTCGCCACACGGATCGCTTCGTTCTCGTCCGCAACCGGCACGATCGCGGCGACCGGCCCGAAGACTTCTTCGCAATAAGCGGCCATCCCTGGCCCCACATCGGCCAGGACCGTGGGCGGGTACCAGGCGCCCGGACGATCGGGAACCTCTCCGCCCATCACCAATCGCGCGCCTCCCTCGAGGGAGCGTTCGACCTGGTCGTGCAACGCGTCACGGAGGTCGAGGCGGGCCAGGGGCCCGATCATCGTGTCCTCCTTCAGCGGATCCCCGACACGCCATTCCTTCATGGCGTCGACGACCTTGGCCTCGAACTCCTCGCGGACGCCGTCGACCACCACGAACCGCTTGGCGGCTATGCAACTCTGCCCGGTATTGTTCAGCCGACCCAGAGCGCAACTCGCGGCGGCGGCGTCCAGGTCGGCATCGGCGAGCACCAGCGACGGATCGCTGCCGCCCAGCTCCAGGACGCATTTCTTGATCGCTCGACCCGCGCGTTCCCCTACGGATCGGCCGGCGCGAACGCTGCCGGTGAGGCTGACGCCGCGGACGCGTGGATCGTCGATCAACGAGCCGGTCGCGTCGACGTCGATGAAGAGCGACCGGAAGAGATCGGGGGGATATCCCGCTTCGTGGAACAGCCTCTCGATCGCGAGCGCGCACCCCGGCACGCTCGCCGCGTGCTTCAGGAGTGCTGCGTTGCCCGCCGTGGTCGCCGGAATCGCGAAGCGCATCACCTGCCAGAAAGGAAAGTTCCACGGCATTATTCCCAGCACGACCCCGAGCGGTTCGTACGTCCAGTAGCTCTTCGACGCGTCCGTCGAGGCCGGCACGGGCGCCAGATGCTCGGCGGCGTGCTGCGCATAGTAGTCGCACAGGGTCGCGCACTTATCGATCTCGGCGGCGGCCTGTGTGATCGGCTTGCCCATCTCCCGGGTCATCAGCCGACTGAGATCGTCCCCGCCGTCGCGCAGGAGTCGGCCGAGCTCCGGGAGCATGCCGGCGCGCTCCTCGATCGGTCGAGCCCGCCAGCTCCGAGTGGCTTCGTGCGCGGCGGCCAGGCGACGCTCCACTTCTCGGTTGGGTGTATTCTCGTGCTCCGAAAGCGTCTCGCCCGTGGCGGGATCGATCGCGACGAACTCCATGGGGCCTCCTGCTCGATGGACCGCGCTGAAGCGGGGTCTACACCGGATTGCCGATCAGGTGACAGGCATCGACCTTTGTCGACCCCCATCAACGTCACGAAGCGAGTGCGAGGTTACAGCCCTTGTCAGGACACAGCGTCCGTCCCGGCGCGCGCGCCTCCATCCGCCTCTTCGTGACGGGCGGCACGTTCGACAAGGAATACGACGAGATTCACGGCACACTCGACTTCCGCGACACGCACCTGCCTGAGATGCTGCAGATGGCCCGCTCACGCCTGGACGTGGAGGTGCGGACGCTGATGATGGTGGACTCGCTCGAGATGACCGACGCCGATCGGCTTTTAATCGCGCGCCACTGCCGCGAGGCCTTGGAGGCACACGTGGTCATCACGCACGGGACCGACACCATGGTCGAGACGGCGCGCGTGCTCGCCGCGGAGGTGAGTGACAAGACGATCGTCCTCACGGGCGCGATGATCCCGATCGCCTTCGGGAGCTCCGACGGTCTCTTCAACCTCGGCGGCGCGCTGGCGGTGGTGCAGGTCCTGCCGCCGGGCGTCTACATCGCCATGAACGGGCGTGTCTTCACATGGGACAACGTCCGCAAGCACCGCGAGACAGGCGTCTTCGAACCGCTCAGAACGCTTTCAGATACGTCAGCTTGACGACGCCGGTCCGCCGGAGCCAGCGCGGGTCCCGTGGATCGCTCAGCGGGCCAGTCAGATACCCGGTGTCGAGGACCACGAAGAGGTCGCTCCCGGGCGTATGGATCCAGTCGACGCGTATGTTCGTCTGGAGCGCGTTCGAGACGTCGTCCCACTGGACGAGGGCATAAGCGAACAGCCGCCGGTTGAGCGCGGCCTCGAGCCGTGTGCTGACGAGTGTCGTGGAGAAGTCGCCGTCGGGCACCGGCAGCGAGACGTCGTTCCAGCTCACCCTGCTGTCCACCGTCAAATGCTTGTTGGCGATCCAGACGGCTCCTCCCCCGAGCTCGGTTCGGGTGCCCGACCAGAACTCGCCGGCGGATGCCGACAATCGGATGCCGAGCGCTCGCGCGCGATTCGGCATGAGGCCGGCGGAGACGGCGCGGAAGGTATAGTCGCCGGCCGGGACCTCTCGGCCATTGATGGAAGCGGGCGCCTGCAGTCGCTCGAAGCGCTCCGTCAGGTCGAGCGTGGCGTTATCACCCGATTGCAGGTTGAGCCGCGTGCCGAGGCGTCTAAAATGCGACTGCTTCTCGTCGTCGATCCCTTCGATCCGGTTCGCCGACAAGGTCAGATGCAGCTGCCTGGCCCAGGTGCTCTGCTCGAAGCGTGGCCGTATGCCCAGCTGACCGCCCCAGCGCTTCTGGTCGGGCCTCGGCACGAACCCCAGCGCAGGATCGAACACCTCCCCGATATAGGTGCGCGTCAGCTCGAAGACGTACCGGTCGTTCTGGAGCACCAGTTCGGCCTGGCCGGCAACGTTGCTGCCGTCCGACGCCACGTGACCGGAATCCCAGACCTTCGCGCCCCAAAGGAGCAGTGAGCTGCTCGACCAGAATCGCGTGATGAAGTCCGCCCCCGCGACGCGGTTGTGGCCGCGGTCGGCATCCTTGCTCGTCACCACACCGCCCACCGTCGTCCTGGCCCGCACGTTCGCTTGCAGCCGCGCCACCGAATTCCACGCCGCGGGCACCAGATCCGTCGGGTCTCCCGGGACCCCGGACGGAACGTCCGTCGTCCGCAGGCTCAGGGCCCCCACCGAGATCCTTCCTGCCTGCCCGGTGACACGGCCGCCCCCGACGATATCGGCGTCCAGTCCCACGCGTCGCGAGAAGAACACTTCGGTCTCCTGAGGCGCACCGAACTGGAAGAGGCCGGCCCGCTCGAGGAAGAACTCTCGCTTCTCAGGAAAGAAGAGGCTGAAGCGGGTGAGGTTGATCTGCACGTTGTCCGCCTCGACCTGCGCGAAATCGGTGTTGTAGGTCAGGTCGGCGGTGAAATTCGAGGTGACGGACGTTTTCACGTCGAGCCCGGCATCGATGTCGCCGTCCGTGCCCTCCGCGGGCGTATTCACGGCTCCCGTGATCGCGAACGGCTTCACCTCCACGTGCCTGCCCTTTTGCAGCTCCCGAAGGCCCGTCAGCCTCCCGTAGCGAGACACCTGTCGGATACCGGAGCGGTACTGCTGACCGATGTGCGGCCAGAACACCTGTTCGTTCTTGCGCCGGATCGAGCGGAAGATCGCGAGCCCCATCTCGGGGGCGGTAGGATCGCCGAACCTGATTGTCGTGAAGGGGATCTCGATCTCGAGCACCCAACCATCGTCGGTGATTCGGGCCTCGGTCGTGTAGATGCCGTCCCAGTTCCAGTCCTCCGTGGCCTCGTCCGAGATGAGCGCGTCGTCCTGGGCTCCCAGCGCGCCGACCTCGAACATGTAGGCATTGCGATCGTCGTCGTAGGTATCGATGGCGATACGGATGTTGTCGTCTTTGTCGATCCATCCGCCGCGCTGGAGGATGTTGCCCAGAATGAGGTCCGGCTGCGCGTCGTACATGGTCATGCCGAAGTAGAGCGCGGTCGGCGTATATGCAATCCGCACCTCCGTGCGTTCGGTGGCCGCGGCACCGTCGATCGGCTCGCGCTGTCGGAAATCCGTCAGCGGCTCGATCGCTCCCCATAAAGCCTCGTCGAGCACGCCGTCGACGACGGGCGCCGTGGAGATCGGGTGGGCGATTGCCTGCCATTCCTGCGACGCGACGGCCGCCGGGGCGGCCAGGGACACCAGGAGCGTTGCGGCCAGGACGTGGAGGTGCGGAGGTCGTCGCATGTCGGGGAGCGGCCGAGGGTTCGGGTGTGCGCCGGGACGCGTCAGGCGTAGCGGCGCCGCCGGAGCACCGCCCGGATGCGCAGCAGGAAGAGGGGGCCGTCGATCGGCTTCGCCACGTAATCGTCGGCCCCGGCCTCGAACAGGCTCATCTCGATCCTGCGATCATCGGCTCCGGTCACCATGATGACCGGAAGCCCCTTCGTCGAGGCCTGCGAGCGGATCTGCTGAAGCACGCGCAGGCCGTTCATCTGGTCCATCCAGTAGTCGAGCGTCACGAGATCGAATGGCACGTCCTCGTGCAGCATGCCCAAAGCCTCGCGGCCGTCACTCGCGACTGTGACTCGGTAGCCGGCTCCCTCGAGGATCGATCGGAAGAGCGCACGCTGTCCCGGCTCGTCGTCCACGACCAGAACGTGCGGCCCTCCGGGAAGCGGCGTCTCCCGTCGTCCGATGCCGAGGTCGCTCTCTGCCGCTTCGACGTCGCCGTATGCCGCGCGGATCGCGGCGACCAGAGCCTCGGGCGGGGCCACCTCGAACGTGACGTGACGGCCCGTGAGCTCGGCGATGTCACGCTTTGCCACCTGACTCAGCGGATTCGCCGTAGCCACGGCCACGTCACGCTCCGTACAGCGAAGGGGCAGGACCGTACGACGATGCGCGACATCTCCCGGAACCAGGACCGTCGCCCGTGCGTCGGCTCCGTTCAGGGCTGCAACCAGGAGCTGGTTCTGGTCCGCGATCCGTTTCGCGAGGCCCTCCATCGTGACGTCGGCGGTCTTCCGGACGAGATCCCAAGCCTTGATGAGCTGAGAGCTCGTGGCCGTATCGAGGTCCGACGCACCGGCCACGGCCGCTGCCTCTGCGACGGCGACCATCCAGTTTCCGAAAATCGGTTCGGGCGACACGCTTCTCCCGGGAAGCGACGGCGAGGGTGCACGCAGTGCGGGCGCGGACGATGGCTGGGAAAAGATACGTTACCCTCGGCTGGACAACAGAGCGCCCTCTGCTGGGGCGACGCCGTCTGATGGGTCCAGGATGGTGCCCTGCGCGAGGCGCGTTCGTAGATTGGCGGCATGGATCCCGCGAATTCGCCGTTCACTCTGGAGGGGACGCCACCCTCGATGCAGATCTCGTATCTGGACGGTCCGCGCTTGCGCCGCTCGTTGATCGCGGCGTGTGACTATGCTCAGCGGCAGCGTGCGGAGCTCAATCGGATCAACGTCTTTCCGGTGCCCGACGGTGATACCGGCACGAATCTGGCCCTCACCGTGCGCGCGATCGTGGACCACCTCAGGTCGAATGAGGACCGGGCGATCTCCGCCGTGGCGCACCACGCCGCACAGGGAGCCGTGCTCGGCGCGCGCGGCAATTGTGGAATGATGCTTTCGCACTTCCTCCTGGGCTTCGCCGAGAGCGTCCGCGATCGGGTGCGCATTACCACGTCCGAGTTCGGCACGGCGCTCGGAGCGGGCGTAGATCGGCTCTACGACTCTCTGGAAGATCCCGTGGAGGGCACCATCGTGAGCGTCATGCGAGACGCCGCAACGGCCGCTCGATCCTCGGACGCGATCGACTTCGTGCCGCTCGTCACCCACGTGGTCGAGCGAGCCCGCGACTCGCTGGCCCGCACCCCCGAACAGCTCGCCGTGCTCAAGAAGGCGGGCGTCGTCGATGCAGGGGCCAAGGGATTCGTGAGCATGCTCGAGGGCGTGCTCATGTTCGTCGACGGTGTGCCGATCGGCGCCGAAGCCGACGTAGAGATAGCAGGGAACGGCGCAGCCGCTGCGGCCGTGGCGGAGTACCCGAGTGAGGAGGAGCAGTATCGGTTCTGCACGGAGGCCCTGGTCCGGGGCGAAGCGATTCCAGCACAACGCGCAGTAAGGGACGTGCTGCGCGAGCATGGCGACTCGCTGATCGTGATCCGCTCCGACGATGTCTTGAAGATCCACGTGCACACCGACGAGCCGGAGCGCGTCTTCGCCTATCTGCGGTCGCTGGGCTCCCTCGTGACCCACAAGGCCGAGGACATGAGGGCTCAGCACGACACCATCGGTCGGGCGCGAGGCGCCCACGTTAGCCTCGCTCGCCGGCCGGCAGCGATCGTGACCGACTCCGCCTGCGACCTGGCCGAAGAGGTCGTGCGAGCGCACGGGATCCAGGTGCTGCCCATGTCTCTCGTGGAAGGCGACGAGACTTACCGCGATGGCATCGACATCACCGCCACCGCGTTCCACGAAAGGCTCGCGACTGCCGCCGCGCTTCCCACCACGAGCCAACCGGCTCCGGGCGCGTTCGTCGACGCATACGAGCGTGCGGCGGGCGAGGCGGAGTCGGTGATCGGCATCTTCGTTTCGTCGACACTGTCCGGCACGGTCGCAGCCGCAGAGGCTGCAGCCAGCCGCGTGGCGGGCGTTCCCGTCCGCGTGTCGGACTCGCTCGGAGCCTCACTGCTGCAAGGGCTCCTTGTGCTCAAGGCCGCGGAGCTGGGCGAGCTCGGTTGGGGGGCAGACTCGATCGCCGAGGAGCTGACGCGCATCCGGGCCCATTCCGGCATCCTCTTCACTGTGAGCACGTTCGATCGGCTCATCGCGTCGGGCCGCGTCGGGAAGGGAAAGGCGCTGCTCGGGCGGTTCCTCGGCCTCAAGCCCATCCTCGGCCTCTCACCCGAAGGCCGCGTGGAAGCATTCGGCAAGGCGTTCGGCGATCGCCGCGCCCGGCCAGAGCTACTGCGGGTGCTGCGCGAGCAGGTGCCTCGCGACGCCAGGAAGGTCCGCTTCGGCGTCGTCCACGTGGGTCTTCCGGAGGTCGTCGCCCCGATCGAGTCCGCATTGCGCTCGATCTATGGGGAGCACGTCGAGATCCTCTCCGCCCCCGCGACGCCGGTGATCTCCACGCACCTCGGTATCGGCGCGTGGGGCGTGGCCTATCTGGTGGAGGACTGAAAGATCGGGGACGCGTCTGGCCTTCTATCGCATCGCCGTCAGTGTCGTCATCCTCACCGCCCCGGCCAGAGCGCCGTCGTCCAGGAAACCCCGGCAGCGCTCGACGAAGTCCCGCTCGAGGGCCTCGCGGCGCTCCTCGTCGACCAGTCCCACCACGGCCGCCATCGGCGTGCTGTGGACATACTGCCAGAGAAAGTCCGCGGGGGGCGCCAAGCGGACGGCCACGGGTTCCGACCGGACGTCCACGTCGTCGAAGCCGGCGGCCGTCGCGAGAGAGCGCATCTCGTCGGCATCGTGCAGTGAGAACACGGCGTGCACGAAGGACGCGCTTTCCGGGCTCACGTGGCGGTCGAGAGCCTCGGCCATGGCCTCCAGGGGAGGAGGCGCGGGTCCGGGAACGTTGGCGAGGAGGCGGCCACCCCTGACGAGGACGCGCCGCATCTCCCGCAGGCCGGCCTCTCGGTCGGAGAAGAACTGGAGCCCCATACCGCAGAGGATGACGTCGATCCCCTCGTCCGGCAGGGGCATCGACTCGGCCGGACCCTCGTGCCAGGTGATCGAAGAGTCCGAGGGCGCCGCGGCGCGGGCAACGGCGAGCATCCCCGGGTTGGGGTCCAGGCCCTCGACGGCACCTCGCGGGCCGACCCGCTCTGCGGCCAGCCGTGCGACGATGCCGGTGCCGCACGCCACGTCCAGGACACGTTCACCCGAACGGAGGGCTGCGGCCTCGACCAGGGTTTCGGCGACCGGACGACCGATGGACGGAACGAAGTAACGCTCGTAGTTCTCGGCTGCGTTCTCCGAGTACGAATCTGAAGGTCGGGGGGCCCGGCCTCCGCCGGATACGTGCGGGTCGCGGGGCCTCCATACGGCCCCTCCCACACGTTACGTGGGCTAGGGGGTGAGGGGCAAACGAGCGCGGGCGTCGAGCGGAAGGCGCGGTGACCGTCGACGGCCTTCGCTGTGTCCCTCTCGGTCGTGAACACGCCGGCTACGACCCCCTTCGTCAGGCGAGGCCGCAGAACGCGGCTCACGGCCCACCCACGCGGGGGCGTCGCTCGCGGGAAAGGATTCCATCGACGCCTCGTCCACGACGTCCCATCCTTCTTCTTTCCAGTCGCTCACGGAGTCAACTCCATCTTGGGCCGATGCCCGTTCACGGATGCCTCTCTACCCCAACAGCCTGCGCATCTCCTGGCCGTGGGCGTCCTCGTCCAAGGTCGTGACCTCCCGATTGAG
>Ga0299914_10002315_pt1 | contig 13078 bp, 10 predicted proteins | sample RVTome_10_FD_201361 | JGI IMG/M metagenome (GOLD analysis project Ga0299914, IMG submission 201361) | Soil microbial communities from uranium-contaminated site in the Upper Colorado River Basin, Wyoming, United States - RVT153D57 (version 2) ...
TGGGCAGCCGTCTGGAGGACCTCGCGCGCGCGGGTGAGTAAGGGTTACACGTACTGCCCTCTGGCGAGATCCAGCGCCTGGCCGATCGTGGCGAGGGCTTCCTCCGGCTCGCCCCTGAATCCTTGACATGCAGCCTGGTCCAGCTTGATCAGGGCACGGCCTTTGATGTCGTTGGGTGGCCGTTGCTGTAATGCTTGGGCCAGCATGGCAGCGGCCCGGTCGTAGTCGCGCAGCAGCAGGTAGGTGGTGCCGGCGGCACCATCCAGCCGAGGCTGGTCGAAGAAGTCAGTACCTTCTATCGGGCCTGCTTCTTGCATGGCGGCGTAGGCGTCGTCAAGGCTCGACCGGGCTGCCGTCTCCGCCAGGCACCCGGCGTACGCTCGGGCGCGGAGCGCGGCTAGCCATGACCGCCGCCGGGCGGTGGAAACGGGTTGTGCGATCTTGCTGGCGCGCTCGAGCGCCTCCGCGGCGGGGCGGCAGCTTCCGAGGACAGACAGGCTGATGCTGTGCAGGCCGATCGCCCAGGCGTTGAGGTCGGCGTCTTCGGCTTCTTCTGCTGCGAGTCGGCTCAGGTTCATGTACTCGTCCCCGAGCAGGGGCCGGCCGAGGTCGAGAGCGAGGTTGCCGGCCGTTCCTGACAGGACGCTGAGCGCCCGGGTCAGCCTCCGGCGGTCTCGCAGCGTCTGGGTTCCGCAGACCGCGCGACCCGCGTGCGACAGGCTGCCGCGTACGGACGGCCACATCTGGTACGCCGGTGTCGATGGGTATCGGGCGACGTACGTCAGCGCCATCCGCTCCAGGTAGTCAACCTTTTGTCTCGATACCGAGGATCTGGTCAGGGACTCAGCCAGGGTGTCGGGGCTGATGCTGTCGGCCTGCGCTGTGCGTGCGGGAGGCGTCGTTTGCCCGTGGTCCGCTGCTGGCTCGACGTCCGCGAGCAGTCGGTCCAGCTCCTCTAGCGGGACCTGCAAGGCCTTGGCCATCTTCCGCCGGTGCCACGGCTGTGGCTCGGTCTCGCCAGAGTCCCACCGGGCGACCGTCGTCCGCTCCACTCCGACCGTTTCGGCGAACGCCTCCTGGCTGTAGCCACAGGCGCGCCTGCGCGCGGCGAGGCGACGACGTCTCTGAGCCATAGCGCGGTTCCTAACCTCCGGTCGCTGCTTGACGTGTTACTCGTCCAGCTCGGCAGGGCTGATGCGACAATCCTGCGTCCAGTTAACGCCATGGATGCTATGGATCGCACCCACTGACGTCCGGGATATTTGGTTCCAAGGTACCGGAGCCGCGACTCACAGCAGGGACGGCACGGGCGCGGGGATCAGGTTAGCCGTGCTCCTCCTAGAACGTCCGCGGTTCCGGGCCCGCCGAACGCCCGCGCCGGGCGGGCACGTCCCCCCGTCCGGCCGGGTGCCGGAAGACTTTCGTGGACTTGGAGGTAGCAGGATGAACCGGCCCGAACTCTCCAACGCGAGGCGGGAGCTGAGCAGCCTTCACGATGGACAGTGGTGTCGGTCCTGCGGAGGCCAGCAGAGGCGGGCCGAGCGGGCTGGTCGGGCGGTGCGGCGGGTATGAGTGCCGTGATAGGGCTGCAGGACGGGGGTCATGGCCCGGCGCAGGTGCGGAGGCAGACCGAGGCGGTGCTGCGGCAGGTGATGGCCGCCGGGGAGGTGGCGCGGGCGATGCGGCGGCTGCTGCTGGCCGACCGCAGCCGCCACCGGCCACCCGGCGTGGACTCTGAGCGGCCGCAGGCCGCTGTGGTGGGTGGGCTGGCGGCCCGGGCGGCCTGTGCCGTGATCGACGCCTCGGCGCACCAGCAGGCGCCGGGGGTGTATCTGGCCGCGGTGCACACCGCCGCCGGTGATGATCCCGACCTGGCCGCCCTGGCGCTGGCCGACCTTGCCTCGCTGCACCTGCGTCTGGGCTACCCGGCCGAGTGCCGGCGGCTGGTGGAGCTGGCCGAAACTGGCGGGCAGCTCTCCGAGCGGACCCGCCGGGTGCTGGCGATCCTCAGGGCCTGGGCAGACGACTACCAGCAACGCCAACCCAACCCCGACCCCGACCCCGAACCCGAACCCGACCCGAGCATGGAGACGAGTCCCCGTGAGCATGAGCAGTGACAGCGCCGCGCCGCCGACCCAGCCGCTGGACGGGCCTACCCTGCGGGCGGTCCGGGAGAGCATCGGCGTCCCGCTGCGGAAGATCGCCCGCACCGCCGGAATGAGCCATGGCCACCTGTCCAAGGTCGAACGCGGTGAACACGGCCGGCCGGTCACCCCGGCCATCATGAGCGCCTACGAACGGGTCACCGGGGTGAAGCTGGCCGAGGCCGCCGCCGGTGTGACCGAGCGGCGCAACCGGGAAACCGGCCGCGGTGGTAAGACCTGGACGCCCGGGCAGCTGACCGAGCTGCGCCGGCAGGGTTACAACGCCGCGATCGGCGCGCTGGCTATCGGCGGGCACCTCGGCGAACCGATGTCCCGGCTGATCGACGCCACCGGCCGGCCCCTGACCCCCGAGCAACCCGACCAGCTGGAGATCGCCCAGCTTGAACAACTCGCCGGGCTGCTCACCGCCCTGGACATGCGCTACGGCGGCGCCCTGGTCGCCCAGCTGGCCAAGGCGCTGCTGCGGTGGGCCGCACCCATGCTCCACACCAGCGGCATGGACCCCGAGCACGACCGGCGGCTGCACGCCACCGTCGGGGTCATCGCCCACCGGGCCGGCTGGGCCGCCTACGACATCCAGGCCCACGAGGCCGCCCGCAGCTTGTTCCGGTTCGCGCTGCACACCGCCACCCTCGGCGCCGAGCATGATCTGCGCGGGCACGTGCTGGCCGACATCGCCGCCCAGCACAACCAGCTCGGCTACCGCCGCGACGCGCTGGACATCATCCGCCTGGCCGAAGGCGACGAACGGATCGCCCCGGCGGTCCGGGTTGTGCTGCACGGGGTAAAAGCCAGGACCTACGGATGCCTGGGCGACAGCGACGCCTGCCTGCGGCAGATCGGCGCCGCCGAAGACGCGTTCAGCCAGGCCAGCCCCGGCCAGCCTGATTGGGTCGCCAACCTGGCCAACCCCGCCCGGCTCTACGCGATCACCGGACACGCCATGGCCGACCTCGCCGAACACGGCGGCGACCAGCCCCACCGCAAGCAGGCCATCCAACGACTCAACCAGGCTGTCGACCAGTTCGACACCACCGTCCACGCCCGAGCGCATGCGCTGTGCCTCACCCGGCTAGCCACGCTGCTGGTACTCAACGGGGACCTCGCCGGCGGGGAGCAGCCAAAGTGGATGAATCAGCGGCTGCCGCAAGGGGTGAGCCTCCGCTCGGGCAGGCTCGGACCCATGGACCAGGCGTGGCAAGCCGAAGAGCCAGTAATAGGAAACCAAGCCAAGTGATGACGTCGCGAGGACCATCGGACGGACATCCAAAGCTGCCGGTCGCTGAGGTCCTGTGGCCTGGGGCCGGGCGCCGCTGAGCACGCTCAGGATCCGGCCACCGGACGCCGCAGGATGTACACGTCCTCGTGTGCGATCAGCGCGACCGGGATGCCCGCGGCGCGCGCCCGGCGTACGGCCAGCAGGCCGAACATGTTCGCCCGGTGCACGATCGTGCCGTCCCGGACGGCGGCCAGCAGCGCGGCGCACCGCTCGACGGGTTGGAAGCCGACCGCCGTGGCGCAGGCGAGCAGCTGGCCGGGCAAGTCGATCAGCTCGCCGGGGCGGCGGCGCACGGGCCGGCAGGTGACCACTAAGGTGCCGCCGGGGCGCAGCATGGCATGGCAGCCGGCCATGATCCGGGTGAAGCCTGCGAGTAGGCCGTGCCAGCCGGCGTAGGCGAGGTTGGCGCCGCTGGCTTGGCCGTAGCGGTGGTCACGCTTGTGGACGCCGCGGCCGGGTTGGGAGCTGACCACGCCGTGGGTTCCCCGCCCGTACGGCGGTGAGGTGACCACCAGCGCCACCTGGCCCCGGAGCTGGTTGGACAGTAGCCGGGGCAGGTCGGTGGCATCGCCGGTGACCACCCGCCCCCGGCCGGGCGCGCCGCGCCCGGCGGCCAGGCGCAGGTTGGCGCGGGCCAGTGCGGTGAACCGCGGTTCGATGTCCACGCCGATGCTGTGCCGGCCGGAGTAGGCGGCTTCGACCAGGGTGGTGCCGGCTCCGCACATCGGGTCGAGCACCAGCTCCCCGGGTCGGGTGTAGGAGGTGATGGCGTGGGCGGCCAGGGCGGGCAGCATCTTGGCCGGGTGGGTGGAGGTTGCGGGAAGGTACCGGCCGTGGCGCTGTTGGCGGGCGGGCTGCTGGCAGGTCAGCCACACCGAGCCCAGCGGCAGGGTGTCCATCAGCGGCGGTTCGCCTGGGCGGGGTGGGAGAGGATCACCAGGTCGGTGTGGACCCGCAGGTGCTGGCCGTGGATGCTCAGCCGGGTGCCGGTGGGGCACAGCCGGTGGGCGGCGATGTAGTGCTGCAGGTAGGCCATGCCGGTGGCGTGTCCGGCGGCGATGAGCTGCTGGTGGATGGTGACCTGGCCGGTGGCGATGACCAGCGCCAGCTGCCCGCCGGGGTGCAGCCGCCCGGCGCAGGCGGCCAGGAACTCCACCGGTTCGCCGCCAGGTTGCGGCCAGGGGGTGACCAGCAGGGTCGCGGGCGGCCCGGTGTGGTCCAGCGGCGTGGCCGTGTACCGGCGGCGGGCCGAGCTGGTGGCGCGGGCCAGCGCCGGCCCGGTGGTCAGGTCGTGCACCAGCTCATGCCGGTGGGTGAACCCGGCGACCAGCCGCTGCGCCATCGGCAGCGACAGCGTCTGCCCCCGGGGCGGGGCGGGCACGTGCCACACCGTGAGCGGTACCGGTGGCGTTCCGGGGATGATCTCGCCGATCGGGTCGGGTGCACTGCGGGCGGGGTCGCTCATAGGCCGGGTAGCCCCGGGGCAGGGTTGGCGTACTGACACCACCCAGACGGGTCCTGACAGCCGGATCGAACCGGGCCACACCCTGTCCGGCGCCTGACAGCCGCACCTGACGAGGTCGGATTCTGACGCCGGCTGACAGTTCCTGACATCCGGTGGTGGTGTCAGGTCGACCTGCCGCAATGGACGCCTCGGCCGCCCCGCCACCCGGGCGAGGCGGCGCCGCCGTTGGAGGCCGTCATGCGTACCGCTCTCACCCAGGTCGACGCCCACTTCGCCCTGCTGGTCTGCCAGCCCGCGCCGCTGGCCTTCGACGCCCGGGGCATCCCGGGGCTGCCCGACCGGATCCTCCCGCTGGACCAGCTGCGGGATCTGCTCGTAGCCGGAGTCCCCACCCCGGCCAAGGATGCGGTGTGGCGGCAGCTGGCCATCGCCGCCCGCGGCTGGGGGCCGGCCTGGGTGGTCGGCGCGGTCGGAGTGGCCGCCCCCGGGTTGACCCGGATGGCCGCCCGGCTTTCCCACGGGCTGCCCGGGCAGGTCGAGGACATCGACTCGGAGATCCTCGCCGGGTTCCTGCACGCGCTGCGTACCGAGGACATCGACCGGCCCCGGCTGTGGCTGCGGCTGTGCTGGGCGGCCTGGCGGGCCGGGCACGCCGCCCGCAAAGTGGACCACGCCGCCGAGCTACCCGCCGAGCTGCCCACCGGCGGGGCCACGCCACGGCGCCCGTACGGGCACCCGGACCTGATCCTCGGCCGGGCAGTAGCAGCCGGGGTCATCACCGCAGCGCAGGCCGAGCTGATCGGCGCCACCCGCCTCGGCGACGTGCTGGTCGAACAGATCGCCGCCGAACACGGCGTACCCGCCTCGGCGATCCGGATGCGCCGCAAACGCGCCGAACGGAGCCTGGTCCGCGCGCTCGCCCACGGGGATCTGTCCGGACGCAGGTGATCGGTGCCCGGGTCCGTTCGTACGGTATCCGGTATCCGATCAGGTGTTTGCCGACCGTGTGCCCGTTTTGGGCCTGTGCGGGCTGGCGGGCGTGTGCCATCGTCCCGGCCATGAGTGCTCGGCTGGTGCCCATGCGTGTCGGCGATGTGGAGCTGTTGGTGGAGACCGTGGCGGTGGCGGGCTCGGAGCCGACCTCGCGGTTGGGCGACGCCGGCGCGCAGGTGGTCGAGGCGTACGAGCGGGTGCAGGACGCGATCGTGGCGCTGGGTGGTTCGGTTGCCGAGACGGTGAGGCAGTTGGCGCAGCAGGCGGCGCGGCCGGAGCAGGTGCGGGTCGAGTTCGGGCTGCGGTTCACCGCCTCGGGCAGCGTGTTCGTGGCATCGGCATCGGGCGAGGCCTCGCTGCGGGTGACGATGACCTACCCGGCCGGGGGCGGGCCGCGGCCGTGAGCGTGCCGGCGTACCTGGGCCGGGTGTGGGGGCCCTCCGGGCCGGTCGGGACCTGCTTTCAGATCGCGCCGGGGGTGCTGGTGACCGCCTGGCATGTGCTCGACCAGCTGGGCCTGGGCCGGGAGGGTGCGGTGGCCTCGGTGGACGGCTGGGACCAGGGGGTGCCCCGGCTTCCGGCAGAGGTGGTACGGGTGGACCCGTTGCACGACCTGGCGGTGCTGCGCCGGGAGGTGCCGCTGCCGGGCTCGGTGGCTGGGCTGGTGGCCACCGGGTCGGTGCCGCTGCTGACCGGCGTGGTCGTGACTGGTGTGGCCGATGTGGAGGATCCGGGCCGCAGCTATGACTATCTGGACGCGGCCGGGCAGTGGCAGGGCGGCACCATGCGCGACCAGCAGGTGCCGCTGGGTCGGATGGTGGCCTCGGGGGTGGTGCCGGGGATGAGCGGCGCGCCGGTGCGGCGGCTGTCCGATGACCTGGTGGTGGGGGTGGTCTGCGAGCGGTACAACTCCGCCGACGGGTGGCTGCAGCATTCGGTGTGGGTCGCCGGCACCGAGCAGCTGGCGCCGCTGCTGGTCGGCGTGGCGCAGGTGGAGGTGGCGCAGGCGTCGCTGGGTCTGCTGGCAGACCTGCTTCTGTCGGTCTCCGGCGCCATGGTGCGGTTGTCCGGGGCCGGCGTCGACGTGTCCGCATCCCATGTGGGTGTGTCGCCGGGGCTGGCCAACGCGGTGCATGACGTGCAGCGGGCACGCGCCCGTTCCGGCGGCACCCGGGGGCTGGCGGTGGTGGAGCGGGACGCGGCGGGGGTGTCGTTGCGGCGGGCCGGGCAGCTGCTGGCCGGTGCGTTCCTGCCCGGTCCGGTCAGCGAGGCGCTGGCGCGGCTGCTGCGCCGGGCCGAGCGGGAACACGCCGTGGTCCGCATCGGTGTGGATGCGGGTGGGCTGGGTTGGTTGCCGTGGGAGGCGCTGCCGGACCCGGGATCGGGGGAGCCGTTGGCGCTGCATCCGCTGGTGGCCGTCTACCGGAGGGTGCCGGGGGGTGCCCCACCGGGCTGGGGCGGGCCGTTGCGGCTGGTGGTGGCGATCTCGTCTCCGCAGGTCGGGGGTGGGGCGGTGCTGGACTACGAGCAGGAGCTGCGCAATGTGCTGGCTGCGGTGCGTGGTGCCCGGCAGGGTGAGGCCAGTGTGTCGGTGGTGCCGTTCGCCACCACTGAGGCGATCCGGGCGGCGTTGGCCGGTGGTGGCGTGCATGTGCTGCATCTGAGCGCCCACGGCGACCCTGGCGCGCTGGCGTTGGAGGATGCCGATGGCGGCAAGCGGTTGGTGGACGCGGCGACGTTCCTGGCTGAGGCGGTTCCGGCCGGGGCGATGCCGCCGGTGATCGCGTTGGCGGCCTGCTACACCGACGTGCCGGCCGGTGACGGCGTCGCGTCGTTCGCCTCCCAGCTGGCCGCCCGGGGCGCGGCGGCGGTGATCGCCACCGAGACGTCGGTGACCGACCGGTACGCCACCCGCCTGTTCGCCCGGGTTTACGCCGAGCTGGCGCGGGCCGGCACACCCGATGTGGTCCGGGCCGTGGCCGACGCCCGCCGCGAAGTGCAGCGCCAGCTGGACACTTCACCCGACGAGCGGGACCGGCAGATCGCCGCGCTGGACGAGTGGAGCGTGGTCACCGTGCTGGCCACCGCCCCGTCGGTGGCGGTCTACGACCCGGCCGCGCCGCCGCAGACTATCCCGGCGCCGGCCGCCGCGCAGCTTCCGGGCCTGTTGGTGCGGCCGGTCGGGGAGTTCGTGGGCCGGCGCCGCGAGCAGCACCAGCTGCCGGTGGAGCTGGTCACCGGCTCGGCTGGTGCCGGGGTGGTGCTGGTCGGCATCGGCGGGATCGGCAAGTCCACGCTGGCCGCCGAGCTGGTCGCCCACGCCCGGGTGCGCGAGGCCGCCATGAAGGTGAAGGTGCTGTCCGGTCAGCTCAACGTCGACGGCCTGCTGAGCGCCCTGGCTGCGGTGCTGCGCCAGCACCTGCTCGCGACCGGGCAGCACACCGGCGCGGCGGTCCAGGCGGTGGAGGTCGCCGGGCGGCTGGATGTGCCGTGGGGGGACCGGTGGGCGCTGCTGGCCGAGCATGCCCTGCCGCAGGTGCCGGTGCTGCTGGTGCTGGACAACTTCGAGGACAACCTCACCCCCGCCAACGGCGCCTGGCAGGTGGCCGAGCCGGCGGTGGGCGGGCTACTGGCCACGATGCTGGCCGGCACGGGCCGGCTGCGGGTGCTGGTCACCTCCCGGCACCCGTTCACGCTGCCCGCAGGCGCCGAAGCGCAGCTGCTGCGCTGCCAGCTCGGGCCGCTGTCCTATGCGGAGACTCTGAAGCTGGCCTGGCAGCTGCCCAACCTGGACCGCCTCGATAACGACCAGCTGCGCCAGGTGTGGCGGCTGGTCGGCGGTCACCCCCGCACCCTGGAATATCTCGACGCGCTGCTGGCCGGCGGCACCGGCCGCTACCCCGATATCACCACCCGGCTGGCCGGCGCCGTTCGCCACCGGCTGGGCCTCGCCGAAGGTGAGCGGTGGCTTTCCCAGCAGCGTGACCTGGACGCGGCGCTGGCCGACGTGGTGACCCTGGCCGCCGACGACGTGCTGCTCGCCGACCACCTGGTCCGGCTGGCCGAACTGCCCGGCGCGCAGCGGCTGCTGCTCGGCGCAGCGGTGTACCGGGAGCCGGTGGATACCAACGCGCTGCTGTTCCAGGTTGGCGAACCCGATGCCAGCGCAGGCTACACACCCGACCGCGCCGCGGCCCGGCGGCGGATTGCCGAGATCCTCGGCATCGACCAACAGCGGCTCGACCGGGCCACCATCGACACCGCGCTCGACCCCGCGACCAGCCACCTTGACCCCACCCAGCGCGAGAAGCTGGCCAACCACCTGCGGCAGCTGGACGAGCCGCCGCGGCCACCATGGTCCACCACCGCCGACATCCCGGCACTGGTCGACCGGCTCGCCGCGACCAGCCTGCTCAGCGTCAACCCGCAGATCGGAACCGCGTTCGTCCACCGGTGGACCGCCGCCGAGCTCGAACGCCTGTGGGCCGAGCTAGGCCGGGCCGAGCAACTGCACGAGGCGCATCAACGCGCAGCCGACTACTGGCGCTGGCGCCACCAGGTGTGGCCGCAGGACCGGCAGGCCGACATCCACGACCTGCTCGAAGCCCGCCACCACCATCTGCAGGTCGGTGACATCGACACCGCCGGTACGGTCACCGAGTGGGTCTGCTCCCAGCTGGGCACTTGGGGGGCCTGGGACCACGAGACCGACCTCATCCACGAGATGCTTACCCACCTACCCGCCGACCATCCCCGCCGCTCCGCCTACCTCCATGAGCTGGGGAATCTGGCTTACCAACGCGGCGAACACGCCGAGGCCGAGCGGCTCTACCGGCAGTCCCTGAGCATCAAGGAGCGGCTGGGCGACCCGGCCGGCATGGCCATCAGCGTTCACCAGCTGGGCATGCTGGCGCAGGCTCGGGGTGATCTGGCCGAGGCCGAGCGGCTCTACCGGCAGTCCCTTGCCATCAAGGAGCGGCTGGGCGACCTGGCCGGCATGGCCAGCAGCGTTCACCAGCTGGGCAGGCTGGCGCAGGACCGGGGTGATCTGGCCGAGGCCGAGCGGCTCTACCGGCAGTCCCTTGCCATCAACGAGCGGTTGGGTAACCAGGCGGGCATGGCCATCAGCGTTCACCAGCTGGGCGTGCTGGCGCAGGCTCGGGGTGATCTGGCCGAGGCCGAGCGGCTCTACCGGCAGTCCCTTGCCATCGACGAGCGGTTGGGTAACCAGGCGGGCATGGCCAGCAGCGTTCACCAGCTGGGCAGGCTGGCGCAGGACCGGGGTGATCTGGCCGAGGCCGAGCGGCTCTACCGGCAGTCCCTTGCCATCAAGGAACGGTTGGGTAACCAGGCGGGCATGGCCATCAGCGTTCACCAGCTGGGCATGCTGGCGCAGGCTCGGGGTGATCTGGCCGAGGCCGAGCGGCTCTACCGGCAGTCCCTTGCCATCGACGAGCGGCTGGGCGACCAGGCGGGCATGGCCACCAGCTATCACCAGCTGGGCAGCCTGGCGCAGGCTCGGGGTGATCTGGCCGAGGCCGAGCGGCTCTACCAGCAGTCCCTTGCCATCGACGGGCGGCTGGGTAACCAGGCGGGCATGGCCAGCAGCGTTCACCAGCTGGGCATGCTGGCGCAGGCTCGGGGCGATGTGGCCGAGGCCGAGCGGCTCTACCGGCAGTCCCTTGCCATCAACGAGGAGCTGGGTAACCAGGCCGGCGTGGCGACGTCGCTGAGTCAGCTCGGAAACCTCCTTATAGAGCGCGAGGAGCTTCCGGCCGCGGTCGGGCTGCACGCGCAGGCACATGCGATACGACTACGGCTGGGCGTGCCGGAGGCCGGACGGAACCTCCGGGTGCTGGGCGAGCTCCGGTCGCGGCTCGGTGAGCAGGCGTTCCGGGAGTGGGCGGCCGAAGTCCTTGACCAGCGGTTAGTGGACAGCGTGATCGCACAGCTCACCGAGCACCAGCAGGCGAACGCGGAACCTGAAGCCGAGAGCTGATCCAGATCGATCGTCCTTTGCTCGCGGGCGGGCAGAGCGGGCGTGTCTCGGAGCGGTCCGAGCCCGGTACGGATGCTGGCGCCGCTTGGGAGTCGCGACGGCACGCGGTGGTCAGGGGTCCGGACAGGTTCGGTCAGAGTGGTTGGGGAGTTCGCCTGAGCTGGCAGGGCCGGTCTGGGTGGGTGCATGCCGCTGATGGCGTGCCCGCCTCGGTGGGCGGGCGCCTTTGGTTGGTGGGCCGCACCGGGTTGGCGTACTGACAGCCGACCTTCGCGTCTTGTAGGAAGGAGCGCCCCCGGGAGCCCGGCCCGCCCAGCCAAGGGGTTTGTCCACCGTAGGCGGTCATCACGAGACGTTTGTGGAGCCCGCCATGCATCTGATCGAGTGGTGGCAGCTGGTCGACCCCGCCACCCCGCCCGTGCCCGGGGTGTGGGCGCAGCAGCCGAACAGCCTGCCGGAGGTGATCGACGGCCTCAAGGTGTGGATCATGGGGATTATCGCGGCTGTGGCCACGCTGTTCCTGGTGATCGGTGGCCTGCGGTACATGACGGCCGGGAGTGATCCGGCGCAGATCGAGCAGGCCAAGGTCAACTTCAAGTCGGCGCTGTTCGGGTACGCGCTGGCGGTGCTGGCGCCGGTGTTCCTGCAGATTCTGCAGGGCATCCTGGGTGGTTGAGGCGCCCGGCGGTGGCCGACTGGCTGATGGACGGGGTGGTCGGGTGGCTGGCCGAGCGGGTGGAGGGGCTGCTCGGGGGGCTGGTGGCGTTCCTGACGGCCACGGTGTTCACCTCCCCGGATGTGACGGTGTTCCCGCAGGTGCAGCTGCTGGCCGGCCGGTCGGCGCTGGTGGTCAGCACCGGGTTCGTGCTGGCGATCATCGCCGCGGGGGCGGTGGCGATGACCCATGGCAGCGTCCAGGCCCAGTACGGGGTGCGGGAGCTGCTGCCGCGGCTGGTGTTCGGGTTTGTGGTCTCCCACTTCGGGGGGCAGTTGTGCCAGTTGTTGATCACGACCGCGAACGCGCTCACGCATGCGATGGTCGACCAGGCCGCCGCCGGTCCGCGGGCGGCTGAGTACGTGCGGGCGCGGATCGCGGCCGCATCGACCGACCCGAGCGCCGGGGTGCTGGCGGTGGTGATCGGGCTGCTGATCGTGGTGCTGATGTACACGCTGCTGGCGTCCTGGATCGTGCGGATCGGGGTGCTGATCGTGCTGGCCGCGATCGCCCCGGTGGCGCTGGCCTGCTACTGCCTGCCCTACACCCAGCCGGCCGCGGCCCTGTGGTGGCGCACCCTGCTGGCCTGTCTGGCCACCCCGGTCCTGCAGGCGGTCTCGTTCACCAGCGGCATCAACCTTCTGCTCGACCCCGGGGGCAACCTGCCGGTGCTGATCGGGCTGCCACCGGGCACGCCATCCATGGACATGTTTAACCTGTTCGTCATCTTGTGCCTGCTGTGGCTGACCGTACGCATCCCCAAGCTGATGAGCCGCTGGGTCACCCGCCAGGGCGGGCAGAGCTCGATGGCCGGGGTGGTGCTACGCGCGGTGGTGATCCAGTCGGCCACCCGCCGGCTGCCGATCCCCCGCAGCCGCTGACCGAAAGGAGCATGTCATGTCCGAGGACCAGATTCCGCGGGCCGCGGTGCCGGCCGATGTGGACACCCCGGACCAGATCGCCTGGGGGCTGACGTTCCGCCAGCTGTCGATCGTCGCCACGGTCGGCGGTGCCGGCTGGTTGGCGTACTCCAGCTTCGGGCCGTTGCTGCCTGCGGCGGTGTGGCTGGTGGCGGCGATCCCGGCCGCCGGCCTGACCGTGGTGGTGGCGTTGGGCCGCCGGGACGGGCTGCCGCTGGATGTGTGGCTGCGGCACGGGCTGGCGCTGCGCCGCACCCCGAAGGTGCAGGCGCCGGGCCGGCCCCGGGCCGGAGAACCACTAATGGTCACCACCGGCGCCCCGGTGGTGCCGGCGCCGCTGCGCAGCCCGCTGAGCGGCATCGCCGCCGACGGGACGCTGAGCGTGGAGGGCACCGGCCGGCGGCTGATCGCCTGCGGCACCACGAATGTGGCGCTTCGCACCGGCGCGGAGCAGGCCGCGCTGCTGGACGGGTTCGGCCGCTGGCTGCACGCCCTGGGCGGCCCGGCGCAGATCGTGGTCGCCGCGCACCGGCACGACCTGA
>Ga0299914_10002317_pt1 | contig 13074 bp, 6 predicted proteins | sample RVTome_10_FD_201361 | JGI IMG/M metagenome (GOLD analysis project Ga0299914, IMG submission 201361) | Soil microbial communities from uranium-contaminated site in the Upper Colorado River Basin, Wyoming, United States - RVT153D57 (version 2) ...
TCGCCGTCAGCACCAACAGGTGGGCACCGCCCGAAGCCTGCAGGTCGGGGGCGCCCAGAGCCCGAAGGAGAGCAGGCAGCGCCTCGGCTACCTCAACGTACCTTCCACTCTGATAGCCGCGTTTGAGCTCCGCCGTAGCCCGAACGAAGTCTCTTCCCCCGCTGGACTTCGACGACGATAACTGAGACTGAACGTGCGTTCCAGCAAGTACCGCAGCCATCTCAGCGAGACCATGCGGCCCCCGGGCATGTTCCAGGACAGGGAGTATGGCGCTGGCGGCGATGACCCCTCCGACGGTCAGCACCTCGCGCCGGTCCACGCCGCCACCTGCTCTATCGAGTGCCGAGACCTGGTCGCGCAGATAGGTACTCGAAGCGCCGTAGACGGCAACTGAGAGCGGGCCGAGCCCAACAGCTCCACCGGTGCCGGTGGAGCGCTCGTCGTCGGGGTCGGGCAGCTGTGGGTGGCTTCCAGTGGTGGCCGCTCTGGTGCTGGTCTTGGTCTTGCGGTTGGGGTAGAAGCCCAGCTCGGTGTCGCTGCTAGCCCCCAACACCCGGCACAGGCCAAAGCGGCGCCACGGCTTCGGCCAGCGGCTCTCCCCCCGCTCGTAGCGGCCGATGTCGTGCTCGGTCATGTTGATGCGCTGCCGGCCGTGGGTGTGTTCCCACACGTAGGCGTTTGCCGCCTCCGCCAGCTCACGGCGCGACATGCACATCCCCGGCGCCCCCGACGGCGACCGAAGCGCCTCCCGGGCAGCCTCCAGCTTCTGGTTACGCGGAGGCCGGGCCCTTCGAGTTGCGGCATCGTCGGCAACCTCACCACAGTCGTCACACAACACGGCCCCGCCAGCGGCGCCCCAGAGCTGCCGCGCCCAGCCGGTTGAGCCAGAACCTGCCCCGGCCACGCACAGCATGGCCGGGTCCCCAGCGTAACCGACCCAACAACAAACCACGAATTCGCATGTCCTCCAAATCGGAGATTCGGCTGTTCAGCTGGGACACCCCCCGCGAGCGCCGGGACCACCCCAGCTCCCCGGGGCGCGAGGGTGGTGTTCGCCGGATCACCCCCCGCGAGCGCGGGGACCACGGGTCGCGTCGGCCGAGCGCCAGCCGACCTTTCTAACGCACCAGGCATCATGTAGTACCGATCCACCACGCGGTGCCGGTGGAGACGCCGGACTACGGCCGCGCGGGCGCGGGCCGCGCTCGGCGTACTCCCGGAGCGGGTGTTCAAGACTCTAGTAGCGGCGCAGGCGGGCGCGGTGGTGGTACCAGCGGGCGCGGGCTTGGTGCCGACGGCGCCACCAGGCCCAGTACAGATGGTGGGCCAGGTCGTGGACGGTGCGGGTGAGTAGGTTGGACAGCCGCTTCACCTCGGCCACGGTCAACGGGATCAGGCCGGGGTCAGCCGGCGGCGGCTCGGCTGGGTCGACCGGCGGTGGTGGCAGCGTGCTGGTTTGCTGCCGGGTGGCGGCGGCGGTGACCGAACAGATCGCCAGAGCGGCGATGGCCAGTACCAGGTGCCGCATCAGGGATGTGTAGAGGCGGACCTGGCTATGGTCGAGTCCGAAGTGGTCTTTACCGGTGCGGAAGTCCTCCTCGATCGGCCAGCGCCGGCCAGCCACTTGCACCAGCACCGGTAGGGTGCCCGGCCGGCCCGGTGGGGTGTAGCAGTAGAAGAACGCCAGGTCGGTGGGGTCGGACAGGCTGCGGCGCGCCAGCAGGCTGTGATGCTCGTCGGCGGTGCCGATCCACGCCCACGCATAGTCCCGTTCGCCTTGGAGCCCGGCCCGGCACTGCGGTAGTTCCAGCCTTCGGCGGCCACCAGCGCGAGGGCCTGCTCGGCGCGCAGGCTGGTGCCGCACCCGAGCGTCACGGTCAACGAGCGCGGTATCCCGAGCACGTAGCCGACCCGCTGGGTCTCGCACCAGCTGCGCAGGGTCGGGTTCTGCCCGGTTCCGGTGGGCCGTTGGCGAGGTGCCTGCCCGTGACGGGCGGGTCCTTTTCCAACGGCCCCCGGTCCGAACCGGACGGGCCCGTTTCCGGGCATCCGGCTCTCCAGCGACTATGCCGTAGACGTGGTTGGTTGCCGGGCATGGATGCTGGAATGGCAGGGCGGGCAGACCACGAGGGTCTTGCGTCGCCGTTTGGCCATGAGCTTGGCCCATGCAGGCTGTGGCTTCCCCGGCGTCGCGAGGTCGGCGAGGTTGCGGACCTGGTGAACCTGTACCCGGGTCCGCTCCTCACACACTTCGCACCGTCCGGCCCGGAGCCAGCGGATCAGCTCGGTTCCTTTCCATTGGCCGGTGGGGACTGGCAGGCGGTCGGCGATGACCGCCCGTTTCTGCTGACGTAGAGGAATACCGTCGAACCGTGCGACCAGCGGCTTCCTGCCCTGCCGTTCGACGCGGACTTCGAAGCACCGCCGCCGCCCGTACGGGGTGAGGATGGTCGTCTGGTGCTTGCGCGCCATCTTCATCGCCGACGTGCGGTGCTTACCTGCCAAGGTCTTGAGCATCGAGGTCACCATGACCCATCGCAGCCGGCCCAGTCGAAAGACGTCACCGGCGAGTAGGTAATACTGGATGATGCCCCGGTATTCGGCCCCGTAGGACCCGACGATCTGGTAGTCGGTCAGGTTCGTCAGGAAGGACCGATGCCACGGTTTGCCGTGCTTGAGGTATGGGGGCTCCTCGAGGTTAGTGGGGGTGGGCGTGCTGTGTAGCTGTCGTTAGTGGACCCCGGTGTGGAGAGCGCCCGTGGCTCTCGGTGATCATGCCTGTTGTCGAAGCAAGCCGATCACAACAGCGAAGCCACGGGCATGGTTGACGATACTTCCCGACTGCTGGGCCTGGAAGGCCTGGCCGTCGTGGAGGTCCGGGACGGACCCGACGGCCCGGTCGTACACGTGTAGACCGCCGACCAACGGGCCCGGATGTGTCCGGAGTGTGGAACCAGGGCGCGACGCTCGAAGGGCCGGCGGACCACCCGGCCGCGGGACCTGCAGGTAGGCGGCCGGCGGCCGGCCCTGGTGTGGACCAAGCGCCGCTGGCTCTGTGACCAGCCAGAGTGCCCGCGCCGGTCGTTCACTGAAGCGGTGCCCGAGGTGCCGCCGCGCAAGCGGTTGACGACTCGCCTGCGGGCCTCGGCGGGTGCGGCGGTGGCCGACCGGGGGCGCACGATCGTGCAGGCCGCCCGTGACCATGACATGTCGTGGCCGGTGGCCTCCGCCGCGTTCACCACCTACGCGCAGCAGGTGCTGCCGGCCCAGCCCGACCCGGTACAGGTGCTGGGTATCGACGAGGTCCGCCGCGGCCGTGCCCGCTGGGTCTTCGACCAGAGCTCCGGCACCTGGGCTACGGCGGTCGACCGGTGGCATGTCGGGTTCGTGGATCTCTCCGGTGGGCAGGGGCTGCTCGGGCAGGTCGAGGCACGCACCGCCCAGGCGGTCATTGACTGGCTGACGCAGCGGGACCCGTCCTGGCGTGACCAGGTGCGCTACGTGGCCATCGACATGTGCACGGTCTTCAAGTCCGCGATCACCCAGGTCTTACCCAACGCCACCCTCGTTGTCGACCACTTCCACCTGGTGGCGCTGGCCAACGCCACCCTCACCGAGATCCGCCGCCGGGTCACCGTCCAGGCCAGGGGCCGACGCGGCCGCAAAGGCAACCGGGAGTGGGAACTACGCAACCGGCTGACCCGCAGCGCGGCCCGGATGCGCGGCGAGCACGTCGACGCCCTGCTCGATGAGCTGTCCAGGCTGCCAGCTGCGATCGCCACCCCGATCCTAGCGGCCTGGAACGCCAAGGAAGACCTGCTGGACCTGCTCGCCCTGGCCCGCACCAACCCCGAGCGCCAGCACGTCGCCCGCCGGCTGCACCGGTTCTATCGACGCTGCGCAGATGCTGGCGTGGCTGAACTGGAACGGCTGGCCACCACGGTAGAGACCTGGTGGCCGCAGATCCTGGCATTCCTGCACACCGGGATCACCAACGCCGGCTCCGAGGGCACCAACCGGGTCATCAAGACCGTCGCCCGCGACGCCTACGGCTTCAGAAATCCCATCAACCAGCGCCTACGTACCCGGTGCGCCACCACCAGGAAGACCAGAGGACACCTTGACCCCCGCTAACCTCGGAGAGCCGGTATGGGGCACACTTCGCCTTGATCACCGACCTGGGCACTCGCAGCCCGATCCCCCCGTTGGCCGAACGGCGGCCGGCGGTGAGCTTGTGCTGGTTGTGGTGGACGGTGATCTCATAGCCGAGGAACCGAGCCGCGCCCGTGCGGGCGTGGGTGATCAGAGTCTTGTCCTGCGACAGTTCCAGCTTAAGCTGCTCACGCAGGAACTCCGCAAGACGTTGCTTGATCTGTTCGGCCTCGACCTTCGGCCCTACGAACCCGAGGAGATGATCATCGGCGTAGCGGATGTACCGTAGCCGCCGGTAGCCCGGATCATGCGGGTCTCCAACGGGAAGCTCTCGCAGCCGCCGGCGTAGCTGGCGCGCCGTGGCGCGGTCACCGCGTCTGCGGGCCTGTGAGAGCTGGTACTGCACCTTGCGATACTGCCGGTTGTGCCGGCGTAGTTTCCCTCGGGTGTATTCCGGTATCAGAACTGTTTCAACGAACTTGTCCAGCCGGTCCAAATAGATGTTAGACAAGATTGGGGAGACTACCCCACCCTGCGGCGCGCCGGAGAGCGTGGCGTTCCATTCCCAATCTTCCAGGTACCCGGCTTGTAACCGCCGTGGGGTGGCGTGCCCGGCAAGCTCCGCCAGCTGCCAACATGAGCGCCGCCCCTCGGCGCGCAGCAGCGCCGCCACGTAGTCGAAGGCCGCCATCCGGGAGCGGGCCTGCCCGAACACCGGACTGATGATCGACATCACCACGTCCAACCAGCACGACCACACCGCCAGGCCGTCCCCTACCATGGCCTGGGCGGCCATCCTCTGTTCAGTTTCTGTCACAAGATCCAGATCTTAGGGTGGCCGTCCTCCGTCCCGCAGCTCGCAGCCCCCGTGCCCCTTTGATCTCCACAAGCGACGCCTATCGCTTCGATGGCGGCCTACGTCTCAAAACCGGACTGTATTACTCGGCGAACGCGATCGGCTGAAATGCACCCTGTCCGTCGAGGCCCTTGAGCCGTCGCTGGCCGATCCCGAGGTCCAGGCCGCGCTCCTTCGCACGCCTGGAAAAACTGGTGTCCGATGCGAGGTCGAGCTGCACGAACGCGCCAGCACGCCAGAGCTGACGCCAGCTCAACCCCTCGGGCAGCGGTGGCGGGACGCGGCGTGGGAAGAGGCCCCATGCGTACCATTCTCGTTGATCCCCGTACACGGGCCGGGGCCGTCGCGCCTGTCATCGCGCCGGGCCGAGCAGACAACGACGATTAGCTATCCGACCGATTCGACCTGGTAGTCCTGCTCGACATCGACGAGGCGCCCAAGATCCGACGGGTGACTCACGCCGCACGAGGCAACGACTTCGGCCGCCGCGGCGACAGCCTGCAGGCACTGATCTCCGGGTTCACCTCGACCCGGGCCCGCTACGTATCTCGGCCGTGACGCGGTCATCGTTGATGCCACCGTCGACCTGGACACGGTCGCCGCGAGCAAGCAACTTACTGACCTCCTTCGGTCAATCCTCGACGGCCGTCTTCGTTGCCCCACCGTGTTGTGTCACTCGCGCACGGAGCTTCACCTTGACGGCGCCCTTGGTAAACGCCTCGTCGGTTGCCTTGCTGGACCAGACGTAGGCTTCGCCGGGACGCAGGTGGGCCATCTTCTCAGGCGTGAGGCCGCCCAGTGCGGCGTTGGCCTTCTGGATGTGTTTGAGCCAGGCTGGTGAGTTGAATTTGTGAAGGATAATTTGGCTGGACAGTTCGATGAGCGATACAGGAACGGAGGGCGGGTCCTGGCTGGCGACCAGCACGCTGGTTCCTTTGTGTCTCATTTCCCGGACCACTTCCACCAGGCCGGCTACCAAGTCAGGGCTCTCAATGTACTTGTGTGCTTCGTCAAAGACGACCAGCTTGTTGAACGAGTGCAGGGACCCGTCGTTTTCGACCAGCTTGGCGTCGGCCGCCAGCTGTAGCAGCACGACGAACAGGCCCAGGGCCTCGTCCTTCTCGATGTACTCGTCGCGGAGGTCAACAATGATGAGGCGCCCGGGCCGGACGAAGGACTGAAGGCGGACATTGTCGTCGATGTATTCGCCTGCGAGGGCCAGACGTGTGCGAGCCAGTGCCTTTAGATGGTCGGGCATGTCGGCTGAGTCGATGCCGTCGCGGAGTCCATCAAGCGTCAAATCATTGCGCAATGACCGCATGATCCGGTTGAGCTGACGGATATAGGTCGCTTGGCTGCCGACGGCACCCATGAGAAAACGCCAGTGACTGGCTTGCAGCTCGGCGGCGGCGAACTTGAGTGGCTCGACGGTGATGCTGGGGAACTCGCGCCGGCGCTCTTCGATTTTGTCCGAGGGGACGAGTAGAAGGACATCGGAGAGGGCCTGTGGTTGCGCACTGTATGTTTCTCGTAGCGCCTCGATCTGCGCCGGGTCGCTGTTGGCGAGGGCCATCGTGGTGAATTCCGGGCGGTAGTCCATGGTTTGGCTGTAGTGGAAGATGACAGTGGCAAGTGGGTGCGGCAGCTGGTTCACGTGGTTGATGGGCAGGGACGCCATTTCGGCGATGGTGCCGAGGGTGTAGCTCTTGCCGCCGCCTTGCACACCGAACAGGCTGATCGTGTGAGTGTGGTTGAGATCGAGGGCGATCCGACGTCCTAGCGTCTCGCCCATCAGCCCGTACTGGGGGGTCGGGGAGGTCACGCCCAGCAGCACGTCGCAGTCAGGACCGGACGTCGCCGTGGGCGCTGCCGAACTGGCCGGCTCGGGCGATGCTGAGATGTCAATAGGTGCAGGACCGCCTTGGCTGGAGGGGGACGGCGCTTCGAGGCCCTCCTCCGTCTGATGTGCCGCAGTCGTGATCTTCATGGCGGTCGATTCGGCATCGTCAACAGAAGAAGGCTTCTCAACCTGGGCTTCTGGCGCGGGCGGTTCCTCGCTAGCGACTTCGCCAAGCGCGCGTTTCGCCCGCAGGTCATCCCACGAGACGGAACGGTCCCTGGGCGGGACGAGGAATGCTGCGTGGTCCAGCGTCGGCACCGAAGGAGCCAGTTCCCGTCGACGCGCTGTCGCATCGCGCGAGGTCGCGGCCCGACCCTCTGGGGGCTCGCCGCCGTCGGCGATCGAGCTCTCGGTCTGCGGGGCAACCGCCTCAACCAGCTGCTTGATCAAGTCTACCCCGATGCGGTGGTACTCGACGCCAGCCTCCACCTCGGCAGGTTCGGTGCCGGGCTTGTCGAAGTCGAAGATGAGGGCGCTTCGGGTGAACGCCAGCCGGTAGCCGTCTTCTAGCGTTCGGAGCAGAAAGCGAGCCTCCTCGGCGGCGTCGGCGGAGATGATGCCGTACCGCTGACCGCGGTTGAGGTAGAACTCCAGAAGCGTGGCTAGCTCACAGCTCTTGACTAGGCGGTCGGGCCGGTCTACCGGTGTCCGATGTGGATCGAAGTGGTAGGCGATGACCTGCTCGCTCTGTGCAATCTGTTCGGCAATGGTGGTCTTGAGCTGGTTGAACGCACCGAGGTCGCCGACCTGGTTGTAGCACTTCACCTCGACAAGGCGGCACGTGATCGTCCGCGCGGCGGCGTCGAGATCGAACAGAGCAAGATCTGTACGCTTGAAGCTGACCTCGTTCCCGATCGTCTCGGCGTGCATGCGTAGGGGCTGGTAGAGGTCAAGGTGCGCGTCGAGTGGGGCCACGATTTGGTTTTCGAAGACGCCCTGGTGCTCCAGGTACATGCGCGACAGAGCCAATCCGATCGCTTCGGCGCGTTGGGTCGGCGAGGAGACCAGTTTCATGGCCAACCGGCCGGACAGCGACCGGAGTTGATCCAGGATGGCGGCGGCGTGCCTCCCTTCGGCCTGCAGGCGGTAGTCCTGCAACACGGGATGAAGGATGGCTTCGAGTTCGGTGACGCTTCGGGACGTGATGGCCAGGCGGTGGCCGGTGTTCCCGATGGCTTCTGGTGAGTGGTCGATGAGGTAGTCGGGACGGCCGGGCTTGTCGCCGTGGTCGAAGTACTCGATGCCCAGATTGCGGTCAAGCGTGAGTACCCAGTCGCTGACTTCGTGGACCTGGTGCAGTAGGGCTCGGTCGTTGCTGTCGAGCGTCAGGGTGATGACCGGGCGTAGGTCCATACCGCTTTGTCCGGTGGAAACTGTCGCTGCGACGCTGGACAGGGTCGCCGAGAGGCCGGCGAGAAGATCGGTGAGTTCGTCCGCGTCGGGCAGCGGCATGGCAAGTCCATGCCGTGGCTGCCGCGTCCAGGCGACTGTGGTCTCGTCCTCGGTGTAGTCGATCTGGAAGTCCTGCACGAGGCCGTGGATGGGGGCTGACGCCTCGCGGTTGGTGGCTCGGGCCGCCCCGACGTCTTCGGCCGGGAAGACATCGAACAGGACGGAGATGTGCGCCGGATGCTGTTCGGGGTGCGCTCTGAAGTCTCTGGTGTCGCGCACCGCGACGCGTAGCTTTGGCCGCAGGTGGCTGTCTGTGGGCGTAGCGAAGGCGTCGGCCTCCCGGACGGTAACGCTCCCCGCTGGGGACAGGAGCGCCACCAGGGCGTCGCCGACTCCCGGCGCCTGGGGGTCGGGGACGAGTAGCCGAATGTCGTATCGGAGATCAGCGCATTCCTCGCGTCTTTGAAGGTGGAGCAGCATGTCGGCCAAGATGGCGCCGTGGCCTGGGTTGAATGCGTTGATGGTGAGGGTGCGCACGTACGGGTGTTGCAGCAGGTAGCGATAGATGCGGTCGGCAAGGTAGGCGCCGTCGATGACATTGCCGCCGATTGCCGCTTCGGGCAGCCCGAACGCGACGCAGACATCGCCGAGTAGGCCGCGGGGATCTTCCTCACGGGTCGGCGCGTAAAGCGTCCAGAAGGGGTTGAGGTTGTCAACGGCGGTCAGGAGCTGTCCGGTGTCGACAGGGAGGACGGGCGGGAATCCTACCGGGGCGAGTTGCCGAAGCAGCGCGTCGCGGGTGGGGGCGATGAACTCGCGGGGCGCGTCTTTGGCTGCCTTCAGCCACGAGTGACCGACCTCGGCCCAGGTGGCAAGCCACAGCGCTCGCAGCGGATGGGTCGGGGCGACCAGGGTGGCCGCACGCAGCCGACCACGATGATCGGTTAACGTCAGCAGGACGGAGTCGACGGCGACGATCTTTCGCAGGTCCGCGTAGGCACGCTGGGCTTCACGGGGCTCGCCGGTTTCTGCCCGGCGTTGCAGGTCCCGCAGGAGATCGAGATAGGCCGACGCGTAGCTGACGATGAGCGGTCGCAGGGCCCGGAAGTCGGCGGCCTGTGTGACGAGTTCCTTGGCGCCTTGACGTACCGCGTCGAAATACCGTGCACGGGCTGCGAGAAAGGCTTCCGCCGCCGCGGTGGAGGGCCACTTGGCGATCTCACCTGTGCTCACGCCGGCGGTCCCCAGTTCGATCGGCACCCGCCAGCAGACGGGCCCGTCGGCCATGGACAGGATCTTCTGCTCGACGATCTTGAGTGCGCGGGAGATGGGTACGCCGACGATTCCTTCGCGGTGGAATCGTGCCTCAAGCAGTTCCGTCCCGACGGCTCGGCCGCGGGATCGGCGTTGTGCCCACTCGACCGATGCGGGTCTGGCGTCCGGCTCTCGGCCATCGAGCAGGGCGCTGAACTGGAGCCCGAGGGCGGCGTGTTGGACGCTGACGTCTCGGGGCACCGCCCGTTGAGGTGGTGCGATGTCCACGTCGCCGTGCGGCAGGACGTAGAACAGGTCACTCTCGTGGGGTCGGACGGTGTGCGCCTCGCTGGCATCGACACTCCATGCGAGCGTGTTCCCAGACTCGTCGACGAGAGGGATCAGGTCGCCGTCCTCAGTCAGAGCCAGGACCCGGGCGAAATGCCATCCTTCCTCCCACTCGATTCGGTTGAGGCCGGTGATGCTGACCGTGGCTTGCTGCGTGGAGGTCTTCCAGACGGCCTTGCCGCGCACCAGTCCGACTGGACCGTGCTCCTTGGAGATGATCTGAACCGTGAACTTGGCCAGCCCTTGTACACGGCTCGGGTGGGGATCTGTGCGGAAGGTGACGTTGAACTTCCGAACGGTGTCGACCGAGAGGATCTGTTCGCCGACGAGTTGGTCCAGCCGAGCGTCAGTGGTGTCGTCGGGGATCCTGGGGAGATCGGTGGAGACGTCGCCGATGAACAGGGAGTCCGGCTCCTGGCCACCATCGTCAAACTCCCATCGATGGAACGCCAGCGGCCAAAGGTTACGGTCGAGGACGATCCTGCGCGTCCAGGCCCGTGGGTCTTCCAGCCCGGCCTCAGCAAGAAATCCACCGAGCTTGTTTCGGAATGCACGCTGGGCAAGTCCCAGGTCCAGGACTCGACCACGTTCCGATTTCGGCGACCAGGTCAACTTCGCCACGCAGTCACGGTTGCGAGCCAGCCGTTGCGGCGTCCTCGCCGGCTCCTGCAGGAGCGCAAAGTCTGGTATCAGTCCCAGTTCGTACAGCGCTCCGCCGTACGCATCTGCATCGCCGCCGTTGACTCTGGCAGTCAGCAGGAACCGGGCCATCGCCAGCGGATCGGCGAACGGCCAGGGGTCATCACCGCCCTGTAGGAGACGAACGCCCGTGGCCAGCGCTCCCCTGATGTTGGGTGGAAGCTCGCGCAGGAGTCGGTTACCCAACTCGGTGTAGACGTCCCCGACGGGGGTGTCTTCGAAGGTTGCCACACCGTAGGAATCCTCAGCGGAGGCGCGGATGTCGTTGGGAATGAAGACCATCAGGGGTGGTCGCAGCGTGTTGTCGGTCAGCGGGTTGCGCAGCTCCACGAGTTTGGTGCCGGTGACCCCGAGGTTCTCGGGAACGGCCGCGGCGTGCCCGTTGACGAGAATGACCACGTTGGCACTTGGTACCTCGGCGCGTAGCCGGCCACATAGCCGAACCATGAGGTCCAGGTCCAGGTCCGTCACCCGCATGCAGTGTCCTGGGCCTCTCGTGCGCAGGCGCTCAGCGAGCGAGGGGAGCAGGATGTTCTCCAGCACCGCAGCGAGTTCGTAGGCCTGGAGCTCGCGGAGTCCCCGTGTCATGCGACCGTACCCCCTGCGGCGGCAGCGTCTTTGGAGATCTGGTATCGAGGAGTGATCGTCTGGGTGACGTACGCGTCGGACAGGTCTCGGTAGAAGCCGATCTCTCGTAGGCGTGAGGTGAAGGCCCGTCGGTTCTCCCGCAACGTCTGCCGGTCGGTGATGCCAGCTGCGGTGAAGCCCTCTCCTCGCGGGAGCTGGTCGACGTGGAGACCGTAGCGTTCGCGGAGGAAGATGAGTAGTTCGTCGATGCGTAGTTCCCCGGTGTGGTAGCCCAGCGCCCCGCCCGGACGCAGGACCGCGAGTTGTAGCAGCACCTCAAGCAGCCGACTGTCGAGGACGAACCGGCGTGCCCCGCCCTTCGTACGTCCTTGGGTGATCAGTGCGCCGGGACGGTTCTTCAGCAGCAGCGAGTCAAGGCACTCGGTGAGGTACTTGCGGTGAAACGCGCCGCGCAGGGCTACCAGCATCTCGATGTACGTGTCGAACTCCGGCAGCTCCATCTGTGTGACGGCCTTGATCTCTGGGTCGAGGTCCGCCTCCGGGGCGCCGCTGGAGTCCTGGATGAGACCGTAGACGCGTTGCCCGAAGAACTTCTCACGCTCGGCCCTGTGCATCGGATCCAGCAGGCCAAGCACATCGCCGACCGTGAAGCGGCCGGCCGCGGGCTTGATGAGCTTGCCGCGCCGCTCCAGGTCGGTGGCGAACTCGTCGAGCTTGCGCGTGGTGAAGTATGCCTTGACGAAGCCGGGGATTCGGCGGTAGTGGACGTCGGCACTGCGTTCAGCGAGTGCCGCAATCGCTGATCCATGCTGGCCTGCCGCGTCTACCAGCAGACCGATGCGGTGTGGGCAGTCGCCATGAGGGTCATCGAGGCTTCGGGGCCTCATCGGACAGGCCGTGGCGGCGCAGGTGGGATCGGCGCCCTTGCGTCGTACCAGCGCCGGGAGCAGCTTGAGCAGGCGAAGGTGCAGGAGCGCGAGGTGGAAGGACAGGAGGATCTTGAGGTAGTCCACCATCACCGAGCGGGGGATGAAGGGCTGGTAGAACAGCAGGCGCTGGATGTCTTCGGCGAGCAGGTCGGCCGAGCCGATGCACAGTGGCGGGTGGCTTTCGCGTCCTGTTCGCGTGTCGGTGGCGTCGTCGACCTGGTCGAGTAGACGCAGCAGGGCCTGGGTCTCCACGTCCAGGGTGTCGCCCTCGCTGGCCAAGCCGATGATGTTGTCGTGTCCCTGGAAGAAGAAGTCGCGCAGGTGTTCCAGCGCCTTCTGTCCCGCGCCGTTGCGGGCGAAGTAGAGCATCTCGTACAACTGCTGTGCGGCGCCGTAGTCCCGGGAGTGTCGGGGGTTGCGGAACCGGTAGGTGAATCCATGAAGAGGTCGCGGTGCTGCTACGGCTTGGTTGGCTTTGCCACGGTTGACCATGTCCATGAGATTGGTCTCGATCCATCGAGCCACGATCTCTCGATGATTGCCGAAGCCAGCGAACCACTCCGGGTGGGCCAGGAACTCCTCGACGAAGTCATTGACGGTGTTGTCCACCCGCTTGCGCAGCCGGCTGGGATACCCGTTGTGCGCGAGGCGTTGAAAGAAGGCCGTCAGCACCCGGTCCATCTCGATGTGCTTGAAGTCCAGATAACTGATCTTGACAAGGCGGAACTCTCGGTCCCGCTTCGACAGCGCCATCAGGTCGCCCCCGTTCCGGCGCGTTCCATCACGAGGCGTCCGTCCTGCTGTCGCAGGATCCGGTAAAAGTCCTGACCTGTCGTCGTGAGGAGCACCTCCTGATATGGCGCCGAGCCCAGCAGGTTCTTGAACACCGCGAGGCTGAGGTAGTAGCCCTGCTCCTCCTCAACGCTCGGTCGGTAGCCCTCGTTGAGCCGGTGCAG
>Ga0299914_10002318_pt1 | contig 13073 bp, 11 predicted proteins | sample RVTome_10_FD_201361 | JGI IMG/M metagenome (GOLD analysis project Ga0299914, IMG submission 201361) | Soil microbial communities from uranium-contaminated site in the Upper Colorado River Basin, Wyoming, United States - RVT153D57 (version 2) ...
TGGGCGACCCCGACGTGCTGTACGAGCAGCCCGCCCACCCCTACACGGCGGCGCTGCTGAGCGCCATCCCCATACCCGACCCGAACCGGCGGCCCGAGGCGGCGCCGGGTGTACAGGGGGAGCTGCCGTCGCCCATCGCACCGCCGTCGGGGTGCCGCTTCCGCACCCGCTGCCCGCGTGCCACCGATCGCTGTGCCGAGGAGGAACCCCTGATCGAGGCGGTCGGCGAGGACCACTACGTCGCCTGCCACTACCCGATCCAGCCCGGCGAACCGATCGAGCGGTCCGTCGACAAGCCCGTCATCATCGAGCCGGCACCAGCCTGAGGGAGACATGAGCACCACGGTCGGGCCCAAGGAACCGCTCCTGGAGGTACGCGACATCCGCACCGGCTTCCGTACCGGGCGGGGCATGCTCCAGGCCGTGGACGGCGTCTCGTTCACTCTTGACCGGGGCCGGGCACTGGGAATCGTGGGCGAGTCGGGTTCGGGCAAGTCCGTCCTCATCCGCTCGATCATGGGACTGCTACCCCGCTCGGGCGTAGAGGCGTCGGGCACAGTGCTGTTCGCGGGACGCGACCTGGCCGGAGTCGCCTCCAAGCAGCGCCGCCGCATGTGGGGCCCCGAGATGGCCATGATCTTCCAGGACCCCATGACCTCGTTGAACCCGGTCATGAAGATCGGCCGCCAGCTCACCGAGGGTCTCCGCTACCACCTCGACATGGGCCGCAACGATGCTCAGGAGACAGCGCTGGTGTTGCTGCGCGAGGTCGGCATCCCCGAGCCCCGCCGACGCTTCGACGAGTACCCCCACCAACTCTCGGGTGGGATGCGCCAGCGCATCGTCATCGCCATCGCCCTGGCCTGCGGTCCCAAGCTGCTGTTCGCCGACGAGCCCACTACGGCGCTCGACGTCACGGTGCAGGCCCAGATCCTCGACCTGCTGGCTCGCGAGCAGTCAGACCGCGACATGGGGCTGATCCTGGTGACCCACGACCTCGGCGTGGTGGCCGGACGGACCGACGAGATCGCAGTGATGTACGCGGGACGGGTGGTGGAGAAGGCACCGACGCGCGTCCTGTTCAACGAGATGCGGATGCCCTACACCGAGGCGCTGCTGCAGAGCATCCCCAAGGTGGAGTACCCCAGCCACACCCGGCTCAACGCCATCCCCGGCCGCCCGCCGGACCTGGTCCACCAACCGACCGGCTGCCCGTTCGCGCCGCGCTGCCGCTACGTCCAGGACCGCTGCCGCACCGAGGCCCCGCCGCTGAGGGAGGCGTCCACCCCGGGGCACACCTATGCCTGCTGGTACCCGGTGGGGACACCGGAGGGTCGCCAGGCGCTGGCCCGCAACCTGGCCAACGGAGCGGTGTCGGAGGTGGACGTGACCGTCGGCACCGTCGGCACACCCGCCGGCTGACTTCTCCTCTCTTCCGAACCTGGCATGAGCCCGAACCTGGCATGAGCGCGGCCGGATCTGGCCGTTCTGATGCCAGCTACGAGGGTGGGGGCGCGGTCAGCGGTTCTGGAAGTCGACCCGCCTACCCGACAGGACCTCCCGCTGGGCCCGGCCGGCGTCATCGGTCATGCTGGCCATGATCTGCGTGCGGTTCTCGAGGTCGATGCCGGCGCCGAAGCTTGACACCTCGAGATTGGCCCACATCACCTCCTTGGTCATCCACACACCGAAGGGGCTGTTGGCCGCTATCTGATCGGCGATCTCCAGCGCCGCGTCCATGAGGGCCTCGTCGGGTACGAGCCGTGAGACCAGCCCCAGCTCGTCGGCCTCGGTGGAGTCGATGACGCGAGCGGTGAGCATCAGCTCGAACGCTCTCGAGGCACCGATCAGACGGGGCAGCAGCCAGCTCAAGCCGACGTCGCAGCCGGACAGGCCGAGCTTGATGAAGGCGGTGCCGAAGCGAGCCGACGTGGAGCAGACCCTGATATCGGAGGCCAAGGCCAGAGCGAACCCGCCGCCGGCCGCCGGCCCGTTGACGGCGGCGATGACCGGCTGGCGCAGGCCGTGTAGGTGCTCCATGAGGTCTGCGATGAGCTGCTGGATGGCGAAACCCTGCTGGACACGGCCATGGTCCTCGGTTCCTGGCACCACCCCGAACCCGGTCAGGTCGAGGCCCGCGCAGAAGCCCCGGCCTGCCCCCGTCAGGATCACCACCCGGCAGGAGTCGTCGCGGTCCAGGTCGTCGAGCGCATCGTGCAGGTTGCGCACCAGCTCGTAGGTGAGGGCGTTGAGCTTGTCGGGACGGGAGAGGGTGATGCGGGTGACTCCCGGGGCTGGGTGGTCGACGACGAGGTTCTCCATGCTTCCTCCGATGCCTGCCCGTCGAAGCTAGTCGCCGCCTGCGCTCCATCTTTCGGGCGCCGGTGGGCCCGACAACCTCGATCAGCGGTGCGCTTCCTCCTCGCCCACCGACACCGCCGCGGGCGCCACCTCGATGCGGTTGGGACCCAGCCGGCGCCCATGTGCGGCGGCGTCGGTGGCCGCGGCTACCAGCCCGGCTGCGTCGAAGGCGTGCGTGGGGTAGCAGGCCACACCGAAGGCGGTGGCCGATCCCCCACCCGTGGACCTGGCGGCAAGCCGGGTTCGGATGCGCTCCGCCGCCCACACCCCGCCGGTGTGGGCCGTGTCGTCCAGCACCAGGCCGAGGTGCGAATCGTCCAGCGCCCCGAGCGAGTCGGCTCCACGCAGGGTGTCAGCGACGACGGCGCCCACGCGGCCTCTGACCGCGGCGTCACCGTCGACCCAGACGGCGATGAGGGTGAGCGGGACGAGAGTTCGTCCCGACAGGGCCAGCTTGCGTTCGAGTAGGTAGATGAGCACTGGCGCCCGAACCAGACCTGTGTCTGGTTCGGCGAGCGCGTTGGGGTCGTGAGGTGAGTGGGGGCCCCGCACGTCGTCTCCCTCCTGGGTGGTGGTGTATCTCGACGTGGGAACCGACGGTACCGAAGCACGGGCTGGCGCGTCTACGTTGCCGCTCGTGGGACCAGTGCGGCCGGCGCCCGACGTCACTGCCCACATCGACATCGAAGGACCGCTCGACCTGATCCGCACCACGCGACCGGTAGGCGGGAAGGGGGTGCTGGGATCGGTGGTGCGCGACCACGGCTCGGTGTGGCGAGCGGAACGCACCGCTGCCGGAGCGGCCACCCTGCGGCTCACCGCCGTGACTGCAGGGGTGCGTGCCGATGCCTGGGGGCCAGGCGCCGGCCTCGCCGTGGCGCGGGCGCCAGGGTTCGTCGGTGCCCTGGACGACCCTTCCCAGCTCCGGCCCAGGGACATGGTCGTGAGCGACCTGACCCGGCGCTTTCCCGGCCACCGGCTGACCCGCACGGCCACGGTCTGGGAGCACCTGCCTCCGACGATCCTGGGCCAGAAGGTGCCGACGGTCGCAGCCGAGCGGGCCTGGCAGGGAATCCTGCGCCGCTTCGGCGAGCGGCCTCCCTGGCCGGCCCCCGACAACCTCGTCCTGGCGCCCACACCCCGGACCTGGTGCCAGATCGGCTACTTCGAGCTCCACCGGTTCGGCGTGGAGCGCAAACGCGCCACCATCATCGCCCGGGCGGCCCGGCGAGCCGACCGTCTGGAGGAGGCGGCGGGCATGGACCCCGAGGTGGCCAGACGGCGGTTGAGGACCATCGACGGCATAGGTCCCTGGACGGCGGCGTTCGTCACCCAGCTCTGCCACGGGGACCCCGACGCCGTGATCGTGGGCGACTACAACCTCCCTCACCACATCGCCTGGGTGCTGACCGGCGAGCGCAAGGCCAGCGACGAGCGCATGCTCGAGCTCTTGGAGCCCTATCGAGGTCAGCGGGCTCGCGTGCAGCTACTCATCAAGCTCTTCACACGGCGCCCGCCCCGGCGCGGTCCGCGCCTGACCCTGCCGGACTTCGCCGGTCGCTGAGCGCCATTCTCGCTGCCTGCGCTGCGCCCTTCGGGCCCTGCTCGGCAGTACACCGCGCCGTTGGCCGAGCACCGGCAGCGCGTTCCACGGCGATGGGGCCCCAGCCCCATCGCCTGAGTAGGCAGCGATCAGCGGGCCTCCAGCAGGACGACGGGGATGTCCACCACCTTGGCTCGCAGGTATTCGCCCAGCGACTTGGCCTGGCCGTCCTGGCGGGTCGAGGCGGCCACGCCCTCCTCCAGCAGGCCGACGATCACGAAGTTGAGTGCCAGGATGTTGGCCAGCCGGTAGCGGCGCACCTCGAGACCGGCCGTCTCGGCCAGCAGCTCCTTCAGGCGGGGCTCGGTCAGGAAGTCATCCAGCCAGGCGAACGCCTCGGGAGTCCGGCAGAACACCCCCAGGTTGGCGTTGCCGCCCTTGTCTCCCGAGCGCGTCCCGACCACGACACCCAGAGGAGCGCGCCGCGTCGACCCGCTCGGCACAGCAGGCAGGTCGACGGGTGCAGGGTCCAGGGGTGGCGCAGCGTCGGCCGGTGGTGCCGGGTGATCCACCACCGTCCGCTCGCCGGCGACCACAACCTCCATGGGCACCTCGGCCGCAGGTACCAGCGCCGGCCAGTAGATCCCGTAGGGTTGCCCGGCCCCGGGCCCGCCCGAGCCGTACAGGCCGGGGATGGTGGCCAGGCCGATCTCGGTGGAGGCGTTGGAGAAGGCGCGGCCCGCCTTGCGCTCGTCGGGGTCCTTGACGGTGATGCGCAGCCAGGCTGTCGCCGCCTCGTTGGTCTCGGGGTCCGTGTGGTCGGTGCGCACCAGGCGCGTGGACACCTGCGCGAAGTCCGACGGCTGGTAGGGCACCCGGGCCCAGAGCGCCCGCTCGACAAGGTCGGCCTTGGCCTCGATGTCCAAGCCGGTGAGGGCGATGGCGACGGTGTTGCGGTAGCCACCCTGGTAGTTCATGGCCACCTTCAGGGTGGGTGGCGCCGGCTCGCCCCTCACCCCCGAGATGCGCACGCGGTCGCTTCCCTGCTGGGAGATGGCGATGGTGTCGAAGCGGGCAGTGGCGTCGGGGCTCAGGTAGGCGGGGGGACCGATCTCGTAGAGGAGCTGGCTGGTGACCGTGCCGACGCTGACCTCGCCGGCCGTTCCGTCGTGCTTGCCGATGACACACGAGCCATCGCCCGCCACCTCGGCCCAGGGGAAGCCGATGTCGACCATGCCGGCGATCTCGGTGAAGAACGAGTAGTTGCCGCCCGTCGTCTGCGCGCCGCACTCGATTACGTGACCGGCCACCACCGCTCCGGCCAGGGCATCGAGGTCAGCCGCCGTCCATCCGTGGTGCCAGGCGGCGGGACCGACCGTGACGCCGGCGTCGGTGACCCGCCCGGTGACGACGATGTCCGCACCCCGCTCCAGCGCCTCCACGATGCCCCAGCACGACAGGTAGGCGTTGGCGGTGAGGATCTCCGCCTCCAGATCGGCCAGGGGCTGGCCGGTGTCGATGTTGGCGAGATCGTGTCCCGCCGCCATCAGCTCGCCGAGGCGGTCGGTGAGATCGTCACCGGCCACGTACGCCACCGTGGGTGACAGGCCCAGGCGTTCGGCGACCTCCTCGACAGCCGCCGCGCAGCCGGCAGGGTCGAGCCCACCGGCGTTGGACACGACCCGGATACCCCGATCGAGGCACGTCCCCATGACCTGCTCCATCTGGGTGACGAACGTGCGGGCGTACCCGCCTCCGGGGCGCTTGGCCCTGGTGCGGGCCAGGATGAGCATGGTGAGCTCGGCCAGCCAGTCGCCGGTCAGCACGTCTATGGGGCCGCCCTCGACCATCTCCCGGGCGGCCGAGAGGCGGTCGCCGTAGAAGCCAGAGCAGTTGGCGATACGGATCGGTTCAGCCATAACTCCCCCGGCAGCGAGCAGGTCACGGGTGAGGGGCGACGATATGCCCCCGGCGGGGACCCGACCGAACCCGGTGGCCTCTCCCAGGGGCCAGAATCCTGCCCGTGACCTCCCCACTCGTGCCCGAGAGCCCGCCCGCCAAGCAGGTCGTGGGGTACTGCGACCCGTGGAGCGTCCGCGGTGGCGAGGGGGTGCGGCTGCACGCCGGGTCCCACGTGCCGGTTCGGGCGCGCCTCGACCTGGTGCGGCTCGGCAGCGGCCATCACCGTCGCTTCGCCGAGGAGCCGGTGCCCTCGGACCTGCCCAGCCACGTCGACCTCACCGAGCGCCCATACCCGGCCGGCTCCTACGCCACCGTTGAAGCCGTCCTCGCCACCGCAATCGGTGGCGTGACCGGGTTGGGGGTGCACTTCTACCCGAGCGGTTCCGGGGGTGATCTCGTCGCCGTGGACGACGCAGTGGTGATCCGCCTGGTCGACGGCCGCCCCCAGGTCGAGATGGGCGGATCCGTGGCCGCCACCTACGACAGGCCCCTCGAACAGCGCCGTTGGTACGAGCTGGCGGTAGCCGTGGACGCCGAACGCCTGGAGCTGGTGGTTTCGCCCTCCCGGCTGAACGGGGCCGCCCGGCTGAACGGGGCCCGCAGGTCGGGGGCCGGCGGGGGCTCGCCGACGGCGGTCCTGGAGGTCGCCGCACCCCGCGAGCTCGGACCGGCCTGCAGCGGAACGGTGAGACTCCGCTTCGCCGGGGGTGGCTTCGACGGCAAGATGGCCCGGCCCTGGATGCGAGGCTCGGAGCGGGTCGAGCGCTGGCGGATGCCCGAGCTCTGCCTCCACCAGCTCCCCGACCCGGTGGTCACAGGCCCGGCGTGGGACGGCACGGTGCTGGACCCGGCCGCCAGGCCTGCGCACTACGACGCCGTGGCCTTCCACCGCGACGACCTGTACGACGCCGGCTGGCCGGTGGAAGCGACGGTGCACCTGCCTGCCGACACACCGTCGGGCATTTACTGCTTCCGGCTCCGATCGGAGCTGGGTGAGGACCGGGTGCCCTTCTTCGTGGCCCCCGGGCCAGGCGCCCCTACGGCCGACGTGGCGTTCCTGGCGCCAGTGGCCACATACCTGGCCTACGCCAACCACCGGATGACGATCACCGGCAGCGACTTCTTCCCCGCCCGTTCCCGTCTGAGGCCCGAGCAGCAGTACCTGGTCGACCATCCCGAGGTGGGCCTGTCCCACTACGAGTACCACCCCGACGGCACCGGCGTGGCGTTCTCCTCACGGCTCAGGCCCATTCTCAACACCCGTCCCGGGGCCGACGGCTGGGGCTTCACCCCCGACAGCGACATCCTCGCCTACCTTGCCCGGACGCTCGACGCGGTGGACGTGCTGACCGACGAGACCCTGCACCACGACGGGGCCGCGGCCCTCGAGCCGTACCGGGTCCTGGTGACCGGAAGCCACCCCGAGTACTGGTCCACGGCCATGCTCGACGGGCTGGAGGCGTGGCTGGAGACCGGCGGTCGTCTGGTCTACCTGGGCGGCAACGGCTTCTACTGGCGGGTGGCGTTCAGCGACCGCTGGCCGGGGGCGATGGAGGTACGCAGGGCCGAGGACGGCACCCGGGCCTGGACGGCCTCCCCGGGTGAGGCCCACCACGCCTTTGGTGGGGAGTACGGCGGCCTGTGGCGGCGGCTGGGCCGGCCCCCGAACCTCGTGGCCGGTGTGGGTTTCGCCGCCCAGGGCTTCGACAGGGCCGCCAGCTACCGGCGTACCCCGGCCAGCCGCGACCCGCGAGCGGCCTGGATATTCGAGGGGGTGGAAGGCGAGGTCATCGGTGACTTCGGAGTGGGCGGTGGGGCAGCCGGGCAGGAGGTGGACCGCTTCGACGTCACCCTGGGATCACCGGCCCACGCCCTCGTGCTGGCCTCGGCCAGCGAGTTCGGCGAGCAGATGCTGCGCACCAAGGAGGAGTTCCACGCCACCGTCATCCCCGCCCGTCCCGATCCGATGGTGAGGGCCGACATGGTCTTCTTCGAGACTCCGGCCGGTGGGGCCGTCTTCTCGGTGGGCTCCATCTCGTGGTGGGGCGCGCTGGCCGTACCCACCGGCTCCGGCGGGGGCGACAACGACGTCGCCCGCATCACGGCCAACGTCCTGCGACGGTTCGCCGACCCGGCTCCGTTCACGGTGCCCGGGTGAGGTCCGCATCGGGGAGGTCGACGGCGACGGGCTGGCCGGCCCGGGCGGCCGACCGGTAGCAGGCATCCACGATCACGTGGGGCCGCAGCGCGTCGGTCACCGATGGCCACGCCCCGCCCCCCTGGCGCACCGCAGCCACGAAGGCCGGGTCGGGCCACTCCCCCGCCAGGGGCGACACCGATGCGGCGGCGCCCAGCATGGCCTCACCCTCCAGCACCTCGGGCCGGGGGTCGGCCCCGAACTGTCGCCGGAAGCTTCCTGACCACTCGCCCTCCAAGGAGCCGTAGCCGCCTTCGCAGAACACCTCGACGTGGCGGTTGCTGATGCGGCCGTCGAGGTCGTGCCAGATGGTGACGAGCGAGCCCTCGGCTCCGTTGTCGAAGCCGAACCTGGCCACCGCCACGTCCTCGATGCCCTCGATGCCGTGGAAGTAGGAGGTCGAGCAGCTGACCGTGCGGATCGGACCCAACAGCCACTCGAGGAGGTCCACGTCGTGGATCGAGTGCTCGAGCAGCACCCCGGATCCCGCCTTGTCACGGTCGGCCCGCCACGTCGAGCGGTAGAGGCCGCGCACGGGCAGGTGTTGGTCGTCGCGGAACACGACCGACATGGGCGCCCCCGACCTCGGGTCCGCTAGCACCGACCTGGCCAGCCAGAAGAGTGGCGACCGGCGCAGCACGAGACCGACCTGGTTGACGATCCCGGCGCCGGTCACCGCAGCCACCACGTCCGCCGCTTCGGCCAGGTCCCGCCCGAGCGGCTTCTCGCAGAACAGTGCCCTGCCCGCCTCGGCCACCATGCGCACGAGCGGCAGGTGCTCAGAGGTCCAGGTCACCACATAGACCACGTCGGAGGCCTCCACCACCTGCTCGGCGCCGGCGGCCACCGACGCCCCGTGCTCGGCGGCGAACGCCTCGGCTCGCTGCGGGTCGGGGTCGTAGACCGACGCCCAGGTGAACTCGTCCCGGCAGTGACGAAGCAGTCGGGCGTGGTAGTGGGCGATGTTCCCGGCCCCCAGGAAGCCGACCGTCAGGGTCACGGGCCCGAGTATGGCGGTTCGGTGCGCGCCGCAAGTGCACGGCAGCGCCGTGTGGCAACCTCGGAGCCGTGAGCGAGAACCCCGTTGTCCTGTTGCACGGATTCACCGGCTCGGTGAGCTCGACGTGGGCCCCGACGGGGCTGATCGAACTGCTGGAGGAGGCCGGTCGCCAGGTTCTCGCCGTCGATCTCCCCGGCCACGGCCGGTCCACCCAGAAGTCCCCGGACCCCGCCGACTACGCGGGGCTGGAAGCGGCACTGCTGTCGGAGCTCCCGCCCGGTCCCCTGGACGGTGTCGGGTTCTCGGCCGGAGCACGCATCCTGCTGGTCATGGCGTCGCTCGAACCACAGCGTTGGGGGCGTGTGGTGGTGGCCGGTGTGGGTCGCAACCTGTTCGAGCGGGACCCTGAGCAGGCCGAGCGCATTGCCGCTGGAGTGGCCGGCGACGCAGGCCTCGAGGATCCGGTTGCCCAGGCGTTCGGTCGCTACGCCTCCGAGCCCGGCCAGGACCCGGCTGCCCTGGCCGCGTTCATGTCCAGGGAGCATGCCCCGCTCGGCCCCGCCGAGCTGGCCCGGGTGTCGGCGCCCACGTTGGTGGTGCTCGGCACCGAGGACTTCGCCGGTCCCGCCGACCCGCTGGTGGAGACCCTGCCGACCGTCGAGCTGCGCCTGTTGAGAGGGACCGACCACTTCGCCACACCCAAGGACTTCGGCTTCATCGACGGTGTCCTCGACTGGCTGGGGGCGGTTCCCGCGTGAGGAGCGAGCATGGCCTGGCCCTGGATTGGGGGCCGGCGACCGATGACACCGGCTCCGGGTATGGCGCTACTAGCGTGCCAAGGTGCTTTGGACACGAAGACGGAACGTGGCGCGCGCCTTGGGGGCAGCGGCGGCGGCCCTGTTGGTGACGGGGGCGGCGGGCTGCTCGGCCCGCGGTGACGACGGGCTGTCGGACGCCCAGCGGTGGGCCGGCGAGGTCTGCGCCGCCGCAGCAGGATGGCGCAGCGAGATCGGCAACGCCATCAGCGACCTCCCTGACCGTGTCCTGGCCGCCGGCTCGCTCGACGAGGCCGTTGACGCCGTGGACGGCACTCTGGACGAGCTGGTGGACCGCAGCCGCGATGCGGTGGTCACCATCCGTACGACGCCCCTGCCCCGCACCGAAGCTCGCCACGCCCTCGAGGCCGAGGTCGACGCCGTGTCGACGGCGATCGACGATCTCGGCACCGCCGTGCAGCGGGCCCAGGACGCCGCCGGGGAAGGTCTGCCCGAGCTCGTATCCGCCGTGGGCGAGGCGGTGTCGGTGGCCGGCGGCACTCTGACCACCGTCACAGAGGCCTGGGAGGACATCGACCACCTCGACCTCACCAGCGACCTGGAGAAGGCGATCGCCGAGGACCCCGGCTGCCAGGACCTGCGGCGGGCGTGATCCGTTGACGGTGTTCGTGGACTCGCCGCTGTGGTGGTGGCGGGGCCGCCGCTGGGCGCACATGATCAGCGACAGCGGCTACGACGAGCTGCACCGCTTCGCGCAAGGGCTGGGCAAGCATCGCCTGGCCTTCCAGGGTGACCACTACGACGTCGACGAGGAGATGCGGACCGCGGCCGTGGCGGCGGGAGCCATGGCGACAGATTGCCGGGACCTGCTGCGGCGCCTGCGCGCCGCCGGACTCCGGCGCCGCGATCCCTGGGTGGTGCTGTGCCACGCCTGCACCCCCGCGGCCGAGGCGGCCACGACCATCACCCGCCTGGACCTGGGCGACCCATTGCAGTCGACCGCCCTGGCCGCCCTCGGGGCGCTGGAGGAGCCGGTCGAGGTGGTCGTCCTGCGGCGCTCGACCGAGACCGGAGTCGGCCTGCACGGCTCGCCCGGCAGGATCGCCGCCGCACCCGGTGCGGCATCCGGTGCGGCATCCGGGCTCGAGATCCACGTGTGGTCCCAGGACGGGAGGCCGCTCGTCGAGGTGGTGGCGCCGCGGTGAGCAGCGGCGCCTTCAGGAGCTGACGGGTGACCGTCCTCGATGCCGTGGTGGTCGGGTCGGGACCGAACGGATTGGCCGCCGCGCTGACGGTGGCCCGAGCCGGCTGCTCGGTCCTCGTCCTCGAGGCCGCAGACCACATCGGCGGCGGCGCGCGCACCGAGGAACTGACCCTGCCCGGCTTCCGCCACGACGTCTGCTCGGCCTTCCATCCCTTCGGGGTGGCCTCGACGTTCTTTCGCAGCGCGGAGCTCCATCACTACGGGCTGCAATGGGCTCATCCCGCCATCAACCTGGCCCACCCCCTGGACGGGGGAAGAGCGGCGTCGCTGGTCGGCTCGGTGGACGACACGGCCGCCGGCCTGGGCGCGGACGCCGGCGCCTACCGGCGTCACATGGGCGCGGTGGTTCGCCGGTGGGCGCAGGCCTCCGAGCACTTGTTGGGCCCGGTGCTGCGGATACCCCGGCACCCGGTGGCCGCAGCCGGCTTCGGCTTGGCCGCCGTGCAGCCCGCCACCCTGCTGGCGCGGCGTTGGTTCGCCACGGATGAGGCACGGGCGTTGCTGGCTGGGTGCTGCGCCCACTCCTTCCTCCCCCTGACGGCCCCGTTCTCCGCCTCGGTAGGGCTGGCGCTGGCCGCCACCGGCCACATGGTGGGTTGGCCTGTCGCCGTCGGGGGCAGCGGTGAGATCGCCAGGGCTCTCGGCGAGGCCATCGTGGACGCCGGAGGCAACATCTGTACCGATCGGCTGGTGGAACGGGTGGACGACCTGCCTGCGGCCCGGGCCGTGTTCCTCGACGTCAACGCCGCGCACCTGCCCCGCCTGCTGGGCGATCGACTGCCGGCCCGACGGCAGCGTGCCTACAAGAGATTCCGGCCCGGTCCCGCCGCCTTCAAGATCGACTATGCCCTGGATGGCCCCATCCCCTGGACCGCCGACGCCTGCCGGGGGGCCGGCACGGTGCATGTGGGTGGGACAACGGCCGAGATCGCCGCCGCCGAGGCCGCCATAAACCAGGGACGGGCCGCCGAGCGGCCCTTCGTGCTCGTCGGCCAGCAGTCGGTACCCGATCCCAGCCGGGCCCCGGCCGGCCGGCACACCGCGTGGGTGTACGGCCACGTGCCCAACGGCTATTCGGGTGACGCCCGCCCGGCCATCGAGGCCCAGATCGAGCGGTTCGCGCCGGGATTCGGAGACGTGGTCCTGGCCCGCAGCGTTCGCTCACCGGCGGACTTCGAGAGGGAGAACCCCAACTACGTCGGCGGGGACATCGCCACCGGTGGGCTCGGCCGGCTGCAGGTGTTGCGGCGGCCCGTCCTGCACCCAGTCCCCTACCGGACGGGCGCCCCCGGCTACTACCTGTGCTCGGCCTCCACACCACCCGGCGCCGGAGCCCACGGCCTGTGCGGCTGGCACGCAGCTCGCGCCGCGCTCGGCCGCGAGCTGGCCGATCGGGGGGCGCTCAGACGGCGCGGATCCCGTCGATGGTGAGGCCCACGGCCAACAGCACCTGGACGGCTGCGGTCATCCTGGCCGTCGCCCGCCATACGGGGGCGGGCACGGTCGCGGCGCCGGCCAGGGTGGCCACCCCAGCCAGGACCAGGCCCACAGCCAGGCCGGCCAGGCCGCTCCAGGGCTCGTCGCCGGCTCCCACAGCCAGCATGGCCAGGACGAGCTCCGGTCCCACGACGACGGGGTAGGCCACCGGGACCAGCCAGCCGGTCCGTCCGGAGAAGTCCTCCTCCCGGCGCCCGACGGGTATGGCCAGGCGGGCCAGGCCGGTGACCCCGAGCACGAGACCGGCGGCGATCCGCAGCGATTCCGGCTCGACGTCGGCCACCGACGCCAGGGGGTCTGCGATGACCACGAGCAGCGTCCCCATGAGGGCGGCCGCGGCCAGGCCCGCCACCAGGGTCGCCCGTGCGATCCCTGGCAGTCGCAGCGCCACGATGGCTGGCGACACGGTCGTCACCACCAGCAGACCGCTGGCCCAGGCGCTCACGACGCGGCGACGGCGGCGATCATCGGGT
>Ga0299914_10002319_pt1 | contig 13073 bp, 13 predicted proteins | sample RVTome_10_FD_201361 | JGI IMG/M metagenome (GOLD analysis project Ga0299914, IMG submission 201361) | Soil microbial communities from uranium-contaminated site in the Upper Colorado River Basin, Wyoming, United States - RVT153D57 (version 2) ...
ATAGACGAGGCGCACTGCCTCTCGGAGTGGGGACATGACTTCCGCCCCGACTACCTGCGGCTGCCGGAGGTCGTGGAGGAGCTGGGCCGGCCGACGGTGATGGCCTGCACGGCGACGGCGACCGAGGAGGTGGCGCGGGAGGTTGTCGCACGGCTGGGGCTGCGCGAGCCGCTCATGGTCCGCTCGGGCTTCGACCGCCCCAACCTCTCCTTCGACGTGGTGCCGCTGGAAGGCCGCGGCGCGAAGGCGCGCAAGATGGCGCTGCTCGAACAGGGGCTGGCCGATGGCGAGAACAGGCCGGCGATCGTCTACTGCGGCACCCGGCGCGACACCGATGAGGTGGCGGAAGCGCTGCGGGCGACCGGGCTCGCCGCCGTTCCCTACCACGCCGGAATGGGTGCGGAGGCGCGGACCGAGGCACAGAGCCGCTTCATGACCGGCGAGGCGGAGGTCGTCGTCGCGACCAACGCCTTCGGGATGGGAGTTGATAAGGCCGACGTGCGCTCTGTCTGGCACCTGACGATCCCGACCAGCGTCGAGGCCTACTACCAGGAAGCGGGCCGCGCCGGGCGCGACGGGCTTCCCGCCCGCGCCGTGCTGCTGGCGATGCGCTCCGACCTCGGCCGGCTGGTCCGCTTCAACGAGCAGCGCAGCGGCGATCCCGACCTGGCGATCGCCCGCGAGCGCGGCTGGCGCGCCTTCCGGGTCGTCAAAGCATTCGTCTTCTCCGAGGACTGCCGGCGGCGACGGCTCCTGCGCCACTTCGGAGACTCCTCGCAACCCAGGCCGGCGGGTCGCTGCTGCGACGTCTGCGACCCCGAGGGTTGGCTGCCGGATCCCGAGACGATCCAGATCCGGCCAAAGCGGAGCAGCGCCAAGCCAGCGCCGCCCACCGACCTCTCTGCCGCCGACGAGCTGCTGTTCCAAGCGCTGCGCGCCTGGCGCAAAGAGGCGGCCGACGGCAAGCCGGCCTTCACGATCGCCCACGACAGCACCCTGCGCGCGATCGCCGCGGCGCGGCCCGCCACCCCCGAGCGGCTCGGGGAGATCCGCGGCATCGGCCCAAGCTTCATCGCCAAGCACGCCTCGCAGGTTCTGGCGCTCGTAGCCGAGCATTCACCGCTCGAGTCCGCAGCCTGAGGCCCATCCCGGCAGGGGTTCCGCTTAACTTTTTCCGAACACAGTCCCCGGCTGTCCGCGAACTCATGGCGCGGAAAAAGTACAAGACGCTCCACCCCTGCCGGGATGGGCCTCAGCGTGTCGATGAAAAGGTGAAGAGCGGGCGACGGTCGAAAGGGCTTCGGATGTCCAACTCGCGGCAAATCTCGATTTCGCGCTCGGCGCGGCAGCGCCTCGCGGCCGCGGCGCTCTGCTTGACCGCGACGCTCTGCCTGGCGGCGGCCGGGTCGGCGATGGCCGGAACGCTGGAGCCGCGCGGCAGAAGGGTCTTCTTCGGCGTCTCCGACACCGGGGACCCCGCCGACTTCGGCGAGTTGAGCCGAGCGATGAACAAGCACCCGGCGCTGATCCAGACATTCCGCACCTGGGGATCGGACTTCCCCGAGTCGATCGAACGCTGGCAGGCCGCGCGCGCCCGGCCGATGCTCCACATCACCACCGCCGACAACAACGACGGGCACGAGTTGATCGCTCCGCGCGCAATCGCCAGGGGTCGCGGCGACGAGTACCTGATCCGCCTCAACAGGCTCTTCTGGGCGAAGCGGATGCGGGCCTACATCCGGCCCCTGGGAGAGCCCAACCGATGCCTCAACGTATACGCCGCCTACGACTGCGCCGGGAAGCGACGGGGTGGGGCCCACTCCGCACGCTGGTACAAGCGAGCCTTCAGACGCATCTACCTGATCGTCCACGGCGGCGGCAGGAAGCGGAGAATCGACGCGCGCCTGGCGAGAGCCGGCCTGCCGCCGCTTCGCGCCGATGTTGGCGGGCTACCGAAGGCCCCCGTCGCCGTCGTCTGGAGCACGCTCCCGGCCGGCTCCCCAACCGTTCCCGGAAACCGGCCCCGGCACTTCTACCCCGGCCCCGACTACGTCGACTGGGTCGGTACGGACATCTACTCCGACAACCAGGACTGGAGAGCGCTGAAGGGCCTCTATCGCCGCTTCTCCGGCAAGCCCTTCGCGCTGCCCGAGTGGGGCGTCTCCAGCGGCGACGACCCCCGCTTTGTCGGGCGCCTGCTGACCTGGGTCGACCGCCACCGGCGCTGCAAGATGCTCGTCTACTACCAGGACTTCGGCGCCACCAGCTCCTACCGGCTGCAGAACAACCCGGCCAGCCTGGCGGTGCTGAGCGACTGGCTGCACCATCCCCGCTTCCCGGCCTTCGCGCCGTTCCCGCCCAAAGCGCCGCCCCCGCCCCCCGGTGGCCTCGCCCCGAAGACCTGATCTGAACGGGCGTAATCAGCGGGCGGGGACGCGGTCGGCCAGGGCGCGTCTGTATCTGTAGGGCTGCAGGGCGGTGATGCTCGAGTAGCCGGTCAGGTAGACGCGGTGGCCGTCGGAGACCACCGGCGTGTAGGCGCCGCGCGGGTAGCGGAAGACCGTGCGGCCAGACTTCATCGCGAAGCCGGTGGTCGAGGTGTCCGTGAACTCGGCGACGTAGACGATGTCGCCGACCGCCGACAGCGAGCCGATCACCTGCCCCCCGGCGGAGCGGATCCAACGCGGATCGCCGTTCTTCGCGTTGAGCGCGTAGACGTTGCCGTCGAAGGAGCCGATGTAGACGGTCGGGGGAGCGTGGCGGGTCGTCGCGACCGCCGGCCCCGAGTAGGCGTAGCCGCCGGTCGAGTAGCTCCAGGCGAGCGTGCCGTCCCTGATGTCGAAGCTGTAGACGCGGGCGTCGTTGTTGCCGGCGTAGACGCGGCCGAAGGCGACGGCGGGGGTCGAGTAGAAGGCGCCGGAGGCGCCGAAGCCGGGGCCGAGCGAGCCACTCTGCCACTTCAGCCGCCCGCTTCTCGCGTCGACCGCGTTCATGTAGCCGCCGTAGTCGCCGACGTAGAGCGTGCCGCCGTAGTAGGCGGGGGCCGACTTGACCGCGCCGCCGAGCGACGTCGACCAGCGCACGTCGCCGCTGATCGTGCTGAGCGCAAACAGCTCGCCGTTCTCGCTGCCGAAGTAGACCGTGCGATCGACCACCACCGGCGAGGACTCCGCCCGCCCCGGCAGCGGCCGCTTCCAGATCGTTCTGCCGGTCTTCGCGTCCAGCTTGACGATGTGGCCGGGAACCAGATTGACGATGTAGAGGCGGTTGCGGTGGAAGGCAGGCGCGGAGGCGTTCAGCCTGCCGATCCGCCGCTTCCAGCGAAGCTTGCCCGTGTCGGCGTCGAGCGAGACCGCGAGCCCGTTGTTGTTGACGAAGTAGAGCTTGCCGCCGGCGACCACGGGCGGGAACTCGAGTAGCGGCCGGTTGGTGTAGCGCCACAGTCTCCGGAACGGTGGCTTCACCCCTTTGGCGGGCAGGAAGCGGGTGCGTGCCCGGTTGTAGCCGAAGAGCGGCCAGTTGACGGTTCTCGCTTTCGGTCTGGGCGGCTTCTGCGGTCTGAAGGGAACCGCGGTGTTGTGGACATCGGCCGGTCGTCTCAGCATGTCGTAGGCGATGAAGACGCCCGGGATGAGGACCAGAGCGCCGGCGCCGAACACGATCGCCAGCTTTCTGCGGTTGCGCAGGAGGCGTCTGGAGCCCCTCCACCAGCGGGCGGTGTCCTTCCACCAGCGGGCGGCCTTGGGCCCGCCCTCAGCCATTCGCCGCTGCTGCCCGCCGTTCCGACTCGCTGGTGATGCCGTTGAGGAGCTGTTTGATCGCCAGCTTGGTTACGGCGACCACAGCGGCACCGGCGAGCGGCAGGGTGGGCGTCGTCTTCACCGCGTAGGTGACTCTGGTTCCCGACCCGCCGGCGGCGAGCTCGACCGTGCCGAGATGGTCACGCACGGGGATCCCGGAGATGACCTTGTAGGAGAAGCGGCTGGGGCGCTCGAAGGCGACTACCTCTTCGCGCAGCGGCGGGCCGACCGAGTGCAGGACGCGAACCGCGCCGACCCCGTTCGGCGCAGGCTTCCCCTCCCGCTCCAGCTCCGACTTCCGCATAGGCGTGATGTCGGCGTACCCACGATGGTCGGTAAGCACGTCGAACACAACCTCGGGGGGCGCCGCCACCTCGCGAACAAGAGTGAAGCTAGCCACAGCGCGAGAGCCTAGCGTGAGGGCGGGCCAACGCCCACTTCTGCGGATCGCTTCCCGCGACCACCGCGACTTCGCCCTTGATCGCCAGGTGATCGAGGCAGGAGAGGACGATCTGCAGGGCCCAGGCGCTGACCGGGGAGTTGAGGTTGTCGGGGCCGACGATGTCGCCGACGATCTCGAAGGCGGTCTTCTCTCCGCCGGTGAGGGAACCGCGCACCTTGCCCAGCAGCTCGCCTACCTGGCGGCGGCTCTCGGCGATCTTGGCGGCGGCGTCGCGGAAGGGGCGGCCGTGGCCGGGCAGGACCAGGTCGACGTCCAGCGGCTCGACCTCCTCGAGGCCGCCCAGGAACTCGCCGATCGGGTCCGGCGTGTGCCCGTGGTCGAAGAAGAGGACGGTGCGGCCGAGCAGGTGGTCGCCGGAGATCATCAGCTTGCGCTCGGGCTGGTGCAGGACCACGTGTGAGGGGGCGTGGCCAGGGGTCTCGTAGACCTGCCAGACGCCGAGGTCGGTCTCCACTTCGACTCCCGGGAGAAGGTCGCGGTCTGGCTCGACGATCGCGTCGATCCCGGGGTCGTCGTCCCCCTCGCGGGACTCGCGATAGCGCTCCAGCGCGGCCGCGGGGACGCCGCTCTGGCGCGCGACCTCCAGGCGCTGCTCCAGCGCTGCGCCCGGGTCGTCGGCGAGGATGCGGACGTGCTCCCAGGCCGGGTGCATCCACAGCTCGCAGCCGGCCGCTTCGACGATCGGCGCCGCTAGGCCATAGTGGTCGATGTGCGAGTGGGTACAGACCAGCAGGCGCACGTCGTCGAGGCTGTGCCCCGTCTGCGCGAGGGCGAGGTCGAACTGGCGCAGGCGGTCGCGGCCGCCGATCCCGGTGTCGAAGAGGACGATGCCGCCGTCGGCGGCGATCGCCCAGGCGTTGCCGTGCGGCACGCCGGGCCAGGGCAGAGGCAGGCGCAGGCGCCAGACGCCGGGCAGCGCCCGCTCGCCACGCACCTCTGCCTTGCGGTCCCCGCTCATCCATCCATCCTTTCAATCGCCGGGAACTCGTGAGCGACGACCGCTTTCGACTTTTTGGGGGCTATAGGCCCTCAAAAGTCGAAAGCGGTCTGGGGCTGGAGTAGGTTCCCCGCGTGACCGAGCGACCTCGCGCCGCATGAAGTCCAGCGGCCCCCAGCGCGCGGGACTCGTCCTCGCGGCGCTGATCCTGGTCGCCGCGGTCGCGAACCTCAACCTGGCCGTCGCCAACGTCGCCCTGCCGGTCATCGGCAAGGCGTTCGACGCCGGCCAGACCACTCTCAACCTGGTCGCCGTCGGCTACTCGCTGGGGCTGGCGGCGTCGGTCCTCTACCTGGGCGCGCTCGGCGACCGCTACGGGCGCAAGGGAATGCTGATCCTCGGCATGTCGCTGTCGATTCCGGCTTCGCTGCTGGCCGGCCTGGCGCCCTCGATCGAAATCCTCTTCGCGGCCCGGGTGCTCGGCGGCGTCGCCGCGGGAATGGCCTTCCCGACCACGCTGGCGCTGATCACCGCCCTCTGGGACGGGCCGGCACGGACGCGCTCGATCGCGCTGTGGTCGGCGATCGGCGGCGCCGTCGCCGCGCTCGGCCCGCTGCTGTCGGGGGCGCTGCTGGAGCGCTTCGACTGGGGCTCGGTCTTCCTCGTCACCCTGCCGCTGGCGGCGCTGGCGCTGATTCTCGCCTGGCGCTTCGTCCCCTCACACGTGAACGAGGCCACCGACCCCGTCGACAACCTCGGCGGCCTGCTCTCGATCGTGCTGGTGGCGGCGCTGGTGATGTCGATCAACCTGGCGGCGGTGCCGGGCATGGGAACGCCGGCGATCGGGCTCGGCCTGCTGGCGCTGGCGGCCGTCGCCGGCTTCGTCATTCGCGAGCGGCGCGTGCGCTCCCCCCTCTATGACCTGGACGTCGCCTCACGCCGGGTCTTCTGGGTCGCGGCCTGCGCCGGGATCATCGTCTTCGGCTCGCTGATGGGGGCGATGTTCGTCGGCCAGCAGTACCTGCAGAACGTGCTCGGCTACTCGACGCTGGACTCCGGCCTGGCGATCCTGCCGGCGGCGGCGCTGATGGTCCTCGTCGCCCCTCGCTCGGCGAAGCTGGTCGAGAGCCGCGGCGCCCGCTTCACGCTCCTACTCGGCTACCTCTTCTGCGTGCTCGGATTCCTCACCATGCTGCTGTTGTGGACCGACGGGGCCGCCTACTGGAAGGTCGGGCTCGGCTATGCCTTGATCGGCATCGGCGTCGGCTTCGCCGGCACCCCCGCGTCGCACTCGCTGACGGGGTCGGTGCCGGTGCGCCGCGCCGGCATGGCGTCCGGGACGGCCGACCTGCAGCGCGACCTCGGCGGCGCGGTCATGCAGTCGATCCTCGGCGCGCTGCTCACCGCCGGCTACGCGGCGTCGTTCTCCTCGCAGATCGCCTCCTCGCCCAACGCCGACAAGGTCTCCGAGGATGTCCAGGCGGAGCTGACCAAGTCCTTCTCCAGCGCCACCAACGTCGCCGAGCAGTACCCGAGATACGCCGATCAGATCGTCGCCGCGGCCAGGGAGTCCTTCCTGCAAGGCGACAGATGGGCCTACGCGGCCGGCGTCCTCGCGGTCCTGCTCGGCGCCGCCCTCGTCTTCTTCCGCTTCCCGAAGATGGAGCGGGAGCGGGAGCTGCTGGCCGAGTACCGAGCGGCGGACGGCGAAACCTGACCCCGCCCCGTTAGGCGGTGGCCAGGCCGATGGCGAGCAGCGGGAAGGCGGCCATCACACCGAGGTAGGCGCCGATCGCCAGCCCGGCGCGAGCGCCCGTGGTGCGGGAGCGGGCGCCGGCGATCAGCCCCACGAGGAGGCAAAAGGCAGCGATGCCGAGGCCGAGCCAAAAGACGGGGGGCATGGGCCCGGACCCTACCGAAACCCAAAGCCGGCCGACGGGCCGATTCCGTCGTCTATATCGACGTTTTCGGCCCGTCGGCGCTAGTTTGAGGGCGTGAGAATTCTCGCCTTCAGCGACCTGCACCGGGACACGGCCCAGGCGGCGACGCTGGTCGAGATGGCGGCCGAGGCCGACGCGGTGATCGGCGCCGGCGACTTCGCCTCCGTGCACGAGGGGCTGGAGGAGACGATCGCGGCGCTGTCGGCGATCGCGGCGCCGACCGTCCTGGTTCCCGGCAACAACGAGACCGACGAGGCGCTGCGGACTGCCGCCACCGGCTGGGAGGCAGCGACGGTCCTGCACGGGGAGGGAAAGACGATCGGCGGGGTCGAGTTCTTCGGGCTCGGCGCGGGGGTGCCGATCACGCCTTGGGACTGGAGCTTCGACCTCGACGACGATGCCGCCGCCGCGATGCTCGCGCCCTGCCCGCGGGGCGCCGTCCTCGTCCTGCACTCGCCGCCGAAAGGACACTGCGACGCCGCCGGCGACGGGACTCACTTCGGCAGCGAGGCGCTGGCGCGGACGATCGAGGAGAAGGCGCCGCGGCTCGCGGTCTGCGGCCACATCCACGAGTCCTGGGGCTGCGAGAGCCGGATCGGCGACACCCCGGTCCACAACCTCGGCCCGGCCGGAACCTGGCTCGAGGCCTAGCCGCTCAGCCCTCGGCGTCGAACTTGTAGCCGACCCCGCGCACGGTGAGAACCAGCTCCGGCCGCTGCGGGTCGCGCTCGACCTTCTGGCGCAGATTGGAGATGTGGACGTCGCAGGCGCGCTCGTCGCCGTCGAACTCCGTCTGCCACAGCTCCTCCATGATCTTGCCGCGGGGGAAGACCTCGCCGGGGCGGCCAACGAGCAGGCGCAGGAGCTGGAACTCGGAGCGGGTGAGGCTGACGGCCTCGCCGCGGACCGTGGCGACGTGGCGGACGAGATCGATCGCGACCGGGCCGGACTCGATCTTCACCGCGTGGGCGAGCGGGGCGCGGTCCAGCTCGCGGCGGCGCAGCTGGGCGCGAACGCGGCCGAGCAACTCGCGCACCGAGAACGGCTTCGTCACGTAATCGTCGGCGCCGACCTCCAGCCCGACCACCTTGTCGACCTCGGCGTCCTTGGCGGTCAAGACGATGATCGGCACGGCGCTGCGCGAGCGCACGTCGCGGCAGATGTCGAGGCCGCTCGGCCCAGGCATCATGATGTCGAGGATCAGCAGGTCGTAGGGAATGCCGTTGCCGAGCAGCTCCGTCGCCTCGTCCCCGTCGGCCGCCGGCGTCACGTCGAACCCTTCCTGGGCGAGCGCGTAGCCGACCGAGTCCCGCACCGAGGGCTCGTCGTCGGCGATCAATATCCGCCCGCTGCTCATGCCACCGGGGTGGGGCTCGGTTGGGCGACGGGCAGGCGGACCCAGAAGGTGCTCCCCTCGCCCTCGACGGAGCCGGCGCCGATCTCCCCGCCCATCACGTCGACCATGCGGCGGGCGATGGCGAGACCGAGGCCGAACCCCTCCTGCTTGCGGGTCTCGCTGCGGCGGTAGAAGCGCTCGAAGACGCGCTCGACCTCCGCCGCCGGTATGCCGGTTCCCGTATCGATCACTTCCAAGACAACCCCCTCCTCGCCGTCGCGGCGGCCGCGAACGGTAACGGCACCGGGGGGTGGCGTGTTCTTGAAGGCGTTGGTCAGCAGGCCGATCATCACCTGGCGCAGCAGCGTCGGGTCCCCCCGGGCGGCGAGATCCGGCTCGACCTCGACATGCAGCTCGACGTGTCTCGGCCGCTCGACCGCGGCGACGATGTCGCGGACGGCGATCGGGACGTCGACGACCTCGGTCTCCCCGGCGCCGATCGACTCGACTCGCGCCAGGGTCAGGAGGGACTGGGTGAGGCGGCCCATCCGGTCGGCGTCGTCGGCGAGGCGGGCGAGGAAGTGATCGCGCGCCTGAGGGTCGTCCTTGGCGCCGTCCTGGAGGACCTCGATCGCGCTGGAGATCCCGGCCAGCGGGTTGCGCAGCTCGTGCGCGGCGTTGGAAACGAAGTCGGCCTCGGCGAACTCGCGGCGCATCTCGTCGGTGCGGTCGCGGACGACGGCGAGGACGGCGCGCTCGTCGGGAAGGGAGCGGGCCTGCATCGAGTAGGCGCGGTCGCCGATGCGCAGTGCCGGGTGGGCGGCGAAGCCCACCTGGGCGGCGCGGCGGAGATGGGGAAGGAGCACCTCAGCCGGGAGGCCTGAGCGGTCGAGCAGCTCGGCAGCGGCGCTGTTGGAGAAGCGAACCGGGCCCTCGTCGTCGACGACCATCACCGCGTCGGTGAGGCCGTCGAAGATGGCGGCGAGCTTGTTGCGGTCGGCGGTGAGGACGCCGAAGCTCTCCTTCAGCGAGGCGCGCATGGAGTCCAGGGCGCGAGCCAAGTCGCCAATCTCGTCGGGGCCGGAGACGCTGAGCGGGGCGTCGAACGAGCCGGCGGCCATGCGGCCGGCGGACTCGGCCAGGCGTCTGACCCGGTAGGCGATAGCGACGGCGATCATGAAGCCGGCGAGGACGCCGATCACCACCGCAACCACGAGGGCGCGGCGGTCGTCGCCGAAGAGATCGACGGCGATGGCGGTGATCAGGCTGACCGCGGCGAAGGCCCCGGTCAGCCAGAGGCGCATGCCGATCCGTCTCATGAAGACTTACTAACACAAAGCGGCGCCGGGCGAGCGTGGAAGAATCGCCCCGTGCGAACCCTTGTCTTCATCCCGGCCTGGAACGAGGAGAGGTCGATCGCGGACGTGATCGGCGACGTGCGCAAGGCGCTGCCGGCGGCCGACGTGCTCGTCGTCGACGACGGCTCGACCGACGCGACCGCGGAGCGCGCGCGGGCGGCCGGAGCCCTCGTCGCCTCGCTGCCCTTCAACCAGGGGGTGGGAGCGGCCCAGCAGACCGGCTACATGCACGGGCTGCGCGGCGACTACGAGGTCTGCGCCCACCTCGACGCCGACGGCCAGCACATAGCCGGCGAGCTGGCGCGGCTCGTGGCCGAGATCGAGGCCGACCGGGCCGACATGGTGATCGGCTCCCGCTACCGGGAGCGCGGCGACGCGCAAGACGACGACTACCGCGCCAACTTCTCCCGCCGCACCGGCCAGCACCTGTTCCGGCTTGTCGTGAGCCTCTCGACGCGGCAGCGGTTCACCGACACGACGAGCGGGATGCGCGCCGTCAACCGCAAGGTGATGCGCCTGTTCAGCGACAGCTACTCGCCGGAGTTCGCCGAAGTGGAGTCGGTTCAGCAGGCCGTCCTGCAGGGCATGCGAGTCGAAGAGCTGCAGGTGCGGATGCTTGAGCGCGCCGAGGGACGCTCCTTCCTCACCCCGCTGCGATCGACCTATTACATCTTCAAGACAATGGTCGTGCTGCTCGTCGGCCAGTTCCGGCCGCGGCTGAAGGAGGGGCGTTGACGATGCCCGCCATCCTCGCGGCCGCGGGCGGCGCCGAGCCGGTCGTCCGCCTCACCGCGCAGTCGCGGATCATCGCCGCGGTCCTGGCGATCGCCTTCATGCTGATGATCCTCGAGCTGATCCGCCGCCACAAGCTGCATGAGCGCTACAGCGTGATCTGGTTCGTGGCCGGGATCGCGATGCTGGCGGGCGCCGCCTTCCCCGACCTGCTGCGCCTACTCGCCGAAGCGCTCGGCGTCCGCGACGTCACGATCGCCCTCTTCTCGCTGCTCTTCGTGCTGCTGCTCGGCCTGGCGCTCAGCTTCAGCGTGATCATGTCCCGCCAGTCGGCCCAGATCACCCGGCTGGCCCAGGAGCTGGCGCTGGAAAGAGCGCGCGATCAGGCCGAGAACCCGGACTCCAGCAGGGGTGAGTGAGATTTTCTACCCCATGGGTACAAAAACTCACTCACCCCCTCCAAGGCGAACGGCCAGGGCCTCCAAGGCCAGCTCTTCGGAGACATTGAGGTCGAGGCGGCGGCGGGTGTCCTGGATCGACTCGACGGCCCGGCGGGATTCGGCCAGGTCGAGGTCCTCGGCCTGGGACTCAAGCTGCGCGAGGCGGTCCTGGTTGTAGGCGACCTCGGGGGCGCCGGCCGCGACTGCCGTGAGGTCCCGGAACCAGGCGGCGGCCAGCGCCAGGCCCAGGTCAAGCACCTCGGTCCGCCGCCGCCGCGCCGCCCGCCTCGCCTCGTCATTGACGTCTCTGGCCGAGCGTCTGACCCCGGCCTTTCTCTCCTCCTCCAGCGCTTCACGGGTCACGGCCTCAGCGTCCTCCCCAGCCTTCTCAGCGGTAGCGAGCAACTGCCGCCATGGCGTCCCACCTTCCTTACCCAGCCCAAACGCGCTGGTCCTGAGCTGACGGCCGGAATCTGAAAGCAGGTAACGGGCGCACTCCAAATCGCCGGCGGAGAGGCGAGCGGCGGCGGCGATCTCGGCGGAGTCGCCTACACCTTCCAGGGCGGCTTCTATGGCTTGAACGGGCAGGGTGACGAAGTCGACCGGCCGGCAGCGGGAGGCGACCGTCTCCAGCAGCATCTCCGGCTCGGCCGTGAGCAGGATCAGGTGGGCGTAGCCGGGCGGCTCCTCGAGCGTCTTCAGCAGCGCGTTCTGGCTCTCGTCTTTCAACGCTTCGGCGGCCTCTATGACGAAGACGCGCTTCCCCCCTTCGAAGGGCCGGTAGGCGGCGGCGCGGATCACCTTCTCGCGGACCTCCTCGACCAGGTGCTGGGCGCCGCGAGGGGCGATCCAGACGAGGTCGGGGTGCGGCGAGGGATTGAGCAGGGCGCGGCGGCGCGTGTCCTCGGGGTCGTCGGCAGCAGCGGCGAGGATCTCGGCGGCGAAGGCGCGCGCGGCCGCTCTCTTCCCCGAGCCGCGCGGCCCACGAAGCAGGTAAGCGTGCGAGGGCCCGGCTCTCAGCGCGGCTTCGAGGGTCATCCGCACCCTCAACTGATGCCGGGTAGAGGTGTCGAGGGCGCCGGCCATCACTTCGCTCCCAGCCTTTTCCTCACCATAGTGGGGTAAATGCTGGTAGCGGTCATCTGGCGCGGCTCCGGACCGCTTCCATTACTTGCTCGTGGACCTGGGCAGCGTTGCCGGAGGCGTCGACGACCACGACGCGATCCGAAGCGATCTGGGCTATCTCTTCGTAGGACTCGGCCACCGCTCGCTGCAACTCGAGGCCTTCTGACTCGAAGCGGTCGCTGCCGTCGGCGCGGCCGAGGCCTACCTCGGGGTCGACCCGCAGCAGGATCGTCAGGTCGGGCCAGAGGCCGTCGGTGGCCGTGTCGGTGAGGGAGATCGTCTCCCCGACACCCAGGCCCCGCGCCGCCCCCTGGTAGGCGACGGTGGAGTCGGCGAAACGGTCGGAGACGACGTCGCGGCCGGCCTCCAGCGCCGGGCGGATGACCCGAGCGGTGAGGTCGGCGCGAGCGGCGAGGAACAGCAGCAGCTCGGCGTAGGGATCCAGCTCCAGCGCCGGGTCGGCGAGCAACTCGCGGATGCGCTCGGCGGCGTCGGTCCCCCCCGGCTCGCGGATCAGCAGCGCCTCGGACCCGAGCGCCTCGGCGAGAAGGCGCGCTTGCGTGCTCTTGCCCGACCCGTCGATGCCCTCAAGGGAGACGAACACCTCAACCCCCGTTCCGCTGCGACTTATCCCTGGCATGCCGGGATAAGTCGCAGCGGAAGCTGAGGGTCATGCGCTCTAGGCCTTTGCTTTGGCGCGTTTGCGCCCCCGCGTGGCGGTATCCGCTTTGGACGCTTTTCTCCGCTTCGCGGGCGCCGCGTCCTCGTCGCCCACCACCGGCGGTCTTTTGCTCATCGCCGCTTTCGCGGCTTTCGCCGCCTCGCGCTCGGCGCGGCGCTTCTTCATCTCCTGCATCGACTCGCAGTCGTCGTTTAGGCAGAGGTTCCACGTCCGGCCGCGGAAGGGGACGACTTTCAGCCGCGGGGTCTGCTCGCATATCG
>Ga0299914_10002320_pt1 | contig 13073 bp, 11 predicted proteins | sample RVTome_10_FD_201361 | JGI IMG/M metagenome (GOLD analysis project Ga0299914, IMG submission 201361) | Soil microbial communities from uranium-contaminated site in the Upper Colorado River Basin, Wyoming, United States - RVT153D57 (version 2) ...
AGGTCCTGCTCCGGGACGTGCGGAAGCGCCTCGCGGAAGAGGAGCTGTCGCTGACGCTCACCGACGCCGCCGTGGACTTCCTCGTGAACACCGGCTACGACGAGGCGTACGGCGCGCGGCCGCTGCGTCGCGCCATCCAGCGCTGGATCGAGGATCCGCTCTCCGAGAAGATCCTGATGGGCGAGTTCTCGCGCGCAGATGAGCTGGAAGTCGATACCTCGGCTGACCGGTCGAAACTCGACTTCCGGGTGTTGACCGCCACGCCGAACAACGCCTGACCCTGGCACAACAGACGGCCGGCCGGGCGGACCCGGCCGGCCGTTGGCGTGTATATTTTCCGCATAATGCAAAGATTGGTTGCTCGAGCGGCGGCGCTGCTCACTATGGCCGGCGGCGTGTCCGCCCAGCAGGGTACCACCGGCCCCTGTGCCAGACCGGACAGCGTTGCGTTCCGCGGCAATGCGCGCGTGGCCGAAGCGTCGTTGCGCGCCGACGTGGGAATCGCGCCCGGAGCGCCCCTGAACTATCGGTCGCTGCAGCGCGCGATCCGCGATTTGTACGCGACCACGCAGTTCGAGGACATCGGCGTCCACTGCGCGATCGTGGACAACCGCTCGCTCCTGGTCTTCGAGGTGAGCGAGCGGCCCTTGCTGGGCGAGATCGCGATCGCGGGCACCGACCGCGTGTCCGCCAACTCGGTGCGCGACCAGGTGGATCTGCTGGTCGGCCGGCCGATCGATCCGGCGCGCGTGCAGCGCGCGGTCACGCGCATCGATTCTCTGTACGAGTCCAAGGGCTACTATCTCGCGGAGATTCGCGCCGACTCGACGGCGGTTGCCACGGGCACCAAAGTGACCTTCGTCGTGAGCGAGGGGAGGCGGCTGGCCGTTTCCGGAGTTCGGGTCGAAGGAAATGAGCGTCTGTCCGACAAACGGGTCGTTGCCGAAATGCAGACGCGGCCGGAAGGGTTTCTGTGGTGGCGCAAGGGCGAGTTCGACGACGACACCTACGCCGCCGATCTCACGGAGCGCATTCCGCTGGCGTATGGCACGCACGGCTTCATCGACATGCAGGTGACGCGCGACACGCTGGTCATCGACCGGTCGCGGGGTAAGGCGCTCGTCGAGGTGAGGGTGGAGGAGGGGCCGCAGTACGTCGTGGGCACCTTCGAGGTGAACGGGGCGCGGCGGTTCTCCGACGCCGAAATCCGGCGGTTCTATCCGTTCGATGATCGCGGCCGCACGCTGACGGAAGCCGTGGCCGACGTGACCGGAGTGTTCCGGCGGGACCGGGTTCGCGACCCGGAAAACGTCTTCGACGCCGCGCAGTGGGAGCAGGCGACGTTGCATGTCCAGGAGGCATACCAGAACGCCGGATACATCTACGCCGACGTTCGCCCCGTGGTCGAGCGCACTGTGGCGGGCCCCGATTCCGTGCCCACCGTGAACCTCCGCTGGGACATCGAGGAGCGGACGCCGGCGATCGTCAATCGCGTCGAGATCATCGGCAACGACATCACCACCGAGTCGTGCATTCGCGACCAGATCCTCATCCTTCCCGGAGACGTCTTCAGCCGCGACCTGCTCCTGCGGAGCTATCAGAGCATCTCGCAGATGGGTTTCTTCGAGACGCCGGTGCCGAATCCGGATACGCGCCAGGCCAACGAGCAGGGCGACATCGACATCGTCTTCCGCGTGCAGGAGCGCAAGACGGGCAACGTCAGCTTCGGCGCCTCCGTGGGACAGGGGACCGGCGTCGGCGGCTTCATCTCGTTCGACCAGCCGAATCTCTTCGGTACCTGCAAGCGCGGCGCCGTGCAGTGGCAGTTCGGCAAGTACATCAACGACTTCAACCTGTCGTATACGGATCCGCGCATTCGCGACTCGCGCATCTCGGGGCAGGTGACGCTGTACAACAGCCGCACGCGCTACGTGGTCCAGAATCTCGGCCGCTTCACTCGCGCCGGCGGCCAGGTGCGGTTCGGATTTCCGGTTCCCGGCTCGCGCTGGACGTATCTCTACCTCGACTACAGCGGTGAGGCGGTGAAGACGGGTGGGGAAGGACTGACCGGCACCATCCAGTGCGGTTCTGCGAGGCAGTGCTTCCGGTCCAGCGTCGGGAGCTCGCTGGAGCGGGACACGCGCATCGACCTGCCTTTCGCGAGCGCCGGGGCCAAGCAGTCGCTGGCCGCACAGTTCAACGGTGGCCCCCTGGGCGGAACGGCCGCATACCAGCGCTATACCGGCGAGCTGCGCGGCTACGCGACGCTGGCGACGTTCGGGGGCAACTCCCCGGGCTCACAGCCCCTGAAAATCGTGACCGGACTGACCACCAAGACGGGCATGTTGTTCGGCGATCCCGGACCGTTCTTCGTCTATCAGGCGTTCTCGCTCGGCGGCGTGCAGTACGGCGAGCAACTGCGCGGCTACGAGGAGTTCTCGATCTCGCCGATCGGCTACATCGGCAACACCGACCAGTTCACGGCGACGCAGCAGTCGTTCGGCCGGGCGTTCTTCACCACGTCGGCCGAGCTGGGCCTGCGGATCAATCCGCAGATTTATCTCTCCTCCTTCTTCGACGCGGGCAACGTCTGGGACCGGCCGAGAGACTTCAACCCAACGCGGCTGTTCCGGGGCGCCGGATTCGGCGCGGCGCTCGTGACGCCGCTGGGACCTCTCGGCCTCGATTTCGGGTATGGATTTGATCGCCTCGACCGCCTCGGCCGCAAAGATCCGGGGTGGAAGGTGCACTTCAAGTTTGGCCAGTTCTTCTAATTGGGAGTTGTTGTCATGAGATCTTTTCTCGCGGTGGCGCTTGCTGTCGTCTCAGTCGCGACGGCTGCGACCGCGGCAATCGCGCAGCAGGCGCCAATGCGCATCGCATACGTGAATCCGCAGGCGCTGTTCATGAACGCGCCCGGACGCGAGCAGGCGGAAGCCACGTTTCAAAAGGAGACGGAGGGGATGCGCTCCGAGCTCACGCGGCATGGTGAGGCGTTGAACCGCATGGTCTCCGAGTTCCAGCGCGAAATGGCTGGGCTCACCGCCGCCCAGAAGGAACAGCGGCAGCGCACGCTCGCCGCCAAGGAGGACTCGCTTCGGCTGCGCCAACAGGAGCTGGAAGAGCAGGCGGGGCGCCGTCAGGGGGAACTGATGGCTCCGATCATGGAGCTGGTGCGCAAGGTGCTCGAGGACATCCGGGTGGAGGATGGCTACGCGATGATTCTGAGCGCCGAGCCCGGCCAGTCGCCAATCCTCGTTGCGGACAAGAATCTCGACATCACGGATCGCGTCGTCTCGCGCCTGAAGGCGGCGCGCGCTCCTGCGGCGGCGCCGCAACGTCCTCTCGGCGCGCCGACGACCGCTCCCGCCGGGGTGACGCGACCCCGTCCACCGGGGGAGTGACCTCCGCGCGGCCAGTGACTCAGCACGAATCCGGCGGTGAGGGCGGCAGCGTTCTCACCGCCGCTGCTATTGCGCAGCTCACCGGGGGGCGCCTCGAGGGCGACGAGCACGCATCAGTGTCCAGTGTGGCGTCGCTCGATCGCGCGCAGGCGGGTCAACTGAGCTTCTGCGCGTCCCCCAAGTACGCGAGCCAGCTGGCCGGTACGCTGGCGTCGGTGGTGCTCGTGGCGCCCGACGTCGCCAGGGCGGCATCCGGGGGCGGGACCGCGACACGCGTCGTCGTCGAGAAACCGCACGACGCGCTCGTCTCGCTCCTTCCACGCCTGTACCGGAGTCCGGCAGCAGAGCCCGGGATTCATCCCACCGCGGTGATCGGACGCGGCGCTCAGATTGGCGATGGTGTGTCGATCGGGCCGTTCGTGCACGTGGGCGACGGGGCGCGCATCGGCGCGCGCTCGGTGCTCGACGCCCACGTCGTCGTCGGCACCGGTGCGCGCCTCGGTGAGGAGTGCCAACTCCGCCCGAGCGTGACGCTCTATCCGGGGGCGGAGGTCGGCAACCGGGTCGTCATTCACTCGGGCGCCGTGATCGGTTCCGACGGATTCGGGTACGTGTTCCGGGATGGGCGCCACGAGAAGATTCCGCACGTCGGGCGTTGCGTGATCGAGGACGACGTAGAGATCGGCGCGGGGACGACGATCGATCGCGGCAGCATCGATGACACCGTTATCGGCGCCGGCACCAAGATCGACAATCTCGTGCAGGTCGCGCACAACGTGCGCATCGGGCGCCTCTGCATGATCGTGTCGCAGGCGGGGATCTCCGGATCGACGCGCATCGAGGACGGCGTGGTAATCGGCGGTCAGGCGGGGCTGCAAGGTCATCACACCATCGGGAAGGGCGCGCGCATCGGCGGCCAGTCAGGCGTCTTCGGCGACGTGCCGGCGGGCGAATCCTGGTCGGGGTACCCGGCGCGTCCGCACCGCGAGGCGCTCCGCGCGCAGGCGACGCTCTTCCGGTTGAGCGCCATGCTCAAGCGCATCGAACAGCTGCTCGCCTCGTTCGGCCAGAAAGACCAGTGAGCCGCAACACCATCGGCCGCGCGGCGTCGGTGGAGGGAGTGGGTCTGCATCTCGGCGTGCCCTGCCGGCTGACCTTCCTGCCCGCCCCGAGCGGGGCGGGGGTGTCGTTCCGGCGGACCGACCTGGCCGGCGCTCCGACGATCCGGGCGCACGTGGATGCCGCGGTCCTCACCGACCGGCGTACGCAGCTGGGAGACGACCCGGTCTCGGTGCACACCGTCGAGCACGTGCTGGCGGCCGTGGGGGCGCTGGAGGTGGATGATCTCGTGATCGAGCTGAACGGGCCGGAGCCGCCCATCATGGACGGGAGCGCCAGGCCCTTCGTGGACGCGCTGCAGTCCGCCGGGATCGCGCCGCAGGACGGCTCGGTGCAGTATTTGGAGTTGCAGGAGCCGGTCCGGTTTGCGGACGGAGCGGCCGAATACGAGGCGTATCCGGCCAGGCGGCTGGAGCTCGACGTGCTCATCGAATTTCCGCATCCGATGATCGGCGTGCAGCAGGGGCACTACGATCTCTCCGCCGAGCGGTTCACGGCGGAGCTGGCGGGCGCCCGCACGTTCGGCTTCGTCCGCGAGGTCGAGACGCTTCGCGCGATGGGACTTATCAAGGGGGCCTCGACGGCGAACGCGGTGGTGCTCGATGAGACGGGTGTGGTGGATGCGGAGCTTCGGTGGCCGGACGAGTTCGTCCGGCACAAGGCGTTGGACTGTGTGGGGGATCTGACACTCGCCGGTGCCCGGGTCCGGGCGCGAATCGTGGCCCGGCGGCCGAGCCATCGCGGCACGGTGCAACTGGTGCGCGCCATGCGCGCATCGCTGATGAGAGGATCGACTGTGGCCGAGCTAGGAATCGAAGACATCATGAAGGTGTTGCCGCACCGGTATCCCTTTCTCCTCGTGGATCGCGTCGTGGAGCTGGACCCGGGGAAGCGGGTCGTCGGCATCAAGAACGTCACGATCAACGAGCCGTTCTTTCAGGGGCACTTTCCGGGGCACCCGATCATGCCCGGCGTGCTCATCATCGAGGCGATGGCGCAGGTGGGCGGCATGCTGCTGCTGGGGGCGATCGCGGATCCGCAGAGCAAGGTCGTGTACTTTACGTCACTCAACAACGTGAAGTGGCGGCGTCCGGTGAAACCAGGCGACCAGTTGCGATTCGAGCTCGATCTGCTCCAGGTGCGCGGCACGATGTGCCGCATGCGCGGCGTCGCGAAGGTGGACGGCGAGATCGTGGCGGAGGCGGAGATGGGCGCGATGGTACGCGATCGATGACTGGAGGCATCCACCCGACCGCCATCGTCTCGCGGGACGCCGAGCTTGCCGCCGACGTCGCCGTCGGCCCATACGCGATCATCGGCGAGGGATGCGTCGTGGGGGGCGGCTGCACGATCGGCGCGCACGCCGTGCTTGAACGCAACGTCAGGCTCGCGGGCAACGTGCGCGTCGGCGTCGGGACGGTGCTGGGTGGGGATCCGCAGGACCTGAAGTTCAGGGGCGAGGACACCACCGTCGAGATCGGCGAGGGCACCGTCATCCGGGAATACTCCACCGTGAACCGCGGCACGGCCGCGTCGATGAAGACCACGGTGGGGCGCGGCTGCTTCCTCATGTCGTACGTCCATCTCGCGCACGACTGCCACATCGGCGATGGCGTGATCATCTCCAACGCCACGCAGCTCGCGGGCCACGTCACCGTGGAGGAGAAAGCGATTCTGTCCGGCGTGTCGGCGGTGCACCAGTTCGCGTTGATCGGCCGGTACAGCTTCATCGGCGGATGCTCGCGCGTGGCCAAGGACGTGCCGCCGTACGTGAAGGCCGTCGGCAATCCGGTGAAGCTCTACGGGCTGAACACGGTGGGGTTGCAGCGCAATGGATTTCCGGACGAGGTGATTCGGGAGCTGAAGCGCGCGTATCGCCTCTTCTTCAAGTCCGAGCTGAACGTGTCCCAGGCCCGCGAGCGCGCCGAGAGCGAGCTGCGCAAGCTTCCCGAGGTGGAGGAATTTCTCCGCTTCTTCGAGCGGAGCGACCGCGGAGTGGTCATTTGAGCGTCCGGATCGGCGTCGTGGGCGCGGGGGCGCTGGGCTACCACCACGTCCGCCTGCTGCGAAACGCCGCGGGCGCAACGCTGGTGGGATTCCAGGACGAGAATCGCGAGCGCGCGGCGCAGGTGAGCAAGGAGCTGGGCGTTCGAGCCTTCGAGACGCTGGACGCGCTGCTGGGCGCGGTCGACGCCGCGGTCGTGGTCGTGCCGACGCCGGCGCATTACCGGGTCGCCCTCGAGGCGCTCCGGCGCGGCGTGCATCTACTCATCGAGAAGCCGATCACGGCGACGCTTGCGGAGGCCGACGAGCTGATCGCCACGGCGCGCGCGAGCAGCGCGCTGGTGCAGATCGGCCACGTGGAGCGCTTCAACCAGGCACTGCGCGCCGCGCAGCCATATCTGGACGCGCCGCGATTCATCGAGAGCGAGCGGCTGGCGACGTTCAATCCGCGCGGGAGCGACGTGGCGGTCGTCCTCGATCTCATGATCCATGACATCGATCTCGTCCATGCCCTCGTGCGCGACCGGGTGGCGGACCTAAGGGCGGTAGGTGTGGGAGTGCTGACCGCGGTGGACATGACGAACGCCTGGCTCCAGTTCGAGAACGGCGCCGTGGCCAACATCAAGGCCAGCCGCGTGTCGCGCGACCGGTCGCGCAAGCTCCGGATCTTTCAGCGGAACGGGTATTTCTCGCTCGACCTCGCGTCCGGCGGAGGCGAGTTCTACCGCCTGCGCGCCGACGTCGATCTGGTGGAGCTGGCCAAGACGGCCCAGTCCATCGAGAAATTCGTGGAGCGCGTGAAGCTCAAGGCCCCAGCGGGAGAGCCGCTGCGCCTGGAGCACGAGAGTTTCATCGCCGCGCTGCATGGGAAGTCGGCGGTGGTCGTCAGCGGCGAGGATGGGCGCGACGCGCTCGCCGTCGCCCTCCGCATCGTGAGTGAAATCGAGCGCACCCTGCCGTCGCTTCGCGGGGTCCGGAACTCCCCTTCCGTTCTGACGCCCACCCGTGCGTGAGATCCTCTTCGTCGCCGGCGAGCCCTCCGGCGACCTGCACGCGGCGAATGTCGCGCGCGAGCTGCAATCGCGGGGGTTGTCCCTGCGAATGCGGGGAATCGGCGGCGACCTGATGGAAGCGGCCGGCGTGACTCTCGATGAGCACATCCGCGGCATGGCGGTGCTCGGGCTCGTCGAAGTTCTGCGGCACATCCCCAAGCACTGGCGGTTGCTCGACGACCTGAAGGCGCGTCTGCGTTCGGGGTCCGTCGCGCTGGTCGTGCTCGTGGATTATCCCGGCTTCAACATGCGCGTGGCGCAGGCGGCCGCGGAGGCCGGCGTTCCCGTGCTGTACTACATCGTGCCGCAGGTGTGGGCGTGGGGGGAAGGGCGGCTCGAGAAGCTCGCGAAGTGGGTCCGCAAGGCGGCCGTCATCCTGCCGTTCGAGGAGTCGCTGCTGCGGGCGCACGGCGTCGACGCGACGTTCGTGGGACACCCGCTCCTCGATCGCGCGGCCGAGCTGCCGTCGCGCGAGACGGCGCGACGGATGCTGGACCTGCCCGCCGAGGGGCGCGTCCTCGCGCTGTTTCCGGGAAGCCGCGCGCAGGAGATCGCGCGGCATCTCGACGTCTTCGTCGAGATCGCGCGCGTGCTGACCGCCAGGCAGCCGGACTTGCGCGTCGTCGTGAGCGCCGCGCCGGACGTCAAGATCGAGTCTTCGCGATGCCCGTTTCCCGTGGCGCGTGCCGCCTCGCTGCCGGTGTTGCGCGCTGCGGACGCCGCGCTGTGCAAGAGCGGCACGACGACACTGGAGGCGGCGGTCACCGGATGCGCGCACGTGATCGGCTACCGCACGCACCCGCTCACCTACTTCGCGGCAAAGCGTGTCGTGAAGGTGCCGAACATCGGACTCGTCAACGTCGTGGCGGGGCGCCAGGTGGTGCCCGAGTTCATCCAGGACGACCTGACCGTGTCCGCGGCGGTCAGCGCGCTCGAGCCGCTGCTCGACCGCGATGATCCGCGCCGCCAGACCATGCTGAAGGAGCTGGAGCGCGTGCGGAAGCAGCTCGGCGAGCCGGGCGCCGCGGCGCGCGTCGCCACGATCGCGCTGGACCTGATCGAAGGAGCCGCGTGAGCGCCGGGGCAAGCAGGGTGGCCTGGATGGCGCGCGCCGGCGCCGTCATCGTGCGCATGCTCGGCGTGACCTGGCGCCTGCGTTGGGTGAATGACCACTTCGTGCGTGAGCAGGAGTCCAGGGGACAGAACTTCATCTACGTGCTCTGGCACGGCCAGCTGCTGCCGCTGCTCTGGGCCCACCGGCATCGTCGCATCGCCATCATGATCTCGGAGCATCGGGACGGCGAGATCATCGCGAGGATCGCGCAATCGCTGGGCTATCGCGTGGTGCGCGGCTCGACGTCGCGCGGCGCGGCACGGGCGCTTCTCGGCGCGTGTCGGGAGATCGAGGCCGGATTCGACGTCGCCGTCACGCCGGACGGCCCGCGCGGGCCGGCGCAGTCGGTGGCGCCGGGGGCCTCCGTGATCGCGCATCGGTCGGGCGCGCCGCTGATGCCCGTGGCCGCAAGCGCCAGCCGCGCCTGGCGGCTGCAATCGTGGGATCGCTTCATGATTCCGAAGCCCTTCGCGAAAGTCGTCGTCGCCTATTCGGGTCCGGTGTGGGCGCGAGAGGAGAGCGCGCGCGACGCCGCGATCGACGAGGAGCGCGTTCGGGGCGCGATTGCGGCAGCGGAGGCGCTGGCGGGGCGGCCATGACGACGGGCGTCGTGGGCGACGTCTGGTTCGGCAATGGGCTGGGGCCCGCCGCCGCCCGGCTTGCGCTGCGGCCCCTCTCGGCCGCATTCGGCGTCATCGTGCGCGCTCGGTCGGCGCTGTATGACACCGGCGCCTTGCGATCGAGCCCGCCCGCCATACCCGTATTGAGCGTCGGCAATCTCACGGTCGGTGGCACGGGGAAGACGCCGGTCAGCGCATGGCTGGCCGCGCGCCTGAGCGGGCGCGCCCGCACGGCGGTGGCGCTGCGCGGATACGGCGGCGACGAAGTCGCAGTGCACGCGCGGCTCAATCCGCACGTCCCGGTCCTTGCTGGCACGGACCGGCTTGCGGCGGTCGCGAAGTTGAAGGCGCGTGGGGCGGAGATCGTGGTGCTCGATGACGGTTTCCAGCATCGCCGGCTTCGCGCGACCGCCACGGTGGTACTCGTGAGTGTCGAGCAGCTGGAGCGGCCCAGGCGGCTCCTGCCGGCCGGTCCGTGGCGCGAGACGCTCACGGCGGCGCGCCGTGCGGATCTGGTCATGCTCACGCGCAAGTCGGCCAGCGAGGAAGGCGCGTCACGCGCGGCGGATTGGATCGCCGCGGAAATCGGCGTGCCGACTTCGCAGGTGTATCTGGCGCCGTTGTCGCTTCGGCGCGTACCGGACGGCGAGGCCAAGCCGCTGAGTGGCCTCGGCGGCGCCAGGGTACTGGCGATCGCGGCCATTGGAGAGCCGGACAGCTTCCGGCGACAGCTCGAGGCGCTCGGCGCGGAAGTGACCCTGGCCGCGTTCCGAGATCATCACGACTTCACTGAGGCGGACGCTCGGGCGCTGGCGCTGCGCGTGCCGTCGAACGGGCTCGCCGTCTGCACGCTGAAGGACGCCGTCAAGCTGGCGCCCCTGTGGGCGGGGTCAGCCGGGTTATGGTATCTTTCACAGCAACTCGTGGTCGAGCGGGGGGAAGCCGACATCGATCGTCTTCTCGAGCGCGTGCTCGCTGCTCGTTCGTCCGCGACTTTCGCCGGTTGAACCGGCGGCGTCTCACTCCCACCAATGGCCACCGATCTCAGACTGCCCACCGAAAAAATCGTCCGGCCGGACAAGGATCGTTTTCTCAACGAAGACAACCCGTTCGAAGCGATGATGTCGCGCTTCGATCAGGCGGCTGAACTGCTGGACCTGGAGCCGGGACTGTACAAGGTGCTCAGGCACCCGGAGAAGCAGATCACCGTGTCGTGCCCGGTGATGATGGATAGCGGAGAGGTGGAGGTGTTCATCGGTCACCGCGTGCTCTACAACACGTCGCGCGGCCCGGCGAAGGGTGGCATCCGGTTCGACATGGCCGTCACGCTCGAGGAGGTCAAGGCGCTCGCGGCCTGGATGACCTGGAAATGCGCCGTCGTCAACCTGCCGTTCGGCGGCGCGAAGGGCGGCGTGTTGTGCGATCCGTCCAAGATGAGCGTCGGAGAACTGGAGCGGCTCACGCGCCGGTACACCTCCGGCATCGTGAATACGCTCGGTCCGGACTCGGACGTGCCGGCGCCGGACGTGAACACCAACGAGCGGGTCATGGCGTGGGTCATGGACACGTATTCGATGCGGATGGGCCACACGGTCACCGCGGTCGTCACCGGAAAGCCGGTCGAAATGGGCGGCTCGCTTGGCCGCCGCGAAGCCACGGGACGCGGTTGTATGCTGGTCACGCGTGAAGCGCTGGCGCATCTCGGCATGCCGATGAAGGGCGCGACGATCGCAGTGCAGGGTTTCGGGAACGTGGGGTCGGTGGCCGCGAGCCTGCTCGTGGAGGAAGGGTGCAAGGTCGTGGCGATCAGCGACAAGAAGAGCGCGTTCCACAACCCGAATGGCATCGACGTTCCTGCCGCGCTGGAGCATGTCCGGAAGACCCGGCACCTCGAGGGGCTGACAGGGGCGGACAAGATCACGAACGAGCAGCTGCTGTCGCTCGAGGTGGATGTCCTCCTGCCGGCGGCCATGGAGAACGTGATCACGAGCAAGAACGCCGCGAAAGTGAAGGCAAAGATCATCTGCGAGGGAGCGAACGGCCCCACCACCGCGGGCGCCGACAACATTCTCGAGGAGAAAGGCGTTTTCGTCATCCCTGACATCCTGGCCAACGCCGGCGGCGTCACGGTGTCGTACTTCGAGTGGGTCCAGGATCGCGGCGGGTTCTTCTGGCGCATCGACGAGGTGAACATGCGGCTGGAGGAGATCATGACGCGGAGCTTCGCCGACGTCCTCAAGCTGTCGCAGCAGCACAAGGTCAACATGCGCACCGCTGCCTACATGCTGGCGATCAGCCGCGTCGCGACCGTCCACCGGTTGCGCGGGATCTACGCGTAGGTGAGCGCGCGCGTGACGCGATGAAAGTCATCGTCGCCGCCGTCGGTCGGCCGCGCAATGCGGATCTGGCGGCGGCGATCGAGGAGTACGAACAGAGAGCGGCGCGGTACTGGCCGCTCGACGTTCGTGAAGTGCGCGAGGCGAATGCTCGCGGGGTTTCGGCGGACGTCGTGCGCGAGAAGGAAGCCGAGCGGCTGGGACAGCGTGTGGAGGGCGCGGCGCTGATCGTCTGCGACGAGCGCGGCACTGGCATGACATCGGAGAAGTTTGCCGCGTTCCTCCAGGACGCGCGGGAACGCGCGCGAGACGTGGCGTTCGTGATTGGCGGCGCGTACGGGCTGGCGGAGTCATTGCGGGCTCGCGCGCGCACGCGGCTGGCGCTCGCGCCATGGACGTTGTCCCACGAGCTCGCGCGCCTGGTGCTCGCCGAGCAGCTGTATCGCGCCGGGACGATCGTGCGCGGCGAGCCCTATCACAAATGACGACGCCCGACACCAGTCTTGTCGTGACGGAGGCGCTCGGGGGCTCGCCGCTCGCGCTGGCCGTGCAGGAGGACAGGCTGCCGCGCGAGGTGCAGCCGTGGATGCCGCGCTCGCCCGGCGACTGGCGCGCTCACGTCGAGCGGGTGCGCGGCGGGGCGCCGGCGCGCTGGCTCGACGGCATCGGCCCCGCGATCGCGCCAACGGGAGCGGCGCGCGAGCGACTCGAGCGCGCGGCGGCGGCAGGGGGCGTCGTCGTTACCACGGGGCAGCAGGCGGCGCTGTTCGGTGGCCCGATGTACACGCTCTGCAAGGCGCTCAGCGCGCTCGCGCTCGCCGACGCGCTGGAACGGCGGACCGGCGTGCCGACGGCGCCGGTGTTCTGGGCAGCCACCGACGACGCGGACTTCGTCGAGGCAGCCACGACATATGCCGCGGACGGGCGCGGGCTGCACCCGCTGGCGTTGTCCGGCCGGCCGGCGGATGGCACGACGATGGCCGCGCTCACGCTGAGCGGCATGGAACCGCTGATCGAAGCGTTGCGAGGCGCCTCGGGCTCGATGGCCCACGCGCGGTATTTCGAGCTGGCGCAGGACGCCTTCCGCGACGGGGCGACGCTCGGCGACGCCTACGTCTGGATGCTTCGAGCCCTGCTGGAGCCGCTGGGCATCGCGGTGATGGACTCCTCCAATGACGCCTATCGTGAGGCGGCGCGGCCGGTGCTGGACGAGGCGCTTGGTAAGGCGGGCCACGTTGCGCGCGAGGTGGCGGATGCGTCTGCGGCCATCAGGCGCGCGGGCTTCGAGCCGCAGGTCGAGGACGATCGCGGACTGTCGCTGGTGTTCACCGTGCAGCGCGGTGTGAAGCGCCGGCTCACGATCGCGGAAGCGGCGTCGGCGCGCGGATCGCTACCGCAGCTCGCCCCCAACGTGCTGCTGCGAC
>Ga0299914_10002321_pt1 | contig 13072 bp, 10 predicted proteins | sample RVTome_10_FD_201361 | JGI IMG/M metagenome (GOLD analysis project Ga0299914, IMG submission 201361) | Soil microbial communities from uranium-contaminated site in the Upper Colorado River Basin, Wyoming, United States - RVT153D57 (version 2) ...
CAGAGCATCGTTGTTGACTGAAGCCAATATGTGAACGTTTTGGGGCAGGAAAGCGATGAAGGCGGCCGTGCCGACCGCGAGCCAGGGACGCTGGGGCAGCAGAGCTTGAGCGATAAGGTAGACACATATGACGATCACCCCACCCATAAGCACAGAAAGCAGTCGTAGGGCTAGCAAACTGCCATCTGTTAACCTGAATAGCGGGGCTGCCACCAGGTAATACAAAGGTGGTTGGTGATCCTCATACTGTACTCGGCCTAGATTTCCCAGCAGAGCGGGGTCGAACCGGCTGCTTTTCAGGCGTTCCAGATAAACTGAATCCCAGTCCCCCGCTTCAATAACCGGACAGCAGCCATTGGCTGCCACCTGCGCCACATAATTATAATGAGCTGGTTCATCAGGAGATTGCCAGGCTGGGGTGTAGACGGCAAATAGGGTGGCAATGGTAAAGTAGACGACGAGGATGAGGAGGAGCCAGGCGGATTTCTTCACAGGTGAGATCATAGAGGCATTGGTAACTTTTGAGGAATGTTTTTTCGATTCATATGAATTGTACTGGACTCGTGACGCTCAGGCGACGTTGGGAGCAGACCTCAGAGATTTTCCGAAACCTCTGAGGTCTTATAGGGGATGCTCCTGGTTAAAATAAAAAAGACCCCTCAATTTGAAGGGTCTTCTTGTCGTCTACGGTGGGTCTAATTAATCGCGCCGGCCGCCGGTCAGTAATAAGACATAGTAGAGCAATTGGCCAACGGCCGCTACCGCTGCCGCCACATAAGTCCAGGCGGCCGCATCCAAAACCTTATTGACACCGGTCATTTCGTCGCCGACGATAATACCCTGACTTTGCAGCAAGGCTTTGGCCCGGCGACTGGCATCGAACTCTACGGGTAAGGTGACGAGTGTGAAAACCACAGCGATGGCAAACAGAGCCACGCCCACCCAGGCTATCCAATAACCAATAGAAGCTGCACCTAACCATTGCAGCAAGAAGCCACCCATGAAAATCATCGGGGCCAGGTTGCTGCCGAACTGGGTGGCCGGCACCAGGGTACTGCGAAGCTGCAGCGGGGCATAGCCTTTGGCATGTTGTAAGGCATGACCCATTTCGTGGGCGGCAATGCCGGCCGCCGCCACGCTGGGCGTACGGTAGACTTCAGGGCTTAGGCGCAGCACGCGACTGCGCGGATCGTAATGATCGCTGAGCATGCCTTGTGTTTCTTCAACGGCGACATCATAAAGACCTTGAGCGTCTAATAAGTCGCGGGCGACCTGGGCACCTGAGACGTTGCGTAAGGTGCGAACCTTGCCATATTTGTTGAAATTACTTTTAACCCGTGACTGTGCCCAGAGGCCAAGCACCAGGCCAGGTATGGCTAATATCCAGAAAAGTGGACTAAAAAACATGCCTCCTCCTTACTTAACTTATTGAATTGATTGTTGTTGACAATAGTGACACGGGCGGGAGCTAGTCGTTTTGACTGGATAGCGTGTACCATCCGCATCACCGTGTATAAACTGATTGATACAATTGTGAAAATAAATGTTGACGCAATGAGCATGGTTATTTCCTTTGGGCTAAATGCCTGGCAATAGTGTCGCATATTTGCTGTTTTGCGGTCAAGACAGTGGCGGTATTTCCTATACATTTCTTACGGATTTCAGCGAAATATGATAGGAAGATAAATCGAGTTTGCGAGCATAAATTGCCGCCAATGGTGATCTTAATTATAACTATGCTGTCCACAGCGACAATGATTGCTCATGATTTGAAACCAACTGCTTATGACCACTGTTTCGATAATCATCCCTCATTGGAACGGCCGTCACCATCTTGATGACTGCCTCAACTCCCTGCGCCGCCAGACATTCACCGATTTTGAACTGATCTTGGTAGACAATGGTTCCATTGATGGCTCACAAGCCTATGTGCGGGACTGTTATCCCGAAGTACGGCTCATCGAATTGGGCGAGAATCGTGGTTTTACGGGTGCCTGTAATGCCGGGTACGCAGCCTCACACGGAGAATTGGTGGTGCTGTTGAATAATGATACCGAGGCGGAAGAGGGCTGGTTAGCGGCCGTTACCCAGGCCTTCAACAGCCATCCTCATGCCGGCATCGTGGCCAGCAAGATGCTGCTTTTCGACCGGCGCGATCATTTGCATACGGCCGGTGATTTTTACCGGCTAGATGGCATACCGGGTAATCGTGGTGTGTGGCAGCCAGATATAGGCCAATATGAACAGGAGGAAATTGTCTTTAGTGCTTGTGGCGGCACGGCCGCTTACCGGCGCACGATGTTAGAAGAGATCGGTTTTTTGGATGATGATTTTTACTTTTCCTGTGAAGACGTGGATATGGGCTGGCGGGCCAATCTGGCAGGCTGGCAGGTATTGTATGTGCCCACGGCCGTTGTCTACCACAAGCTCAAAGCCACAGGAGGCAGCGTAACAGGGAGTTATTATGACGGCCGTAATTTCCTGTATCTCATCTGGAAAAATTATCCCCTTTCCTTATTGCGCCACCATTGGTACCATATTCTGCAGGCCCAACTAGGCATCACCTTTGCCGCCCTGCGTGCCTGGCGTGGCCAGGCCGCCCGTGCCCGCCTTAACGGGCAGTTAGCTGGCTTGTGGGGCCTTTTCAAAATGTGGCCTAAGCGTCGCCAGGTGCAGGCTATGCGACGAATTGACGACGAAAGGTTGGCGGCCGTTCTCACACCGGTTGACGAGACCCCCTAGGGCAGATATGATCACGCCTGCGGATTAATCTTATGAATGCAGAAAAACCAAGACCTCACCTCTCTGTCATCATTCCAGCCTATAATGAGGGAAAACGAATAGAAAATACGCTACAGGCGATATACAGCTACTTATTGGCTCAACCATTTACCTGGGAACTGTTAATAGTTCTTGATGGTTCCCAAGATGATACCCCACAAGTAACCAGGCGATTCGCTGAGGGCAAGGATCATATTCGCTTGATTCACCGCCGGCAGAATCGGGGCAAAGGCTATACGGTACGAGAAGGTATGTTGGCGGCAACGGGTGATATTCGTCTTTTCACGGATGCCGATAATTCGACTGATATTTCCCATTTTGACCAGATGAAACCGCTCTTTGACAATGGTGCCCAAATTGTGATCTGTTCCCGAGACAGTAAAGATGCACCTGGAGCCAGGCAAGTTGTGCCCCAATCGCCGTTCAAACGTTTCTTAGGCAATACAGGCAATTTGTTCATTCAAATTATGGCTGTACCGGGCATCTGGGATACTCGCTGTGGCTTTAAGGCCTTTCGCAAAGGAGCTGCCCAGAAAATATTTTCCCTAACACGCATGGATGGTTTTAGTATTGATGATGAGGCTTTGGCTCTGGCTTTGCATTTCGGCTATAAGATTCATGTAGTCGCTGCCAATTGGGTCAATGCTGAAGGAACCCATGTGCGTAAAATAGATTACTTGAAAAATATTTGGGATGCGCTGAAGATTCGCTGGCAGTTAATGACTGGCTTTTATGATCGTCACAGGACGGCCGCTGATCCTGTGGTTGAGATTTGACCTTTGTGCCTACGCTCGATTGGGAAACGGCCGTATCTCCCCCTTATATTCACGTTGCCGGCCTGGATGAAGCCGGGCGCGGGGCCTTGGCCGGTCCTGTCACCGCTGCCGCCGCCATCTTTCCCCTGGACAATCCCCAACTTTTAGACGCCCTCCAGGGAGTCAACGACTCTAAACAGCTCAATGCGCAGGTTCGCCAACAACTCTTCTCACGCATCACGCATCACGCCGCAACCTACGCCGTCGCCTCGGTCTCTGCTGCCATTATTGACCAGATTGGCATTGTTCCCGCCACCAAACAAGCGATGATGCTGGCCCTGGCCCAACTCGCCCCGGCGGCCGACTATTTGTTGATAGACGGCCTGATCCGCCTGCCAAACTGCCCCCTGCCTCAACAAGCCATCATACGCGGCGACAGCCACAGCCTGACCATTGCCGCCGCCTCCATCCTGGCTAAAGTCACCCGAGATCGGGAAATGATCGCCCTGGGCGATGCCTATCCCCAATATGGCTTTGCTCGGCACAAAGGCTATGGCACAACAGCCCACCTGGCCGCCATTGCCCAATACGGCCCCAGCCCCGTCCATCGCCACACCTTTGCCCCTATGCGCCACACCCTTTTTGGAATAGAAACCTCATAAGGGCGCAAACGTGTCACGTGTTATGTAATTCGTGAAACTTGACACTAGACACCTGACACTATTTTGGAAGCAGCGCTTTCTCCATCACCTCGTGCAGCGAGCGGCAGCCAATGACCTCCAGCCCCTCCGGTATCTCGGTGAGACGGCGACGGCTGGAACCAGGTATGACACAACGTCGGAAGCCCAATTTGGCGGCCTCCTTCAAGCGCACTTCAAGCTGGCTGACAGCCCGGAGTTCGCCGCTGAGACCAACTTCACCGACGAAGGCCATATCGGCATGAATGGCCCGATCTTTGATGCTGCTGGCGATGGCTACAGCTACGGCCAGATCCGCAGCCGGTTCATCAATTTGCAGCCCGCCAACGACGTTAACAAAGACATCTTTGTCATAAAGATTGATGTTAACCCGGCGGGTGAGCACGGCCGTTAACAACAACAAGCGATTATAATCTATCCCATTGGCCGTGCGTCGGGGGTTGGCAAAGGTAGTGGCGCTGGCCAGAGCCTGAATTTCGACCAGTAACGGCCGTGTCCCTTCAATCGTCACCGCAATTGCCGAACCAGGCGCATTAATCTGGCGCTCGGCCAGAAAAGCCTCTGAGGGATTGGGAACTTCCACCATCCCTTGGGCCACCATTTCAAAGACACCCACTTCACTGGTGGCCCCAAAGCGATTCTTCACGCTCCGCAGCAAGCGGTAGCGATGGAACGGATCACCCCCCAGATACAGCACTGTATCTACAATATGCTCCAGCACACGCGGGCCAGCAATTGAGCCTTCTTTAGTAACATGCCCCACCAGGAAGACGGTGATACCGCTGCTTTTAGCCAGCTCTTGCAAGCGGCTGGCACACTCGCGCACCTGGCTGACGCTGCCCGCTGAAGAGTTCAGCTCTTCAGTAAAGGTCGTTTGGATGCTGTCTATGATGACCATGACAGGGGCCGTTTCTTCGACGTGCTGCATGATGGCGCCCAATTTGGTTTCTGTAACCAGGAATAAATCATGGGCGGTGACGCTGAGCCGGTCGGCCCGCATTTTGATCTGACGGTTGCTTTCTTCGCCGGAAACATAGAGGGTGATGCCATGTTGGTTGGCTACCAGAGCCGCCACCTGCAGCAGCAGTGTAGATTTGCCGATGCCCGGATCGCCCCCGACGAGGACCAGGGAGCCTGGGACAATGCCACCGCCTAAAACGCGGGAAAATTCAGTGATAGCGATGGGCAGGCGACTGATGGAATCGGCCGTTACCTCGGCCAGGCGTTGGGGTTGGCTGCTGACGGCCGCTCTGGGGCGACCTTTGCGGGAAGAGGCACTTTCGGGAGCGATGATCTCCTCGACCATCGTACCGAATTCGCCGCAGCGGGGGCAGCGCCCCATATAAGCCGGTGTAATGCGCCCGCAAGCTTGACAGATAAATTGTGTTTTTTCTTTGGCCATGCGTCCCTCGCCTTAAAAGTATGAGTAAGTCAGGTTGTCTGCTTTCAGCTTATTTTAGCATATGCTATACTCAAATGCTGTGATTGACTGGGTATCTATATTAATGAACAGCTTTTGGATAGTGGGTACGGCCGTGTTGTTGGCTTCATTTAGTTACCAATACGCCCAGGCACAACCGGCGAGTTTGCGAGAACGGTTAAGCCAACCCTCCTTTTTGCGTTTAATCTGGCTGGGGTTTACCTGTATCGCCATTGGTTTAGCCGGCACCAGCCAGGCTACGTGGGAATCAATATTGTGGAGCATATTTGTTCTTATCGGTCTCATTAACATCATTAAACGCTGAGCAACTTTCCGGAGGCCACTTGGACTTCAAGCAAATAATCGGGCAATTACCCAATTACCCAATTACTCAATTACCCAATTACCCAATTACTGAGTCCACCAAGCCTCTAAAGATAGTTCTAAAAGCAGGCAACTATGGAGATAAAAAGACATATTAGCCTTGTTTTGCGCTGGGCCTGGCTGATTATTTTGGGGGCCGCGTCGTTTGGCACCGTTACCTATTTCATCAACCAGAACATAGCGCCTGTCTACCAGGCTTCGGCCCGCTTCTTGATTGACGAAGCCCCGGGCGCTTATTCCGGAAATGATTATGCCCAAATCCTGCTTGAACAACGTCTGGCCCAAACCTATGTCGAGATGATCAATGTCCGCTCCGTGCGCGAAGAGACGGTCCAGCGCCTGGGTCTGCCCTTTTCTGCGGACAGCCTGGCGGGCAAGATCTCCGTATCGGCTCCGGAAGACAAGCAAATTTTGGTGATTACAGTGCAGGACACTGATTATCAAAGGGCGGCCGACATCGCCAATATTGTTGGTGCCGCATTCATTGAACAGACAGAAGCACGCGAAAACTTGCGCTATGCCGGGCCAATTGCTACCTGGCAGGAGCGTCTGGATGAAATTGGCGATGAAATCGAGGAGATCGAAATACAGATTAATGCCTTCCCCACGCCTGAATCACCTCAGGCAGAAGCGGCACTCTCCCGTTTACAGACTCAATTAAATGTGGCCCAAATTCGTTATACGGAAGCCTTTAATAATCGCAACCAATTGCAGGTGGCGCAGGCCAGAGAAAACAGCAGTATTATTCCTTTTGAGGAAGCACAACCTAACCCTAACCCTATTCGACCCCGGACTTCGGCCAATACGAGGGTGGCTGTGGCTGCCGGCGTGATTTTGGCTGTTGGCATTATTTTTCTAGTTGAATATCTGGATGATACGATTAAGACCCCTGAACAGATTTTGGAAGATACCAATTTGTCTACTTTAGGTGCTATCGCCTATATTCCGGGGTCTGAGCCTTCTGATGATCTTGTGACCCATCAAATGCCACGGGCTCCTGTCTCCGAGGCCTTTCGCATGGTGCGGACGAATCTTAATTTTGCCGCCGTTGATAGTGGCCTACATACTTTCATTGTGTGTAGCGCGTCACCAGGTGAGGGCAAATCAACGACAGCGGCAAATCTGGCCGTGGTCATAGCCCAGACAGGTAAGCGAGTTCTGGTCGTGGATGCTGATCTGCGCCGGCCTATGCAGCATAAAATTTTTGAAATAGCCAATAATCAAGGCTTAACGACGGCAATTCTCGATAACCAGACAGCGGTAAGCGATCATATCCAGGAGACGGCCGTTCCTAATTTAAGCGTCATGACCAGTGGGCCTATTCCCCCCAATCCGGCCGAATTGCTGAATTCGCAGCGTATGAATCAGATTTTAACGGAACTAAAAGAGAAAGCTGAGGTCATTTTGTTCGATTCGCCGCCAATTTTGTCGGTAGCCGATGCTTCGATTTTGGCACCCCAGGTAGATGGCTGTTTGCTGGTGGTTGAGATTGCTAAAACGAGGCGGGATCTGTTTTTACAGGCTGTCACCTGCATTAGAAACGCCAATGTGCATGTATATGGCTGTATTATGAATCATCCCCAAGCCAGCCGGCGCAGCTATTTCTATCAATCTGATTACTATTATTATCACTATAATAACTACGATTATAATCATCGCCCAGGCGGCGAGAGTAGAGCCGCCATTCGATTTCCTCGCTGGTTATCGGGACTCAGCCGGCGGTAACGCTGTTTCATGATGGAAGGATGGCTACGATCTTCTGGCAGCTTAATCGTTGTAGGCATTTTGTGGATAGGGTTTGCGGGGGCGGTGCTCATCATGCAGTTATATGGCTCTAGAGATGCCAGCGTACAATGGAACACGGCCACTGAAGTCAATACGGCCGGCTTTTATCTGTATCGTAGTACTTCGCCAGGGGGTGAATTTATCCTGGTCAATAATGTGGGCGAACTGATTCCTGGCCAGGGAAATGCCGTTTCGGGAGCGACTTATGAGTTTATAGATGAAAATGTTGTACCTGGTGAGACTTATTACTATGTGGTCGAAGAAGTTGAATATGATTTGACCAGACACCGCTATTATGATGAGATGATTTCTTATACTGTGCCTCATATTCAATGGTGGGCCATTGTTCTCATTGTGCTTAGTGTATTTATCGGGCCTACTATGTTGAGAACTGCCTGGAGGGAAAGTAGAAACAGATGGGAATAGAACAGAACCCAAAAATTGTGCCTGATCTGATCTGGCGCGTTTTGGATAAGGAGACCGTTGTCCTTTCTCCCAGCGATGGGGTCTATTGTGTATTGAATGGTTTAGGTACTGTGATCTGGCAACTTTTGAGTGAGCAGCATTCATTGAATGCTATTGAACATTATTTAGTTAAGAACTATGAAGTATCGGAAGAACAAGCCAGAGAGGATGTCGCCCGTTTCCTGACTGACCTCGCCCAAAGAGGCTTGTTGGTGCGGAGTGCTTGAATATGATTGACCAAAAAGCGGTTCGTTTTGCCTTAAATTTTCTTTTTTTATTGTCTATTTTGCTCTGGCCCCTGTATCTGCTGAGGCAGGCTGCGCCGGTAACGGCCGGTAATACAATCCCTGATACCGGGGTCAAAGTTATGTCGTCTAATACCGCCGGTATAGAATTTACACTAGAGACGGCTGCTTTTTCCCAGTTGCCGGCCGGCGATGTGGCCGTGGTCGGTTTAGCCGAGAGATTGTCCCAACCAGGTGCGCCCGCCCTGCCCTATTTTGCCACGACGCTTATCTTGCCCCCGGAGGCAGATGTTTCTGTTGCCGTGGTGGAATCGGCTGTTGCCCTGCGCCAGGTCGCTCCCATTCCACCCGCGCCGCAGCCAGATTTATCGGAAACAGAAACCGTGGATGATGGCATTTCGCCCTATGCCCTCGTGGATGAGAGTGGTGAGACAATGGGCTATGCCTTACCCTCCTTGGTCGCTATAGCTGATCCTGTCGTTTACGAACGGGCAGCTCTCTACCCGGATATGGCTTATGAAATCTCTGAACCCGGCTATTTGCGGGATTTCAGGCTGGTAGAATTGCGGCTCTATCCTTTGCGCTACAATCCGGTATCTGGTGAGCTGAGACAGGCGCAGGCCATGCACGTGCAGGTTTCCTTCATAGGCGGGCAGTGGGGAGATTTACGGTCATCTATCAGCCATCTGGACTCTTTCCAACAGACAGTGGCCAGCCAGGCCCTCAACTACGAAGTGGGCAAACATTGGCGCAGCCTGCCTCAACAGGTGCAAATTTCCTCAAGCACCGAATTGCCCTTGGGGGTAGATGTCTACAAGATTGAGGTGAACCAGGATGGCATTTATGAGCTTACCGGTGCTGATTTTGCCGCGGCGGGCATGGACATAGCTAATGTCAACCCCGATACCTTGCAAATGCTCTATCGGGGGCAGCCCATGGCCTATCAACTGATCAGTGACAACGGGGACAATGACTTCGATCCAGCCGAGAAAATCCGCTTCTATGGCTGGGCGTTTGACGGGCCGCGTACTGATAAGCAATTCGTCAGCAATAACGTCTTATGGGTGTGGGCCGGTGGTACACCAACCCCTATGACCAGCCGGCCGAACCAGGCAGGCATGGGTCATCCTATTGACACCAACTACCTGGCCGAAATAACCAGAGAGCCGGAAAATGTTTTCTTCGCTACCTGGACCAGATGGGACACCTTCCCCAACGAGCCTGATGCCTGGTTTTGGGATTATATCAACAAGCCTTTTATGACGATCACCCGCACCTATACCACCACGCTCTTTCATCCCGACCCAACGGGTCCAGAGGCCACTTATCTGATCGAGTTTAACTCCCGGCGCAACCTGACAGCCCAACCCCATATCATTCACGCCCGCATGAACAATAATCCCAATTTCGCCACCCTCATGTGGCAAGAGTCAACTTTTTATGACCATACGAACATTAACTTGACCGATACCGTGCCCATCAACGCTCTACTTAATGGGACAAACAGTCTGACAGTTGTCTATGACACAGGCACGAATGATCAGCTCTATCTTAATCGGATTACGGTTGAATATCTGCGACAATTAATAGCCGTCAATGATCAGCTTCTTTTTCGTGATGAGGTTGGCAGTGCCCGCGAATTTCAAATCTCCTCATTCACTGAAGGGAATGTGAATAATATTCTTGTGTGGGATGTATCTGTACCAACCAATACGGTTGAAATTCAGTTGAACAGCGGTGATATTGTGAATAATGGTGGCACTTTCACCTACAAAGTCGGCAGTACCCACCCCGCCGGATCGCAATTTATGGTCACCACGGCCGCCAATATTCTCACAGCCAACGACCTGGCCGCCAGCATCAGCCAATATGTGCCCCAAAGTCTAGATCCGCCAGCAGGTGAAGCAGATTGGCTGGCAATTAGTCACAGCAATTTTATGGTCCAGGCAGCGCAATTGGCTGCCCATCGCGCTGACCCATCATTTGGAGGTATGTCAACCCACGTGGTAGATATTGCTGATGTGATTAACCAATATGGCTATGGCCTGCCGCTGCCCCAGGCAATACAGGATTATCTGCGATATGGGCTGGGAAATTGGCCGGTTGCCCCCGGCTATGTGCTGTTGTTTGGCGATGCGACCCAAAACCCGCGTAATCTGGATTGTCTGGCGGGCTGTTCTGTCTGGGATAAGGATGAGGTCAACTTTCTGTTGACAGATTTGCCCTTTGTGGATCGTTTTCAAGGGTTGATTCCATCTGATTTTTCTTTTACCCTGTTGAGTGGTGAGGATCTCTTGGCCGACATGGCTATCGGCCGTATTGCTGCCAAGACACAAGGAGAAGCGGCCAACGTTGTGGCCAAAATTATCGAATTTGAGATGAATCAATTCAATCCCCAAAATATTAATTGGCAGCGAAACATGCTTTTTGTAGCTGACAATTATGATCCTGATGCCGGAAACTTTTGTCTGGCCAACGAATTAACGGCCGGCACGCTGCCCGCCTCCCTGGCGCAAATTCACCTCTGCCTGCCCGGTGAAGATGGTGCCGATCCGCCTAATCCGCCTACGCCGCCGCAGGTGGATGCCGTGCGGCTGGCGATGAGCCAGACGGTGAATTTAATGGGCACAACAATGTTGAATTATCGGGGACACGGGGCGATTGAGAGCTGGACAGGCAATGGTTTGTTGTCTTCCCAAATGACTGATTTCTGGCAAAATAACGGCCGTCCCCTCATGATACTCAGTGCCGATTGCCTGGACGGAAATTTTGCCTGGCCAGCGCGGCCGGGCCTGGGCGAGGTCGTCTTAAAGTTAGATGATCGTGGCTCAGCCGCCCATTGGGCCTCGTCTGGCCTGGGTTATACTTCGGAACACAGCATCTTGCATCAGGGCTTTTACGATGGCATCTTTGCCGGGGACCTCACGGCCATTGGCGATGCGGTTAACTTTGCCAAACTTGCCTACCTCAATGGCGGCAATCATGAGTCAGAGGCCTACTCCTTTAACCTGCAAGGAGATCCGGCCATGCAGTTGTTCCGGCCTGACATAGCCGTAGCCAAGCAAGCTTTGCAGACAAGCGTAGATCCCGGTGATCCGGTGGACTTTGTCCTGGCCGTGAGCAATGAAGGGCTGTACCCGGCCAGGGTTGTGGTGACCGATACGCTGCCGGTTGACCTCAACTTTGATACGATGGCCGCCTCTGCCCCAATTTTCCCCCCTGTCATCACGGGCAACCAGATTACGGTTGAATTCGTGGAGCCGTTTGCCTGGGGGGATAGTGCGGCAATTACGCTGACGGCCAATACAAGCCCTGATTTTATCGGGCTGACGACGAATTGGGCCACGGCCGTTAATTCCGGCAGCGACCTGGACCAAAGCAATAATACAGCCTCGGCGCTTATTACCAGCACCATTCCCAGCGTGGTGCTGACTTCGTACACGGCCACACCCCTGGATAATGAGGTGCAGCTTGATTGGCGTGTGAGTACTGAATTGACTATTACTGGCTATAAATTCACCCGGTCGGCTGGAGGCGGTTCCTTCATCTGGCTGCAAAATCTAGGCAACAAAGGTATTATTCCTGCGCAGGGTTCGGCTCCCGCCGAGTATCAAGCCTTTGACACCACAGCCCTCAATGGCCATACTTATCGCTATCGCCTCCTGGCTGTTCAAAGCAATGGGACGGAGGTTAATCTGGGTGAGCGAGATGTGACGTTAATGGCTGAAAACATCATCTACCTGCCTGTATTGCGTAGACCTTAAATGATTAAGATAAATCTCCATCGCCCCCTCGCTATCCTCATCAGCCTGACCCTTTTGTTAGGCGCTGTTCTTATCACCCAGGCGGCCCCGCCTCGCAGCGTAGGGCTGCTCTCCTTTGAAGCCACCGCTCTGGCTAATGCTGTGCGCCTAGATTGGGAAACGGCGACTGAACTAGAGACGGCCGGTTTCATCATCAAACGCTCCGTCAACAGCGGCCCATTTATCTCCTTGCCAGATATTGGTGTGCCTGGCTTTATTGATGCGACCGGCAATCCGGCCGGCTTTGTCATCGCCATTGGCGGCCCGGCCGAAGGGGGGATCTACCAGGTGATGGACGCTGATGTTCAGGCCGGGAATGATTACACCTACAAACTCGTTGAAGTGGAGAATGACAATAATGAAATAGAGCTAGAGATGCGAAGCGTCACCTTCGCTTCTGCGCCTACGAATACCCCCACGGCCCTTCCTCTCGGTACCACTGCCTCTGATTCAACAGCAACCGCGACGCGCTTGCCGGACAGCACGGTGCCCTCTATAGCCACCATGATACCGGCGGCCACAGCCACCCAGGCTGCTAATAATGGGACGGCCAATGCCCTGGCTGCGGCTTCGCCCACAATGCCCACTGTGGTGCCGGCCAGCCAGCCAGCGACGGCTACTGAGAGGAGTCAAGGTGGTGATCAAGGCGATCCCAATACGACTACCAACAACAATGTCTTAGCCCAGGTGGAAACGACAGCCACGGCCGTTCCCCCCACCCCTCCTGAAACGAGAA
>Ga0299914_10002322_pt1 | contig 13071 bp, 15 predicted proteins | sample RVTome_10_FD_201361 | JGI IMG/M metagenome (GOLD analysis project Ga0299914, IMG submission 201361) | Soil microbial communities from uranium-contaminated site in the Upper Colorado River Basin, Wyoming, United States - RVT153D57 (version 2) ...
CACGGGCTCAGCTCCTTAAGGCCGCTGCGGATCAAATCGCCGACCGCAGCCCCGTCGCCGAGCGTCTGGCCGGCGCGGACGACCGCGCCGAAAGCCTCGGTCCGCGAAAAGCCCAGGTTCACGAGCGCCGATACCGCCTCTTCGTTCGCCGATCCCGCACCCGCCTTCGATCCGCCGGGCAGGACGAAGGGCGATACCCCCGACAGCGCGAAGCCGCCGACCTTGTCCTTGAGCTCCGTGACGATCCGCGCCGCCAGCTTCGGCCCGACACCGCTCGCCCGGCCGAGCTGCGACTTGTCCTGCGCGGCGATCGACGCCAGCAGCTGGTCCGGCGTCAGTGCCGACAGGATCGCCAACGCGACCTTCGCGCCCACGCCCTGTACGGTCGTCAGCAAGCGGAACCAGCTCCGTTCTTCCGGATCGAGAAACCCATAGAGATGGATATGGTCCTCCCGGACGTGCGTTTCGACATAGAATCGCGTGCTGGCGCCCGGCCGCGGCAGGGCGGCCAGCGTGCGGCGCGAACAGAACACGAGGTAGCCGACGCCGCCCACGTCGACGATCGCCGACTCCTCGGCGACCGTGTCCAGAACGCCGCGCAGCATCGCGATCATCCTCCTGCGCTCCTTTCGGAGCTTCGGAGGACAGGGCGGGCATGCCCTCCGAAGCCTTGGCGAAGGAGGGGGCGAAGGAGGGTCATCGGCGCGCCTCCGCGGCGCCGCGCCGCCAGGCCTGCTCGGTCGCGCCGAAATGCGCGTGGCAGATCGCGGCGGCCAACGCGTCCGCGGCGTCCGCGCTGGTCAGCCGGCAGGTCGGCAGGATCCGGCGTACCATCTGCTGCACCTGGTCCTTGTTCGCGTGACCAACGCCGACCACCGCCTTCTTGATCCGGTTCGCGGAATACTCCGCAACGCGCAGCCCGGCCAGCGCCGGCGCCAGCAGCACGACGCCGCGCGCCTCGCCGAGCTTCAGGGTGGAGGCGGCATTCCGGTTCACGAAAGTCTCCTCGACCGCGGCCTCGTCAGGACCGTAAAGCGACAGAATTTCCATCAGCCCGTCATGCAGCTCGCGCAGCCTCCAGGCGAGCGCGTTGCCGGTGTCGGGCTGCACCGAGCCGTCCGCGATATATGTCAGGCGATTGCCTGAAACGTCGATCACCCCCCAGCCGGTGTTGCGCAGCCCGGGATCGAGTCCGATCACTCGCATTAGAGCGCCACCTTCAAGCCGTCAACCGTTCCATGGTCTCTTCGGCGATCTCGTAATTCGCCGACACCGCCTGGACATCGTCACTGTCGTCGAGCGCCTCGAGCAGGCTGAACAGGGTCTGCGCCTCGCCTTCGCCGACGCTGACCGTCGACTGCGGCCGCCAGACGAGCTTGGCCGAGTTGGGATCGCCGAACCGCTCCGTCAAGACGCCGGCGACCGCGTGCAGATCGGCGGGAGCGCAGGCGATCTCGTGCCCTTCGGCGGACGAGACGACGTCGGCCGCGCCGGCTTCGAGCGCCGCCTCGAACATCGCGTCGTCGCTGGCCGCGCTCGACGGATAGCGGATTTCGCCGATGCGGTCGAACATGAAACTGACTGCGCCGGTCTCCGCAAGGTTCCCGCCATTCTTGCTGAACGCCGTGCGCACCTCCGAAGCGGTGCGGTTGCGGTTGTCGGTGAGCACCTCGACGATCAGCGCGACGCCGCCCGGACCGAAGCCTTCGTAGCGGATCTCTTCGTAGTTGCTGCCGTCGGACTCGCCGGTGCCCTTCTTGATCGCCCGTTCGATGTTGTCCTTCGGCATGTTGGCGACGCGCGCCGCGGCGATCGCCGCGCGCAGCCGGGGATTGGCGCTCGCATCGCCGCCGCCCTCCTTGGCCGCGACCTGAAGCTCACGGCCGAGCTTGCCGAATACCTTGGCGCGCTTCTTATCCTGCGCGCCCTTGCGGTACATGATGTTCTTAAATTGGGAATGACCAGCCATGTTACCTGAACCAACAAAGCCACTCGCAACCGAGTGCGTCTTGATGCCGGTCTATACACCAGATTTTGCAAGCAAATAAACTGCCAACTCGCACTGCTATCAATCCAATATGGCAAATTTGCGGCGTTCGGCGGTAGCGACGCCCCTGAACGCGCACGACATTTCGGGTTCGCGGTGGCCGGGGAGCGCTCGGAGACGCCGCGCCGATTTCAGCCGCTCGCATCCGCGGCGGCCAATCCTTAACGAATTATTCACCCCGGCTTGCGATTGAATCAGGTACGCGACCGCCGCCATCCCTCAGCCATGGATGACGGGCGGAGCGGCGGACGGCATCTCGCCGCCTGCGCCAGAGGTCAAAGCATGCGACCATTTCGGCCGCGCGGGAGCGCATCGAGTCCGTCGCTCGGCAGCATCAACGCCGATACCATCCGCCGGGCCGAAGAGGCCGTGAGCAAGCTGGCGTCGCAGTATCGCGACTGGGTGCGCGGCGACCTGACGAAGCTGCGCGCCTGTCTCGCGGCCGCGCAAAGCGGCGACGAAGCGCGCATCGCCGCCTACAAGGACATCCGCGGCCTCGCGCACGACCTGCGCGGCCAGGGAACGACGTTCGGCTATCCGCTCATCACGCAGATCGCGCAGTCCATCTCGCAGACCCTCAAGGATCCGCAGCCCGGCGTCGAGACCGATCGACGTCTCGACGCTCACGTCGAGGCGATCGCCGCCGTCGTCGAAGAGGACGTGTCGGGTACGGACAGCGCCGCGGCGACCGCGATCATGGCCGGACTCGAAGCGGCAATCGGCAGGCGCGTCGCCTAAGACGGCTCCATCACCATCGTCACGCCACGGCAGGCATCGCGGGAGGAAGGCTTCCGCCGATCCGCACCGGCTCGACGCGCGTGGCGAGGCCGGTCCGCTCGTCGGTTTCCACATAGGTGCCGCAAAGCGTGCCCGGCCCGTCGGCCGGCGTCAGGCGCTCGCGCGGGAACTTGCGCTGGAAATTGCGGATCGACCCTTCCGCATTCATGCCGATGACGGAGTCGTAATCGCCGCACATGCCGGCGTCGGTATGGTAGGCCGTGCCGCCCTTCAACACCCGCGCGTCCGCCGTCGGAACGTGGGTGTGCGTGCCGACCAGCAGGCTGGCATGGCCGTCGGCAAGATGGGCGAGCGCCATTTTCTCGCTCGTCGCCTCGCCATGCACATCGACGATCAACGCGTCGTAGCCGGCGGATTTCGGCGTGCCCGGCGGCAGCGCTTGCATCAGGGCCGCGAACGGATCGTCGAGCAGCTCCATGAACAGCCGCGTCATCAGGTTGACGACCCGGACGCGCCGGTTGCGCTTGATCTCATACTCGCCGCTGCCGCGGCCGGGCGTCCCAGGTGGGTAGTTGACCGGCCGCAGGAGCCGGCGGTCCGATTCCATGCAGGGTATGATCTCCGCCCGGTCCCAGGTGTGGTTGCCGCCGGTGATCACGTCCGCGCCGGCTTCGAACAGCTCCTTGCAGATATCCTCGGTGATGCCGAAGCCGTGCGCGGCGTTCTCGCCGTTGACGACGACGAAGTCCAGCGCCAGCGCCCGGCGCAGCCCCGGCAGCTCCGCCTTCACCACGTCGCGCCCGCTTCGGCCGACGACATCGCCGCAGAACAGCAGGCGCATCAACCGATACTTCCGGGTTCGATCGCTTCGCGATCGGTGACGATCCAATCCAGGGCCTGGTCGTCGCGCTCGCGGGGCACCACCGGCACCTCCTGCGCCGCATAGGCGACGCCAACGGCGACGACCCGCCGGCGCAGGCGCAGCGCAGCGAGCGTCCGGTCGTAATAACCGCCGCCGTAGCCCAGCCGGTAGCCGTGCCGGTCGAACGCCAGCAAAGGCACAATCACCACAGCGGGCGTGACGACGGCGGCAGAGTCCGGCGGCTGGCGCGTGCCGAAGGGCCCGTCCGCGAGGGCTTCGTCTTCCTGCCAGCGGCGGAATGCCAGCGGCCGGCCCGCGCCCACGACGGCCGGCAGCGCGATGTCGTGGCCGAGGGCCCGCAACCGGCTCAACAGCATCCGGACGTCGATCTCGTCGCCGATCGGCCAGTAGCCGGCGACCACGGCCGCGGGCTCGATCGCGATCGCCCTCAGGAACCGCTCGGCCAAGGCGCCGGCGGCAACGCCGTCGGTGCGCGCGGCCTTGGTTCGGCGCACGCGAAGGGCCGTCCGCAACACCTGCTTTTCTTCCTGCATCGAGGTCATGACCGCCAATTCCCGCCTTTCAAGCAGAGCGGGCGGCGCCACCTCGGCCGTTGGTCGGGTACGTCCGCTTGGGACCTGGACTACCAGGTGGGCGCCGTGTGACGGGACCAAGATCCCGACAGGGACAGCTCCCTTCAGACATCTATAGCCCCCGGGACATTCGTGACCTGACGAGCCGCGCAGCGACCGCCCGCCTAATACCTAGGCTTGTTCGAGGCGAGCGGCAATAGCCTCGATCCGGCGCGAGGTGGACTCCAGCATCCCCGCCAGCTCGGCCGCCATTTGCGCCGGCTGTCCGGCCGTTGCCGCACCGTCGGCCTCGCCCCGCACGGCGGCAAGCTCCGCATACGCGTCCGAGAGCTCGTCTGCGATCAGCAGCCCCACCATCAGCAGCAGCCGCGCATCGCCGATCTGGCCGACCGAATCGACGAGCTCCGCGACCCTTCGGTCGAGATATTCCGCCAGCCGGGACAGGTGCTGTTCCTGGCCGTCGTCGCAAACGATCGAATAGTCCCGGCCGTTGATGGTAATGGAAATCTGGCTCATGGGTCGCTTCGCCTGGGTTTGCCGCTATTCATCGAGGATCTTACGCAGCCGCTCGATCGTCGTGTCGAGGCGCTGCGCGACGGCATCCGTGGTCTCCTGCAGCCGGGCGTGATCGGCGGTCGCGCGTTCAAGCTCTTCGGCGAGCTCTTCGACTCGGGCTTGCGGCGCCGACGACTCGATGCGCGTGCGTACGGCCGAGTCGAGTCGAACCAGGGCCGCCTCAAGTCGTTGATGCACCTCGTGTAATTCGGCCATCTGCCTCACGGTTTTCCATTGGGGTTTGGCGCAAGACCTCGTGGCCGAAAGAATAAAGCACGCACTTTGGGCGTTCCAGCCCTATCTACCCCAATCCGGTTGAATGCCGGGAATTTGCTTGTGAATGCTGCCCCCCTTCCGCGCCCGGTCGGGCGCGGCAAAGACGTCGCGGCAAGGCGTACCGCCTCAAACATTGACGGAATGCGCCGCGGGCGGCATGGTGCGCCACAATTGCCGGGGCCGACAGGGTCTTGGCATGGGGACAATAAATAGAGCCAGCCGAACGCCTCCGTCGATGACCGCCGCCGAGCCCATCATGGCCGCAACCGTCAGCCGCAAAGACATGGCCAGCGCAATCCGCTTTCTGGCCATGGATGCCGTCGAGAAGGCCAAGTCGGGGCATCCCGGCATGCCCATGGGCATGGCCGATGTCGCGACGGTCCTGTTCGGCGACTTCCTGAAATTCGACGCCGCCGCCCCGGACTGGCCGGACCGCGACCGCTTCGTGCTCTCCAACGGGCACGGCTCGATGCTGCTTTACGCCCTGCTCTACCTCACCGGCTATCCCGAGATGACGATCGAGGAGATCCGGAATTTCCGGCAGCTCGGCAGCCGGACGCCCGGCCACCCGGAATACGGCCACGCGCCCGGTATCGAGACGACGACGGGCCCGCTCGGACAGGGGCTGGCGAACGGCGTCGGCATGGCGCTGGCGGAGCGCATGCTGGCCGCCCGCTTCGGCGCCGACATCGTCGACCACTACACCTACGTCTTCGTCGGCGACGGCTGCCTGATGGAAGGCATCAGCCAGGAGGCGATCTCGCTCGCCGGGCACCTGCGCCTGGCCAAGCTCATCGTCCTGTTCGACGACAACGAGATCTCGATCGACGGAGCGACCAGCCTGACCAGCGGCGACGATCAGATGGCGCGATTCGTTGCCAGCGGCTGGCACGTCCAGGCGATCGACGGCCACGATCCCGCCGCGATCGCCGCGGCAGTGGCGGCAGCGCGCGAGTCCGACCGCCCGTCGATGATCGCCTGCCGCACCGTGATCGGCTACGGCGCGCCGACCAAGCAGGGCACGGAAGCGACGCATGGCGCGCCGCTCGGCGCGGACGAGGTCGCGGCGACCCGCGACGCGCTCGGCTGGCGGCATGAGGCGTTCTCGATACCCAACGATATCCTCGATGCCTGGAGGGAAATCGGCGCCCAGAGCCGGCGCGAGCGCGACGCCTGGCAGGCTCGGCACGACGTGCTGGACGAGGCGACGCGCGAGGAATTCGACCGGGTCGTTGCCGGCGCGCTGCCGTCCGGCTGGCAGGACGCGTTGCTCGCCCTGAAGAAGAAGCTCGCCGCCGATCCGCCGAAGATCGCCACGCGGCAGGCGTCCAAGAACACGCTGGACGTGCTTGCCGCGGCGCTGCCCGAGCTGGTCGGCGGCTCGGCCGACCTGACCGGCTCGAATCTCACCAAGGCCGCCGGCATGGCGCCGGTGACCGCGGAGGATGCTTCGGGCCGCTATATCTATTACGGCGTCCGCGAGCATGCCATGGGCGCGGTCATGAACGGCATGGCGCTGCACGGCGGGTTCATCCCATTCGGCGGAACGTTTCTCGTCTTCACCGACTATTGCCGTCCGGCGATCCGCCTCTCGGCGCTCATGGGGCTCCGCGTCGTCTACGTCATGACGCATGACTCGATCGGCCTCGGCGAAGACGGCCCGACCCACCAGCCGGTCGAGCATCTGGCGAGCCTGCGGGCGATTCCCGGGCTGCGCGTCTACCGCCCATGCGACGCGAGCGAGACGGCCGAATGCTGGGCGCTCGCGCTCGAAACGCAAAAGTCGCCGTCGGTCCTGGCGCTGACCCGTCAGGGCGTACCGGCAGTCCGCAAATCCTTCACGGCCGACAACCTCTGCGCCAAGGGCGCCTATGTCGTCGCGGAAGCCGAAGGCGCCCGCCAGGCGACCCTGATCGCCACCGGCTCCGAGGTGTCGATTGCGCTGGCCGCGCGCGAGGCGCTGCAGAAGGAAGGCATCGCCGCTGCCGTGGTTTCCGCGCCCTGCCTCGAGCTGTTCGAGGCGCAGGATGCCGCCTACAAGGCGTCCGTGCTCGGAAAGGGCGGCCTGCGCGTCGCCATCGAGGCGGCCTCGCCCATGGGCTGGGACCGCTTCACCGCGCCCGACGGCCTGTTCGTCGGCATGCGGAGCTTCGGCGCCTCCGCCCCGGCGGACGTGCTGTACGGCCATTTCGGCATTACCCCGGCCGCGGTAGTCGACGCGGTCAAATCCCGCCTTTAAAAAGCCTTCTGGAAGGCTTTCTGCTCGCCTGAAAGCGGCCCTTTGCGCCGCTTGAACGGCTTTTACATTAGGTCTAAGACGGTACCAGAGCAGATCATCAGAATCTCGGGGGACGCACCCATGGCAGTTCGTGTTGCAATCAACGGCTTCGGCCGAATCGGCCGCCTCGTGCTGCGCGCGGCGATCGAAGCGGGCCGCAAGGATATCGAATTCGTCGGTATCAACGACCTGGGCCCGGTCAAGTCGAATGCCCACCTCGTCAAATACGACACAGTTCACGGCCGGCTGAACGCCGACATCAAGACCGGCGACGACTGGATGGACCTCGGCACCGGCAAGATCAAGGTGACGGCCGAGCGCGACCCCGCGAAGCTGCCGTGGAAGTCGCTGGGCGTCGACGTCGCGCTGGAATGCACGGGCATCTTCACCACGCGCGAGCAGGCGGGGAAGCACCTCGAAGCCGGCGCCAAGCGCGTGCTGGTCTCCGCACCCGCCACCGGCGCGGACATCACGGTCGTCTACGGCGTGAACCACGACAAGCTCGCCCCCGAGCACACCGTGATCTCGAATGCGTCCTGCACCACGAACTGCCTGGCGCCCGTCGCCTATGTCCTCAACCAGGCGATCGGCATCGAGCGCGGCTTCATGACCACCGTGCACGCCTTCACCGGCGATCAGTCGACCGTCGATACCTTGCACAGCGACCTGCGCCGCGCCCGTGCGGCGTCGCAGTCGATGATCCCGACCTCGACCGGCGCGGCGAAAGCGGTCGGTCTGGTCATGCCGGAGCTCAACGGCAAGCTCGACGGCACCGCGATCCGCGTGCCGACAATCAACGTCTCGATGATCGACCTCAAGTTCGACGCGTCGCGCAAGACCGACGCCGCCGAAGTCAACGGCGCGATCCGCCAGGCGGCGGCCGGCCGTCTGAAGGGCATCCTCGACACCAACGAGGAGCCGCTGGTCTCGATCGACTTCAACCACAACCCGGCCAGCTCCATCTTCGACCTGACGCAGACCCAGGTGATCGACGGCAGCCTCGTCCGCGTGCTGTCCTGGTACGACAACGAGTGGGGCTTCTCCAATCGCATGTCGGACACGGCGGTGGCGATCGGGAAGCTGGGCTGAGCGGCACCGCGAAAGCGATCACCGTCCACAGCCTGTTCCAGGCGAAGGCCGCGGCTGCGGCTGCGGCCGAAACCGGCTGTCCGGTTCTCTTGCTGAGCGCGCCGTCGGCCGCGGGCGCCGCCGGGCCAGCTTGGTTCGCGGCTGTTTTCCGCATGGCTGCCGATGCCTATCCCGACGCAGCGATCGAGGGCATTCTCGATTGCGGCGCCACGCCGGGGCATGCGCTGGCCGCGCTTCGCCAGGGGCTCACGACCATTCGCTACGACGGGCCGTCCTTCGAGGCGGTCTGCGACATCGCCGCCCAGTGCGGAGCGACGGTCATGCGCGAGCGGCCGCCCACCCTCGATCTCGCCGGCGACGGCAACGCGGCGGTCCTTGTGGAGGCTTGCCGGCGCTGGCTCCGCGAATGACGGGCTACAGCAGAAACAGGCCCTTGAGGCCGAGGTAGAGGCCGATACAGCCGGACAGCGCCGAAACGATCAGGATACGGATGGCGAGGAGCTTCTTGACCGCCGCCTTCTTCATGAGGGCTCGCACCGCGGGCGGCAGCTCGGACGCCGACATGCCGGCGGTTCCGTGGGCGAGCGCCTGGGCCTCGCCCTGGCGCGAGAGCTTCAACAAGGTCCACGCGCCCGTCGCGATCGCGATACCGACAGCGGTGAGCCACACGGCCGCATAGATGTCCGGATAGGCCGGCATCTCGGTTGCCACGCGGGACAGCACGACGGCGAAGAATGTGAGCACCGACGCATTCGCCAGCACGAGGTACCGCACGAGGTATTCCGGCCGCCGGGTCGCCTGCTGCTCGCTGCCGAACAGGTCTCCCGGACGCAGCTTCGCGAAGACTTCCGTATCCAATTCGCGGCGCTGGTTAAACAGGTTCCACATTTTGCTAGTCCGTCATCCCTCGATTCCGTCACGATATCGCGCTTGTACCAGAACTATGCACGAATCGGCCAACGGCAAAAGCAACGCAACCGACGATGCCGTGCATCCGCAGCGCGCCCCGATCGAGCAGCATGACCGGATTTGCGCTGTCACAAGATTGTGATGTTTGCCGGAATTTTGTCTCTGTTCGTCGGTCTATCGCCGCACCCGTCGGCGCCTGGCTGCCTGCACCGCCAGTTTGCAACCGGTGGCCGCGACCATAAGTTCATATGCACACAGCGACATTTCAACTGCGCGGATTATTTCTTCAATGCCATATCAATCGGAAAAATCGATCACAGTCGACCAGCATAACCGATTGCACTAGAAAGAAAATTACGCTGCGTTCGAGATTATGTCATGGCGTGGCTTGGTATAGCGCTGTAAAATATGATGCAATAATCAAGAACGACAACAACCTCACGAACAACTTTGCCAACAGGCCGCGACGGGCTCTCGACCCGCCAAAAGCCGTGTTTGCGCCGCGGGTATCAGGTCCATGGATGTCGATCTCGCACGTACTTTTCTGACGATCTCGGAAACGGCCCATTTCGGGAAGGCCGCCAGGATTTTGAACGTCACGCAATCCACCATCAGCGCGCGGATCAAGACGCTGGAGGAAATGCTGGGCCAGCCGCTCTTCGTGCGCAGCAAGCTCGGCACGACGCTGACTCCGGCGGGGATGAAGTTCAAGAGCAGCGCCGAGATGATGATCCGCGTCTGGGAGCGCGCGCGCCAGCAGGTGTCGCTCGCGACCGAGTTCCAGTCGCTGATCAGCGTCGGCGCCCAGCTCACCCTGTGGCAGCAGCTGGTGCTCAAATGGCTGCCCTGGGTCCGGGCGTCGCTGCCGGACGTGGCGATCCGCGCCGAGATCCTGGAGTCCGACGGCCTGGCATACCGCCTGATCGAAGGCTCGATCGACATCGGCGTTACCTATCTTCCGGCCAACCGGCCGGGCGTAGAGGCGGAGATCCTGGTCGACGAAGAGCTCGTGCTGATTTCCGCCAGCGTCGAGGACATTGAGCCGGGCCATCCGTCTTACGTCTATGTCGACTGGGGAACGGCATTCGGTCTGCACCACGACACCTCGTACCCCGGCCGCGACACGCCGGCCCTGACGATGAGCCCAAGCGGCCGCGTCCTGAACTATATCGTCGAACATGGCGGCGCCGGCTATTTCCCGATCCGGATGGCAAAACCCTATCTCGATGCCAACACGGCGCACATCGTGACAAAGGCGCCGAGCTTCCTCCAGCGGGTCTATCTGGTGTATGATTCCGATCGCAAGGATGAGCGGTTCAACACCGCCTTGCAGGGCTTCCGCTTCATCGCGGCGCGTGAAAAAGAGGGCTGATTTCCTCCTTCCGGCGTAGCCCGCATGTGCCGGTAAACCGCCTGCTGGCGGGCCATTGCAAATCCTTACTCTCTCGGTTATTCCGTCGATGGACCGAGTGGAAACGCCGAATATCAGAGAAGGTCGCAGCCATGGAAATCACACCGCGCGTCCGTAAAATCTTAGCGAATTACGAGAGCGACAATCCCGGCACCAAGGCCAATCTGGCCCGCATCCTGATGCACGGCCGGCTCGGCGGCACGGGTAAGCTGCTCATCCTTCCGGTGGACCAGGGATTCGAGCACGGCCCGGCGCGCAGCTTCGCCAAGAACGCGCCGGCCTACGACCCGCACTACCATTTCCAGCTCGCCGTCGACGCTGGGCTGTCGGCCTATGCAGCGCCGCTCGGCATGATCGAAGCCGGCGCCGATACCTTTGCCGGCGCCGTCCCGACGATCCTCAAGCTCAACAGCTCGAACAGCCACGCGACCTCCAAAGACCAGGCGGTCTACGGCAGCGTCGGCGACGCGCTGAAGCTCGGCTGCTCGGCGATCGGCTTTACCATCTATCCGGGCTCGGACGAGCAGTTCGACATGTTCGAGGAGTTCCGCGAGCTTGCCGAAGAGGCGAAGGCCGTCGGTCTGGCCGTCGTGCTGTGGTCCTACCCGCGCGGCGGCAAGCTCACGCGCGAAGGCGAGACGGCGATCGACGTGACCGCCTACGCGGCCCATCTCGCCGCCGAAATGGGCGCCCACATCATCAAGGTGAAGCCGCCGACCGAGTTCATTGAGCAGGGCGACGCGCGCAAGGTTTACGAGTCCGAGAAGATCGACATTTCGACCCTGCCGGCACGCATCGCGCATATCATGCAGTCGGCCTTCAACGGCCGCCGCATCGTCGTCTTCTCCGGCGGCGCGGCCAAGGACCTGAATGGCGTGCTGGACGAGATCCGCGCCGTCCGCGACGGCGGCGCCAACGGCTCGATCATCGGACGCAACACCTTCCAGCGGCCCCGCGAGGAAGCGCTGAAGATGCTCGACACGATCATCCAGATCTATCAGGGAAAAGCTTGAACCGCGACGCGCGCTGCCGGCTGTATCTGATCACGCCGCCCCGGATCGAGCCCGCATCCTTCGCGGACCGGCTGGCGGTGGCGCTCGACGCCGGGGACGTCGGCTGCGTGCAGCTGCGGCTCAAGGATATCGGCGACGACGAGATCCGCCGCGCCGCCGACCGGCTTCGCCCGGTGGCCCAGGAGCGCGGCGTCGCGCTGATCATGAACGACAGGCCTGACCTTGCCGCCGAAACCGGCTGCGACGGGGTCCATGTCGGCCAGGAAGACGCGAGTTACGAGGACGCGCGCGCCCTGCTCGGCAGCGATGCGATCGTCGGCGTCACCTGCAAGAGCTCGCGGCATCTCGCCATCGAAGCCGCCGAGAAAGGCGCGGACTATGTCGCATTCGGCGCCTTCTTCGACTCTTCGACCAAGCCGCGCCAGGACCCGGCCCGCACGCCCGCAGAACCCGAGATCCTGGAGTGGTGGAGCGAGATGACGACCGTGCCCTGCGTCGCCATCGGCGGCATCACGGTCGAGAACTGTCCGCCCCTGGTTGCGGCCGGCGCCGACTTCCTGGCGGTGATTGCCGGGGTGTGGAGCCATCCCGAAGGCCCGGCCGCCGCGGTCAAGGCGTTCAACCAAATCTTCGACGACCTTGCCGCCGTTGCCTGAGACCCGGCGAACCGGTATAACCGCGCCGCTGCAAACAATCCTGATTTAAGAAAGTCTGTACCCATGAAGATCGATGGGAACGCAATACGGCCGGGCAATATCATCGAGCACGAGGGCCGGCTGTGGCGCGCCATAAAGACGCAGCATGTGAAGCCGGGAAAGGGCGGCGCCTTCCTGCAGGTGGAGCTGAAGGATATCCGCGCCGGCACCAAGCTGAACGAGCGGTTCCGCTCGTCGGAGACCGTCGAACGGGTGCGGCTCGACCAGAAGGACTATCAATTCCTCTTCGCCGACGGCGATACCTATACCTTCATGGACACGGTAAGCTACGAGCAGCTCTCGCTGAACGGCGACCTGATCGGCGAGGACGCCGTGCGCTTCCTCAGGGACGGCATGATGGTGACGGTCGAGTCCTTCGAGGATTCGCCGATCAGCGTGACCCTTCCCGAACATGTCGTGCTGGAGATCGTCGAGGCGGACGCCGTCGTCAAAGGGCAGACCGCGTCGTCTTCGTACAAGCCCGCGCTGCTGGAGAACGGCGTGCGGACGCTGGTGCCGCCGCACGTCGAGTCGGGAACGCGCGTCGTGATCAACACGGCGGACGGAAGCTACGTCGAGCGGGCCAAGGACTGACAGGCCGGATA
>Ga0299914_10002323_pt1 | contig 13070 bp, 14 predicted proteins | sample RVTome_10_FD_201361 | JGI IMG/M metagenome (GOLD analysis project Ga0299914, IMG submission 201361) | Soil microbial communities from uranium-contaminated site in the Upper Colorado River Basin, Wyoming, United States - RVT153D57 (version 2) ...
GTGATGGCGAATGTCGACCACATCCCCCATGTCGAGAACATCGACGAATTCGGCCGCCACCTGCTGGAGTTCCTCGCCAATATCGGTACCAGCGTGGCGCGGCGGCCGTGAGGGCGCGGTGCTCCGCCGCGCGCTGAAATTCGCCGGAATGCTTGCCGGCGTCTTCGCTGCCTGGATCGGCGTCCTCGCCGGGCTGGCCTTCACCGCCGACCCCGGCGCGGCGCTCGCGGTCGTCGCCTGGCCCGGCCGCGCGGTCGCGGTCGTCGACCGGGCCGGCGGGTCCTACGAGCCGCTCGGCGGCGTCGCCACGCTGACGCGCGCGGCCGAGCCCGGCTTCGTCGCGCGGCTCTACCGCTCGGGTGCGCTGCTGGTGATCGACGCGCGCGTGGTGCTGGCCTGCCGAAGCCTTCTTTCGCAGGACGCTCAGACCTTTCCCGCGAATTCCTCATAAAGACGGTTGGCGAACAGGCCGTCCGGATCGTAGCGCCGCTTGGCGGCGAAGAAGGCGCCGATCTGCGGATAGGCGCGCGTGAGCTGCGCCGCGTCGTAGTGGATCTGGTAGGGCAGGAAGAAGCGCCCGCCATGCGCGTCGGTCAGATCGATCAGCGCGCTCGTCAGGCGGCGCATCTTGGCGATGCCTGCGTCGTCCGTCCGTTGGTTGATGTAGAGCACGACGGAGAAGGCGTCCGCCGGCGCGTAATTCAGCGCGACGTCCTCCTTGTGGACGACGCGCAGCGATGCGTTCAGCAGCTTGGTCCGCTCCCGCTCCATCAGGCTGCGCATGCCGTCGATGAAGCCGGTCAGCCGGTCCCGCGGAATAAAGTATTCGTGCAAGATGTCGGTCTCGTAGGCGAGCGCGTTGAAGAGATAGGACACGGAATCGTGCATCGGCTCGTTACGCGAGACGAGGCAGAGCGGGCCGCCGCCCTGCGCGTCCGCGCGGCTGATAGTGCAGGACTCCACCAGCGGCTCGAGCGTCTTCTCCGCGTACCAGCGGAGCCGGGCGAAGCTGTCGCCTTCCTTGGCGAGGTTGAAGACCAGCCGCCGCAGCCCGACCGACGAGACGCCGGCCAGCTCCGGCACCTCGACCTTCTGCGCGCCGGCGTCGTGATAGCTGTAGAGGATCAGCTCGCGCAGGAAGCTGTCGCCCGGCGCGGTCGAGAGGTGGCCGTAGAACAGGCCGATGCCGCGGTCGGGCGCGATCTTTTCCGCGAAGAAAGCGGGGAAATCCTTGTAGTCGATCAGGTGCCGCTGGGAGCGGTAGATCGCGTTCTCGGTGATCTCCAGCTCGACGTCGAGGATGACGCCGAACAGGCCGTAGCCGCCGACGACATGGCGGTAGAGGTCGGTATTCTCGCGGCGGCTGAGCGTGACGATCGAGCCGTCCGGGCGCATGAAACGCATGCCGACGATGGTGCGCTCGATCGCGCCGACCGTATGGTCCATGCCGTGTGCGTTTACCGAGATCGAGCCGCCGACGGTGAACACGTCGGACGATTGCATCGCCTTGACGGCAAAGCGCGGATGGATCGCGTTCTGGATATCGTGCCAGCGCGCGCCGGATTGCACGGTGACGGTCTGGCGCACCACGTTCAGGGTGACCGCATCGTAGCCCGTCATGTCGAGCAGCAGGCCGTCCCGCGCGAAAGCCTGGCCGCCCATCGAGTGCCGCGCCCCGGCCATCGATACCTTGAGCCCGTGGGCGCGAGCGAAGGCGAGGGCGTTGCCGATCTCCGCCTCGTTGGTCGGGCGCAGGACGCCGGCGACCGGCGTGCGGCTGAGGCAGCTCACGTCGTTGACCGTGCCGCCGCGCGACAGCCAGGGCAGGGTCGCGTCGTCCGAGATGGCCGGGTGCGAGGCGGAGCCGGGCAGGGTGGGCCCGCAGTCCTTCGCGCCCGCCGGCTCGGCGGCGAGGCGCATCGCGCGGACGGCGATCCAGGACAGCGGCACGAACGCCGCCAGCCCGCCGATCATCCAGCGGCGCGATCTGCTGAGTGGCATGCTGCTTTCTCCCCTCCGAGCCGGCGGAATTCTTCGCCGATTCGGCCGGCGGCTGCAAGGGAATGCGCATCGCCGCGATTTGCCCGCGTCCGGCGCGTCCGTGTAGCGTGACGAAAAGGGGACGGAGCCCTGTTTAATGAAGGCGCTGCGCAGCAGCGCGCGCGAAATGCAGAAATAGGGCTCCGTCCCCTTTTCTGGACGGAGGATCATCATGGCCATCGATTTCGAAGTCGGCGCCGACGGCGTGGCGCTCATCGTCATGAACCGGCCGGAGCGCATGAACGCGCTCGACGCCGAGCATTACGCCGCGCTGTCGCGCTGCTGGCAGACGGTGCGCGACGACCCGAAGATCCGCTGCGCCATCGTCACCGGCGCCGGCGAGAAGTCCTTCACCGCGGGCGCCGACCTCAAGAGCCTGGTCAACCGCGATCCGGTGCTGGCGGACAACTGGCTGACCCAGAAGGACCAGATCCTCAACCGCGGCATGGAGGTGTGGAAGCCGGTGATCGCCGCGGTCAACGGCTACTGCATGGGCGGCGGGCTGACGCTGCTGTTCGCGACCGACATCCGCATCGCGGTCGAGGGCGCCGTCTTCGGGCTCTCGGAGGTCAAGCGCGGGCTGGTCCCCGGCAACGGCGGCACGCAGCGCGTCATGCGGCAGTTCCCCTACGCGATCGCGATGGAGATCCTGCTGACCGGCGACCGCTTCGGCACGGACCTGGCCGAGCGCTGGGGCCTGGTCAACGCCGTCGTGCCGCGCGAGAAGCTGATGCCGACGGCCTACGACTACGCGCGGCGCATCGCCGAGAACGCGCCGCTCGCCGTGCAGGCGTCCAAGGAGCTGGCGATCCGCTCGCTCGACATGGACCTCGCCACCGGGCTCCGCTGGGAGACGGCGACGAACGCCATGCTGCGCGGCTCAAAGGACGTGAAGGAAGGAACGAAGGCTTTCGCGGAGAAGCGGAAGGCGCGATTCACGGGGGAATAGTATCACCCCCCACCCTAACCCTCCCCCGCAAGGGGGGAGGGAAAGCATTTGAGACTATTGCGATATCAAGTCCTCCCCCCTTGCGGGGGAGGCCTCTTCCTTTCGCCCTCCCCGTTTGCGGGGAGGGTTGGGGTGGGGGGTATCGCGATCACTTCGTCTTGCCGACGAAATCCAGCACCTTGCTGCGGATTTCCGGGTTGGTCTCGGTCGCGAGCGCGATCTGGTTGTACTTCTCGACCGAGAGGCCTTGCTGCTTCACGACGGCGACGGCCTTGGTCTCCGCGTCCTTCTGGATCGCGTCGCTGGCCGCGAGGTCCTTCGTCGCTTTCAGCTTCTCGCGAGCGCTCTCGCTGATCTCCTGCACCTTGACCACGGCCGAGGCATAGGACTGCAGCTCCTGGTCGCTGAACGACGCCTCTGCGGCCGGGGCCTGCTGCGCCTCGGGCATCGCGGTTTGCGCCCGCGCGACGCCGGAATAGGCGCCGGCGACGATCGCCGCGCCCAGCAGGAGCGCCGCGGGAATGCCGATCATGGTCCGAAAATCACCTGTCTTGGTCATCCGATACCTCTCTGTTCGCATGCTTGATCTGCCGCCGACTCTCGCGCGGCGCATGAAAACGACAGCCCGGGCGTCCCGATCGTTCCGAAATTTTATCGGGAACGAATCGCCCCGCCGGCCTGTCTTATTCATCAGAAGGGGGCACAGGGAGCACCGGAAGAGCTGCGTCAACCAGACCGACGGGGAAACGACGCGCAATGGATGCGAGGGGTCACGACGACCCGCCGGAGCCGGAAGGCGCCCCGGATGTAACGTGCAAAGATGTAACGTGGCTGATCGCGCGCGAGATTCCGCATCTCCGCCGCTACGCCGCCGCGCTCGCGCGCGACCGCAGCGAGGCCGACGACCTCGTCCAGGACTGCCTGGAGCGGGCGATCCGCAAGCGCCATCTGTGGCGCCGCCACGGCAGCATCCGCGGCTGGCTGTTCCGCATGCTCTACCGGACCTTCGTGAACGGCCATCGACGGCGCGTGCGGGAGCGGACACAGGTGCAGATCGAACCGAGCGGCGAGGGACTTCACGTGCACGAGCGGCTGTGCGAGCCGCCGCGCCAGGAGGATCACCTGGAGTGGCTGGACATGGCGGACGCGCTGCAGCGGCTGCCGGACGGGCAGCGCGCGGCGGTGCTGCTGGTCGCGCTCGAAGGCATGTCCTACGACGAGGTCGCCGGCATCCTCGATGTCCCCGTCGGCACGGTGCGCTCCCGGTTGTCGCGGGCGCGCGAGGCATTGCGGCAGATGAAGACGCGCCGGCGCGGCGCCGCCACCTTACGGAGGGTAAAATGAGACGGGACAGGATAGAGAACACGCCGCCGGTCGCGGTCACGGAGATCGACCTGCTCGCCTATGCCGACGGCCTGCTCGACGATCCGCGGCGCCTCGCGGCGGTCGTGGCCTTCCTCGACGGCAATCCGGCGGAAGCGGAGCGCATCGACGCCTATATCGAGCAGAACCGCGAGATGCGGCGGCTCTACGACCCGGTCTTTCACGAGCCGCTGCCGGAGCATTTCCTCGCGCTCCTCGAGAGCCGCGACGATGCACGCCCCGCCCGGCCGTGGCTCCGCACCGCCGCCGGCGTCGCAGCCCTGCTCGCCGCCGCCGCGGCCGGCTGGCTGCTCGGCCAGGAACAGTCTGCGGAACCGGTGGCGACCGTCATCGAGCAATCCGCAGCACCGGTCGCACGCCAGCTGCGCGTCGCCCCCGAGCCCGCAGTGGCCGCGCCGGCGGAGGCGATCGGGGCGGGGCGGCTGGTCAGGTGAGGGGGGCTGACGGCGGCGCGTACTCATGCTTCGACAGGCTCAGCATGAGGGCGATAGGTATTGTAGATCAATAAAATAGACCTCATCCTGAGCCTGTCGAAGGATGAGCGCTCCGGGTGTCGCCTACCGCTCCACCCCAAACCCCTTCGCCTCCTCGCGCAGCACGAACTTCTGGATCTTGCCGCTCGGCGTGCGGGGCAGCGCAGCGCGGACGACGAGCTTTTCCGGGAAATACTGGCGGGCCATGCCGTGCGCTTTCAGATGCGCCGTCATCGCGGCGAAGTCGAAATCCGCGCCGTCGGCCAGCCCGACGAAAGCGCAGGCGCGCTCGCCGAGCCGCGCATCGGGCATCGCGACCACCGCGCATTCGCGCACCGCGGGGTGGCGGTAGAGCAGCTCCTCGACCTCGACCACCGGCACGTTCTCGCCGCCGCGGATGATGATGTCCTTGGCCCGCCCGGCGATGCGGATGTAACCGTCCGCGTCCATGCGCGCGTAGTCGCCGGTGTCGAACCAGCCGTCGGCGTCGACACCGTAGACCTCCGGCCGCTTGAGGTAGCCGACGAACAGCGCGTTCGGCCGGCACTTGAGTATGCCTTCCTCGCCGGGGGCCGCGTCCGTGCCGTCCTCGCGCACGACCTTGACCTCGGAGCCCGGCAGCGCCTTGCCGTCGGTGCCGAAGATCTTCTCCGGCGCGTCGCCCGGCGCGCAGTTGGTGATGCAGCCGACCTCGGTCATGCCCCAGCCGGACAGCACATGCGCGCCGAGCCGCTCGGTCGCCCGCTCGACCAGCGCGCGCGGGATCGACGCGCCGGCCGAGAGGAAGATACGAAAGCGGGTCAGGTCGTAGTCGCCGAGCGTCGGCAGGTCCGCGAGGTCCGCGAGGAAGGGCGTCGAGGCCATGGTGAAGGTCGCGCCGGTCGCCTCGATGCTCGCCGCCGCCTCGGCCGGGACCCAGCGGTCGCGCAGCACGGAGGTCGTCCCCAGCATCACCGGCAGCATCATGCCGTACATGAAGCCGGTCTGGTGGGCGAGGGGGGACGCCATCCAGATCACGTCGCCGCCACCCATGGCGAAACGCTCGACGATCGGCGCCAGGCAGGCGAACAGCGTGTTCGCGGTGTGCATCACGCCCTTCGCCTGCCCGGTCGTGCCGGAGGTGTAGAGGATCTGCGTCACGTCGTTGGGGCCGGTGCGCGGCAGCGCGGTCCGCCCCGCGCCCTCCTCGTGCGGGATGTCAAGGAAGCAGGGCTCAAAGCTGTCGCCGATATAGAAGCAGTGCTTCAGATGCGGCAGCTCCGGTGCGAGCTCGGCCATCATCGCCGCATAATCGAAGCCGCGGAATCGCGCCGGGCCGACATAGACCTTGGCCTCGGCGAAACCCAGCATGAAGCGCAGCTCGCGCGCCCGGAAGATCGGCATCAGCGGGTTGCTGATCGCGCCGATCTGGACGCAGGCCAGGTGCAGCGCGGTGAACTGCCACCAGTTGGGAAGCTGGAAGGAGACGACGTCGCCGGGCGCGACGCCGAGCTTAGTGAGCCCATGCGCGATGCGCCGCGCGACCTTGTCGAGCTCGGCGTAGGTGAAGGTGGTCGTCGCGCCGGCCTCGCTGTCGTGCGCGATCACCGCGATGCGGCCGGGGTCGTTCGCCAGCGCGTCGTCGAGATAGTCGAGCGTCGTCTTGCCCGCCCAGTCGCCGCGCGCTTCCATCGCGGCGATCCGTTCCGGCGGCAGGATGACGCCCAGGTCCATGTCAGACGATACCTGCGTTGCAGGAGTGCCGTGCGTCCATCGACAGGCTCACGATGAGGCGAAATCTTCGTGGCATTGAGAAAGACTCCTCATGCTGAGCCTGTCGAAGCACGCACCACGCCGATCCCGGTCACCTACACCATCGTCAGCCCGCCGCTGACGCTCAGCACCTGGCCGGTGATGTAGCGCGCGCGGTCGCTGGCGAAGAACAGGATGCCGTCGGCGATCTCCGCCGGCTGGGCGAGGCGGCGCAGCGGGATGGCGCGGATCAGCGCGGCCTGCAGCTTCTCCGGCTGGGCGCGGAACAAGGGCGTGTCGGTCGGCCCCGGCGCGATCACGTTGGCGCGGATGCCATAGCGCGCCATCTCGCGCGCCAGCGACTTGGTGAAGCCGATGATGCCGCCCTTGGCGCCGGCATAGACCGTCTCGCCCGAGCTGCCGACGCGGCCGGCGTCGCTCGACACGTTGACGACCACGCCGGACTGCGCCTCGATCATCGGGTCGAGGAAGGCGCGGGTAACGCGGATGCAGCCCATCAGGTTGATGGCGATCACCTTGTCCATGAACTCCGGCGTGTTCTTGATGAACGGCTCGCCGACGTCCCATCCGGCGACGTTGGCGACCACGTCGGCCTTGCCGCCCTGGTCGTGCAGCGCCTTGGCGAAGGCGGCAATCGACGCCGCCTTCTCGAGGTCGAGCTTGTGGAACGCCACCTTGCCGGGCAGGCCCTTGGCCTGGGCGATCGTATCCTCGGCGCCTTTCTCGTTGATGTCGCCGAAATAGACGTTGCCGCCGGCCGTGGCGAAGGCCAGCACCGTGGCCCGCCCGATACCCGACGACCCGCCCGTCACGACCACCGTTTTCCCTGTGAAATCCATGTTTTGTCGTCTCCGTTTAAACTAAATTGTCGGCCTGTCGCTCGACCCACCCCAATTCGTCACAACCCGGCTTGACCGGGTTGTCCACGGCAACACTGCTGAGTCCGGATCGCCCCAGATTGAAGGTCGGGCCCGGTTGCCGTCGCCGTGCCATGGATTCGCCGATCAAGTCGGCGAATGACGGCTTTGGGAGCGGGTGTCATCACCGCACCTCGAACAGCCCGGCCGCGCCCATGCCGCCGCCGATGCACATGGTGCAGACGACGCGCTTGGCGCCGCGCCGCCGGCCCTCGATCAGCGCGTGGCCGACCATGCGCGCGCCGCTCATGCCGTAGGGATGGCCGATCGAGATCGCGCCGCCGTCGACGTTGAGCGTCTCGTCGGGAATGCCGAGCGTGTCGCGGCAGTAGAGCACCTGTACGGCGAAGGCCTCGTTCAGCTCCCACAGGTCGATGTCGTCCATCGTGAGGCCGTGCCGCTTCAGCAGCATCGGCACGGCGTAGATCGGGCCGATGCCCATCTCGTCCGGCTCGCAGCCGGCGACGGCGAGCCCGCGGAACACGCCGAGCGGCTCGAGCCCGCGGCGCGCCGCCTCTTTCGCCTCCATCACGACCGCGGCCGAGGCGCCGTCGGACAGTTGCGATGCGTTGCCCGCGGTGATGAAGCCCTTCTCGTGCAGCACCGGCTTCAGCTTGGCGAGATCCCCGGCGCTGGTGCCGGGGCGGTTACCCTCGTCGCGCTCCAGCGTCACCTTCTCCTCGCTGACGGCGCCGGTCTCGCGGTCGGCGACGAGCTTCACGGTCGGCATCGGCACGATCTCGTCGTCGAACTTGCCGGCCTGCTGGCCGGCCGCGGTGCGCGCCTGGCTCTGCACGGCGTAGGCGTCCTGCGCCGCGCGGCCGATGCCGTAGCGCTCGGCGACCGTCTCGGCGGTCTGGATCATCGTGTCGTAGAGCGCCGGCTTGTGCGCGACGATCCAGTCGTTCCGGGTACGGAACTTGTTCATGTGGTCGTTCTGCACCAGGCTGATCGATTCCAGCCCGCCGCCGACCATCACCGGCACGCCGTCGACGATGACGCGCTGTGCCGCCATGGCGAGCGCCTGCATGCCGGACGAGCAGAAGCGGTTGATGGTGGACGCGGCGACCGTCACCGGCATGCCGGCGCGGATGGCGATCTGGCGCGCGATGTTGCCGCCGGTGGCGCCCTCCGGCAGCGCGCAGCCCATCAGCACGTCCTCGACGTCGCCGGGCTCGATGCCGGCGCGCTCGACCGCATGGCGCACCGCGTGCGCGCCCAGGTCGGCGCCGTGGGTGTTGTTGAACGCGCCGCGATAGGCTCTGCCGATCGGCGTGCGCGCCGTGGAGACGATGACCGCTTCCCGCATGGGCTCTCTCCCGCCGCCGCGCGGCCCGGAGCGGCCGCGCCCGTCCCTTCATAGCGCAGCGGGGCGGGGGGAGACAAATTGTGCGATATCAGGCACCGAGCCGCTCATGTTTCGACAGGCTCAACATGAGGTACCCAAGGAGCGGAACGCAACCCGCCAACCTCGTCCTGAGCCTGTCGAAGGACGAGTACGCTCCGCTATCCGCAAGCGATCAATGCACCGCCGCGGCGTAGAAGCGGTCGAGCTCGTCGGGGAGTTGGGCGAGCGGCTTGAGCGGCAGGCGGCGCGTCTCGCGGTTCAGCGGATAGTGGTCGAGCGCGGCGATCTTGGTCGCGGCGTCGAATTCGCCGAGCGCCATGTCGAGCAGCACGCAGGACGTCGCGCAGAGGATGTCCCAGTTGTCCTGGCGCAGGTCCTCGACGAACAGCGAGAGCTTGAGCCGGCCGTTCTCCGGCTCGCAGCAATACCAGATCTGGTCGCCGGACAGCCGGTGGCCCATCACCGTGACCTGCGCCCTGACCGAGCGGCGCGGCCGGAAGGCGAGCACGCGCCAGCCCGGCATGCGGGGCGCGCCGCGCACGACGTCGACCACCGCGTCGAACAGCGGCGACTGGCCGTCGGCGCTGATCACGAAGTCGACCGTATCGTCGTCCGGGCCCCACAGCTCGAAGGCGAGGTCGGGATAATGCTTGCCGAATTCCGCGTCGATCCGGGCCACGATGTCGTCCGCATCGAGGCCGTCGGCGCCGAGCGGCGCGATCGTCCGGGCGAACCAGGTCCAGAACGGCGCGTGCGCCGCTTCCGGGCGGGCCGAAGATGGCTTAGGCTTCCTGCGGGACGATTTCAGAAGGGACGGCTGCGTCAGATTCCCCATGGACCGTCTTTTCCTTATCCTGCCGGCGCACAGGCGCCGTGACGTCGACTGCGACGGTAGGCCGGAAAAGTGAACAAATCCTTGACGCGGCGAGGGAACGGGAGGACTGCCGATGGCCCTTAAGCTCGATGCTTCCATGAAGTTCGGCGTGACCGCGCGGCTGTCGAACCGCGCGGTGATCCGCCGGACTGTGGCTTTGCTGGAGGAGCTCGGCTACGCCTCGCTGTGGGCCGGCGACCATATCGCCTTCACCTCGCCGATCCTCGACCCGATGCTGGGGCTGAGCCAGGCGGCGGCGCTGAGCGACCGGATCGCGGTCGGCACGGCGGTCTACCTGCTGCCCCTGCGCTCGGCCGCCGCGGCGGCGAAGCTGGCCTCCAGCCTCGATCACCTGTCGGAGGGGCGCTTCATCTTCGGCGTCGGCGCCGGCGGCGAGTTCCCGCGCGAGTTCGCCGCCTGCGGCGTGCCGCTGGCGGAGCGCGGGCGGCGCATGAGCGAAGGCATCGAGGTCCTGCGGAAGCTGTGGAGCGGCAAGCCGGTCAGCCACGCCGGACGGCTGTGGAAATTCGATGAGGTGCACATGCAGCCCCGCTCCTACACGCCGGGCGGCCCGCCGGTCTGGTGCGGCGGGCGCTCGGAGGCCGCGCTCCGGCGCGCCGGCCGCCTGGGCGACGGCTGGATCTCCTACGTCGTCACGCCGGAGCAGTTCGCCGCCGGCCTCGCCACGATCGACGCGGCGCGGGCGGAAGCGGGGCGGAGCGTGCAGCCCTTCGGCACGGCGCATCTGCTGTTCGCGCGGCTGGATGACAGCTACGACACGGCGCTCGACGCCGCCGCCGCGCTGCTCAGCCAGCGCTACGCGATGGATTTCCGCAAGGCGGCGCAGCGCTACTGCGCGCTCGGCAACCCCGATGCGATCGCCGGCACGCTGCGCAAGTTCCACGCCGCCGGCGTGCGCCACGTCATCCTCGACATGCTGGGCACGCCGGAAGAGCGCGAGGCGCAGCTACGCCGCTTCGCCGCCGAAGTGCGGCCGCAGCTGCGGGATGTCGAGGGCGGCTAGATCAATCTGCAATCAGGTGGTTCCACCTGATTGCAGGTAAATTGATCTGTCTTAAGTGGGTAGAGCAACTTATCTGCGTCCGATAGGACGCAGGTTGCTCTAGATCTCCCGCCGCAGGAACGCCGAGCGGATCACGTCCTTCATCGCACCGTCGGTGACGCTGAGCGAAGACGTCTCCGCCGATGCCGGCCGCGCGCGCGTCGTCTGCGGCGCCCGCCTGGGCTGAGATTTCGTCGGTTTGCGATTTTTCGAAGCGGTCGGTTTTTTGGCCATCGATATCTTTCCCCGTCACGGAATCCCTATGACCTCCGAGTCTCCCGAGATTCGCGCCGAGGTAAAGGGGAATTTGCCGGGGGCGGATTCGTCCGCCGCCCTGCATCGCCGCGGTAGGGGAATCGCAATGACGCTTTACGTCACGGAATGGGATAAGCGCGGTGCGTGCTTCGACAAGCTCAGCATGAGGTTTTTCTCAATGCCATGAAGATTCTTCCTCATCCTGAGCCTGTCGAAGGACGCATGGCATTCGTGCAAGGAATGCCTCAGAGCCCGGTCTTCTGGAACAGCGTCTGCAGCAGCGGGTGGACGCTCGGCGAATTGTCGCGGATGAATTTCAGCAGCGCGACCTCGTTCTCGTGCACCATGTCGTCCTCGGCGATGCGGGCGAGCAGCCAGCGCGCTTCGGCCTCGTCGATGCTCTCGCGGGACAGCGCGTCGCGGGTCCGTGCGTCCTCGGCCGTCTTGCGCTCGGCCGCGGCGCGGCTGCCGAACGGATCCCAGGAAGCCCAGCCCTCGGCGAGATTGAGACTGGCGACGTTGCGCCCGACGTCGGCGAGCAGGCGGCCGACGCCGCGGCGCTCTTCCAGCCAGGCATCCCGGCGATTGTATTCGTCGGCGGACAGCGCCTTGGGCGCGCCGCGCGGAAACATCATGTGGTTGGCGATGGCCTTGACGAACAGGTCCTGCCAGCCGGGATCGTTCTCGGAGGCGACCGTCGCGTTGTTGATGGCGAAGATCATCTCCGCCTCGCGCCGGGTCACGACATAGCTGCCCTCGCCGCCGGGTGCGTAGATCGCGCGGCGGACCAGACGCACGTCCCCCTCGGTCACGACGCCGGCGTTGCGGCCGTGGCCGTACAGCGCCCGATCCGGCGTCAGCACGCTGTCCTTCACCGCCTCCAGCATCAGCAGGATCACGTCCTCGGGCACCGAATCCGCCCAGTGGACGATGTTGACCAGCAGCTCCAGCTCGGTCTTGCCGTCGATCCGGCCGTCGTGCGTGATGTTCTCGATCAGGAAGCGCGCGCCGGCGTCGTCGACGTATTTCGGCGGCTTGGACTTCCAGACGAAATAGTCGGTCAGGGAGTCGACGTAGAACTCGGTCCACACCGCCGCCTTCTCGATGCAGTTGCGGTCCAGACGGAAGATCGTCTCCGCCTCGGCGCGGTCGACCACGCCGTCGCGGAACACGCTTTGACGCAGCGTCAGCAGGTCGTCCGCCGTGATCGAGCCCTTGGCCTCGATGACGTCGACGGGATCGATATGCACGGCCGCTTTGGTCATCCGATCTTTCCATTCGAAAAAGGCGCGAAACTGCGCGGTTTTCCCCCGGGGCATCATCTCGTGCGATGATGAACAATTGCTTAACCAAAGCGCCGCGCAAGACAGAAGAGGCGGCCGAAAAGCCAGGGAGGATGCAATGACAGCGGGAAAAACCGCGTTGGTTACCGGATCGACGCGCGGTCTCGGCGCGGCGGCAGCGAAAGCCTTCGCGGCCAGCGGCTGCAACGTCATGCTGAATGGCTTCGGCGAGGCCGCCGCGATCGAGCGCCAGCGCGCGGCGCTCGCCGAGGAACACGGCGTGACCGTCGCCTATCACGGCGCCGACCTGGCGAAGCCGGCGGAGATCGAGGCGCTGTTCCGGGCCGCGGAGACCGTTGCCGGCACGGTCGACATCCTGGTCAACAACGCGGTGATCCGGCATTTCGCCACGATCGACGCCTTCGCGCCGGCCGACTGGGACCGCGCCATCGCGGTCAACCTGTCGGCGCCGTTCCACCTGACCCGGCTCGCGCTGCCGGGCATGCGGAAGCGCGGCTGGGGGCGCATCATCAACATCTCGTCGGTGCTCGGCATCGGCGCGCGCTCGGGCCGCGTCGACTACGTCACCACCAAGACGGCGCTGCTCGGCCTCACGCGCGCGACGGCGGCGGAGACGCGGAGCGCGGGGAACATCACCTGCAATGCGATCTGCCCCGGCTCGGTGCTGACGCCGAATACGGAGATCAAGATCGCCGAGCTGGCCAAGGTCGAG